>ENA-UOTX01000226-UOTX01000226.1-compost-metagenome-genome-assembly--contig:-NODE-226-length-63063-cov-13.637348_pt1 | contig 63063 bp, 41 predicted proteins | sample MGYA00238143_ERZ746982 | MGnify/ENA primary metagenome ERZ746982 (study PRJEB28758, sample SAMN06268862) | compost metagenome | isolation source: single cell | place: USA: California, Emeryville, Joint... | reverse complement strand
TTGTTCAGATTTTTCAGGAATAGCAACAATAAGTATTCAAAACAGCTTTGAAGCTGATACTTGGATTCAATACATTACATTATTAATCACAAAAGTTCTCTGACTTCTTTGAGAGTGAAATTTTAATATCGGAAACGAGATATTCGTTCGAAAGTAATCTCTTTAATGATTGAATCCCGTGTTTTATACAAGAGATAGTTAACGATAGCTCCAAAAATTTCACATAGATATACCCCGCCATTCATGATTACTTACAATGAAATAAATTGTCATGACCTCCAGTTAATATCTCTTCTAATTATTATAGATGAGATTTTAATAAGATGATCCTAATACGCGCTCATGTTCATGATTATTGAAATACTCATTAATATTTATGGATTAATTGTTTCGTTTCTATTGCTATTGCGACCTTCTTTTTCATCTATCAGCAACAGAAGAAAATAAAGTAGTTTGTTTCTTTTTTGCAGCGATGAAGTATATATAAAATACTCAATGGATTGATCTGCAAAAGAAAAACAAGCTCCAATCAACAACAACAATTTATTAAACATGAATAAAAGATCTGATTACAACAAATAGCTCTAATTTGCTCTAACATTCAGTTGAATATGTATAGTCCTTCAGAATTGCTATGCTGTAACTTAAATTTGAGCTACCTCGTAATATTGAAGAGAGATTAATGCTTAGAATTAGATACCGAAACGAATTCGTCTCATAAGTTCATTACTTTTCAAATATTCTTGAATTTATTGTTCTCAGCAAAATATCTTGAGAAATGCCTAAAGTTACTCTCTGCTATTCCTGGGATTCGAGTGAAAAATCTACTTCCAACATTCAACATGACCGGGTAAATTTTATTTCTAAAAAGAGTGCTGAAGTAAGGTACATGAGGAATTAGGATGCGAATTTATGAATTGAACTGCGAATCAGTTAAGTTTCCAAGAAAAGATTAGAGTTATGTTAATATACAGATGTAGAGAGAAGACTGATGCGAAAGTATGTGCTCGACTTCAATTTACCATATTAAAACTGAACCCTAATTAAATGGATTAATGGAAAGAGCAATGCTTTTAATTTGCTTGCAAAACAATCTAACTCTCATCTAACAATTTTGAAACGAGGTATTACGTAAAATGCCAGAAAAATAAACAATAAATTTACATTTCTATTTTCACTTATCAGTGGTGAGCACTACCTTTCTCGATTTGTTTCAAAGGAATTATCTAATTAGAATTCAGACATCTTAATGGAAAATGTGCGATTTTCTAGAGCTTAGCAAAAAATCGCAAGCATAACTAACGAACTAAATACAAATTATTCAAAATGGCTCCTCATGTAAGTACACATAAATTGATCTTTACCTTGATTCTGTTAACGCTTTGAAGACATGATTCTGAGTCTGAAACCTGAATAAAACTGTTTCAAACTCTTATTTTCCTATCCGCAAAAATCCGAATTCATTTTCCAACGATCTTGGTGCGAGTTGACTTCCCAGGATTAGATCAAATTACAAAAAATCAAGGCTAAAGATTTGAGGAAACAATACTTTTAATCTTGAATCAATTTTAGTTTTCAAATCGAGGCTGAATAAACCATCCGGAATTATTTTTCCAGTGCAAATTTAATAGCTGTCCTTAGATTCTCATCGGTTGGTTTGACGAGCACCTTACAGAGAAAATCAGGTTTCTGTTCTAATAAGCGATAATTCAAGATGGTCATGCCCTACACACTGGGAGTATTTCGATTAGAGACATCAGCTGATGAATTGGAATTTTTGATTTCATATTCATCGAAAATAGACACAACTTAGACTTAGAGATCTATTGAGGTTAGGCAGCACATGAAAATTGAATAGATTAGAAGTTTTCTGTTTCAAATACTCAAGCAACTGAATTTGAGAGTGAACAGCATTGGTGAAGAAGGTGGAATTGTTATTGTACGAAAAATCGTATGGGTGAATCTAGAAGAGCTTCTCTTAGGATGTATTGTATTGGAAATAAAAGGGCGGTGGCGATAGCCAGTAACACGAGCTGGAAAAAGTTGAAAGTGTTGAATTTAGTAGCTAATAATATCGGTGATGAAGGCGCTATTGCTCTAGGAAGAAATAGCGAATTGTTTCAGCTCGTGATTTTTGCGCTATTCGACAATGAAATTGGATAAAAAAGGCGCAATTGTGCTCTAGTGGCCTGTCCTATAGGATCTCCTGGGTTCTCATGATTAAACAAAAGGTTTTAGTTGAGCCATTTGCGTTGAGATTAAAGTTGAATTTTCGTTATATAATATTATTATCACTTCCTTTCAAGCATAAAGATAATTGAATACAACATCAAATCAAGTAAGTAATGGTAAGAGCTATCAAAAGCACTTTCTAATATTGAATATCTATATTAAATGTAGTCAATAAAACTTACTTTGACCAAAGTGAATAAGAGCTTCTCTGGTTCTGGGAGCATATATCAATTGATTTCTTGCATAGATGAGAATATTAAAAGGTATCAGCATTATTAGTGGATAATTTTTCGCGAGTGCGATAGTGTGTGAATAAATTTTATTTCCAGCAATTTAATTTTATTTCTGAAGAGAGAAGAGAAAGATATCTGCAAGAGCCTTACAAAATTTTTTACCAGAGTATGTACTCGAGAAAAGAAATTTACCCAAACTTAGGAGACCGCTACAGAGTATTCCTTTCTTTTAGATTTGGTCAAAGACAGCATCTTTTTTCAACTGATAGGTTGACAAAATCCTCGGCAGCGGAGGTTATGCAGTTATTTACAAAGGGTTCGATCGCACTACAAGCCAGAATGTATATTGAAGCAACTTTCATGGCAAACCAGGATGATTTTTCTTGGGAATAGGTAGCTGTGAAGAAATTCCACAGAATCGAAAGTTTCGTATTCTATCTATTGTTGCTTCATCTAATGTGATAATAGCTCGATGCGATGAGAATTCTCAGGGAAATGAGGGTCCTTCGTCTGTTCGTTCATGAGAATATCCTCGAACTGAGAGATATAATTTATCTTCCAACAGAAGCGTAAGCGTAAATTAATGGTTTCAATGTATTCAATTGGATTACACAGAGGATTCGGAGAAATTTATCTTATAACAAACCTGATGGAATCAAGCCTTTTCCATACGATCAAATCGAATCAAGCGTTGGCAGACGATCAAATCAAAAGAATTTTGTATCAGCTGTTGCGAGGTTTGCTGTATCTCCATTCAGGTAATGTAACACATGGAGATTTAAGGCCACACCATGTGCTGGTCTCAAAAGATTATGATGAAGTTCAGATCTGGTAAAACTGCATTCAAATAAGTTCATCTATGTTAACTATCGCTAGTGGCTTCGCGCAAATGCCTAGTGTTGTAAGCAATTATAGAGCCCCAGAAAGATTGATATCGAATGCTGAAGTATAAACTTAATACAACTTTAAATAAACGAATGCAATCAATAGGAGATAACAGCAGGGGAAGATATCTGGAGTCTTGGAATCATTATGATGGAAATAGTTAGCGGGAAAAGGTTGTTCAGAGGAATGAACTCCAGAGAAAAGATTGCTTTTATCTTTGAAACCTTGGGGATTCCAGATAATTTGGATATTACAAACCCAAAAGTATTAGAAGACGTGCAAACGCTAAGGCCTGACCCTTCAGTATTTATGTGCCTACAAAAATCAAAATCGTTTCTTTCTTTCTCACTAGGTCTCACTAACTTCGATTGTAAATTACCCAAATGATGATCTCATGGACCTTCTTTCGAAGATGCTGGAGATCTACCCAAAAAATCGGATCTCGGCTAAGGAAGCCCTAAAACATCCCTACCTAAAGGACTATTATGACGCCTCAGAACCAGAATTCGACGGTGAAGTTGATTTCGCGTTTGAAAAGTAATTGGCAAATGCTATCATCGAAAAGTTTACACTTAAATTCATAGCAATACTAGTCTCGTATTTAGAGATCTACTGTCTCTAATTTCAGAGTAAATAAACAATATTTTCCCAACGTTTGTTATTTTTCGAAGCGAAATAAAATTCTTTCAAGCAAAGCACGATCGGAGAATCTTGAAAGAATGCATTTTACTTGCAAAATTTACGACCGCGCAAATAGATGACATGTGGGAGAAATTGAAAGAAAATTTAGCAGCAGCAATAGAGGAAGAAGAAGATTTTTACAAGCTGAGTAAGTCAAGCTAGATGTCTAACATCCAATGAATCACCGACTGTTTTTGCTGCTATCGTGAACCTAAGCGGTCGTGATGGAGTCAGATATTCAGTGATTGAAAATTTCCTTTTGGAAGGAATTGGTTCACCAATCTCAGAAATTTTGAAAAATATGAACTATAAGTCATTGAATTTAACAAGTTTGTTGGTATCTACTTACAATGCTTGTCTACAATCAAAAATTATTTATTGATATCTTGATTATATAATGAAAAAACTGTTTGTTGTTCAAAAGAGAGGATTTCTCAAAATAGAAAAAGTTCGCCGTTTACTTAATGATAGTCTGTGAAAAGAATTCGTTGGGTAGTGGTGCGGGCTCAATTTTAGTTAAAAAAAATGACAATTATCTTCCCTGGTGATGACATATATCAATAATCAAAAAGAAAATCGCGCTACAAATTTGTTTAGAAATCTACCTCCAGTAATTGTCGGCTCTCAGGATAAGCAGAGAGTACAATTAAGTGCAGAATGTAACAATTTAATCAATTTCTCTGATTGTATCATTAGAATAAAAAATTTATCGAATCGAATCTGCTACATATCACTACGACCTTTTCGGGGACTTTTCATCAGAACAAAAATTTAATTTCTTCTTTTCGAAGTCTTTTGCATAATATTGAAATGCATCTATCACATTAACCAAAAATGATACATGAACAACAAGTGGTCCACTGTTGAATTGAGTAAATCGTGAGTCGGTTGATAATTCAAGCAGCCATTACAAACTATCTAATGATAGTGGCCCAAGCTTGAATAAATTAATTTTGCGACACACAGTGAAAATTTATCTTCAGGACTTAAAATGATCCCTCCGCACACAAAAAGAAAATGGCATTTGACTAAATACATTTATTCAGGAAAGATATTTAGTATTGTAATTGTTAACTTGCATGTGATTTTTCTCACCTGAAACTATAATAATGAACCACTCGATTCGAATTTTCTAATTATAGAAATTAGAGTTATTCGACAGGCAAATTAAATCTTCGATAAGATTTTCGCTCAACTTTTTTTTTTTTAGCAATTTTCTTGAGGAAGAAGTAGCTCACCAAGCCCTCTCCTGAAGAATTTTCTTATTATTTCAACGAACGACTATGATACTTGCACCTTCCATTACAGGTAGAAACTAAATTTCGATTCCGTAGCACATTTCCAACATTCTATCATAATTTGTTGACCAGCATTTGGCACATAGAAAAGCAAGATGCAAAGAACCCTTCCAACCGCCAAGGACCTTCCTTCGCTTTGTCTCCTTGGGCCAGATATAACGGCCTTTTCAACATCGACTTTTTCTCTTTGGAGTTTAAATCGAAAAGAACTCTTCCAATCGAATATCGGAAAGATTTTTTTGGTTATATAATGCTTAGTATCAGCAATGAAGACCAGATCATATAAACAAAGAAATTTCCTCGCGTAAAACACGCTAAAAAAATGAGAAACGCTCATAAAATATTTTGTATCATTGCACTCCTCGGACTCGTTGCTAACGCTCAACTCACAGATCTTTCCTGGAAGAACTCATCTTTCGCGGTTCCTCCTCAAATAATTCTTGAAGCCAATAACGTCCCGAATGGTGGCGTCTTAACACCATCAACAGTGCTGCTCCCTGGCCCAGTGTCGGGAACTAACACGCTCTTATCGACCTACCTTTCTGATGGAAAGTTCACATTTTTCCGCCAAATACTGGACGTAACTACAGCCGAAGTGCTCCATAGTTTTGACCCAATCGAAACCTCTCTTAATCCAGAAGGTGTCAAATATAGCGCTTCCTTGGACGGCTACCTCGCATTCGCTAACACTGAATTTGAAGATGAACGTTTCAGCCAAGTTTACGTCTACAAGATGCTCTTAAACGGAACAACTATCGAACGATTGAAGATCACAGATAATGACAATGGTAATACTGTTTTCAAAGTCCTCAGTATCTTCAATGACAACATCAACTTCATCGTTGCTTACTCAATTGGTACGCAAGATCCCGGCAGCAAATATTTTGAGGGTACTAAAATGGTACTCAAAAAGCTGAACATGCTAGACAACTCTATCAGCGTCGAATTCCCGGTCACGAAAGATTCCGTGGAAGCTGCCTCCTGCGACAGTCTTCCGTACTCAAGCACAGCGTATTGTATCTTCAAACAGAATAAGTTGACTAGAGGAGCGATCATTTCCATCACGAACACTTTCGCTCAATCTCCGGTTAACTTGATGCCTGATACTGAAGAAGTTACTTATAATCCTCTCTATCTCGCCGGAGTCAATGGATATTACGTAGCCCTCATGTCGGGGAAGCAAGGAGATCAAATTTCTTTGATCGGAAAAATCGTCGCCCATACATTGGACCCTACAACGATCAACAAGTGGAAAATCTCCAATGATTTCGTTAGCTTTTCGATCACATCTGTCCAGCCATACTTCGATGGCTTCATGATCTTCTATACCATTACGGACGCCTATAATGATCAATATTGGTACTATCAAGCATTCACAAAGGAATTTAACGTCATGCTCAGTCCTACTTTGATCGGTACTATCCCAAGTACCTACATGCTGACGACATTCTCTATCGCCCCGTCATCCGTTGGAGGATCTCCTTCAGACGCCTATTTTGATAACCACTACAGACCAGTAAACACTGACAACGGCAATCCGTTAGGCTTTTTGGCTGTTCAAGCCTCGCCGGATCAGACAGTTGCGGCGTGGTACGGACAAATTGTTGCTCAAACTATAGACACATCGCTATTCACGGGTACAGCTGATGCTCCTATCCTGAAGCCTCTGATTCTTCTCGCTTTGACCATCCTGGGCTTCATTTTCATTTAGTAGCCAGGTTCAGCAGATGCTCACTGTAAATACAATTTATATAGACTAATAAGATAAATGTGAACGCAATCAAATTTCTGCATCTTTTCACGTTTTATAAACTGTATTTTGCTTTTGCTAAACGAGCTCTATGATGAGATGATTAATGGTAAGTCAGTTTCTAGTCGTTTACTTTGATGCTCGTTAATTGCAACACAACTTATCTGACCAAATTTCTGCCAATCTTTCATCAAGACCCAAGCACTTTCCATTAGCCGTTATCCCAGAATTTTAGACGTTTTATACTTGCTCATTCTTTTTTGTAATGAGACATCCACCACTTCTTTCTTTGCTTCCCCCAATTGGTTTTTTATTATTATTTTTTCTCTCTTTTCAAGTAACTAATCAAATCTCTTGGTTCTTGACATTTCGATGGGAAGCTAAATAAACCAAGATAATAAATAAAATTTCTCAAAGTTGAATTTTCCGTATCTGTCCTCATTCTTTCTCTCAAATTTTCTTTCGTCGATGATTTCACATATCACTCACAATTGATATACTCTGTTTAGTTAAGGCCTCGTTAACATGTGAAAGGAACTATGTAAACTATATATAGGCAATATTCTCGTCATTTTGCAATGTAACTCGAAATAAAATATATCTATAAAATTCCTCCCATGTCACGAGTTAGAAATTAAAGACTCTTAAGCAATGCTCAGTTTTTACCAGTTTCCATTGAATTTCTCATTTCTTTGATTTCTTGAGCTATCGCTTCCATCGCGTCAGTCAGATTATCAAGCTTTTGAATTGCTTGAATCTGTTCAGCTTCTTCATCTTCCTCCTGCTCATCTTCTGCTCTCGCTAACTCATCCAACGTAAGCGATCGGCCCACCGGGATCCACTTATTCTCCTTCCTTTTATAGTTTTCAGACACGTAGCTTTCGATATCAGTCATATCTACAGACTCTGTCTTTTCTTTCTCCAATATATAAGCAATGTAGTAGATATAGTTCAATGGGTTGTGCTCTCTGGTCACATGCTCTTCAAAGTTTCCTTTACGCTCGTATTCGCTTCGTTCAACACCGCAGATGAAGCAGACGTTTTTCTTATCGTTTTCGTTGGCGGTCTTTTGGTCTCTCAGCTCACCGAACGCATCAATGATCATACCGAATATGACGTTCAACAGAAGGATGATGATCAACACGAAGAATGACAAATCAAACAAAACTCTGACGACTAGCTGCCATTTCTGATCCTCAGTGTAAGATCCTGTTTCAATAGCATCACTGATACCTCCACCGCTTCTCAGACCGAGATCTAAAGTGAACAAGAAGCATTCAAGTGTGTCTTCGCACATTCTCTCATCGTCGCTGACGAAAGTGTCGTTCATGAAGTAGAAACCGATAATCGAGTAGATGTACACGATAACGATCAGTAATACCAAAGTCCAAAGGAACTGCTTGTTATTTCGTGATATGGCCAGTCCTACTCTCTTAACTGTGTCGGATCTCACTACCAAGTTGAGCGTTTGGAACGCACAAGCCAGGACGTAGAACTCCGATATGATACAAATCGCGAGGAAGATGAGCTGCCATATGAACATTGGGTCCAACACTACAAACGAAATTTCTTCCATGGTTTTCTTGAATCTAATATAGAAGCTCTGCTTCGCCAATATGTCGTATTCCTCAGAAACTGGGCCTTTTAGATCGAGCACCTTATCACAGAGCTGTTTGTCGATCTTGTCCTCATCAATTGTGCCCGTACGGAAAATGTTTTGGATTTCTCTGAGCATATCATTGCCCTCTTCTTTCGTTTTCTCTTCGATTCGCTGACTCCAATGAGAAGAAATAATCGTGCTGGACTGAGTCAGCACGTAGGCAACGAACTGCAAAAAGGCCAAAAACACTTGAATGGAAAGGCAGGTATAAAGGAGAGGTACTTGCCATGAGTTACCTTTCTCAACACCGCCATTTGCTTCGTCGTATCGGAAGGAGATCAATACGATAATGCAAATAAGCACAGTAAGGACGTTTGAAAGGAAAAGAACGATATCGAACATTCTCCCCACGTTGAGTTTGACTCCTTGCTTATTTTTATATTCCGCATGCATCGCATGTATCATCTTTTGAGACTCATCCATCAGACCCTGAATCTTTGTCTGGGTGTTGCTGCGGTCAACATTCTCTTCAAATTTGCTCATGAGGTCCATTTCTTCAAGGAATTTGCAAATTGTTAACTTCGGATAGTAAATTCGAATCAGGTCAGGATTTCTTTCAGTGACGATTTCGACAGAAACGCAATATTCTTCACAGAACGAGGCAATAAACACTCTCAACTCCTTGATCTCGATGTTACTGAGACCTGACAGCTTTGCCTGAGCAAGGATGATGTCTTCGAAGTTAGGTTCTCTTCCCCAGAAGTGCTTCAAAATCGCGTAAATTCGCAAAGCACTGCGAATATCCTCTCTGTTTTCTTCGAGGGTCAGGCCGCTAAGGAAATCTGGCAGGCGTCGAAGGTTGTCGACGTTGCTAGCGGAGAACTTGAAACCTTTTTTGCTAAAGAAGCGTTTGAGAGTATCATACAAGGTCTTGATGGCAAACGGCGCGTTAAAGAAATTGCGGACCTGCTCAATTTTATCAGGTAACGAGCCTTCGATCATATTCAGAAGGAAAACCAAGGCTTTCTCTTTAAGTTCTGAATACTGCTGGGCGGCCTCTTCGAGGACGAAACATCGAGAAATTTGATCATAGTCTCCATCATACACTCGTAGGGTGTTGGTTAAATCATTCACTAGTGTGTCATCAAGGAAAATATACGCGTTGTCTCTCGTCTTTCCTTGGATTGTTTCAATCATGAGGTCGATCAGACGAATGCCGAATTCAATGTTAAAGGAATTCAAGAAGGGGAGGTAGTCATTATACATCTGCTTGAAAATTTCCAGGAAACCCACTGATTGAGGATGCGGTTTGCCCTCAAGGCTCTGTCTTCGTAAGTATTGCTGGAAATTGAAATGATGGCCTTCGCATAAACTTTGCAGGAATTTAAAAATCAGCAACACCTCCGAAGAGTAGACTTCAAGCGTGAGTTTATCCTCTTTCTGCAACTGATCCAAGAATTTCTGTTGAATTTGCTGCTTTTGTTCCAGTCCAGTTAATCTTCTGTCCTCCTTATTATTGAAGTAGAAGTAGATCGACCTCTCGGACTCCAGGCTTAATTTTTCCATTCGCTTCTCTTCAATAGACTTGATATAGTCAAACTTGGCTTTCAGTCTATCTCTCAGTAAAATCGCGATTTGATTCTCAGTGTCTCCTGATATGACCTCATAGAATCTATCTTGGACTTCTTCGTTTCCGCCGTAAAGGAGGCAAGTCGCCAAGTCGTAGAGACTGACTACAACTTCATCTTTTTGGTCGGTTTCAAGCATTTGAATAATCAAATCAGTGAGTCGAATCTCATTCAGGAAGGCTTGCAATTCTCGAAGAGCCACCCAGTCAGCTGGCTTCAGTTCGAACCATTTGTAGATAGGCTTCAGTCGTTCTTCCATATTGGTGTGTTGAGCTTTGATGATCTCTGTAATCATTCGAACAGCAAACTGGCTCTCTTTGGAGAGACTTGTGTTTTCTGCGATATCATTTCGGAGGAATATCACCAGCTTCTCGATAGCCATTTGACTGTCTTTAAATGTGTCTGCGAGCGAAACCAGCTCCCTATGCTGCTCTTTTGAGGCTTCTAGCGAAAGTAGCTCTTGCTCTTCACGAATTATACTACTTAATGACTTTGTTGGAGGTTTTCCGTCTATTAATGCCTTTACTTCGAGAGCATCTTGGGCCTGAACATCAGCGTCAACGTAAGCAATTTTTGCCAACCTCTTCTTCCAGTGCGCATATTCGTTAACGCTTAAGATATTAAGAACGAGTTTCTGGATTTCATTCGTGGTTTTTCTGTCGAATTTCGTAAGCTTCACGTAAGTTTCAAAAATTTCGAGGATGTAGTCAATGCAGTCATGATCAGGATTTGCAAAGGTCTTGTATTCTTCTTTTAACAGCGTATTCAGCAAGAGGAGCGTTCCATTGCTAAGGCATTCACTCCAGACTGTTATCAGAGGAACAACATCCAAAAAGGTGTTCGATTGTATCACATCGATTGGATACGAGGAAATTATCTGCTGGTAGAAGTCGCTCATCCTTCTTATCTCTTTCTCACAAGGAGTTCCAATGACCCAGAGTTTGGCTTTCAACTGCTCGAGGAAATTCGTCTCAGTTTTCGTCGATTTGCTCCTGAAATCCAAAAATGCGGCCAAATCGACCAGGATTATTCCCAAGAAAGAGTACGTCTCCTTCTTGTTTTCGAAAATTCCGGGTCTTCGGAGCTTTTGATAGAAAATCTGATCAAACAGTTGTAGGAGATCTCGGCGCGGACCAAATTGGAACAGCAAATTTTCGTTGGTTAAGAGATTAATCCACTCCTTAGTCGGAATTTTTCTTTGTAGATAGTTAATATCCTCCAAGCTTCCAAGGTGGATGAATGCTTTGATACCGTTTAAGAACTCCTCGAATGCATAGTAGAAGACAGGCATGGTAAGAGACTCATAATTAGAGCCGCCTTGCTCCTTAAGAATCTTCGTGATGGAAATGAGGTTCTCGCCCTTCATGTTTTTTGAAAAGTACTCAAAGTTGTCAAGAACGACTTTATAAGGGTCAAAGAGCTCTTTCTGGAATTTAGCGTTAAGAAGAAATGTCAAGCTCTTCACAAATGACACCTCCCAGATACCCATACCTTCCTTCTCAAAGCTCTTGCTCGAGCGGTCAGCGATTTGCGTGACGAAGGATTGAACGGAAATATCGATGAGGTATTTTCTGTCCATTTTGAGTAATGTTGTATTTCCGCGTAGCATCTCGATGAAAGTGATGTCTCTATCGATACCTAACAATTCGATCTCTTGTTCGTCTTGTTCATACATTAAAGTGATAAAACCTGGGTGAGTTGCCAGTAAAAGTTGATTTTCGTAGTTCTCGTAGACGAATACAAGCGTGAGCATCAGCGTGAGTCTGATAGCATACATGATTTCCGGATTTTTGCCGTAATCTTCTCCAAAAATATCAGGATTTCGCAATAGATCACAAATAGGAAGAATGATTCCGTCTGCCCTGAGGTAATTCATCGCTCTCTGCCACATGATACTGATCGCCTCGCGTTTAATCACAAAAGGTTGGGGTTTTTCTTGCTTCTTGATCTCGCGGATGTATTCAATGAAACGCTCTCTTCTCTTTTCATTGCTGTCCTTGTGGAAAATGTTTTTCGTGTGTTCTGAATAATCATACACGATCATCAGTATTTCTTCGAGTACGTGGGTGATGGCCTTCACAATCTGCTCGAGGGTCTTCTTGTCTAGGTCCTCGCCTCCAAAGCTCTCCAGGATCTTGATTTCTCTTTTGAGACGATGCACTTCAAGGAGCATTTGGATCAATTTTACCAGACCTTCAGCTTCTTCTGCGGTGTCAAACAAGGCATTTGCGTTAATCGTGCTGAGTACGTTTTGGCGATATTGTGAGCTCGCTTCGAGGTAAGCGAGGATAATCTTTTGTCTCCCCTGATCGAGTTCACTGTTCAAGTAGTCTCCGATGATTCTGTTCATGTTTTCTGGAGTGAACGGTCTTAGATTCGAAGGAACTTCGACGGCTTCGTACATTTTGACCTTATATTTCCAGTCATCGCTCAGAATGTCTTGAATAGCAGTCCTGACTGCAATGTGGAATAGCTTTGCTTGGTCCTCGTCGAAATTCAGGGAAGCGAGCGACTCTGATTGGTTGCTCAGCTCGGAGCGACTGCTAATTTCATCAATCACAGTATCGACGCATGATGCGATGATTTTATGCTCTATTAAGACCAACATAGGGAACGCTTTCTCCGCTATTCTCCCAATATCGTCGAGGCTGGCCTCATCGACTGTTTTCTCAAGGATTCGCCAGACGCTGGTGTAGAGAAGCGCGAGGTCCTTCAGAGTGTCTTCGAAAAGATCATTTAATATGGAATTAATCTTATTGAGAACGTTATCCAGCCGACCAAAGTCATAGTTGTCTGCGTAAGAGAACGATTTGAGGAACTCAATACCAGCAGACGCCATTTGCTTCATTGGCGGTGGCACAAATCTCTTTTCGCTCAAGATCTCCTCCTCAAACTTCCCAATAAGAGTTTCGCCTCCTTTCTTAATCGCGTCTGCGATAAGCGCCTCATAACGTCTTCGTTCGCCGCAGAGAACTTTGATTGATTGCGGTAAGTTTTGGAAAGGCAGCATCTTATACGCACTGTGCACGTTCTCGATAACCGCAGCAATTGTGTTTCGGATCTCGAAGTAGACGGTCTCGATATTTTCGATTTGCTGCAAGATCTCCGCGGGGTAGTAATGAACAATTTTCAAAATGAATTCAAAGCTCGCATGCGGAGCTATGGCCTCGAGAATTTCCAGAATCCCTCTCATGTACATGGTCTGAGGAGTGCTTTCTCTAAGGTCAGCAGCGAAGATTTCAACTTGCTCAGGCGCTTGCTTATTCGGTAAGGCAGCCCTTCTAAAACAGAACAATGGGCGATTTTGTACCTTGATGAGCTCGGGGAAAATTATTTTGAATTTATTCTCATCCGCGAGCAAATTTTGTATGAAAGACTCTCGAAGTTGATGCTTGAAGCCAGGATTCTTCTGCAAAAAGACAAATCTCATCGCTTGGAGCGCATGACTGCTATAATCTTGCTGGTTTTCGAGGTAAGTGAAGCAGTTTTTCTGATAAAAATTGATCTGGCCGAGCGCTTGGAGATCATGCTCCCAAAGGAACTCCTTGAATAGTTCTAGAACGGTGTCTTTCAAGACATTCATGTATCTTTGCTGCCATTCTGTTTTTTCTTTGGGGCTCATCTCCTTCATTTCTTCGAGAGCATCAATGAACTTGCAATACACGCCTGCGGAATTAAACAGACCCCAGATATACAGTCTTACGTATTGCCCGTTGTAGAGGTGATTGGCAAAATGGGCTTGAGTCACTCCGAGGATGATTCTTGCAAGCACTTGAATGAGTCTTATATATGAATCCACGAGATTTTCAAATCTTTTGGAAGGCGCTGCTCCGTCCACAGGAACAGCAACATTGATTTCTGGTTTGACAATGAGGTAAAATAGTATTTTATTACAGATATCGAGGATCCTAGCCTCACGAGAATAATCCTGAAGGTGCTTATTCACGCCAGCGACCTCGTTTGTCTCATCGACATTAAACGAGAAAGTGTCTGCAATGGATTTGCTAAAGAGTCTTTGAAGGTACGTTTCGCATTTCCTCGTGATGGTGTTCACTTCCTCAGCCTCGAGGATCTGCCCGCTGTTGATTCTCTTGATGAGAGTCAAGAGGAAGATTTTCAAGTGATACGCGAAGTTTACGCTTTCGTTGATCATGTACACTTCTTCATCAGAAACTTTAAGTATCCTCGCAGGAGTTGAATATTCTTTCTTCGTCTCAGGTTTTGCTCTCACGACCTTGAGATGATCAGCCACATAGTCCGCTGGCTCTTGAAACCCGATAAAATATCTCGTGTTCGTGTCGTATTCCTTGCTCTCGAATTTGACAGGCTCACCGCGGTCTAGAAAATCACTTTTATTTTCATAAGTGAATCTCACGTAATTCATTGACGTGCGGTTCAAGAATGCGTTCGTGTCCGTTGTCTGTCCGTAGAGATGGACTCGCGTGAGAGATTCATTCGTGTTGGGAGGGGTGATGCTCTTCAAAGGTCTGTCCTGGGTGATATTGTCAATGACTTCGCCGGTAAACAGATGCTTCAATATAAACCCACGTTCCAAAGGCTGTTGCATCGCCTTTGCTGCAGGGTGAACTTTTATTGGGAGTCCAAGAGGCAATTTCGAGGTATTTTGCCATTTTTCGTCAAGTTGGACGACCTGGAAAATACTCTGGGTCAAGTTATGAGAGTAGTTCTGGTTGTCGTAGTACTCATTGTATGTTCTTGTCTCATAGCCGTTTTGCACGACGGTAAAGTAATATTTTCCCATCAAAATTCGCACATAGTCTCCGTTTTTGATCGCCTTTGTCTTGTTTATCTCGACACGCTCAGCATAAGTAAGATAAGGACTCAGTCGGTAATGGTGACCGATTTGATCCATTTTCGTGATTCCGACGTGATAGCTCTCCGTGAAAGTTTTTTCATCAAACTCTCTTCTCACAAGGTCATGCTTGAACCACTTATCGCTGAGTTGTTCGTCTTCAGGAATCAGATTAGGACTCAGTTTCTGCCCTTTTTGGATGCTGGTGTCAGGGTCTGGCTTGGTCAGTGGTTGTTGGCTGATGTAAATATGCTTTCCATCATGAGTCACGATGGCGATTGGCTCTTCGTAAGCGAGTATCTGCGAAGAAACACCATATCTGACGACGTTTTCGAATTTGAAGTAGCAATTCTGTGTTAATTGTTTGCTCAGGCCTAAGCCAAGGAGAGCATTATCAAATTTATGGGAGGCTGAGCTTGCACAAAGGAACTTCTGGCTTTGATAGTGGAAGAGCAGGATAGACTCTCCGATTTTGACTTCTTTGCCTAAATTGTTTTGCAAAATGCACTCATTAAGCTTCGCGGTACGTTCCACCTTCTTATCCTCGATTTCTTGCTTTTTTTTGAATTGGGAGTTCAAGTATTCGTATCCAGTGGTATATTCGCCTAATTCCTTAGGAACTGACTTGGTCACTCCCATCAATAGTGCACTTGCGAGTCCAACGACGCCTTTTGCGACACCTGACTCAGGTATATTTCCAAGAAGTAGTTTTTCTTTTGTATTAGTAGGGGCTTCGGATCCTTTTTTAAGGACTTCGAGCTGCTCTGTGAGGCTCGATAGGAAGGCGCGTTCTTCGGTATTGCAGAGGAGATTAGGAACGATGATGAAGTGACCTGCGTTAAAGGAAGATTCTGAAAAGTCTTCAGATTTTCCAGCGTAGATCAAATCGTCGTAGAAACCGTTGGCGTAGAGCAGCATGTTGCTGATCGTACTGTGGTTATATTGGATGTAAAGGACATCTCCGTAGGAGATCGATGTCTGCATTAGGGTTAGAAGATAGCTTTCAGACTTGAATTAAATTATCAATGTTTTAGAAACGAATAAAGATTAACCGGTATAGCCCGTTTCATCATATGTAAGCTTGAGATATTTGATAAAATTGGGATTTAATGATCAAAAACGTATAAAATAACTCATAACCATGTGTAGTTATGATAATGAGAGATGAAAAAATTCTATTTCTTGGTAAATAATCAAAGTCGTTAGGATGAAAAGGCAAGGGAAAATAGCGTCACAAGAGATCTTTGCCATTTTTAAATCTCCAATGACTGGAAAATGGATAAGACATTTCGAGTTAAATCGGAAAAACATTGAGATGTTAGAGAGCTGGCCTTGAAACTGACTGAAGCAAGAAGAATCGGCCAATTATACTTGCAGAATAAGTAGAGAACTTTTAGCTATGCATAGGTACGATTTTTTAAATGTGGCCTCTTTTTTTATCAACATGATCTTTTTGCGATCATCGAGTGTCATCGAGCAGTAGGGTGCAGTTTTCTTAATATTAGACCCAGATAATGGTGAAAAATTTATTTGCTCTATAAGCAAATCGGATAAATATATTCCCAAAAAAAGAGAGTAAAATATTACAGTACCAAAAGCCACGAGGAAAGCAATCCAGACACAATAATTTTTTGTTGTTGCATATACCCGTTCATAAATGACCTGTCCTGTATTACTGTTACTTACTTACAGGCAGCCTTTTCCCCTCAAAGAAAGAATAAATAAACCCGATTAAACCTTTTCATAAAACCACCACTAAAGCATAAACTCACCTCGATATTCGCTTAAAATTACAACAATCCATGCACAACATTACACAAAGGTGTCATTCATATTTGCTAAAGGAAGGCAATAATGCCCAGTAATTTTTTACAATTCATCTCCAACTCAATTTAAGTTAGAGAAACCTCAATAATCACATTGTCTGCCGTCTTTAGACCGGTAAACATTTTCTTCAAACGAGTCTCGAATTTGATTCGCGCTGCCATATAGCACTTCATCTAGCTTTTCTTTCTCTAAGGTTGGCATTCGCGAATCTGAGCTTGCTGTAAATACTTCTCTCGATCTTCTATTACAACATTTTTCTCTATATCCCACCACAATTCTACGGGACAACCCATAAGCAAACGCATTGAACAACCCTTGAGAATTCGAACCAATCGTCGCAATAAACAGCCAAGCAAAAGGAATCTTATCTGTTTGAGCAATGGATGCATAGACAGTCCACGAAACCCAAGGCAGGTAGCAAACAATCAAAATCAACGGGTAGAGCAGAAGCTCTAAAAAGGTCCTTCCAATAGCGTTTCTCAGTTGCTTGATCACGGAAAGATAGCAAAATGCACAAAATCCAATTGAAAAACTGAGTGGTAACGTTGAGACGCAGAAATCTTTCCAGTCGAAGCCCTCATGGTGAATATAATGCCAGCAAAAGCCGTTAGCTGGGTCAACTTGGTCGTATTCTGTTGCCACGGTAAGAGTAGCCAATGCAATTCCAGCACTAATTGCCATAATGCCATATATCCGAAAATATTCTCTCAAAAATTGGGTGCGGACACCTTGAGTACCAACGTATAGAGCGTGAGCGAAGCAACAAGTCAGGACGAGAGACCCTCCGTATCCAAAGTACTCCAAAAAAGTGAGAATTTGACAAAAAGTGTTCGCAGCATAAGTAACCAGTACAACGATCATTGACATGGTGTTATTGATGATATCTAATACGCTGAGACCGATTATCATCCTTGCGATGTCTTTTTGAGAATGGTCCAACCAAACAGTGGTGATGAGGTTGAAAAAGCAACCAAGAAGAGAAAGACTGTTCGCTGTTAAGTTTGCGATGAGAATGACTTCGTTCTTGTCTTGCGCAGTGTTGAGGTAGAGAACATAATTTTCCTGAGGGTTGGAAGTCCAGCTGAAGGGTGGCTGTGGGAACATTTGCTAAATATTGCGATTCTTGAATTAGTTAATTAAATTTAAGTGAAATGAGAATTGGAAAAAAGACAATTTAAAGAAGATACAGACGCTGAAAAGAGTTTCATTTTAACTGGAATAAATGTCCATGGACTTATAAAAATAGTTGTGAAGTGAATGAAGGTTGAGGTTCCATCACTAATCACGGCATATATTTGAAGAATTTACTTGAGAACAAATTTGTTTCTTTGATTCAAATGAGAATAGTTTGAGATGAAATTGATTTATTCAATAACTAAATCAATGCCAAATAGCTATTTCTTTACTTTCATGATCCAGGTTTTGGTTGATTTTGGTGAAAGTTTATCAATCAATTGTGTATCATAGAGCGGTTTAATTTGAATCAACGAACATAAAATAAGTAATTCTTAATAATATCTTGTTAATTTCTTCCTATCTCAGTGTCTAGCAATCATTAAGTCGGTCTCGTCTTATTGAGGAAATGCGGTTTTTTTGTTTTTTTTTTTGTGGTGGGCTTTGTTAGCTTTTAAACCACTCATATTCGTCTAGAATTATTTTGCATCTTTTATTTGATCACCCATTCGGCAAAATCCTTGTTAATTGAAGGGCCAAACTTTTTGAATTTTTCCTCTGCTTCACTCTGCAGTTGGCTACGGTCACTTTCGATGTTCGTCATCTGGCCAGCAACTTTAGACTGGAAGCCTGCTGGGTATGAGGCATCCTCCATGGTATTCGTTTGGTTGCTTCTCAGATATGAACCGACTTGGTCGTCTCTCAGGTTCCCTTGAGAATGAAGATCTAAATATTAAGGTATTATTTCGAGTATAATAGGATTTAGCTGTTACTCGGTGGAGATTTTAGTTGTTGTGTCCCAATCCTATCAGATGACTGAGCATTTTGTTGGTTCATCAGAGGAAAACCTTGCGCCTTCAATTCTACAGCACTAGCAAGAACTTGAAAAGGTCCTTCACCAATGAAAGATTGGACTAGGTCAACAGAGGAATTTTACCATTTTGGCTGGCGTTTTGTGTGCTCAAGTTTCCATGTTGAAGCGATTTGCTGTCGGACTTTTTGTTTCGAGAATAGTCATTCAGCAGAGAGCAGAGCTTCTCATCACCTTCAGGATAATTTGTGGCAACTACAACACAAGCACTTTCGACTGAGATCTTTTCGATCTACATGGTAATGTAAACATTATACCGCAATATCACATTTTTCAGGCAAATCCCCAACCGCTTCATCAGTCTATCTTTCAATGCGTAGAATACTCTACAAAGCTTTTTTTTATGTTGTTATCCTTCAGAAACCTTTTTTCATCGATCCAAGCAATATATTCTACGAAGGCATGGATCATTTCTGGTTTATAGAGGAATATGGAAAGAAGTTTCTCTTCGAGCCTTTCGTGCTTTTCAGGAAGCTGGTTTTTACTCTCTGGATATCTGAAGCAGATTTCGTTAATGCGTGGAAGACTCTCAAGACAATCTCTCAGAAATGTCAGTGTCAAAACAAACACCATTTCTAGAAACTGCAGAAAGAGGTCTGAGGATTTTCTATAATAATTCTTTGATTTTCTTCCGAGAGAGTCGCCTTTGATGCTTTGGTGTATTGAGATCTTGATTTTTTTATTATCAATCTCAAATTTGGGCTTTTGGTCTTACAATAGTTTATATTGGTTGAGCAATTCTTCTAGTTGGATGTCTTCGTTGCATTGAGGATTCAAGTTGGTTTCACGTTTTCTCGAGTTTGCAATCTTTGGTCTAGAAGCATCTCCCGTCTTTTTCTTTTCGTTTTTCGAACTCTTACTAGACTTTGGCTTTTCGGGAACTTGTTGCTCTAACAACTCTGATTTATTGACAGGAGGCTCTTCTGATTCTTGCTCATCAGGGAACGGACCTCTAGAGTCGTAGGATTCGTAAGGTTGTTTCATTTTGGATTAGATGGATGGTTGATATTCTTCGTACTGGCTGGGACTAGTTTCGATCAATTATATTACAAGACTGCATCTGAAGCTCAAACCACTCCTTTTCTCTCTTTCAAGACATCCTTAATCATTGTTAGAAAAAAATTTCTCTGCGTATAATGAACCCTGCCTATCTTGAGACTACTGTCTTAAGTAATCTATGAGTTAGATAGAAGACATATACTCCTAGGTGAAAATAAGCCTTTAATTGTCTCTATTATATGAGAAAAAGCTAAGACCAAAGCTGAATTCGCCATTATGAGGATTGTAAGTTGATTCATCTTCGAATTCTGTCATTCTGAGAGTCACAATACATAAATTTTGAAAAATTGCTTGAATTACCACACTGTAGGCAATAAATTAAAATTGCTTAATAAGCTTTTAACTATCTCAAAGAAAGGATACATCGTGCTATAAATGTCAAAGAGAGGTCTGATCTCCTTAACAACAGCCCACTAAACTGCTCAAATCTCATAGGTAGAGGAGGTCAAGTCGGAAAGAAGCTCAAGGTCACCTTGGCTCTTAAAAATGCCGCTTTAATCAACTGCGCCGATAACACTGGAGCCAAAAACATCTATATGATTGCTGCCTACGGTGTCAAGGGTCACTTGAACAGACTGCCAGGTGCCTCCCTCGGAGATATGATCCTTTGCTCAGTCAAGAAGGGTAAGCCAGAACTCAGAAAGAAAGGTATTCCTCTGCGTTCCCGCTCAGTCCAATAACCTCGATATTTTAGTTCTTCAAGCTATTGTTGTAAGACAGAGAAGAGCATGGAGAAGACCTGACGGCACGTTTATATACTGCGAAGGTTAATATTCCTATTTCAGGGAGTTTGAGTTAATAAATCTAAATTTATTAGATAATGCCGGCGTCATTGTCAATCCGAAGGGTGAAATGAAAGGATCAGCCATCACTGGTCCAGTCGGCAAAGAAGCCGCTGAGTTGTGGCCTAAGATCGCTTCTAACGCCGCTTCCATCGTTTAAGTATGCCGCTCATGGAGTTTTATAAATCGTAAGTTGAATCAGAAGCATACTCTCTACATTGGTACGTAAATTCAATGCTCGGTTTATAAAAGTGATGTAAAATCCATGACAAATCTTGAAAGCGCTCCTTTCGCAACAAAAAAATATTGAGCTCATTTAGCATCCTCTCGCTTTGACAGACAGCTTTTAAGCTTCTGTATGTATCTCCGTAGTTACCGAGAAAAATTAAGATGCCAGTAAGGCATGGAAAGAATTCAAAATTTCATTAACTCTGTCCTGATAGTTCCTAGTTTTTATCAATATTACCATTAAAATCAATCAAGTCCTTATTCAAGCCGTTCTATTTAATTTGAAATAGCTACTCACTCGAGAAGAAAAAATAGACATTTTGCAGTAGTGAGAATGATATTAGATAATATATTTATTGATATATATTTTATAAAATTCACACCGAACTTGTTCGACTAAAATATTGACTTGTTACATCTTCATTCACAAGAGGCCAGGTTTAAACTGTTTCCAAATTTCTTAATCGAGCAACGAGTGGGGTACTCTCATCAAATATTCCGTCACCAAGCTCAGATCAAGCTCTGTAGAAATCATTCCTCACCTCGCCCTCTAATCCATCGATAACATGAAAATCCATATTGGAGCAACTCTCGATTGTTATAATATTTCACCGAAATTATTTGGATAATAATTATATTTTGAGCTCAATTTCCCCTCTTAAGCATCATGGCTTTGGCTCTGACTTTGATCTCCAGCTCTTTTATTATTGCCTTCACTTGACTCATTTCTTTCATTGCCGGTACTTTTGGTATCGTCCTTGTCACGTTCACTTTTCATAATTAAATCATAATTCTGATTCAGCAGAGCTGCGTAAAGGTCATCGAGCTTCATCTTATTGAAAATTTTCTCTAACCGGATACATTTCACGATTTGAGTCTTCAAATGCAAGTGTAGCTCGCCTCTAACCTGACAAGCTTCGCAGAAAGCGTCTATTACTGACTCCAGGTCGTCTTCGTTCTATAAAGAGAACAATTGTAAGTTAATAAGATCTAGCTGCAAGAAATTGCTATACTGATTCGTAGAGCCGTAAGTCGACGGGTTTTCCATCAGGCAATATAACTGAAAACTCGAAAACTGGAGATTGACTCGATTGCTTGTCTGCCGAGTTAGCTTCTGAGCTATTTATCAGAGAATTTTTAAGCTTGACATCCTCAGACGCAAGCATACCGATATTATCATCAGTTCTCATCTTCTCAGAATGCGACGTGGATTCGCTGGAAATACTGGACAGCTCTTCCTCATGCTTGAGCTCACGGTCCTCGAAGCTGTGCAAATCAAATGCGTTTTTGCTAGTTTTCGGCGTTTCTACGTTCTCTTCTGATTTTTGGCTGAGAGAGTTGGTTGATAAGAAACTATCACACTGTCTTTGAGGTCTTGAGCCTCTATTTCTCGGAGGTTTGTATAATTCTTGATCAGGTTTCTTTCCTTTGTGTGTATCTGGTTGGCTCTGCGGCTTTTCGGTTTCTTCAAACTTATCCTAATTACATAAATATCTTTGAGAATTCGATAAACTCGCTTACATGTTTCCATCCAGCTGTTTTTTCAGAACGCATGGGCTCCTTTATTGTTTCATTATGGTAGTCACCTTCAAGGCTCCTTTTCGACCAAGGCTTCTCATATTTTTTAAAATTCTTCTTCTCGAATTCTAACTGTTCAAACCCACCGTGATCCCATCGATCCTGTTTTTCAAATTCACGATTTCGAGAAAAATAATTGGATTTATGCGACTTTCCGTAAGATTTCATTTTCTAATGGGAGAGGTTCGGTTTTACGCAGGGTTCTCGAAAAGAATTTTTTTCGCTTAGATTAATTAAAATTGTTATCCTATTCCTTAATTAGAAAGAAAAGAACTGATCAAAACTGTGGCCTGTTCAATTCTTTTACGGTATGAGGGCAGCTTATTTTCCTTTGATAGCCCTCTTGGTCTAAGCTAATTCTTTTCTTATCTAACGGATAACATGAACTTCAGCAGATGTCAATCAAAAAACACTTGCAAACTAGACAAGGGCTTTAAATTGACAACTTTTAAATGCATTTCTTCCAGTCAAGAGTGTAAAAGTCTAAGAATAATGCCTAAATGAGCATCCTTAACTCTAGGTTATCTGGATTGATCAAGAGACCCAGCATACGAATTTTTCACGAAAATAAACGCATCATAATAACCATGGAATAGGAAGTTACAAATTAACAGCAGCGCAAGGCTTTTTTAATTATTTCTCTGATGAGCGATGCTTTATTAAAAATAATTACTACGGTTGTTCGATTAACAAACTAAAACAGAAAGAGCTTCGTTCATGCGGCTCAATTACGCTTCAAATTCCTCTCAACCGAACCTCTACAACACTCAAAACCGCAACCTAAACGACACCGGAAAACGGTGGGGTGCCGATCGTAGATCTAACCTTGCGATGACCGGCGAAATGGCGATTTATCGTGGTATTCGAATCATTCATTCTCCTCTCGATTATTTGCTTAGGAAATGACGACTACCCTAGCAGCACAAAAAACATGAACAGCTACACTTACAACAATCCCAATATGAATAATTATCGGTCCCAAGATATGTTTGCTTCAAGGGACACCAACCCAACTCACTCTAAAAGCACAGGGAAATTCGGCGCTTCGCTCTTGGATCGACCTCCATCACAAGATGAAGTCTTGGCGGCCAAAAACTCTTTGACCTTGCTCCGTTCGAAGATGAGAAACCGCACACCGAATCTCGCAGCCGAGGAAGACCAAGAGGATCGAGATTTGCACCGCCAGAGGGATGAAGACGTTGATACTCGGCCTCTTTACCAAAAACAAAATAATAACTACAGAAAGGTATTCAAACCAAATGTCGGTGCTGTGGGAAAACCGCGCAATGACGATTATGATGAAAATGCAAGGGATTTGAACAGTCAGCTCGATGCTATCCAAGAAAGCTTGAATAAAAAGCATCAAGTGCTTAGAAACGCAAATATCCGGATAAACAATGACGATGAAGGCTATAATAGCTATCAAAAGCCACCATTAGGAGGCGGAAGAGTTTTTGCAGGGACCTCTGGGAATAATAAATTTGGGGGCAATACCAATAGTAATGGGAATCTTAACAAAGGTAGAAATGCCTATGATTCCCAGGAGGGCTCGTTGTCCGAAGCTTTCCCTTCCCGGATATCGAAGAACGTTATTAAACAGGAAGCGCCTCCTCAAAATGATTTTATATCCAAGCCCGGCCCCGCACGCAGAAACTTAGCTGAACAGTCTAATTACACATCTTCAATGCAATCTTCCGCTCCAAAAAGTCGAGTGATGAACACTTATCAAGACGAAGAGGAAGAGCAGCCTGTTCAAAAGAAAAACAACGCTCCAAACTACTCGAAAAACGATCCGTTACTCTCGAATCATCGAGTTGATCCCGTTTATCGCAATAAGCCAGGGGCGCAGAGCTCTTATAACCAGAGCAAATACAATGACAATGAGGAAGAGCCTACCGATACTAGAAATGCAAAAGTTTTCTCCAAACCGTTGAAAAAGCCGACGCAGTATAACGAAGAGAATGAAGATGAATACAGTCGTCAGGATAAGTACAAGCCGGCTGGAAGCAAGGCAGTCACGTTTGGGAATAACTCCAAGACGCCTACATCGAATAAACCGGTTGAAGAGGTCCCTCTGACGAAACTGAAAGGCGGTTTCGAGGTTCCTGATGACAATTTGGATGAGGCAGATTTAATCGAATGCCCTGAAGGCTGTGGTCGTAAATTTAAAGAAGAAGCCCTTGAAAAACATGTGAGAGTTTGCAAGAAAGTCTTCCAGACCAAGAGGAAGCAATTTGATTCGGCAGCAGCAAGGAAAACGGATGAACAGTTGGAGCTAGAAGTGATGAAGCCGAAAAAGGGAGGCCTGAACAGGAGACAGCCTCCACCTTCAACGAAGCAACAACAAGGAGGAGTGCCAAAATGGAAACAGCAGAGTGAGGCCTTGAGGGCTGGATTGCGAGCAGCGAGAGGAGAAGAACTCAGCCACAGCGAGCAACAAGCACTAAACCAGCAGTCTAAGGCGCATGATGATGGCTTGACGCCTTGTCCAGGCTGTGGACGAAAGTTCAGCGAGAAAGCGGCTGAGAAGCATATTCCATTCTGTCAATCTAAGAATGCAGCGAAAGGTGGTATCGGTGGAAAAACCGCTTCATATGGAAGAAGATACTAAATCTCGATCAATTACTCTTATTTCATTTTTTGATGTACAGTTAATGATATAGTGAAATATGCCTCTTTGCTGTTCATGCCAGAGTTTTCATAAAAAGCATGGAATTCTTACGTTTTAAATTCTTTCAAAAAGAAACCGATCTCCTTTGTGAAGATTATGAAGAAGGGAACGGAAGAATAGTAGTACAAGTTATGAATTTTAAATTTTTTTCTCAAGTCAAGAGGGAATCACTTATCACTTCTTTAGCTTGTTTTTAGTACATTGAGAGTCTCGTTTGATAGTTGTTGTCCATGGAAAACAACAGTAAAAACCATTATATAATATCTAAACTCGGTTCTTATTGCTTATCTCAAGAGGGGATTTGGTGTGTTACAAATACCAGCCATCGTTAGGGTCAGGAGACTTATAGGAATTCAGGGACGACTGAACCTTTTGAAACTTTCAACAGAGCATAAGCGCCATTAACCGGTCTGTTCTTTCCATCTGCCCACATTTTCAGTAGTCCAGCGATTTTTTCAGGAGGTGCCCATTTCGAGAAATCAGCGTCAGGCATGGCTTTTCTGTTTTCAGGGGTATCAATGGTTTCACTAGCAGTAATAGAGCCAATTAAGAGGAGAAAAACGCGAAATATTACGGGAGGATTGTGACTACAGTAGCATCCAACTCGAGCTCATCTCTCTTTGCAAGGTTCAAAGCAAGGGTATGTACTGCTGATTTTGCCAAGGAGTAAGCAAGCATGGAAGGTGTGGCATCCTTGAACACAGCAGCTGCTCCTGTGAACACTAATAAGCCTGTGCCTGACAGATATTTAGTTGCAAGATGCCCAGCTAAGGTTTTTGATTGTTATTTTTTGTGGGGAGAGATCGAATTACCTAAGAGAGAGCTGTAGACGCTCTGATTTGTCATCAGCTCGTATTTCTCGAAAATATCCTTGTCTTTGATCGAGCCTCCTGCCCACCCACCAGCGACGCAGATAATCGCTTCGTAAGTTTTCGTGACCTTTTCGATTTGCTCGATAATTCCAGGCAATTCGGCTGATATTTTCTTTTCTGGATTCAAAATAATGTTGCAATGGGACTCCTCGTTGGCATGATGCGCAATATTTGTGACTTTCCATGATGGATTGAATGCTTTGACAACTGCCTTCCCTAGTAGATAAGTGAAATGAAGCGTTTCTGGATAGAGAGAGACGGACTTACCCAAGTTTCCTGAGCCTCCAATGACGAGGAGGTTCTTGAAATTAGACATCATGTTGTGTGTTTGTTACTTTATTTTTGAGATAGTGGCTTTATGTTGAATCTTCTATTAGAATTGGAATCAGACTCGATTTTTATTCAAAAAATTTAAGAAAGGCCTCTTTCTGTTTGCATGAAAGAAATCATTTAATCCATTGAATGTAAAATAGCGTGTATGGTGTGGTATGAGGCATTTTCGATAAGCTAGCTTATGGGAATTGTTGATATTTATAAATCTCTGAAAAAATCGTGCAAAAAGTAATCAGTCAATAAAATGATCACGATCGGTGAGGAATAATTTTACAGTGAGGCACTTGGTTTTCGGGAAATGTTTTAGTTTACGTCAGATTATTTAATTCGCTTCAAGGCTTGTAATGGTGAAGAAAGGCAATCTCAAAATATCATTTCAGAATTTTTTGGGACATGATAAATCGAGGCATGATATCTCAAAGCACGATTTTTTGTTTAACAATTAATAGCTATTTTGATATGAGCCGAGAACGCATCAAAGCTAAAGCGATTATAGAGGACATATTATTTCTTGTGAACGAGATGAAGACGATACAACTCCATTATTATTAAACAGCGTGATCATTCTTTACTTCTTAGAAAACCAATAGTCACTCAGGACTTTCATTTGCTGGCGGTTGTTTTGTTTTTTGGGACGAACTTGTCCATACTAATTCAGAAATAATACATGAATTTTTTCTTGTTCAATCAGACTCAGAGGAAAAATGAGACCTTGAAAGAAATAAATAGCCTGGACAATATTAGAATTACCTGAGCTGTCAATTTCGAATTAGACTATTACTAATACAGTTGGTGGAATAACCGCTTAATTATCCGACTACTATCGCAAATAAAGTTTAACTCTCATAAATTTCCTTTATTAGAAGTAACAATGATGAATAACTTGTTCGCTACCGATCGAGCATACCAAACAAATTTCTTTCTTAAGTTCCAAAGCGAGAAAATCGAGTCTCGCTACCGTGAGTACTCTCAACGACGGCATCGCTACGGGCTTATCGGCTACTTAATAATCTCCATTTTTTTGATAACAATCCAGTCAATGGACTCCGTCTGCTTCAAATACGCCATCAACTGCAAGCTCGAAGGTCTTTCCGTCCTCAGTCTGGTCGCAGCAATCAGCGCGCTTGCACTCATCCACCAAAAGCAAAATTTACACCTGATCAGAGCAGCAATGATGGTTATTTCTATCTTTTTCCACCTGAATTTCTACAATCGCTATGAGCACACCGTCGCTGAGCTACTAATCATCCTTCAAACGACTCTCAGCACCTCATTAGTGTTCGAATGCTGGAGATTCCACCTTCTCTACAATACTCTTTCATACATCCTCCTCCATTGGAGTGTTCGAATTTGGGATATGAAGCTCATTTATGGCGGCAATGACTCCACCCACGTATTCCAGAACTTTATACTCTATCATGCGCTTTCTGTCATCCTCATCGCCTTTATCGAGCAAAACTCTCGCGAGAAATGGCTAATACAAGACTCGTTGCTGAGAACCGAGAAAGTTTTCCAAAAGTTTTTCGAGGATGCTTCTCAGCCGATCATGCTAATCGACAGCAACAAGAACGTCATCCTCAGCAATCGAAAAGGCTTAGAAGTTCTTAATAAACTCTCCGGAATTCCAGCCGATAGTGCTGATTTAGCCAACACGCGCCATAAGCCAAAGTTTTTGAATTTGATGGATGCATTGGATCCAAATTACCACGAAGTGCTTGATTTTTCCATAGAGCATGTGACTGCTGAGTCAAAAGTAAAATCAAGGCTCGCCTTCAAGAAATCTCTCAATGTGGGTAATACTCAATCAAATCTCTTGCAAAAGCCCTCACAGGAGGTAGATGACTATGGATCTGTGTATGACTTCGAACTCTCAGACTTTATTTGGAAAGGGACAAAGGCCTATATCCTGACATTGGAGGACGCGAACTTGTCGGTGAAAAATAACGATATTCTCGTTAGGAGCGTGAATAAAGTCGTTAATCAACTCGAAGATTGCTTGTTTAATTTAGAAAAAGACTATGAAAAAGTCTCTGCTCAAATTCGTCGCGGCGAAAAACCGACCTTCACAACAAAGATCGTAATGGATCTCAATAACCTCAAAACCTCGATTCTCAACTTCTGCACGGTGAATAACTACCTTTCCAGCACCAACAAACCAGAGGCACCTGAGATCGATTTTAACCTCAAGCATTTGATACTTTATTTGATTGAAACGATGAGCGTAAAGACATTAGAAAACAAAATCGAGGTCAATTTGAATTTTGGTAGCGGATTCCCGGAGTACGTCAGCAGTGATCCTTCTGCGTTCCAGCAGATGTTTTGCAACGTAATTAACAACATTATCAAGCACTTAAAGGACTCAACTGTCGATATCACTTGCGGCGTGCGGAATATCCTGGCTGGTGGAGTCATGCTATTAGAATTTAAGATCGAATTTGCGCAGAATGAAATTCTCAGCTCGAAAAACTTGAAAGATTGTTTCAATTACCTGCTGGAGGATCAAGTTGAATCGCTCTATCATAGATTACTAAACGCAAATGAGCTCGCACTAGAGCTGGGTGTTGTTTCCGTCATGCTGAAAGACACGGAAGGAGGCGTGGAAGTATCGGAGGGTAATCGTCAGTGCATAACGCTCGTGGTGCCAATGCCTCATCATCTCCCTGAAGACGGCAGTATTTCTAGCTATTCTGAAGCGATTTCCAGTTTGAATCTGACAAATACCCGAACGGTCCATGACGCAAGCAAGTACACGTGGAAAAAGGAGGTGCCTGCAATGCCAGAGATTAAAATCTCAAGGACAGCGACGCCGAATCCCGACGAACTGCTCACGATGACGAGAACCATCCAAAGTGGCGGTACCCATCGCTCAGCGCTCCCATCACAAGAATCAACCAGGGGTGATGGCAAGCACATCAGTTTTGCTGAATTTACAGAGAAGAAAATGAGGGATAAAGAAGAGGGACGAAGAACGCCAAATAATGAGCTGACTGGCGAAGAGGAGGTTAAATCCGCTGAGAAAAAAGACATTTTCATTAAGGCTAAGCTTGGCAGAAGAGACTCTTCGGATGAGGAGCCTCGCAATATGGTGCTTGGGAAGTATTTAAGCAAGAGCCCACAGCCAAGTATCTTTAAAAGAAAGCCACTTGGTCAATACAATCGAAGTGGCACCGCCAATCTGGGACAAGGACCATCTCTGCTGTCATCTTTATCAGGGACACACACAAATTTGAGCGCTCATACTTCCTTCGATGAGCAGCTGGTCAAAATCATTATTATCTACTCGTTGCTGGAGTTGCTCAGCAAGCAGCCACCAAAGAAAGAATTGAAGGTGGCCGGAACGGAATCGCCAGGCGAATTCTCGCCTAATTTGAGGTATTTGATTCGTCCTTAAGTTCTCTCTCTAATACAATGTTCTAGAGCAACTGGGAATGGATTTGGTGCGGATGAAGTTATTTTCGGTAATTACTGCTATTGTATTTATAGATAATATCGAAATAGGAGCACGAGGCGGGAAGATTTCTGCTCGAGAGCTTTATTCGCTAGTGATTCACAAATTCAACTTGGCGATGAAGAATGAAGCCTATGCGGAGACATTGACTAATTTCATTATACACACAGGGGACTCACTGAAGGAGAGACTGCTTACTGCGCTTTCAACAGTCAAATTCAGTCTCACAACAACGACGCTTGAGGAAATTCTAAGCGTTCAACATGGCTCGAACTTGCCCGGGCTCAGCGAAAGCACGAAACGTAATTAATATCTCTACTTCGCATAATTAATCGGAAAACACATACAATAGCAAGTCCAAGACTGGGTCCTCGTAAGCCTATGCTGCGTCGAAATGACTCTATCAGAATCAAAGATGGCTCATGTAATGATCTTTCTCCACTAATCGGGCTAAAGACGTCTTAATTTGTTAGCGGCACTCGATATTTCCGATGACATGGGACCAAGGTCGGATTTCCTGGACCCATCGAACAGAAATCCTTTCGAGACTCCTGCTGCGAAAACCGCTATGAAATCACGTAGCAAGCTGCCATCTAGTTTCTTAGCAGCTATGGATAGCCATGAGGAGTCGAAGCAAGCATCTAATCGCCTAGAACCAAAACAAGAGAAGTAAAAAAAAAACAAACTTTGGTGTTAGTTTAACTTTGCGTTTCCTTAGGAGTTCTAAGAACTGGCAGAGTAAACTTCTGCCGTTCAAAGATGTCAATGAGTTGCCTCCTTCTCTCAAAGACAGAACGAAAACCAGAGAGAAGAAATGGGTTGGTATCGTGACAATAGAAAGCGAGCAGAATCAAGCATTAAAGGTTCTTTTGATTTATTTTTTCCCATTGATTTTATAACGAAATTATTAGAAACATTATCGTTATAAAGAAATATTCACGATTCTTGCTGTTGATGACAATCAATTCCAACTGATGCAATTAGCGGCGCTTCCTCAGGTTTGTGAGTATAAAATAGTTATAGAATGTGTGTCGAATGGTATGGAGGCTTATAAGCGCTTTGACGATATGTCGGAGGAAGGGTCGCTTTATCACATGATATTGATGGATTTGGAAATGCCTCTGTGGGATGGATTTGAAGCAACAAAGGCTATTCGGCAGCGAGAGTCGGATATTCAGGCACCAAGAACCTATATCTGCGGACTCTCTGCTAATATCGATGAAAGTAATGACTTTTTTTTTTTTATATTCTCTAGCTAAACACGTAACCTTTTTTAGAGTACCGTAGGAAGAGTCTTGATGCTGGAATGGATAATTTCTGTAAATAATGCTAATTCCTCAAAAAAATGCTTTAACACTATTCTCTCTTTAGATCCGAAACCTCTGACAGTCCAGAAGCTGAATGAACTCGTAAAGATTAAGCTAGAATCGCTCAAAGTCTCTCCACAATAATACGAACTATAAAAAAACCTAGTTATCTATCAGCGGAAATTTTATTACTCAGACCAGAATGAATTTTTCGAAAACCGTTATTGGTCATCTACATTGTTACTTTACACAGAATAGAAATGCATAGTAAGAGCAGCAACGGTGCATGTCAATTAATTTTATAGTTTTGAGGGTGAACTCGAATCCACAAGCAATTTTTCTGAAAAATGAACTGAGATTTCGAAAAATATGTGTGTAATTTCACGAAGCCCTCCTCCATCATTATACTACAACGAATTTTTAACTGTGAATATAAGGCAACTGGAACTGGTATTTGCAAATTTTTTTTCGATGGCTGATGACCTTAATCTAAATATTATCACGATTCAAAAGCCCAAAAAGCATCACATTTAGAATTATCCTATAATCTCATGGAACCTTTCACATAACATCATCGAGAGTATAATTATGAAAAATATTCTTAATGTACTACATGTATTCGTAAGCAAGTAAACTACATGAGATTTAGAATTTCTCAAGGCCTATATCAAAGATTTTTAAATTCTTATTTTAGCGCAATAAAAAATGGAGGGATTTAGATTCTCGCTAATCACGCCTCGTCCTATGGTGAACCTTCCTACCTCGCAGGACGCCTCAAAGCGCAAAAGGACTCGCGAAGAGTTTGAGGCGGCGCAGATGAAACCTATCCATTCTTACCATAATCCCATTTCACAGGAATCCATCCTGAAAGTCCCAGTCTTAGAGAAAAAGAGCAACCCACCTGAAGAGCTTTACCAATACAAACACGAGAAAATCATAGAATCTCAAACACAATCATTATTGGAGACTCAGCGCTTCAAATCGGAAAATAATCTCAAATACAAGTCGGTTTCTCAGGTGGTTGAGCAGTATATGGAACTTGATGAGAAATACACTGATTTAAAGCACATAAAGGATGTCTCAGCATCCACAGATGGTGATTACTCCAGAAACACCTCATTTTCTCATTTAATTTCGCATAGAATATGATTTGTCAGTCAATGAGTTCTTATACGCTAAGCACATTCCTTACCCAAGAAGGATATTTGATTACTATGCCACTGTTCCTGAGAGAAATAGTGTGATAAGAGGGATTTCCCATGAAGCGAATTTGATATACGTCGCAGTGAATAACAAGCTGTTCCTTTGGCGGTATTCAGAGATCACGCAATTTGATGAAAAATATGATCCAGCGATCGAGCTAGAGCAACATCCGGTCGTTAGTGATGAAGTAATGAAGCTTTTTCCGCTGATCTTTGTGCTAATAGCGCAATTGTAGAATTTCATTGAAAAAGATATGATGACTGATATCACGGCTATAGTCATCGGGCGTCCCAAGCCTTACATCTTTGTTTCACAAAAAGTAAGAATGACATCTGTTACTATATACTTATCTGATGTTGTACTGGTTAGGTTGACTTTATTATGGTGATCGCCACGTACGAGTCGATTCAGATCTTCTCAATCGAATCTGGACCCGAAGGTTTGTCTCTGAAGCCAACAGATTTCGTGTTAGGAACGGACGGCATCCTTGTCCGCAGTGTAAATGCTCACATGCTTGTTCTGTATAATATTTTCATGGTCTCTAGCTACTTTGCACAAAAAGTGGAAGGATATTCGCTGGCCAAAGCAATTCGAAAGTCACTGAACTCAGCTACGAGGAAACTAAAAAGCTTTTCGGCCTGTTGAAAAACACCGACTTGAAAAGACTGTCTGATAAAAAACAGAGAATTGAAGATTACCTCCCTGACTTCCAGCAGCTTTTCTACACGAATAATTACACAATCGTCCAACTCTCCTACGATGAAACCAGACATATTCTCTACGCGCTCGCTCATGACACAAACCCAGGGAGATTCAAAATCCTTGTCTACGACTTAGGCATCACAGGCCAGAATTTCGAATTCGTTTTGGAAATCACTCATAACTCTCTGAAAAACAGGTATATATTTCTCCCTAAATTTTTGCTTAAATTGCCCTAGATTGGTCGAGCATTCTATGAAAATCGAAAAGACTGAGCTGGCTGACCTTCAGGTGACTTCAATCTGCGCGATTGATCGACGCCAAGCGGACGAGATCTGTCTCCTCGCCGTCACAAATCTTGGAATTAGGGTTTATCTGAAAATCGCAACGGAGAAAATTCCGGATAAAGAAATAGCCAAGCACGAAACCGTTGAAAATATCGGTCAGCTATTCAACTACTGGCGTCTTCTGCCCAGATACGAGATCGTCTTAATCAAGCTCCCGATAGTTCAGAGCGCTTCACAAATCCTCATGAACCAAAACAGTCTGCTGCCTTCAAACAAAACGAAGCTCACATCCGGTCTCGTCTCGAATAGATACCAACTAAAGCAGTCAGAATTATCAAAGGAAAATGGACTCGTTGTCGCTGATGGCTCAGACCCGACAGTTGAGCCGGATGGAATCTATGCCTTCATGCTAAACTCAGCTTTCCAGAGTCTAAACGCGAAGAAGTACTCAAGCAGCCCATACATGAAACGTCCAACGCCTGAATCTATCAGTATTATCAGCTTAAGTCACGAGTACGAGACAATTGAGAGCTTCCAGTCGAAAGAAAGCCGACTATTTGTCCCCATTTCGCTGTCAAATTTGCTTGGTCACAACCTCCCGAAGTACTTTTCTTTTGACCGACTCATGGGAATAAAGACCGGGAATCTGGCCCTTGAATCCCTGGGAGACGTCGCGAAGCAAACTTATTATAACCCAAGTCTTCTGACTGTGTTCACGAACCAAGCGATCGATTTCATCGTGAGAATCCGCCCGATAGACGTCTTATTCCAGATGCTAGATATTCAAGTGAGACTGGACAGTGATATTGGTTTTAGGTCTTTCGTCGAGAAATACGGAGCAGCTGATACGTGCGCGATGCTGGTGCAGCTTTACTGTAACAAAGAGCAGTGGTACTATGTCAATACCGCCGCAGATGAAGAATTTAGGAATCAATTCGCTCGCTCTGACACTGGAATGATGGGAATGGGCATGAATCGAAAGTCTCTGCTGGACTTCCAGGTGAAATGCTTGCAGCCTTATCCTGAATTGATTGAGCAGGCAGCAATGAATTTCTTCCAACTCGGCGATCTAATTCTAAAATTCGAGACCGGGTATCATATTCATAACGAGCTCTACGATACTCTGGGTCGTGTGATCGAGCCGGAGAAAAGAAAATACACCAGTAAGGTAGAAGGGCTGATTGCTTACTTCGGAAGACTGATCAGACCGATCTGGAATTGCCACGTCTTCAATAGATGGGCTTTCATCGGGCATGATGTCAATGCCTCTGTGGAGGTCTTTAAGAAAGACGAATTGAAGCTTCTGAGGAAAAAACTTATCGATTTAAAGAGTTTCATGCTCCATCATAACCTGCTGCTGCTCACTATGAGAGACGAGTTCGAGGAGTATAACTTGAAGAACTCAGACCGAATTCCATTTTATGAACGAGGCGCGGACCCTTCACAATACCCGGATTACGTCAACCTCCAACGAATGTCTGAAGGAAGAAAGAACGTGCCTTATAGTGATATGAGCAACCGCAAGATGGGAATTATCGATGATACTCTCGTCCTCGAAGACCAAAGAACGCTTGATAACCTCTACCTTTTAATCGAAAGAGTGATCCAGACTCTCGATGTTTTGATTCTCATTATCTCTGATCGCAATAAAATGATCGAATGCCTCTACAACATTGATTTCTCGGAATGCGAGACAATTCTCAACGCAAGATTCAGCGATGTTTTCCGTGAAGTCGAGTCACAGTACGTACTCAAATCCATGCTGTTCATCCATCTCAAGCGCTGCCACTCGAGCAATTTCTTTGACCTGGGCCGCTCGTTCATCTCAAACTTCCCGCAGTTCTTTACTGAACATGATCTCACGATCTGTGAGGCCGAGAGAAAGCTCGAACAAGCAATCCTCAACCTCCCTGAGAGACAAGCGCTCGTCAACGAAGGACTCACCAAGCTGAACCAATGCATCGCGCACCTCGCTAATAAGAAAATTGTTCAATTATTCCCTCTGTTCCGTGAGCTCGGCCTATTTCCTGAGTACGCAAGACTGCTGATCCAAAGAACCAAAGCCTTGACAAATCTGGCCAGCGGCGTTCAGAAAGAAAAATCGAATCTAGCAGAAAATTCTCATCCTCCGCTTATGGCTAAAGAAACTATTAGCGCGATAGAACTGGAAAATAACCACGATTTGACCTTCACGCGAGAACAGATCATAAAATTACTAGAAGAACTGCAAGCATCGATTTCGACAAAGCCGGTACCGAAAAACCCAAGAGTGTTTGATTTTATCTCTCAAGAAGAACGACTGAAACTCCGCAACAAGCTGGTGCTCGAAATTCTGAACTTTAAGGATAAATTCACGCATATCAGTCTTATCAAATGGTTCTTGAAGCATGCGCTGTATTCAGAGCTAATTGATGAAATCAAATCAGATTTTATAGAAGATGCTGTGTTGAGTGAAACGTTGCCGGAATTAATGAAACTGGGAATTCTTCATAAGTATTACATTAAGAACAAAATCTACGATAAAGGGTATGAAATCGCGATTAAACTCGCGAATTACAAAGAATCCGAGAGTCTGGGAGTAGCTTCCCTGATAGCATTGAAGCCGCCAGAGATCACGTTGAGCGAGAGAATCAATTATCTAAGAGACGCGAAATATTGCCTTGAAAACCTCGAATTGCAGCGTATAAAAAAATTTGATTTTAACAAGTAAAATTAACATTTATTAGGCCGAGGTGATGCACAACAGAGAGATATTCTGCTTAGAATGCTAAAAGAGTTGAGAGATACATTCAAGCTCGCTGAGCTCCAGCAGAGAATTGATCAGCGCTATGCTCAGATCATGGCGACAGGACCTCGAAGTAAAAACAGAACATCTATTCGCCTCTAACTGTTCATTCATCACAGGAACCGAGTCCGAACTAAGAGAACTGCAAAACAAACGCTTCGAATTACAAAGAATGCTCCTACCTCGCGAGATTCTCTACGAAGAGTACATCGCTCGAGACAAGTTGCACGAATGCGCGGTCTACTTCCTCCTCGAATCTGATAAGGTTTCTCAACGATTACCCAGGCTGGTTATTCACAGCGTTTTAGGTTGACAAAGAGCACCTGTACGCCGCTTATACCGAGTTCATTACACAGACCTACGAGGAAAAACCGAACGAATGGCCTCATACTATCAAAGAAAAGGTAATTACCTTCGAGATATGTGATCGCTTATCTGCTTCGCCATCAGCTGTTGAGTTTATATACCGAAATCAAAGAAAAAGAGAAAGAAAAATCCTTTTACGACGTTCAGTTCATGTTCCCACTTTATCATATACTGAAAGTCCTTGAAGACACCAACCGCGACTGCGCCCGCTTTAAAGTTGAACTCGAAAACATTTCCCGCAGCTTTGTCGGCAGAGGAGGAGGCAACGTCTCCCTTTCCAAGCTCTCAATTCCGTTCTGGGCAGTCTATTTCTTCGTGGACGATTTATCTTTCTCTTTCGACACGCTATTTGAAGTTTATAAGGCGCTTTATCTCTACCCTAATGGCAGAATAACAAAGGAGAATTTCTCTGAGAAATATCTGTTGGGAAATTCGATTCTGACTCTTATTGAATATTGGTTGGAGCAGATCCGCACACATTTGAAGTACCTGATTGTTTCTGAAAGCACGGAAAAGAATCAGTTCAGTTACGCGACGATACAGGACTTACTAGGAAGAAAATTTGAAATTATTGATATGATTTCCGACTTGAAGGTAAGATAGTAAAAGAATGATGTATTTCATTAACATTGGTTTTGATAGAGAGACTATGAGCAGCTCAGTGACATGAAGTTAGTGAAGAGTGATTTGATCAAATTGAGTCTGGGCTTTATCGAGAAGGTGAGTTTGCTTCTTGACGCAACGGTGCAAGAAATCGGACAAAAGACTGATTTGAGAGATGTTTCAGGAGATAGCTCGTTTTATACAGCAAAAAGGGAGTTTTCGGAAAAGACGGCGTCGTTTAGATCTTTCCGTTCGTTTAATTAGAGAGCATTTTTTCTTCTCAAAGTGATGGATTATATTTTCTGTATATGCATAATAATAAATTCATTTAGAACAATAAAGAATTTGCAATTTGGAATAAAAAATAGACGATTTTTCGGGATTTCTTTGGGAATGAAATGAGCCAATTGAAATGAAGAAAACAAATAGTAGATAAGAAACCTTGAAATCAAATTATAAGAGTTTATTTTATGTGCGAAATTAAAACAATTATATAGGCGTATGTATGCTTCAAACGACATGAAACAACGATATTAAGTCTTTTTCTTTTCCTTATTCATTCTACCTAGCCAGTTTCACTTCATGAAAAGACTGAAAGGCTCCTTTTTGACGGCTCTTCATTTTTTTACCAAGCATTTGACTGCATTAGTAGACCTGAAATACCTAATAACATTAATAGGTTTCATCACTGTCTACTCCTGTAAAAGTATCCGTATGCTGATTTTAGGGCCTTACTTAGAATGATGATTGTGATCGACCCAAGAGATCGCATCTCAGCAAAGGAAGCTTTGGCTCATCCGTTCCTAAAGGAATTTAATAAGCTGCCATTGCCAGAATTCAAGAGAAACATTATTTCACTTTCGACAAGTCATAAAATGTAAACTGACATGATGAGAACTTATGTTTCTGATTGTAACAGAAAAGTGAATATACTTTCAGAGTAAGAGAAATAATGATATTCTTAAATCGAATAATTCGTGCACTGAAATTAAGCTTCAAAAAGAGCAGCAGAGTGAGACAAAACTGCCGAAAGGATGCATTTTTCTTGAGAGCCTAACAACTGCGACGATGGATTCTATGAGTGCAATGTCAAATGAAGATTATGAAACAGCATTTCAGAATGGATGTGATATATAAAGTTGATGAAATTGCTATTTAATGATGAAATATTTGAAATGAGGCTTTTGAGTCTAAGTGGCTGTTACTACTAAAATAGATACAATCAGACAAGTGAAACGCAATAAATCTGGGCCCTACCTCTCGTTACAAACAGTCGAGAAGTTTCAACTGTTTTATTTCCCTGTTTTTAAATTATCTAGGTATCTTTTTTTTCATTGATATAACTCTCGGCTATTTTTGACTCGTTAGGAAAAACCTCAAGAATCTGATGTAAACTTCATAAATTCACATAGAAATAATCTTTTAATATCACGATGTATGTTTTCAAATCATAGCTAGCACTTTACAAAGGCTTTTTATTTATCATTGTAACAGAAATTCACTGAAAACAACTAGTTCTTCCAATGTAAACGCTTCGTCAAGGCAAATTCTGGGCTTCCTTGCTTTAATAACTTGAAATAAATCTTAAGCAAGTTGACGGTTGTTGAAGTTAGAGCTCCACATTCCGCCTAAATTCTACACACCCACTTTCAGAATAACAGCAGGAGAATTATGCTCGCCTCTCTTTATCTGATAATAATTAGAAAATCAGCAGTCTAGCAAAATTCACTATTCCACTGCAAAAGTTAAAAAATAAACCTCAAATTAATAGTTTTAAACCCAATCTTGTGCCATTTGTAACTCTTAAATAAATTATCTCCTAAAATAGTAACTCAATTCAAAATTCGAATTTCAAATACAGTACCTACAGCCGTTTCACCCTAATTCAAGCACTCTCTATCAACTACTCCCTTCCCCATGCCAAAGACCATATTCGACTTTATTTTATCCAAAAAAACACCAAACTCAAATTCCATTTTAAGTGCTTTTCGAAACTCGTATCAATCTAGTTTCTCTAGTCCTCCCTCAGCTCAGCATATGCCTCCCGCGATGTATTTTCCGAAGGTCAACCGAACCTTAAGAGTTTATATAATTTAATTTGTGCGATTCACGTTCTAATTATTTCTGGAAGACGTTCCACTCGATTTGCGAAAACGCTTCAAATTGTCCAGCCTGTTTCGATTCCTCACCATTTCACTAGACTCTCTAGCCCCTCGTCTCGTAGCACCTGTCATTAAGCTAACTAGAGCCACTAAGCTTGAAAAATTGTAAATATAGCTTTTATAGTGAAGCTTTGAATCCGAAAACTCAAGAAGTCGTGTCTAAATAACTGATAGCTCTAACCTAGCTCTTTCAGCAGAAGCCTATTGCAAGAAATCTCGAAGAGTTAATCAACCATTTCTCAGAGTCACGCCTTCTCAAAAAATGGCCATTTGAATTCCTTATTTAAGTCAGTAATTAGCCATCCTCATTAGCTAATTAAATTTGTTAGGTATTTGTATTTTATCCGCTACTCAGATAAGTTCCATATTGCAAGAACGCTCAGCTTTAGACTCAATGAAAACCACTTCAAAACCATTCGAAGACCCAAACCCAGGTAGATCGATCCATATCATCAAACAATTTATTTAATTTCTCCATTTTCCTAAATTCAAGATGGCTGGAATCCTATCAACGACATCATCAAAGGAACGCAAAACTTAGTTGTATGTTTTTCCTCTTGACCATCTAAGCTCATAAACTGCACCTAGCTCGACGACGGAAACCAAGAGCAGTTTGAAAAAAAACCTGCTTATAGCAATTTCGCAAATGATTTCTTCGGTTCGAAACCCTTTCAAACTTCCTGTAAGGTTAATGGCTAAGAAACATGACTCACGGTTGTTTTGCGGCGATTAGATCCAAGTAACAACTATCCTCAGAAGAGCCAACAATTCCAGAAGTTCGGAATGCCTTTAGAAATCCTTAAAGCGCACAGTGATTACCCTTACTCGGATACCTCGCCGTACTTTTCGCCTGGGATTCAGCAGAAACCAACGCATTATTCCCCTTATCTCGGTCCAACGCCCAAGAAGGTAAAAACGTGATTATTTACATAGCTTGACATTATTTCAAGCAAAATAATGAGAGTTCGGTCCTGAAACTCCAGGTCCTGTCGAAGCAGCCGTGCAACTTTACCCGCGAAGACGTTTATGATGTAATTTGGACTTCATTTCGTTGTTTAATTTAAATCAGATGTTTGCGAAATTCGGGAGCATACTCGACGTTGTCATGCACCCAAACGGGTCGGTGTTCATCATCTTTTCGGATATTGCCAGTGCGGCTCAAGCTGAAAAAACGATAAATATGCAATACGCCAACTCCACTGATATTAGACTCGTGGTGACCTGGTGCAACCAACTGGAAAGCCAATTTGCCTGGGAAAAATACAAACAGAATAAAATTCTCATGGCTCCAGTGAACAAGTTCCAAGAGACGTATTCTCCTCTCATTTCACCAAGCCTGAGCACGAATTCGAACTCTTCGGTAAAACTCCATTGTGACCTTCATTTGCTTATCCATTGTGATAGAACAGGGAACATGTACTGAAATATACCTGCAAGTACGAGATTCAAATCGAAAACGACCGAGATTTCCAAGTGGCACGTAGGATCATAGGCTCGAAGGGTTACAACATGAAAAGAATAATTCAATTGTGTCAGAAAAAGTCTGGTGATGCATTCCTCGGGGCGCAGACGGATTTCTTAAAGTTGCGACTTAGAGGAAGAGGCTCAGGTTTCAAGGAAGGGCCTGAGAAGAGAGGTAAACAGATAGCTTTTTACTCATATTAACTCTAGCTAATAATTAACAGAATCTGATGAACCATTGCATCTTTGCATTAGTTCCAAGCACCAAGAGGTTTACGTCATGGCCTGCCAGCTTGTGGAAGAGCTCCTAAACAATATATACAAAGAATACGCCGTTTTTTGCCAGCGAATGGGCCGACTGCCACCGGAAGACTTGCAGGTCAAATGCATCGAATCGATACCAAGCAACAAAGAGCCAGCCTTCAAAACTGAACCAATTTATAAAGAACAAGGTTACAAAGAGCCGCTTTATAAAGAGCAGCAGGGCTACAAGGAGCAACCGATGTATAAAGAGCCGATTTACATGCAGCAGCAGCAAAACGACGTAAAGCCTTACTCGCCGCTGCTTCAAACCAATCAACCAACTCAGTATATTCCTCAAGAACAAGAATGTAAGCCCGCTTTCTCTTCTTTTTTAACTCCATCCGATTAGACGAGACCGAGATGGCAAAGAGCCCTTCAACGGATCGCAAGTTAATTGAGCAACTGATTGGCGCGTATATCAGAGCACAGAACGAGTTTAATTTCGCTGGCGCCGAGGCAATTAGAAACCAGCTGAAGCTGTTAGGTATTTCGCTGTTTGACGAGACTCCGGAAAAAGGGAAAATAGTCACGAAGACGTGGAATCCCTCAAAGTAGGTTCATGAAAAGAGGTTCAACAGGGCCTTCAAAATTTTTTCATGATATATTTACTTTGAAAAGCCAATCGGTTATTGGCGCTTAGGCAAGAGTATTTGTGTATCTAAATAAGTTTGTATATCGTGTGTTTTGAAGGTTTGGCTGAATCCCCAACCTTAACTGTGTTTACACCGAACACAGATGTATCCAGTTCGCGAATTACAGGTTTTATTTGTGCAATATAATCGATTTTGTGCAAGAAACGGGCAATTTTTTAGCATTCTATATTGCATTTCGTGATTAATTCCATCATAAACCAATTTGTAGACCTTAATTGAACTCTTTCATTCTGTAATCATCAAAACCTTCAACTACAGATTTCTGCTCTCTAGCGTCAATATAATAAAAGAAATAAGGGTTAGTTATTATGGGGATACTAATTTCTCTAAAAGTTTTTGAAGATTTTGTGGAATAATAAATACATCAACTAACACAAAATCCCTTTGCTTAGGCTGCCTTAGCTGGAAGAAGAGAGTTTACAGTAAAAAAAAAATCATCGAACAACGAGGATTTTCATGGAAAGTACATCTTGTTTCCTTAGCCCATAGTGAATGAACTAGGCTCGATATCTGCCACGTCCGTACCGTCTGTACTGTTGTCTAACAAGGCTGGTGGCTCTTCAAGTTTTCTCGATTGGAGTTTCTTTGTTTTTTTCAAGTCGTAAAAGTGAGTGATGACGCTGATTGTTAGACCCACCAGCCCGGCTGCTAGCGCCATAGCGAATACGTAGGTATAACCATGTGATTGATACGTGCTATCTGCAATCACGCCCGCTAAGAGCGCGAGAACTAAAACCTCAGCGGAAATGACGACAGGAATCATTGCTGTGGCGATTCCAAGCTCTTTTTCATGTACAATTCTTAGAAGACTACCATATCCCGCGACCAAGATCGGACCGAGTCCCATGCTAAGAAAAGCGATTGGAACCGCTGGCCAGAGGCATCTATAGCAGGTGGGACTGACAAGGGTTAGGAAAACTCCAAATTGGATAAAGCCAATAGCGAGTGTCAAGAAGATCGGTAATCTGCCGAATCTGTCCGTTAGGAAACCCGCGACCGGCGTTGCCACACCAGTCATCACTTGTGACGCGGCAAGGAACGATCCAGCTTCGCCGATACTGAAATCATAATTTGTTTGCAACCATTTCCCGAGATAAAGCTTGACGATGATGAAAGCGTCGACTCCGAAACTTGCAGCACCAAGAAGAAGCCAGATCAGTGGAGGGAATTTCTTGATCACTCTGTAAGAAATTTTAGAGTTGCCTTCTTTCTCGATGGCCTCTTCCCCTTTATGCTTGAGAAGCTCTCTATGCATCATGATACATCGTATGCAGATGACTGCTCCGACGAGACAAACGATAACTCCGACAAAGAAGGGAAAACCGAGGCTTTGAGTCGCGGAGTAGAGGTTTGGGTAGACAACATCACAGACGATCGCTGCCATTGTTTGAAGGACGACGGCAGCACCTAATGCCTTCCCGACGTCGTTGTTTACGTACCATATTCCGACGAGTTTGGATCTTGCGAGTGTTGCGGCTTCAGCAGCGGAGTTAAATATCACCTTTCCAAGAATAAAGACCCAGAAGCTCTTCTGGTAGGTGGCTAGGGTGCAAAAGGACTGTCCAAGAATGATAAAAATGTTTGTGGTCAGAAAACTCTTTGTGGCACCGAAATAGTCGACCAGGTATCCTCCGATCAGCGGGAACACGAAGCCAGGCATGGTCTCAGCGATCACCAAGTGACTGTAGTCAATTTCAGTCATTCCCATTTCTCTTTCGAACGGAACTTGGAGTGTTGGCATTGCTTGAGAGTTATAGAGCTGACCAAGCTGCGAGAAGCACAGTAAAAACAGGAAGACCCATTTCTTGTTTTCGCGGAAGGTCTCTAAGGGCGAGCGGGGTTTTTCGCTTTCAGTGTCAGTGTCTGAAGGAGCGGCTAATAAGGGAGACTTCATTATACTCAATTATATCAGCTAAGTCAGTCAAAAGTATTTAAATAACTGAATAATCGCAGGAGTTTAACTTATTCAGACTGGCAAGAAATTATTAAAGCGTTGCACGTACTAATAGCGAATATCGATTATTTTAAGGATCGCCTGATTTGAGATCGATCAATTTTAGAACACCTGCCTTTGAGTGGGTTGAAAATAAGTAAGAAGGACCTGGCAGAATTAGAGTCCAGTAAATTTCAAATGGGTAAAAGGCAGTTAAAATCAGTTCATAAAAAAATTAATTTCTTAAAAAGTTCATCGGAGTTTTTCTGGAAGAGGAACAGTGGATACTGAGAGTTCTGAAATTGACATACTTTTTCAAAAGGGTAGCAGATGTTGAATTTTCACTGTTAGTTAGAATTAAATTTGTTACATTTGCTGGGTGTTTTATAGTATTAGATTCAAGACATTTGATTGATTAACGATAATCGGATAAATTTTATGGGGGTTTTCTTATCGAATGCGAAGTCAAAAATTTGATATGACCTAGGTTTGTTGGTGTTAGTTTCAATTCAAACGAATTTAGAGCATTAATGGTTTGAGAGAGAGAAGGAGGAAAGATGGCTTTACACTATAAAACTGGTTAATAATGAAAGATAATAATAAATGTACTTTTGATGGAAGTTGATGAATATGGAAATATTGAATAGAGGAGAATAGAACTCTATTTGTCTTTTAATTACTCATTGCTTGAAGCCTCTTTGAATACAATATAACCAAATATAAATAATTTGAGATGACTGCTATTTCACGCCGCTATACAAGCTGCCTGTTGAATTTACCTCATAGTGGAAAGTTAGGAGTGCAATTTGTTACGATAGTTTGCAGAGACTCGTTATTCCTTATTCCAGATAAGTTGATCAGAGGCACTGAAAATTAATTTTCTCTTAACTGGATTTGTCCGTTAAATATTTAAGAAATGAGAAATGGCTGGTAGAGCCAACAAATTCAGTGATAGCGTAATCAATCTAATCTAAATCCGAATTTATCGTCTTTCATCACTAAGAGTTGGATTGGTACAGAATAACAACTTTTACCGAGCTTTCGATTTAAGAGTATTTCCATTGAAAAGGAAAGTGAGAAAGACTTTCTGCTATTAGAGCCGTCAAAATTAAGATGCCTTTACACTACTCAGTCATGAAATCTCTATGTTTTATTGTAATCCTTAAGAATTTTTTTAATTTCTGAATATCTTAAGTTCTAATTCTCAAAAATTCTTTTCAGAACTCTTCATCAGCAATAACCAGTATCTTGCTCTCAGTTGTGTCAGCTGAAATGATTAGCAAGAGCTTCAAAGGAAAGTTTTTGTGTAAAGTAAGATAATAGGTAGCAACTAAGTCATAATGGTACTTAGATTAGTAGAATTAGGTAAAACATATAATAATTGAACAAAGGTATCGAATTTCAGCATTAAGATCGGAGTGCTTCTTAGTAAGGTTCCAATTCCAACACAAACTTTAAAAAATGTTTCGAAAAGCACAGAAACACTAGCTTAGGCAGGCTTTTTAACTTAGCATTGAGCAAAATGAGCTCAAAGAAAGCAAAAAGCAGATAATATACTTCACTAGGTCCTAAAGCCATTGAACCTGTCTATTGGAAGGATATTGAGATTCATTCCAGCTACTAATAAACCCAAATATAGCATCAAAAGAAATGTCCAATATCAGCTGCCGCTCCAATACAGCCAAGACCAGGACAGTCCTGCTCTCTGATTTATAAATCCCAAACCGCAGACCAATTCTAGATGACTCAAAAGAGAATAGCTATGGATACCAGCAGTGATTCTTGGCTTTCAGAACACACGTGTATCCTACAGTGTATATAGTCATAGACAAAAGTTTCCACATATCTAAACTTAAGTTTTACGATTTCATTATAAATATGCTATTGTGAGTGTTATAAGTTCATGTAATCTACAAGGACTCGGTAGTGAAGGTTTTATATAAGATAAACAGGAGTAAACCAACCAAATTAACTGCTGCCACTATAATATAGAAATTTAGATCAAGATAGTCCTTCGCTCCGATCGATAACAACCAAATAGCATAGCGAACCAATCTTAAAAAGCAGACCCAAAAGGGAATACGCTATGTGTACCATACAGTGATCTTGAGCTTTTTTAAATCACACGTGTATATAAGCAGGATAGAAGCGAAATCATAATATACATTATAAAAAGTAAAATATCATTAAAATAATATTCGAGCAAGCTCATGGCAGAAAGTAAAGATAAACTCATTCTTGCCTACTGGGGGGTCCAAAACTTTGCTCATTCAACCAGATGGCTGTTAGCTTACCACAAGATCGACTGGGAAGATAAGCATTACACAGACCCTAAACAATGGTTCGGTGCCGATAAGGAAACCCTCAAGTCAGACTTTCCCAATTTACCATACATCCAAGATGGTGATACCGTGATCACTGAGAGTGTTGCGGTCTTGCAATACGCCGCTTATAAGACTGGAAACAAAGACCTCTTCGGAAAGAACGAGCTCGATGCTATCAAGATCACCCAGTTATACAGCTTTGTCAACGATTTGAAATCAGCTATCAACAATCTCGCAAGAAACCCAGATTACGAGAAAGTCAGAGATGAAACCTTGAAGGAGAAGGCAACTCCTTTCTTAGACAAGCTCTCTAAGAATCTTGGCGACAAAGAGTATCCTCTTGGATATCTGACTTGGGCCGATTTCCATCTCTTTAACACTCTGGACGTCATCCGTCGTATGAGCCCAGAATTCCTTGCGAAGTGGGCTAATTTGGAGAAATACTGGGAGAGATTCAATAATTCTGACGGAATCAGTACTTATCGCAAGTCCGAGCGATATCCGAAATTGTTTGCCCCACCTGGATATTTTACTTGGACTGGAGAAGAAAAGTAAGTGCGCATAGATGGAGTCAACCTCATATAATTTGAAGTAGACAGTTATTCATGCTGCTACCTATTAAAAAATAATGCATTAGAAGAATTAAATCTTTAATGAACGACTATTAAATTAAAAAATGTCATAGTTTTGATGATTCGTTTTGAGGGAAGGGCCTAGTAATTTAGGCAAAGGCTATGAATTGTTAGATGATTTTAGAAGACGATGCTGATTAATATCCAGTCCAGATATCCAATTTTTGAACATAATCTCCGAATTTTTCTTAGAGAGATGGAAAAAGTAAACAGTTATATGAGTTCGCCATTCTCGAGTAGACAATTTACTGAATGCTGTCTTCCACAGAAATATGAAGAATTGATGATTCCTATCAGAGAGCATTTTTTCATTAATGGACGACTAAATAATCAGACCAATGACGCCTATTTTATTGAACACTTCATCTAATTGAAAGATAGGTCTAACTAGCCATCAAATCTCTGAATAAGAACGACTCCAGTACTCCAAAAAAAATTTTTTTCTTCTTCCTCTCTCTCTTAAAATGCATTTTAGTGTGATCTCTTAACCTCAAGAGGTAAATCAGTGATTCATCGATATCTTTAAAATAGTCTTTCGCAAAGAATGATAAGTATTGCCTGGAAATGAACTGCATTCACGAACTATCGTTCGCTAAGACCTAAAGTAGTTATTTTTCCATGAAATAGATAGAATTGGGAATAAAGAGTTCATAATGACAAAATTCGGTTCTGAATCATAGCTATCTGTACAGAAGCAATCATTTACAACTGCAAAGGCAGCGCTTCTGGATCCTCAGTTATTAAGAGCCTCTGACTCCTGTGTTTTATCAAGAAAGAGCGAAAATTCGTTACTTAATTCAAATTGATAGTTCTTCTATCTCCTCATCGAGTCCCAAATTCTTACAACTACCAGAATTTACTTTAATCTTGAAATAATAACAACAGAATCATGTTAGCTGCTTATCTATTGGATAGTTCTGTATATGTTTCCAAATTGATAAGTAATTTGAAATATCTAATTATCATAAGTGGTAGAGGTCCTCCTGAGAACAGCTTCAATTAGAGCTGGAACCCAGGCCGGTGAGCTCCCTATGAATGAATGCAAAGAACTACAAGTTACAGATGGTTTAGAAAGTAACCTTGTATGAAAGAACTTTCTGGATTTCGATAGATGATTCTATATCTTTCAGTACGTGTATATAAACCCAAGCACATCAATTTCTATAAATTAAAAAAATAAATATCCGAAAAACACGTCCATGGCAGAAGGCAAAGATAAACTCACCGTTGCTTACTGGGGCACCCAAGGTCTCGCTCATCCTACCAGATGGCTCTTGGCTTACCACAAGATCGATTTCGAAGATAAGCACTACACCGATCGTGATGTCTGGGCTAAGGACAAAGCTGCTCTCCCTTCAGACTTCCCAAATCTTCCATACATCAAGGATGGTGACACTGTGATCACTGAATCCGTTGCAGTGTTGCAATATGCTGCTTATAAGACCGGAAACAAAGACATCCTCGGAAAGAACCCAGTTGATGCTATTAAAATTGCTCAACTTAACAGCTTCATTGGTGACTTGAGAGGACCTATTTGGGAAATCGTTAAGAACGCTGAATACGAAAAGGTGAAGGATGAAGTCTTGAACACCAAAGTTGCACCTTTCATGGAGAAAATTTCCAAGAATCTTGGAGAAAAAGAGTTCCTTCTTGGATACCTCACCTGGGTTGATTTCCAACTTTTCAACGTTCTCGATGTCTACCACAGAATGAGCGCTGAATTCGTGGCAAAATATCCAAATCTTGAGAAATACTGGGAGAGATTCAACAACGCTGAAGGCATCCAAGCTTTCCGCAAGTCTGAGAAATATCCAAAGTTGTTGGCTCCTCCAGGATACGTTGCTTGGACTGTTGAAGAGAAGTAATAGCACTTCAATTCTATATAAATAGCTATAATGATTCGTGAAAATAAAAAAGAATTGCCGGTTATTTCATATCGATTAATAATCCAGTATTGCTTCACATTTAATGCATCAACCATAAATTGAAAAAAAAGTGTGTTTGATAGAGTAGCGATTCGACAACGATCGGGCAAAAGATCGTCTTTTCTAAATTTACCAAAGGTGTAGGTCCCATTATTAATAATAAGTGAGGTATAGAGGTGATTTTAGTAAATCAGCATAATAATATGTACCTTTTATGAGACACATCGATTTGTTGTGATATCCTTATTCCCTCTTCATCTTCCGCATTTTTCAATCAATTTCGGACTGCTGCAATTAGCTTATCGTATAGTTAAGTAGTGCATTATACATTCTATTATGCAGAAAAAGAGGTTCGTATCTTTTTACCACCGCCAAATCTAAATTGAAGAAATGTTAAATCCTCAGCTCTCACAACCATAACTTAAAAGGACCTTTTTCAACTTTAGTCCTCAAACCAAAGTAAAAAGGTAGATAGTTTTCATAAATCTAATCTACAATGGCTGAATTGTAGAACAATTATGTGAGGTGCATCACCGACTAGAATAAAATACTGAACAATCGAGCAAGGATGAAGATTAGTGCTGTTGCCGTAAGATTCTACAAGAAGCAATAAATCCTACTTAATTAGTTCAACAACTTAAAATCAAACAGAGTAAGCAGGAAATAATCCAAATACATTATCTTCATTGAATGCTTTTTGTTCATGGGGGTTGCTCATTGTTTTGAACCAAGAAATTGCATTCAGGCAAGCAGAGAATACTTTATGATCAAATACAGAAGAGAATAAGCAACTAGCTCTTCAACAAAAATCGTAAATTGAAAGAACTTTCTGGAAATGAGACGTGATTCTCACATATTGGACGCTGGGAAGTGATTCTTAGATTTCACATTAACGGATATATAGGCCCAAACGTATCAGAGTAACGAGAAATAAACTCATAATATCTTTAAAAGTACCAAGTTCTATCCAAACATATTCATGGCAGAGAGCAAAGATAAACTCACCGTCGCGTACTGGGGTACCCAAGGACTTGCTCATCCGATCAGATGGCTCTTGGCTTACCACAAGATCGATTTTGAAGATAAGCACTACACCGATCGTGATGTCTGGGCTAAGGACAAAGCTGCTCTCCCTTCAGACTTCCCAAATCTTCCATACATCAAGGATGGTGACACTGTGATCACTGAATCCGTTGCAGTGTTGCAATATGCTGCTTATAAGACCGGAAACAAAGACATCCTCGGAAAGAACCCAGTTGATGCTATTAAAATTGCTCAACTTAACAGCTTCATTGGTGACTTGAGAGGACCTATTTGGGAAATCGTTAAGAACGCTGAATACGAAAAGGTGAAGGATGAAGTCTTGAACACCAAAGTTGCACCTTTCATGGAGAAAATTTCCAAGAATCTTGGAGAAAAAGAGTTCCTTCTTGGATACCTCACCTGGGTTGATTTCCAACTTTTTAACGCTCTCGATGTCTACCGCAGAATGAGCTCAGAATTCGTGGCAAAATGGCCAAATCTTAAGAAATACTGGGAGAGATTCAACAATGCTGAAGGAATTCAAGCTTTCCGCAAGTCTGAGAAATATCCAAAGTTGTTGGCTCCTGCAGCTTTCGTCACTTGGACAGGCGAAGAGAAGTAAAAGCTAAGTAATGCGCTAAGACTCTATATAATTGGTGATAATGATTAGTGGAAATAATCAATCATTGCCGTTTATTTCATATCTATTAATTATACAGTAATGCTTCACATTTAATGGGTCATCCTGAAAGTTAAAAATCATGTGTGTGTTTAGAGTAGCGATTCAGCAGCAAACGGAAAAAGTTTGTCCTTTCTAAAGTTACGAAGAGTCTAGGTATCTTCTCTTTTTGATAAATATGTTAGAGGGAGGTTATTTCGGTCAAGCAGAACAAATATAAGGAAAGGTATCTGATATGAAAAACTCGACCTGTCATATTATCGTAAATCATTCTTCATCCTCTACGTTCCTCAATCAATTTCTAACCGCTGCATTTATTGTTTAGATGAGTAGTCCAACATGGTGAGAATGACTCGAATTTTTTTCAGTCCTTCTTGTCTTCGAAAGAAATGCAACTATAAATAAATATTGCTATTCTTGAGTGTTAATTGTTGACCATTCTTCTGTTTAGAAATAGAGATCCATAATTTTTTCTACCCTACACATATTCTTCATAAATAAATCTTATCGAAAATCCCGCAATCGAAATTATCTACCTTTAACATCAACTTCTCATAAGTATATATATATGAGTTATACTCATTTCATATTGTGTATTCTCGAGGTCGTGAGGATTCTCATAGAAAAGAATATCCATTATGAGTATCTAATTTTAAGATGACTCAAAATGAGAGGAATTGCATGGCGAATCAATTAACTGTAATAAAGTAGTACTGGAGCTCTCGGGAAAATATGGAGAGGAACATTTGAGACTTCACTTTTCAACCTGATTAACCCTCAATGGCATACCAATCGGCTTTTTTAAGACACATTTTTGTTATTTGTCTTTAGTGTTCATTATGTTATTCATTGATTTGAAGGGTTATCGTGTGCTGGCCAGCAGAACACTTTGATGATCAAATGCAAAAAAGGAAACTCTTCAACAAAAATCGTAAAATGAAAGAACTTTCTGGAAATGAGACGTGATTCTCACATATTGGACGCTGGGAAGTGATTCTTAAGCTTTAAGTTGCGAGAAGTGATTCTTAGATTTCACATTAACGTATATATAAGCCCAAACGTATCCAAGTAAATTTAAATAAAAGCTAATATCCTTAGAATCAAATCAGATCACAATCCAAACAAATCCATGGCAGAGAGCAAAGATAAACTCACCGTCGCGTACTGGGGTACCCAAGGACTCGCTCATCCGATTAGATGGCTCTTGGCTTACCACAAGATCGATTTCGAAGATAAGCACTACACCGATCGTGAAGAGTGGGCTAAAGACAAGACTGCTCTCCCAACAGACTTCCCAAATCTTCCATACATCAAGGATGGTGACACTGTGATCACCGAATCCGTTGCAGTGTTGCAATACGCTGCATGGAAGACTGGAAATAAAGATATCTTTGGAAAGAATCCTCTCGACTCTATCAAAGTTACTCAGCTCTACAGCTTTCTCTGTGATTTGAGAACGGTCATTGTCGACCTTGTAAAGAACAAGGAATACGAAAAAGTCAGAGATGAGACATTGAATTCGAAAGCAGCGCCTTTCTTGGAGAAGTTATTGAAGAATCTTGGTGAAAAAGATTATGCGCTCGGATACCTCACGTGGGTTGATTTCTCGTTCTTTAATCTTGTGGATATCCTCCACAGAATGAATCCGGAATTCCTGAAAAAATGGCCCAACCTGGAAAAATACTGGGAGAGATTCAACAATGCCGAAGGCATCCAAACTTTCCGTAAGTCAGAAAAATATCCCAAGTTTTTGGCTCCAGCACCTTTCGTCGCATGGACAGGTGAAGAAAAGAACAACTAAATAATTGCTCAAATTCTATATAGTTAATGAAAAATGATTCATGAAAAATAATAATGCCTTGACGTTTATTCCATCTCTAATCACAAGTCAATTTCATTTATCCATTCATAACATTTCCAGTATTTCCAAGGAAGTTCATGTTCGGTAGGAAGATGGTTATTAATATTTTAGATCATTTACACCAAACGATTGGATCTTGGCCTACAAATCACTCAATAGATGAAATACAAGTAAGTAGAACAGCTAAGACTTCAAAACGCAATTTAGAATTCAAGTACGAATTCGAAATGAGAGGGTGATTCTTTAGTTTTCAAAGATCAGAAACGGATTCTGGTACTCTCAAATTAACGTGCATTTAAACCTGAACTTGTCAAACTAAATTATCCATAAAAAAAAAATTAAAATATCTTCAAAATTAAAGTATTCAAGCAAAAAGATGGCAGAAAGCAAAGATAAACTCGTGTTTGGCTACTGGAGTACTCAAGGTGTCGCTCATCCTGTCAGATGGCTGCTGTCCTACCACAAAATGGACTTCGAAGACAAACAGTATTCAGACCGAAATCAATGGTTCGAAGTTGACAAACCAGCTCTTCAGTCAGACTTTCCCAACCTTCCTTACATCAAAGATGGAGATATTGTTATCACCGAATTCAAGGCGGTGATGGAATACGCTGCTTTGAAAACAGAAAATAAAGACCTTCGTGGCAAGAACACTCTAGATTCTATCAAAATTTCCCAGCTTTTCAGCTTTCTACAAGACTTAATGTTGTGCCTTAGAGATCTTGTGACAAACAAGGAGTATGATAAAGTTAGAGACGACTTTTTGAATGAGAAGGTTGCACCTGCTTTTAATAAGTTATCCAAGGCCCTCGGTGAAAAGGAGTATGCACTTGGTTATCTCACTTGGGTTGATTTTAATCTATTCAACATGGTGGATCTCGTCCGTCGAATGAGCTCTGAATTCGTGGCAAAATGGCCTAATCTGGAGAAATACCATGAGAGGTTCAATAGTAGTGAGGGAATTCAGGCATATCGCAAGTCGGCAAATTATCCGAGATTTCTGGCTAATCCTGACTGGGTCGTATGGACAGGCGAAGAAAAGTAAGAAATTTATGAATAACACTAACCTTAATGATTCGTTCATAAAACTATGCTTATAGTTTACCACATTCATTTCAGATGCATTATATTCATTTAATTATTAATGAAGAAAGCATTAACAAAATGCTTAGTATTCTTAAATAAGGACTATGATTTAAGGTATTTACTTGAGCTGTTAATCAAGTATTGGAAGTTTGAAGCTTGCATCTGAAAAGCCATTTTTTCTTCAGAATATTGGATTCCCAGTGAGTAGATTCTATGTGTCTGCAATAACTTTAGTGAAGAAATCAAATCATGATCAAGGAAGCTCCTTCATGAATGTAAACAAACGAGGAACGACAAGCAGATACTCAATGTAAATAACTCACAATTTTTCGAAGTTCACTCCCGATTAGAAAGACAACCTCCTGGATGACTCTCTCTCTTAACACCCATTATGATACAAAACCTGTTCTCTAACACTGGCAAACAAGACCTGCTTCAAACCAAACGTTTCTGAGAGCTCTCAAAAAATTCAGAAGCTCGCTCGGTCAGATGTAAAGATACAACTCTAAGGCGACGGAAAACTTGCGACAATTTTGGTCATCATTTAAAGGAGAATGCAACCTAGCTGACAAGAAACTATGAAAAACTTGCGTCCTAGGATTATTGTGAAAATGCTTGTAACAAAACTATGTTGAGGTTTTATTGCCCTAAACTATCTTCGATACAACAATTTCTGGAATTACTTGGTCGGCAGCTGCGCGCGCTTTCAAGTAATTGTCTATTTTAGCGAGTGCAGTGCCCCTTTTTGCATTTTTCATCTTATTAATGCAATTTTTCTGACTATCGACTTTGACGTTACAAACGCCCTAAATTCTCTTTGCAGGAAATCTCATTGCCTCGCTTATTAGGCTCAGATGTCGTAAAACCTCTCAGTAGCTCATTACTTTCCTTACTTGGCATCTTTGTCTTGCAACAGGATCTATTTAAGTAAATTAATTTGTAAGTTTTTGATATTGATTATAAATTTTCAGTCTTGAGAATTTCTCCTTGAATCTACTTTTTAAGAAACAAACGTTCGATACTGCTTAATTAGTGACCCTTGGAGCTCTCTTAGCAGAAGAGTGCTCAAGAATCATCATTTTCGAATACAATTCTGATGCTATAAATAATTTTCATTTCCACAATTAATTAATTCAGGAGAAACGATTTAATTACTTTCGATGCGGTTTACCGTGATTGCTATCATCGCTTCTTTATTCGTAACCATCGCACAGTCCGGTACAAATTGACAAGAAATGAGGCATCATACCGCTTTTCATAGGGACCATTCTTTATTTGCAAGAAGATTTATTAGACTCTACCTCTGCTGGACTACCGGTGAATCTAAACGTGCTTTCTAGTGTCTGCCCTTCCTGCACGACGCAGACTCGTTATGGGTTTAGCCTCTGGGTCAAAAAATCGTCATGGATTGGTGTGTGGAATTTTCTTTTAAGAATCTCTACTGAGCCAGGGTAAATGCCTGCGAAATGTTTATTCTCATAATTTGGAAGAGAATTCACCGGCGCAGGAAGGATTTTCCTGTCAGTCCCTAGAAACAATTTGGATGTTCTTTTTTGGATGGCGACAACCAGTGACACCACTGGAATGTGGACTGGTTGGAAAACTGTAAATAAACGAATTATTTGAATGATTTACCGTATATAATCAGTCCTCTGAGCCTAGTATTTTGCCAAATCAATGGGTCTTCATCACAGCCTTTGTCGATCAAACCACAAACATGCAATATGGAATGAAATATTATTTCGATCAGATAAGCAATATGCCTTTCGTTTTATTCCAAGAAAGAAACAAGGGCCCTCTTTGTCAGGTAGGCCCTTCAACGGAAATTTCTTGGGGTGGGAAAGATAGTGATAGTTCCTATGAAGACTGCATCTGTTGGATCCAGTATGTGCGACTCTATCTGGATTGGACAGCAGATTCAGCTGATAAGATGATTAGTCTCGCTTTGATGAATTCTAATGGTATTTCACGTTGAATGAAGAGATTGGTTCCCATTTTAATATACAATGCATAGGCAAACTCTATCGTTTCTATTTTGCTTCTGACCCGAGCTCTAACAACAATCAAACGTTTATTATTAATGCAATGACGAATATAAGCAACACAGACACATTTGGCTTCAAAGGTAGCATGTTTTCTCTTAATGGTGTAATTCATTCATCATAACTGATGATACTTAGGATATTCAATTGTTCCCTCTGCACAAGCTCCGAACTTTGGACCTTACAATATCCTCCAGTGTCGGCCTGACCAAATAGCTTCGTTTTCCCTCAACGCATCGATTTTCAAAGACGGATTGGTGGTAGCAATGGATTTTTTCCCATATTCTGGAGGGCCAGCAACTCAATTTTCAGCATTCGGAATATGGCGACTGGTTTTATTTCTCTCCGTGTTGACTATCTTCTAAATTTTGGAGCTTTGAATATCTTTCATGTCCCTCTCATAGGAGGCGGCGACTATCTTCTTAGTTTAACTGGTATGGCTTCTATCCCTATTACAAGTGGTAAATTTATATAATAATTATTTGAATAATAACAAAAAATACTAGACGAATGGACTCGCATCTTCTTCGAAATTGTTCAAACACACAATTTTGGGTCTGGGCCCGGAGTTTCTTCGGTCAGAGTGGGTGCAAATACGAATATAACTCCCAGAATATTCTTTGGCAATTTCGATATCGGAGAATTCGTAATTGTGGATGGAGACAACGCCGCTCTCGAAGTCTGTGGAATGACCGATAATACTTCTGGAACGGCAACCCCTACACAGACCGGTTATTTTGATATTTTAAATTTTGTATGGTTTCAAGGATCTCTAGGTATTTCAGAAAATACAGCGGCAGGTAAATTGTTGAAAATTCTTCTTTTTAATAATTGAAATCAAAATAAAAGACAATCCTTGCTTATTTGAAGGAACTGTCCCATTCGATCAGTCATTTTGTGTGATGTGTAAATTAGGATATTATTTACAAGACAGCATTGATTGCGTCTCCAGCGCATCCAATGAAAGCTACTTTTTGCATTCTCCAACCAACTCCTTCCAGAGTAATCGATCATGACTGTTTCATTAATTAATCTACTGTTTATAAATAAACTTAGGATGCTTCTATGGACAATATTATGTAAGTTCTATTATTCTTTTAGCAATTTCTCTGAAGAGAAATCGCACAACCGACATTCAGGAGTTGTGTCCAAGCTCTCTCCTTAAAAGCTTTGATCTCAAATTTTACACCTCTAATCCGTTACTGGCTAGAATCTATCAAATGGAGTGTGCTCCCTTTGCAATGGCGAAGGACAATTGATACAAGGGCAAGAATGTGTAAATTGTGATCCGAGTTGCGCGACTTGCAACGGTCCGACCCCAAACAATTGCACAAGTTGCAGCGAAGGCCTTTATTTACATGATTCGATCTGCGTTGTAGATTGCTCTTCAGGATATTATTCAAACACCACTGATTTCAAATGCTATGGTAACTAAATTTCTTCTCCTTCCTCTGACTTTGTTTGTTTAGAGTGTGCAGATGTATGGAAGTGTCAGCAAATGGACAATCTATCGACTCAAGTTATTTCTCAAATATCATCCCCAGTACAGACTACAGCATCTGTAGTGGGAGTAGGAGTATTGGGTGGTCAAGCTATCATTGGAGGAACAAGCAACACACTTGCATCATCCACCAACGCCGTCCATCTCTTGCTACTTCTTAGATATATTGATGCTGGTTACCCTCCAAATATCGAATCATTTTTTGATATGACTTCTCGCAATGCTCTTTCAAATGATTCAAGCATCATTCCTGAGGTGTTTCTATTTGTTCGATTCGGAAATTTAAGTCAATACCAGAGTAAATGGCATCGTTTTGGTGAATACAAATTATCAGTCAACTTCCTCACCAATTGTGGTACTGCAATTCTCACTTGCTTTTTTTCTTTGGTAATGAGTGGCATTTTGATAATCGTGAAAAAATATGCCAAACCAAAATCAGCTGTGTTAGACAACATCCTTTACCGATTCAAGTGGAATCTAATTTTGTCTTGTGTGACTAGCAATCAATCAAAACTTGCTTTGGGATGGTTTCTACAGTTTTCAGGAGCTGTAGTTGACACCTACGGCATTTCGAATTTGATTATGGCTGTATTAACTCTTCTCGGAGTGGCAATAATTATTGTGATTTCAATAAATCATACCAAATGGAACTGGAGAGTAACTCGAGACAAATTGTTCCTGAGTAGAGAAGCTATCAAAGCTGCCGAACCCAGACAGAAACAATACGCTTTTGTGGTGAATGATTTTGTTACAGAAACTTCCGTTGGGCGATATTTTTTTATTTGTCTTTTGCGAAGGTAGTGCTAATAGTGACGATTATCTTCTGGCTGCCGATGGCACCCATTGCTCAAGCATACTTGCTGCTCTTCACCAATATTTTTTTCATATTGGCTTTGTTAATTGGAAAACCATACAAACAGTTTGAAAAATATTTAGCAACGCTGTCAAATGAGATTATAATGGTACTCCAGGAAGTGTTTATAGCTGTCTTTGCGACAAATAAACAAGTGAAATTTCTCAGCTACACTCAAGGGATGATCATGGGCTGGATCTTTATCGGATTGATTATGCTGTCTTTAGTTGTGAATGCATTATTTGCAATATTCACTATTGGAAAAGTGCTTGTGGTTTCATGGAAAAACAAAAAAAAGAAATCTGAGAGGCCGCGAAAAAGAGTCCGGCAGAGAGTAATTGAGACCACATCCGCACGCAGCAAGGAAGAATGGAGAGGCACTCCACACGGATATTGAGAAGCAGAAAAGGAATCCACAACGATTCTAGGCAGAAGCTTCAGTCTGGAAATTGAGTCATATTAAATTAAAGCCGCACTTTATTATGGTCTGTGCTGAGAACCAAATTTAAAGATTCATATTTTATAGAAAGTAACCCATTAATATATGCTTTTTAATTGAATGACTTCAATCCAAGTCGATTATGAGGATCAACTTCTCTTACAAGAGTGATATTTGGAAAATGTGTCGTAACAAAGTCAGGGTTTGTCGTTTTTCAGATTTTGATGTTTAGATTCTATTAAGTGAAAGAAATCAATGTAGGATCATGAAAGTCCCAGATGAATGAAAACAATTCGGAAAAAAAACAAAGTGTAAATAAATTTCATGCAGATTTCAGCTGAGTTTATCTAATTAATTGAATCTCGATAATCTTCAAATCAAATCAGACATATCCATTGTAGAAAGCAAAGATAATAAATTCACTCTCGCCTACCTGGGTACTCAAGGCTATGCCCATCCGATCAGACTTATCACGAAATATAAGGTGGGGTACCCACTTGTGGGTAAGTGATTCAAAACACTGCTGATTATGATTTTTTCATTATTGGCTTACTGCTTGGCCGATTTATAACTTAGAATATTTTAAATTTTTTTTCTCTTCAAAAGTGACTTGTTTAATGCTATAATATTTGCGCTTTCTAGTGACTAATTCTATATTGATGTTTTCCAGAGCGCTGAAAAATCTGTGAGCAGCATATGGTCATAATAAGAATATGAAAATTTTCGACAAGATAAAACCGCGAAGTGTTAAAACCTTTACGAGGATTCAAAAAGGTAAGATTCTTTAAATATTTCTGATTTCTAAAATCAAATTATTATTATTTATTAGAGGATCATTAGCTATATGCGATGGATTCTGAGTGATGATATGCTAGCAACCTCATCTAACGATAAGACAGTAAAACCACTAGACTTCAAGACTGAAAGGAGCTTTATACTGAGATAGAAGTAAATTTTGATTATGGAAAATGACTTAATCCAGCGTGATGAGAAGAAAGTGCTAAGTCTGATTGCTTCATGCGAGCAAAGATTGACGTAAAGTCTATAAGACACGACAAAGGGACAAGAAAATCAAGATGAAATCAAATTAGAAGATGATATTGGCAGACTGTTGTTGCTTTATCTATTGTGTGTGATGCCCTCTAGAAACAAAAACGAATAGCAAGGAGAGCGATGAAACTAACAAAAACATAAGAAAAAATAATCTAAAAAAGAAAAACAACACACTATTAGTTCAGTAATAATAATCTCCTTTGCCCACAATTCTTTTGGTTTCATTCTGATCGAATCTTCGATATAATACCTATGTTCACTTTACAAAATGCTATTCCTTTTTTTCGATTGTTGCCAGGATTTTTCGTTTATAGCAGATTTATAATATCATTCTCCAAATGAAAAAAGAAGATATTTGCACTATTGTTCAAAACTGATATTCAATCTCCCGATCCAAACTCACGTCTGATTCATCATGGTTAGGAGAGAGACATACTTTTATTTCAATTTTAAATTTTTAGTCAAGTCTTGATTTTATCTCCTTACTTCCGATATTATTTTCAAAGAAAATAGCGTGCCATCTCTTCGAGACCAATAAAAGTACTTCAAAGGCTGGAAATAGCTAAAGGCGAAATTGTCTCAATTTCTTCCTATTCAAGGGATCACCTTTTGTGACTCAACCAGCCATTTGATGGTCCGATGAGTGGGTAAAGTTCTCTTAGAAGTGAACACAATGTATTGTTTTTTGTATAAATGCTCAGTTTTCCTTAACCAATTTGCTTTGTTTTTAGATAGGAAGCATGCATGATCTTATGCTAACAATAAGGAAGAATGGATGAGAATTGCTATCTCATAAGGAGTTCTAACACACTATTATTCGGTGTAACCAATGATTATTCCTCAAATTGATTCTCCTTGTAGCTGCTTTCTTCTCGAGGGATGATTGATTTTGATTCTTTCTCAAATGAAGCAGACTGACTGAGAAACATCTAAGAAGAAATCGAATAGTCTTTATTAATCAAACAGTGAAAATTTACACTCGTCTGAGGTGTTTCCAGTATAAAGCTTTTTTCCAGTCTTAAAGTCCATTAGTGCTACCGTCTTGTCGGCTGAAGCACTCGCGAGCATATCGCCGCTCGGACTCCATCTCACACACTTGATAATTCCTATATAATCGCAATTAGAAGTCAGAAAAGGTTTCTTAAATAAACAATAAGATATTACGTGTGTGAATATCATCAAACGTGTGGACAACCTTTGATACTCTTTTGTCAAATATTTTGACATTATTGTCAACACCTGCAGTTGCGAGCAAACTTCCATTGTTTTGGCATACATCAATCCAGGAAGTAGAGCCTAGAGAAATGAATCTCAAATCAGACCAGCACATGAAGCAGCTCAAAATGCAAAATTAAAAAGTAAAAAAGTTTTCTTTTCATTTTCTTGGGAATTGAATCGTATATCAAGTGAAGGAGCCGAAGGAGAAGAAGTAAAAAAAAATATAATAAAACTGGTTACTGACCCCATTCTAGTTCAATTTCAACCGGACTCTTCAAAATAAGATCTTTCTTCTCAATATCTAGGATATTGAGGCGCCTCTGATCATACTTGACAAATAATAATGGCTCATCAGCATTCGAGCTCCATCTGCAGCGGCTGTAAGAATCTAAGAATAAATATAAGAAGAGAATTTTAATGGTGTCAAGGAATTATAACAAAAAGTGGACAAATATCTTTGGTTATGATAGAATGAGGAAGTTGAAAATTAGAAACATTCAAAAATATTACTTACCATTGTAGTTTTTCATCTCCATGTTCAGGTGGAAGCGATAACTGTCGGTGTTCACATCTGATATTAAGCACACCCCATATATGTCAATGGTTGCTGCAATCTCTCCATTAGGGTTGAAATCAAGACTAGCTATGAAGTTCTCTAGATACAGATATATTCAAATAAGTCGGCAGTGCGAAATTAATTTATTAAATACCATCCTCATTATCCTCATTACGATATTGGGAGTGCCATCTCGATTTTCGGATGAGTTTTACAATGCCATCGGACTTCGATGTGCCAAAATCATACAGATGGTAAGCTATCTTTCCTCCAACACACATTGCTCCAAGAAAGTTCCTTCGTGGGTTATATGTTACATCTCCATCACCAGTCACTAGAAAAGGAGAACATTATGAGATAGATATTTAATTAATAATGATTCTACCTCCAGAGACTTCCTCAAAAGAATATATTTTCTTAGTTTGCCCTTTTTGTGAGACATCGAACACTTCTAGATTAGCAGACCAGCCATGGCTGTGGTGAACTGAAACAAGAAGTCCTGTATTGGCGATTTCTTTCACATGAGTCCAGCTGGAACCTTAATGTATTGTGGCCAAACTTAAATCAGAATTGAAAAGCTGAAAAATACCCTTGATATTGAGTTTCACTCCATCAAAATTAGCAAATTCTTGCTGCGTTTCGATTTCAACAATACGAATCGTATTACTCCACATTGAGCACGAAGCGAGTAGCTTTGGCTGTGAGGGAAAGTCTTCTATTTTCAAAAAGGTTCATGTAATGATTACGACAAAAAATATAATACCGGTGACTATTGATGGTTTGTTTAGTGAGCCGCTCTGCGTTTCACCTTGTGGTTGCTTTAATTCCTCGTCGACGAGATTGGATGAACCCTCCATTTCCTGATTTTTTGGAAGCATTTTTCTTGTTTTCTGTTGATTTTCTTCTTTTGAGATTTGAGAGTGAATTAATTTTAATTTCGTTATTCTGCAGTAATTAATTAACTGCTCGAGTCTTAATTTGGTAACTTTCTGAAGTCTTAATTAATTACCTGAGCTGAGTAGAAACCAGATATTTATTTATGCTTTTTACTCAAAAATCGATAATGTGCGAGGGTAAAAGAGGTGTAATAGCATTTCAAGTGGATATTGGTGAGTTATAAATAACCTGAGCATCATCGGAAATTCATTGAAATATCTGAGAATCTTTCGAAGATTTCTTGCAATAACTCGTTTATTCAAGCTTGGCTCAGATCACTATTATAAGAAAGACCGACAAAAACATATATCCTGAAGACTTAGGAAAAACTTTTAATTTTGGGGAATTGCTGAAGCTTCGAACCTAACTCACAAATACTCCTTCTTCTCTTCAAAAAGTTTATTCTCAAATGCTTTTTGTAATCAAACGAATTGATAGTCCACTATGTATTTGAAAGTTTCTTCATAATTGCAAATCTGGGTTCGCATTTTGCGATTAAGGACACTGAAGAAATTTTCTAAAAGAGGGTGATTTATGTTTTTCTGGTTTGATGAGTTCTCAGTTTCATTACGAAATTTTGTTTTCAGATTAGAAGAATGCATGACAATTTTATTCTCGACAAATATGCAGTTCTAAGAAACTATTATTCGTTGTAACCAATGTTTATTCTCCCAAATCTTTTGTTGGAGCTTATTTCTCCTCTGTGATCATTGACTCTCAAATGAAGCAAACAGACATTGCAGAGTCTAAGAATGAATGAGGATAGTATCAAACAGTGAAAATTTACTCCCGTCTGAGGTGTTTCCAGTATAAAGTTTTTTTCCAGTCTTGACGTCTAATAGTGCTGCCGTTTTGTCACATGAAGCACTTGCAATCATATCACCGCTTTGACTCCATTTCACACAATAGATCTCGTCTATAAAATAGCAATTAGAGGTTGAAAAAATCTATTAAACGAAAAAAATATTACTGGTGTGGATACCATCAAAAGTTTGGACAATCTTGGACTCTCGTTTATCAAAGATCTTCACATTATTATCCCTGCCACCTGCAGCCAACATATTTCCATTGCTCTGACATACATCTATCCAGAACGTGTCGCCTAACAGATATGAATGTCAAATAAAACAAGAATAAGAAGAGGCAAAACACAACAGTTCAAAACGTAAAATTATATGGTTAATCCTCATTAACCAATCGAAAGAAGAAGA
>ENA-UOTX01000225-UOTX01000225.1-compost-metagenome-genome-assembly--contig:-NODE-225-length-63295-cov-17.957844_pt1 | contig 63295 bp, 52 predicted proteins | sample MGYA00238143_ERZ746982 | MGnify/ENA primary metagenome ERZ746982 (study PRJEB28758, sample SAMN06268862) | compost metagenome | isolation source: single cell | place: USA: California, Emeryville, Joint... | reverse complement strand
ATTCTTGATTATTCTTAAATTCCATCTTCAATGATAGAAATTCAAAGAAGTATTAGAATAGTGTTCTCTTCGATAATGTATGAGTTGATAATACGGGAAAATTTTCACGAAAATAATTCTTGATTGTTCGAGTATAATCTCGGTTCTCGACCGAATTTAAATTAAGTTTTGAGCAAAAACCTGCGCATAAGTGTACATTGCTAACTAGCTTATACACTGATCTATTTGTCGAGCCGTCCTACTTTCAATAGATTTATCCGAGTCTTTTTCACTCTCTTTTGTACTCAAACCCATTTCGTGAAATCGATGATTATCGAAAATATCTATTCAAACAAAGTTTTTTTTTTTCTCAATGAGTGGGGTCGTACAGACCCCACGGCACGCCTTACAGCGTAACCTATCATAATAATCCTGTGAGCGTTGAGAAGAACCTCTTCAAAGAGAGCAGAGAGCGGAACTTCAGAAATTTTATATCTATCAACGATCGAAAAATTTAGGTTACTGATTTGAAAATTCCAATTTTTCTTCTTCTATCTAACCTCAAAATGAGAATTAAAAGTTTCGAAGCAGATTCTTTTTCCTCTTCCTATAAAACTGAACTTTTAGAATGTTTCTGATGTTGAAAAGCTACCGAGAGAATATTTTCATGCCCAGAGGTGATGTGAGGGAGATAGCAATTATTTTCTGTTGAATTAAGTAAATCCTATCACAGTACTAATAATACCGCCATAAACCTCCTTATTCTCCTTATTCGTGCTATAAATCAATCCTTTGAGCCGATTCAACGCATATAATATGCATTTTATTATTTCTCCCCTCATTCAAATACCAAGCAACGGTAGGTCCTTAACAGATCCTCTATAAAATGATCCAGCACTCGGCTATTTCTAGAATTTAGTCCTTGTATCGCATGGTAGCACGCATCACTAGGGTAGCGAGATCGGTCTTAGGTGATAGGTTTTGTAAGTTGAGGTTTTTAATTAACGAATTTGAGAAGTATCGAAACAACTGTTAAAACAGGAAAAAAAGGCATTTGAGATAAATAAACCAAATGCAAAAATAGATAGCACTTTTATTTAATTTTGGAAAAAAACCCTTCGAAATTGTTCTAATAAAATCGTAAAATAAAGGGGTTGCTGTTTTTTAACAAGACTATGGTAGAAAACATTAAGTATCAGTCAATAGCAATGGCATAGTTTTTCACAGGAGAATTGGAAGACTTTCTCTCATCAAAGTAGAGGTACATATACACTATTTGGTAAATAATCACAAGACTTTGAAAAACACTCAACATGGAGCCTGTGATTATGAAAGAATTACTTCTTAGGATCAGAGATTCCAAGTGCACATAGGTAAACTGGAAGTATTAACTTTTTGTTAGGCAACTTATATGAAAAGAAAAAGAAAATTAATGAAAATATTATAATGTAGAAGTTTAAGCAAGGACAAATTCGAGGATTTTCATATTTTGAACCTGGAAATGCTGACTCTTTCAATTGTAAATAGGCTGCTGATTGATTTTGCTGGACCAAAGTTATCCAGAAAGCAGCATTGAGACTAAATTGATTCATCTGCAAACATATATGGCATCTTCGAAGCTCGTTGTTTGAGTCAATTACAAAATAATCCCGAAAAACAATAAATTAATGATAAGCATGAGAAAGTTTGCTGGTATTAAGATTGCATCATCATTATTCGGGAACTCACGAGCTATCAGAAAACAATTCTTTGTGATTTCAGGGAATAAATGAAGAATATCTCTTCCTTTCCCGTTTCATATTATGCCTTTCTATTTTTTTATTGAGGTCATTAGAAAGCGATTGTTTTACTAGTTGAAAAAGGAAAATGAACACAAATAGCGATATAATAGCTGACCGAGTTTGCTTGCCTGTCGATAAAAAATAACATTTGTCCCAACAGCTATGTTTTTTTTGTTGCTAGTATTGGGAAGCCTTTGATTTGCTACTTAAACTTTAGTTCGACATTCCAAAATAATGGAGTTTCGAATCGAGGTACTTTTATTTCTTCAATATTTTTCGAAGAAATTATTCTTTCAGTGAGATCAGAGTCATAGATGATGAAAAGAGAATCTGGTAGAATATTCACTTTGGAAGGGCTGGCAGAATAGATTAAATGCGCTGATAGCATTAGCTATGAAACCTAGTCTCTGGTGCGCGTTCAGAGGGAAGATCACATTAATGCACTCCTATATCATATTTGAAAAGAGACCATTCGGATTTTAAACATTAAATAGCCCTATAGTTTGACATTAATGAGCAAATGGAGACAATCTGCAGACAAGTTTCTCTATCTGTTAACCCAAATCATCAAGAAAATCTAATAATTGCTGTGACTTCTTAGCGAGATTACCAAAACAAGACAGGCTAGTACTTTTGTGATTCTGTTTTGGTCTTCTAGATATGTTCCGTATGAAATTCTTCAAATAATCTCCCGTGCTTGAAAACAAAGAATGATCTACATGCAAAATTCAAAGAAGTTTTACATGATGAGATTTGAAGAGTGACTGAACAAAAGTTGTTGATACCTCGTCTCTTAAACAACTCGCTTCTAAATTAATTATCTTCACATTTCTCCTCCGATTTTCGAAATGTTCAGGTTATTATGACTTAGAATTACAAACGATTCGATTGCAAGTTTCAAGTCGATGAATATCACTTAGATTTTACATACAATTGGTTGAAATATGATTTCATAAGTAATTAGAAAACAGGAATAAATTGTCTTCATATTTCGTGATGCTGAAAACTTCGACTGCAGGTTAACTATAGGTTAATGAGCCAGCTCTTAGGGTGATGATGATTGAAAGGAATTTGGAAATTTATTTTTCTAATTTTTATTATATTTTCGATCACTGTTTAGAAAGAAAAACACATCAGCTCAGAACACTCGCGTTACCTATTAACAATTTATTCCAAATAGTTCGATAAATGGCAAACCCTGCTCCAAAGAGCTTCCCAAGAGAGCATTTGCTAAATGTTCCTGGTACCTTCGACGATAAGGTTCGTCAGATGCTTGCCGAAAAGACTTCAAAAGATTCAAAAAATCCCCAGCATGAAAGCAAACCAATGGATTCCGCTACCAAGAAGGTCCCTGGAGTAAAAAAAGCGATCACTAAACCCACATCAACCCCAACCCAAGTTATTCGTGACCCTGGGCCTCATCAATCGAGCCAATTTCGACAGGGACCTGCCAACGAGCCAGCTCGAATGGCAAATTTTCATAAATCTGGCCCTGGTCAAAACTTTTATCCTCAGTCTACAAATCCTGGTCCTCAAATCTACCCAAGCACTTTTTCGCAGAACCAAGGACCTCTGCATTACCAAAGGCATGGGCCCGTTCCAAATATCTCGGGATCCCAATCAATGGCTTACCCTCAGCCTTATGGAGACCATTATGGGGTTCAAAACTCAGCACAGTTTCCGAATGGTATCGGTCCTGGACCTAGCTCAAATAAGCATCAAATCCACGATTACATGATAAAAGCAGAAGACCAGCCTTACCCTATGATGGAAAGAGGAATGATGCATGACAGCCATGACCCGTTTCTCAACGAACCAAACGCAGGCAACGCAGAGGTAGGCTTATCAAGGAATAGCTCCTCTCACAAACCCCAACCATTAAGCCTCAAAATCGCTGGAAGCAACCCTGGTGAACCTGAAAGAGACCGATCTCCTTTTAACAGTTTTCCTAAAGGCCCATTTGGTCGAGACCCTGTTCGAAATTTTGGGCCTGGAGGTGGATATTCGCCTGAGAGAAGTGGTTTCTTTGAAAAAATAGAATATAATGAGACTCCAAGCGAAATCTCAGAAAGCATGAGTCGCGATTCTGGCATGAAAATTAAAAAGAAGGTGATAAAACCGCTGCAAAAACCGACAAAGCATCTTCAGAAGTACGAAGAGTCTGTCTATACGGGCAAAGGAGCATCGCTATCAATCATGGAGAAAAAAGAAGAGGAGATTATCAATCTTGCTTATAAGATGGAAGACGACCTCGAAGAGGGCGAGCTTCCGAATGTGAGAAAACCCCTGACTATCTCTCCGCGGAACCCAACGGCTAGCATGAATTCCTATCTGAATACGCTATATTCGAAACCGAATGCATATGAGAGCGATTTAGCTCAAGATGACACTGTGCTCTTTTTGTATGATAGCAAATCGTTTTTTGTCGATGCTGCAAGTTTCAGTTTTCCGATTGATCTAAAATAAATCTGCTGTTTGTCAGCGCTTGATATGATTTACTTCCTTCCTTTTATTATGATGCAGTTGTTTTATATCGCTGAATTGCATATGTTTCATTCGATACTATAGTATGCATACAACATAATACCCGCTTTTCAAAAATTTTATGATTTTTTTCCCAGAATGCATTCAAGATCGTCTGGAGATGACAGATGCTCCAAAAAGTATTTTGAATAAGAGTAATCACGGAAAATTGTCGATGAGAGCAACTTTGAACTTTTACTTTAAGATCATAGGTGTGGAATTGGAAATGAAAATTTTAAGTATTATTCACAACAAAAAATTCATCAATTAACACTGCTATTCTCTCGTAAAGTTTCTCATTTTTGTGACTTTGCAATTTCTCAATGATTTTTACTCCTCCAAAATTCTCCAGCTCAATCAAATAAAAGTTCAGAGAATCATCCCCTTGAGAAAGCTCCTTTCCTGCCTTCAGTATCAATCGCAATGAATCGGCAGCCAAAATCAGCACTTCTGGATCACTTGTGCTTTTTAAGATATCAAGCAATGTTTTTATTAGACCGCACTCTGTCATTAGATAGATATGATCGTAGCTTGCTTCAGATAGCGCGTTCGATACTCCAAAAAGTATCTCTTTTTGATTCTATTTCAACAGAATTAGGCCGCGATCAAGAAACTCATGGACTTACGTCTCGAGGCTCATCGAGCACGTTTTCAATGTATCTCTGAAAGAGCACCTCGTCTTCCAACAATGCATTTCTGATATCTTTGTCGCATGCAAACAGATTCGATATCGCCCAATAAGCCTCTTTTCTCCAATTCTTTTGATCGGAGTCGACTCCTTCAATTAGCACCGGCAGAAAGCCATTGTCAAGCATCGTCTTCGTATGTAAAATGATTAACATTACTAACAATAATCACCAGCTCTGTTACCTGACACGCAGAATCTTCTCCAGTTACTATAGTACAACATAATCTAAACGCAGGATAACTGATCTCGTAATCCTGATGTCGGCACATCTCGATGATCTGTTTCGCAATCCCAAGCTCAAGAATCTCATCAATTTGGTAGTCTTCGCCGTCGGCAAGAGATACCAACGTCCAGAGTACGTTTGATTGAACGTCGATATCACTTATAGAGAAAAGCAACCGTTTTGTGATTGGAAGAAATTTATCCATTGTCTTGGACAGTACATTAGACCTGATTGAAGATTTCGCTCAATTTACATAATCATAGGGGATCTTCTTGGTTCCATGGCAAAGATAGTTTATCAGGAATGTTGAATTGCGCAAAAAGCTGATATTTTCGAAATTCTCTTCAATTTTTTTTATTATCAAGTCAATAAGCCCGAGTTCTGACGCGAGTTTTCGATATTTATAGTCGTCTACACATATGTTTCCCAATCCCCACATCACCTGCAAGGCATAGATTGGTATAAGTCTCAGACTTCAAACAATTATTAAATACATACCTGCATTTGGACTTCAATATCAGGAGAATACTTTAAGATTTCAATGAATTTTTCAATGCATTGAAGGTCAATCGCAACTAATTTCGTCAGGGCTTTTGAACCTGAGGCCACATTTGTGAGAATCCAAGCCGCCTCACATTGTATTTGAGCGTGCTCAGTGAGATCTTTCGTTAAAATCCTCGCAATGGATGGCAAGCAACCGGTTTCGGCGAGATAGTCTACTGGAGGATATTCATCTTGAGATACTTCCACTCTGATGGCTCGAATCGTTCTGATAATCTCGTTCAAATCATCTTTTCGAACAGCTGCCTCAAAATCAGCCGCTAAGCACCGAAAGAGCTCTTGAAGCTAATATAGAAGGAATTAGTAACTAAGAGTGGGAGGCGATAAGTCGGTACTTCGCATTTTTCCTTCATTTCGCTTCTTTTCTCTTTCGAACACACGACTCTTTTTGCTGAGAGGAGTTTATCGTTCTTTTTCTTTCTGATTTCGTATGAAAACTCATCTCTTTTCGATTTCAATGACACTGTACTGGGCAACAAGCCGCTGTCTTTGTAGTCGACAGTGTTGCATGTTTTATAATAAATGTTTTCGAGGGCTTTTTGGAAATCCTTTTATTTGTTGAAAACAGATATTAAATAAAAAAAAAGGCTACTGCCAAAGGTTCTGAGATAGCTCTCAATTTTAGGTTCAATTGGAAATTCCTACCTTTTTATCCCATGTTTATATCACTATTATGTTTCTTCTATGAAAATGAAGGTATCTTTCCCTTTTCTCTCTAAGATAGATTTAAATAGTTTCCTCTTCTGTCAAATCAGGAGCTGGAGATTAAAATTATCTAATTCAGGTAGAAAGCGACTATTTCCTGATTTTTACATCCATTAAGACATTATTAGGATCAAGGTATGCCAATCGCCTTTAATAAGTATTTAAAATTTCCCGCATTTTTTCGCTTATTTACTTTACGGATTTTTTATTTTGTCTCCACTTCGAATCAAATGACTGATTGAGTCCCAAATCTTGACGAGTAGGAGCTGTTGTGAGCTAACCCGCTAAGTTGCCCTCGTCATTGTGGACATTCACTAGATTTTTCAAAGCATCTTGAGGGGTTAGCCATACCAAAAAATCTTTCTTGTATATTGTAGAAGCATTTCTAACTGATGTATTATCCAACAGACCCACTATTATTTTCAATAATTGTCATCGGACTATCAGAAAGAGAATTTGGATATTGAAATTTTATTGCATCACAATTTCAAGCATATAAAATTATCACAGATAGACAACATAAATGGTATTATGCAATTACTCTTGTAAATATGGCATGCACATCAAATAATAAATTAAATCCTTTGCAGATAGATTAGCAAGTACCTTTGACCCAGCTAAGTACTCATCTTGGTGATTTCTGATAAGTTGGTGCTTATTGGAATGTTCTTTGCGAATCGTTCTCTAGATAGTATATACGCCATGATCCCTAGGCAAGCAAAATAGCCGACTGCGAGGATGCAGAACAAAACAAAATGAGCGCAGAGGACATAAGTTGAGCAGCAACCTTCGAATGAGGTTCGCAAGATCTGGATAAATAAGCAGTCATAAAGCAGTCCAGCAAGTGCAATTGAGACCGGATGCTCGAAGAGCGAGTTGTAATAGAAGAAAGCCGTGATCATGAGGCAATTGAGGATTATCATTATCGCGTAATTCGAATTTGTTGCCTCAAATAGCTCCTTCATTGACATCGCCATAAAGAGCGCGTATAAAGTAAGCTTTGGGCCTTGCTCTGTTATCGCTGTTGATTCCAATCTTAACATTTGTTTTGAAAATTCAATTACAAATGTAGTCGCAGCTATGTGTTATATAGGCAAAGGTCTCATGATTTTAAGTATCATCGAAATTCTAGAAATTAAATTTAGAGACTCTATGAATTCTCTTCGAACATGCAGATCGCTTCTGGGATTCTGAGTAGATTTTGGCTTCAAAAGTTCATAATTTTTTCAAAAACGGCGATTTAGCTGCCCTGAGGTGGTCTTCGCCGTGAGTCATGGCGATGTTTTTGCCTGCAAATACTTGGCCGCAGGATTTTCAGTCAGTAAAGAACTTCTGAAATGTTCGATGCTGAAAGGAAGAGGCTGGTTTGTAATTTTGTTAAGCGAGATACAATGGGACCTCACTTGTGAAAAGATTTAGCAGCTGGGATCGACCGTATGTGTTGCACACAATGCCGATTTAATGTGAAAGATGATTACTCACATTTTTTTGTAAAATTTATCATTTACCTGAGAGGCAGCTGCAAAATAAAAACACCTTGCCTCTTCCTTCGCTAAGATTTATCAGCAGGCGAATGTATGGAAATCGGACTTATGATTTGGATGGGTTTGATGCCTAGATAGAGGAAGAATCGTATTCATGAGTACGATAGCAATCGAAATAGAAATTCAGGCATTAGCAGGGTGATAATCGAAAACACAGAGACCTTGGTGGTCATAGAAGCCGAAAAGGCGTTGCTGTTTTGATGGTATTGATTGCTTTCAGATTTTCTCTTTTCTATGATGGTTGTGAACGGCATATCACCGATTATCCCATTAGCCTTATAAGAATCGAAATCACGACACATACGAAGGAAGAAAATAGAAGATATCAGCCTCAATTTTTCTAAAACGGGGACGAGTCGAGGATCTCCAGTTTGATCTCAGACTCATTTTTTCGATCAAATTGATCACGCATATGGAAGATGGCGAAAGCTGGATGCAATGAGACCGTTGCTCATCCGAAGATTTTTCGTAATCGAATAACTTTTTTATGAAATCCCGATTACAACGCTCATTTGTCTGATTATCAGATTTCGAAACGTTTTAGCGCTGTTTGATAATAATAGGCTGTTACCTATTGTATTCAAATAAATTTATTCGCATTTACCTCGAAAGCAACGCTTTTAGCTTTATAATCAAACAACCCTTCCAACTCTTCTTGATATAATTATTTTTTGAAATTAACTCACAAAATGGGAATCGTTTGCTCTGAAGATAGAAAAGACAGTCCTACTCTTGAATCCGTCTTTTCTCCAAACCTCAACCTCAAATACGACCTCAAGCCGAATCCAATTGGTAATTTTCCACTCTCATTCTTTCTGGATAACCATTTTTCTTAAAGGTCAAGGCGATTCCGGGGCTGTTTACTTGGGATACCGAAGAAAATTTTCCGATAAACCTTTTGCGATTAAAAAAACTCCTAAACCAGCAAGGTCCTACGACAGAGACACTGATCTGAAGCCAGAGTACAAACTCCTGGGAAAGGTCAGACATCCAAACATTGTGAAATGCTACGAGAGCTTCGAAGATGAATCGTATAATTATTTGGTGATGGATTACTTGAACGGAGAGGATTTGCTGAGCTATATTGCTAAAAAAGGAGAATTGAGCGAGATGGAAGTAGGTCAGATTATGAAGCAAGCCTTTTTGGCTGTAAGCCAGCTCCACTCAAAGGGAATTCTCCATAGAGACATAAAACCAGCGAATTTCATGGTGGTACAGTCGGAAGAAGGCATCCGAGTCGTATTGGTCGATTTTGGGTTCTCTAAATGCTTTGAAAAGCACCAAATTCTCAGTGATAAATGCGGAACACCTCTTTTTATGGCGCCAGAAGTTATTACAGGGAAATACAATCACAGCTGCGATTATTGGAGTCTGGGAGTGATGATGAATTACTTACTGGTCGGCCGTTATCCGTTTTTTGCGAAAGGAAGGGAGGAATTATATGCAAAGATTAAAAACCCAAAAATACCCTTAACTTTCGTGGGAAGTAAATGGAGGGAAATTTCACCTGAAGCGAAGGATTTGCTCAAAAACCTTCTGGATAGAGACAGCAGCGCCAGGATGACAGCCGCGGAAGCGCTCAAGCATCCTTGGATCAAAAAAGTAGAGGCCACAAGCCTGTCGCCGACTATCTCTGTGAAAAATCCAACCAAGGCGACTGATAGTTCGATGATGACGACTCAAGAATCGTCGCCAAGCTCAGCGCAACTAAAATGTTCGGTGACCGGGTTTTAAAAGGACTGTTTTGAGTCTTTTCAAATAATCGAATAAGACTTACTTGAACTTTGTTTAACAGTACATAGGATTTCATATTTCTAATAAAAGAGAGGGCAGTCTGAACTCAGCCTGGCTCAGACTATTTATCTATAGCAAAGTTTTCTAGTGTTCTATCAAATAAAGGTAGTAGAGCCCGTTAGATAGTTTCAGGCTTTATATTTGCTTGATTTTATTATGATTAATACTCATTTCGTTTTAAATAATTTCAGGAATTCTTTATTGAAACTTGCTCTAATGAATTCCATTCTCAATATCAAACCTTCAATATTCTCGATAATAAGAAAATCTCTCACATGTCAAAGTGTTACAACAAAAATTAAATATGTTGTAGGATGAGAAAGCAAAAACAAATGCAGATTTTTCGCTACATCTTCGATTTGTGGATTCTCACTATCTGATCTTAAGGGTAAAAATAAAGACCTTACCTGAATTTACAAGGAAAAACACATTTAAAAATTGTTGGTTTTCAAACCCGATATTCTACAGGATTTTTTTTTGTGGTATATATAACAATATCGTGATTTTAGCAAGGGAACACCAACTGATCAACGAAGTGATGCTTTTGTGACCATGCTATTTTTGCGACCCTTCGAGTTTCGTTTTAGGGCAGCAGTAGGCGAATCCATCGGTTCTTTATCATTGATAACCAAACAAAACTCCTCAAAGCTCAAGATTGATTTGTCTGAAAAGCAAACTTCTTTGAGCATTTCATCGATTACCTCAGAACGCACTCTCTTCCCTGATCTCGTCATTTGCTCTCTGAAGCTTCCAATGGTAATGGTACCTGTCTCTTCAGAGTCGAAATGCTTAAATAACCCCCATAGCTTGTCCTCAGTGTTATATATTTTAGGGTCGAGGTTCGCGACGATGAAGTCAGTGTAGCTAATCGCGATCGAATGCTCATAGCCTGTGATTGTCTGGATCAGGTTGGTAATGTCATCTTCGGTAATTTTTAGTTCAAAGTCAGCAACCAGCTTCTTCAGAGCGTCTACGGTGATTTCGCCTTCTTCTTTGACATCGCAGAACCTAAACAAGTCTCTCAAGGGCTTCAAATGCTTTTCTTCAATGAGAACGATCAGGATTCGTAGGACTTCCTTCACAAAGCGTTTTTTCTTGGCGAAGGTTATCAGGTTAATGAACGTTTTTTGGACATATTCAGCGTTAAATTCAACTCGCGATTTGGTGGATTTGAACCATGGATGCTTCAAGGCTTCAGAAGCGGTGATTCGCTTATCTGCGTCACGGGTTAGAAGCTTCTTGCAGAGGTCTTTGGCCTCGGAAGAGATGCCTGCCCATTTTTTGCTCTCGAAGTCTATTTGTTGGGTAAGGACCGCTTTCTTTAGTGCGCCTGAAGCTCCGGATTCACAAGGGTAGCAACCCACAAGTAACGAATACATCATGACCCCAAGACTCCAATAGTCACAGCGATAATCGTAATTTCCGTTGAACACCTCAGGCGCCATGTACACAGGAGTCCCAGCTCGTACCGAAAGCCTTGTTTGAGGGGTTGTGATGGCTGATAAGCCAAAATCAATGAGTTTGATCTCAGCGTCGACAGTCCGGTCACTAAGGAGAAAATTATCTTCCTTGATATCCCGATGGACGATGCCTTTTAAATGAAGGTACTTCACCGCAGCAAAGGCCTTTTCCATTATTTTCATGGTTTTTTCCTCGCTCAAAAGTCCTTTTCTTAATGCAAACTCGCGCAAATCGCCTCCACTGCAATATTCCATGACAAAATGAATTTGATACCCATCTTCGAACGTTTGGTAGAACTTAACGATATTAGGGTGGTCGAGATCACGCAAGAGGAGAAGCTCCTGCTGCAAGAGGCTCGGATCTTTTTTTAGTTTTTCCTTTTGGACAGATTTAACAGCAAAGATGGCTTGTGAGACTCGTATTGGTGTCGCTAGGCGAATAGTGCCGAACTTGCCATTTCCTAAGAGGAAAAGGAGGGAGAAAATCGAGATTAATACATTATTGTGGTAATAATGTTACCAATCACAGTCGGGTTGAATCTATAGACTTTGCGGATGTCCTGCGTAGAAGAAACTGGAATTCGTATAACCTTGCGTGCCTTGTCGCCGGACTGTTTATTATTTTGACTGAAATTGCAGCCCATCGTTTTAAATATCGGTACTTTAAATAAAATTAATTATGCAAAAATAGTACTGCGACGTCAATTCTTATACTCAGATAAGCTGAGAAGAATAGAGGCGTTCTAAAAAAAAATCGCTGAGGAACACGGAATTAAAATAAAAAAGCGCTGATTTTTTCGGTCCTGAGGAGAATCGCTAAAAGCGCAGGGTAGGTTTTTTGGAGACTTTGAAATGACGTTGGGAGAACGTAGAATATTAGTCAGCCAGTCTAAAAATTTTCAAATTTCGCTCGCCAAATCGTTTTAATTACTTGTTTACGATTGGCCAGTGCTAGCAAATCAAGGAAAACACAAGAAAAAACGTTTATGTAGAGAAAGACTATTCTCCAATGCAAGTTTTTCGCCACATGTCTGCTCTCGTCTCGCAAAAATGGTCAATAAAGACCTTCTATGTGTGCCTCTCTCATAAGTAATAAGCGCTTGATTATATGGTCGATATTAACGAACTTGGATTCAGAAGAGTGCAAATTATCTCACAATAGCTCATTCTAAGAGGTCAGTTCCACGGACTGAAGTCTAGCAATCAACTCTACACAATAAATTGCATAATTTTCTTTTAAACTATCGGTATCAAATTTATGAATTGTCCTTGCCAGTGCTTCACTCTTTTATATTCGATGAATCGATTAATTGTATAACTACCAAAATTAGCCGCCCTGCCTATGCGAGAAAAACCCATTTTCAAAAACACTATATAATCTTTCTAAATTCTTCGATACAAAATCAGCAGCAAATTTGAGTTGCAGCCAGCATAATTTTGACAAAAATTAAAGCCATTAATATGGCACTTTCAAATTTATCTTCTTTACTCAAGAAAATTGAAATTTACCCTTCTATTAAGATATCAATGCAGCGATTTCCAAACTGTTGGACTTTTCATTAAAGGAGAAAAGCTCTCAATCCATTATTACTTAAACAAACATTCGATTGAAGTAATATCATCTTACTATTTGAAGCTTATCGACCGCATTACTGCGATAAATTATATGAAGCGTATATTTATTACTATATAAAAAGCCAACCATGTCTACTTATAACCAAAAAAAGAATAATGACTAATAAAGTTCTCAAAAAAAAAATGAATCGGATAATTAATGTTACTAATAATCAATAGTTATCTTCCAACATACCATACAACTGAACTAGTCCTCATTAACGGACTTTTATTGACTGATATCTAGCTCGATGCTAGGTACTCTCATATGGAGCTTTGGTTGGACTTTCAACCGCTCCAGATTCTCTAAACTGCAGATATGACCTTCCTCTATCGATCCTGGTGATATCTTAAGCGAGTCCTCTCTCTTCGCTGGCTGTTTCTTATCCAGACAAAGCACCAATCGCTGAGTTTTCTCGGTTTTCGCCACGGAGATAGGCAGCAAATTTTCTTGAAAAACTCTCCATGAGGCTCTTTTTTTAGATGTTCCCATGTCTAATAAAGCTTCTGATTTAGCTCTGCTCTTCTGATCTATTCTTAGCTCATTGCATAGCACATTTAATGAGAAGTATTTATTTCCCATTGCACTCATCAGCTTTTTCGTGCCTACTTCAGGCAGAATGTTTGGGATATTCTGACTGTCGTCCTGGATATCGTCCTCGACATCAGGACTAGTGCTTTTTACGTACATAGTGTATTTTTCCTGGATAGGCCGAATGTCAGTTGTGCTAGACATTTCGATCAGAAAATCAGTGAGCTCGGCTAACGAGTTATCTTCTGGATCCCCATAAAACGGCCTAATCTGCAAACTGTTCCCGGGGTAGCGCTGGCAGCTCGTTTTTGAGTCCTTTGGAAAAATTATTTCAAGGCAAAGTAGAGTAAATTTACATCGAGAAATACAATTCTATCGGTAGGAAGTTCAAGGTTTCCCAGGTCTTTCACGAGGCCTTTTTTGCCATCATGCTTACAATAAATTTTATCGTAAATCTTTTCAAAATAACCTCGGAGAGAGAGCGCTTCGAGGATTGCCTCAGCATACTATAGCCAAAAATTAAAGTTTTAGCCAAAATTTTGAATTGGTACGGCAAGATCGCTGTTAGTGTACAGAAAAATAGTGTAGTGCTGTTTCATTGTTTTAATGAATTCATGGAGACCTGGCCTTGGCATGACATAGTACACAGAGGTTTTCTTTTTTTGAACTACCTATCTCTCTTAGCAGTTTTATTCGAAAATTGGGTACCTTGACTTTTAGACGTTTATGGCTGAAATCTTGGAGCTTGGAATCAATGATAGTTTCGTCGAGATCCAAAACGAGAAAGTTTTTCATGGGCTTGGAAGGTATGTCTATTGAGATCCGCTCTTTGCTGTCTCTTAAGAGGCTTTTTAGGCTATAACTGCGTGGGATGAGCGAGAGAGAAGGGAAAAAAGTACCGAGTGCTGTTGTTTGAACGCCGTTCGGTCCGATCTGTAGCGGGTTGAGCAGCTCTATGATTCTTGTCTGTCATTTTTCTTTTTTAATTTGGATTCCCATTAGGTAATTGTAGGCGTTGTTTTAAACATCGAATGAATTTGGGCAAATAAAATCAGTATTTACTGAATGAGGGTTAGTGTGTGAGAGATTAAAATCTTATTGCTTTCAAGTAAAAGAGAAACCAAGAAAACGGTAAACTCATTTAAGAGAGAATAAAATATTTCGCATTTGATGTAATAGCTGTTGACCTGAGGGTTTGCTGCTATTGTTTTGGTGAATTGGGGTCCCCAAAAACAAAGTGAATTTGCGTTACACACTAATGATTTTCAAAATTTCCGATGCTTTATGAGTTGACTGCTAACTGTCACGTCTTAACTTATATTCAGAGATAAAGTTCAGATGCATCATATGAATATCCAATGCTCAGTTCCCATCGAGAGATTTGTGAATAAGTTTCAAGGCACTTTGAATTTTTTAAATCATTTTATTTTTTCGTATCGCCGTATGACAGCTTACACAGTAGAATCAACAAACAAAATTCTTCCTGACGATCACTAAATTTTTTATGAGGAACACGAACAAGATAGATTTGATAATTCTTTTCGAAATAGAGATGAGTAATAAACGGAAACTGCTATAAAGCTTATATTAGTAGTTGAAAGAGCCGGCTAAATCATATCATCATCGTTTCCTTATGTAATCTTGCCATTCGAATGTCTTAAATTCGCAAATCTCCTCCTTAAACTTCATAATTCATTCTGCCATGGGAGGTCAGAATAGAAAGTATTCATTCTTTTTATGTCATTCTTCTTGCCCCTTTTATTGAAAAGAGTGATAAATTCCGGAGTTTTTGAGAGGTCAATTTGATTCTGCATTTTGGGGCGAACCATCAGCCTCCAGAGCTGAATGAGCCTACGTGGTAGGCCCAGTTGCAAAAAATTGTGTTATACTTTGGTACATACACCCAAAACGGTGAAGCCAGAGATGATCGGTCGTGGAATTCGCTGCTTTTGGTCACCGAATCCCATATGATATTGTTGCTTTGGACAGGACGCTCTGTGATCTCGATAAAAAAGTCGCAGATGCCTCATGAAGCATCGCTGGTAGAATCATCCAAGGTTAAATAAATCTGGATCATGGCGATTCACTCCTAATATTTTGTATCGAATTGTTTGGTAGCGAGGTTTAACTCCTGATCTAGCTTCATATGATATGATGACGCTGGTGAAAAAATCCGAATGAATGGAAAGTTAAGAGTATTTACTAAGTAAAAGAATGAGGAGAAAAGCGATGAAGAGGAGAGTCTTCATTTTTATTATTAAAAAGTAAGAAAATATTATATATAAATGACAAGATGGAAGGCATTCATTAGATACCAGAAATAAGCACAATAATGCATGGAGTAACGAATGCCCAAAAAAAGAAAGAAAGGAGCTATTTTTGCTTAGAAAGAAGCGCACTCCTTCGAAATTCACTCGTTAGAGGAAATAGCTGTGAAAAAGCAGACTAATTGCTGAGGAATAACTAGATGCTAAAGGAGTTAATTGTAAATTCATGAAAAGCAATAAGGAATGAATATACTCAATATTATTAACGAAGTTTTAGTTAGAAAAATTAGCAAATAAAGTTATGGCTTTGAGGCACAGTAAAATGCGTTCGAATGATGAAGTTATCATCAATTGGGTTGAAAACCATATACCATTGGGTCAGGACAAAAACAGGAATATTCCAGTCATTTCGGCCAAGATAATTATGAAATTTACACATAGAACTGAGTCATACTCAACCTCCTTTGGAAAAATTTGTAATTTAAACGAAAATAGATTTGATACAGAGTGATAGTCCTTTATAACTTAGCCGTTTGACGCTATTATCTGAAATAAATCCAACAATCAAATTAGATTTTAATTTGGATTTGACTGATTTAAGTTTTCGTAATGAACGGACTTGGCTCCTTTTAGATTTGATTGTGTTCCATGTAATGTAGACCTTTTTCATAGTATTGCATGTATGTATGGTCTGTTTTTCGAGGAGTTAGTAGCACATACAGTTTAGAGTAAAATACACTGATAAAACAGCTTCATTGTGGAAATGCAATTTCTCCTAAATGATTCAACCGATAACGACAACCTTAATTGCTATCACTTCTGGTAAATCTTTATTAATAATACCAACAACTGTCTTCATCATTATCAATTCTACCCTCAATTCGATTAGTTTATACCCAGGCTTCTCTTCTTTACCTTCATCAGTACCACATGCTCCTCAAGCTGAGGAAGAAATCAATATGTACGATGCTAACCAAATTTCTATCCCACCAAAACCTGAGAATTTGCGTTTAGCCAGTTTTAGAGTTAATACCGGCTACTATTTTATTTGCAAATAGCAAACACAAGGACAAAAAGGATAGCCGTTAACAATGAAATAACTCAGACAAAAGCTTGCTCAAAACGATTAATAATCTTAGGATGAGCGGCAACAACAACTCTTCCGAAACAATCTTCGTTTCCAGACGAAATAGGCTCAAAAAGCCTGAGGCTGGAGAAGAAAAAATCACAATAAACCCTACAAATAGACAAATTCAACTAAAAGGACCCATTACTCAATATGAGCAGTCAAGTTTCTTTGGAAGATTACATTTTATGTACTTAACTTCCCTCCAAAACTTCGTAAACTCACTCTCAAGACCTATTCGACTCTCAGATCTCACTTCATTCGACAAACTCCTCAAACTCGCAGATAAGCCTCGGCGCAGAACTTTCAATTCAACCGATCTAATAGGCAGCTCCTTCTACAATCTCATCATAGAGGAACACAAGCGCTCGATTGTTTTACAGATCTTCTACGCTTTTCTGGTATTTAGCTCCCAAGTGGCCCTTGCATTGCTCTTGAAATATTTAGCTGTGGAGTATCAAAACCAAGGAGAGAAGAAAATGATCTATTGGTACTTAGGATTTTTATTGTTAGCTCTACTGGTGAGTTGCTACTCAACAAGTCAATATTTTATGATCGGCTATCGTATGACTACAAGAATGAAATACCGAATCATCGATTCGATCAACCAGAAGATCTTATTGATCTCTACCCAACGCATCAGTAGGATCCATAAGCAGGAGTACGCTAAGATTGCTAGCAATCATTGTACTTACACAGAGCCAGTTGTTTATTGGGGTATGGGAATCGTGGCTCCGTTCTTTTTGGTGATTCATACAGTGGTGCTATGGTGGTTCTTTAGCTACTATTCGCTGATTGGCATCGGAACGCTGCTGTTATGCTGGCCGATGATCGCATATGAGGAGGGAAATGAGAGTGCGAAGATTCCGACCAAAGAAGACGCAGCTGAAAAAAGAATGGGATTAATCAATGAGCTGATTCAAAAAATGCGGTTCATCAAAATGAATGGGTTTTTAGAGCTGATGCTGCAGAAGATAGAGTCTGCTCGACAGTCCGAAGACTCTGCGTTTCGAAACAGTCAGATTTTTCAATGGAGCGTGGCTTCAATCACAACATTATTGGCAATTGCCCCTTCATTCCTCATGTTTTTGGTTTATTATGTCCTTGGAAACCCTCTGACCCTCGACAACGTTTTTATGGCGATTTTGCTCTTGTTATACACAAAAACCGCTATTTTCCACTCAATAAAGCTATCAATTGCTTCCCGTCGTAAATTTGTTCGCTTGTGCTCCGACTGTGAACATATTTTCAGGATAAGCGAGTATGAAGGGCCAACAGAGTCGATGAAAAAACTTCCCACAGACCCTTCAAACTCTGTTGAGTTTGCTGATTTTAGCGGCTCGTGGAAAGAGTCTGGAGCAAGAAGAGACAACGTTTTCAATGACTTGAACCTCTCTATAAAGAAAGGAAAATTAACAATGCTTCTCGGACAAAGCAAGAGTGGGAAATCGTCACTACTAGCCTCAATTCTTCAGGAATTGCCTTATACACGAGGCACACTCCGAATCGACGGAAGGATTGCCATAGCTGATCAAGATCCCCTCCTAATCGCTGGAGCGATCAGAGAAAATATCGTCTTTGGGCCACAGATCGACGAAGAGAGATACATATCCCTCGTAGAAGACATCGGCCTCGTTAAAGACCTCAACCTCCTCGAAGACTCTGACCGAACCGTGGTCGGAGAGAACGGCAAAACTGTAAGCAGGTCCGTTCGCGCGAAAATTGCCTTGGCAAGAGTGGTTTACTCCGAAGCCGATGTTGTGCTGTTGGACAACCCATTCAATGGGTTGGACAAACAAACGGCTCGAAAGCTATTCAATGACATAATCCTTGGCCCTTTGAAAGGCAAAACGATAATTATGGTGACCAACGACCTCGATTTCATCCCTTTTGCTGACGAAATCATCGTGCTGGAGAAAGGAGAAGTAATCGCCAAGGGCGACTACGGCGTGTTGCGCTCAGAAATTTCTCAACTTACAGGAATCCAAAAACAACAATTTATTTCTAGTCCAGTTCCTCAACAAGAGCCAAAGGAAGAATTCATTCCAACAGAAGGTAGTGTCACCAAGGATATTTCCGCCTCGCTAGATTTGATATGTACTACCCATATCAAGACCTACTTCCGAAATGAGCCTTCTCTATTCCTCAAAATCTTCTGTTTCCTCCTTACTTTCACACTGCAAGCGTCCGTGGTGATATACTTATTTAGCATTGGATATTTAATCCAGAGAGACCAATTCGATGTTTTACACTATATAATCATCGGAGGCTGGATTCTCGCGCTTATCTTCGTGGGAATGCTACGAGGAGTCACTTTTGCGAGAATTATCGCGCGAATTGCAACGAGGTTTCATAACTTGGTGCTCCAAAGGGTTTCGAGAGCTGTCGCGTCGTATTTCGAGAATATACTAGAGGGCGAGGTGCAAAGAGGGTTCTCGGAAGATATCAACACGCTGGAAACTGTTTTCCCTTGGCCTTTGTACAAATTCTTGGATTGCTCTATGTATTTGTTCTTGGCTATCATCGCTCTATGCGTTGCTGACCCTGTGTTGATTGTTTACTGCTTACTGCTCGGATTTGTTGTTTTTATGGTCATTCACTCGTTTTTTAAGATCGTGTTTGTGGCTCGCTCGGTTGAGATACAGACTCAAGAGCTCCTTGAGAGGAGTTTCATGGCGAATTTCAAGGGAATGGCTACATTGAGAGCATACGGATACCAAAACATCGCGACAGCGAAGTTCGAAAAGAGGTTATCGGAAAATAAATCGTGCGTCCTTGCTTCTCGTATTTATGGCCAAGCCAGCGTCTTTTGGTTGGAATTTGGCTTCGTCTTCATTAACATCGGCGCCATTGCTTACCTCTTCCTTTATACCACTCTCCCGGTCTACCTCTTGCTGTTCGCAGTTCTGCTCATCTTGCAACTGTGTACTATCACTCAACAAATCCTGAGGCAAGTACCTGAGATGCTAGTTCAGGTGGGAAGCATCCAACATATCGAAAAGCTATTGGATTGTCCAGGAGAAAGGGAATACCGATTGATAAGCGATGCGCAGCTGCCAGTGGAATGGCCAAAGCGCGGAGAGATCGACTTTCAGGACGTTAGTGTAAAATATCACGAACACCTCCCACTATCCCTCAAAGACGTTTCATTCAAAGTAAGGCCGGGTGAAAAAGTCGCAATCGTCGGAGCGCCAGGGCAAGGAAAATCGACGATTATCCAGGCACTCTTCCGAATGATCGAAATCGATATTGAAGCGCAGGCGCTCGGCAAGATCCTTGTTGATGGACGTGATATTTCTAAAATCGGGCTTGAACGCCTGAGGAAAAGTTTTTCGCTTATTGACCAGACTCCTCTTTTAATCTCTGGAACATTGCGAGAAAACATCGACCCTTTGCACGTTCACACTGACGACAAAGTGTGGGAGGCCCTCTGGGCAGCGTCGATGGATAGCGAGATAAAAGCTCTTCCATTTCTACTGCAGGAACAGGTGAGCGACGAGACTACGCATTTTTCAGCAGATCAAAAAAAGCTTATCAATATGGCCAGAGTCTTACTTCAAAACCCAGCAATCGTGTTGATTGATGAGGCCACGTCGCTTATCCGTGATGCAAGGTTAATTGTTAGACAAGAAACGGACGCGAAGATCCAGAGCACGCTGTTGAAGAGGTTTAAATATAGTACTTTTCTCAACATAACGCATAATATGCTGTCGGTGGCGAATTACGATAGAGTGTTGGTTGTGAAAAACGGAGAGATTGTTGAAGATAACCATCCTTATACATTGCTTGTGAAGGAGCCAGGCGACCAGGAGATTACTAATCCTAATGGAGAGTTTGCTAATTTGGTAGAGCAATGCGAGGAGAAATCGGAGATATTCGAGTTAACTAAGAATTCATATTATCGAGTTAAGTCGCCTAAGGCAGTTAGATGGAATTAATTTGTATTTGTCGCGAGATTTGGATATTTTCAGAGAAAAAAAGTTTATTGTAACAGTTTATATTGCGTTACATGGGTAGCTTGAAGTTCCCTACAATGAAATGTTTTGTTAGATGATTTTGAAGTTGATAAGGTAATAGTAAGGTTCAGCAGTATTGTTGATGAGTATTAATAGAGAAAATATTATAGCAATCTATATAGTAGCTGAATGAATACCTTTCATAAAAATTAGATGGAATATGTCGCTGCCAGCTGATTAATTATGCTAATAGTTCTTTCCAATAGCTGATATTCGACTGAGAACACTACTATGAAGTAAATTTCAAAGGTTTAGTAAAGCAAGGTGCAAGTATTTTAGTGTTTTTAGAAACTTAGTATACTGCATTTATTCAGTGTGATCAATTAATCAATATTTGTTTTGATATAAAATCCGAAATAATATATTTCATTAGATTAACTCTTCAATAAAGTACCTTTCATAATATTGAATGAAGTTATTTGCACAGTAACAATTGCTTATAATTTAATTTTACACAAAGACCCTTTGGTTCATTTGAGAATTGCTACCACATTACTCCTCGTTGATTATTGAATGTCAAGGGGCAGCTTATACGCGAAAACAACAAATGTTATTACCCGAACATAGCATCTTTTTTGTTTCGAATTTCAGTTGTTTTAACAAATTGATTAGAATAATTATTTATTATGAACGGAAAATTCAAAGCTTTATAGAATAAAATTATTAACCTCCTTTGAGTTGATTGTGTTGTGGACATTGGTCACCTCATTTCACAGTTAATATTACAATTACTTAGATTCACGTCCAAGACTAAGGTGACTTCTCTCATCTCATTCGGGAGTTTGTATTATTTTTTTTTGAGGGGATAAATCATCTTTAGTAATCATATCTCTCATACTAACACGATAAAAAGTTCGAAGAGATTATATGGCTCTATGGTAAACTACAGGACTCGAATCTCTGGCAAATAGTCATCACCAATTAGTATCCCTGGTTGATACCGTTTAGTCTCAATCTCTCAATTTCGCTCAGCTGTCAACTAAAACGAAGGCATCAACACGAATCTGTCTCCAACGAGAGACAAACTCGCAAAATCAGAACCTTTAATATTATTCCTCCTACAAAGCAGGCTCTAGCTTCTAAATGCGAATTCATGTTTTTATCGAATTTATTTACATTTACACAGCAGTATAGAGGTTACATGAACAACACACTCAGCTTTAAGAACTTACCTGTAAACAACTTCTTCAACGACCAGAATGGTGAACCGATTGCAACCTCACCTCAAAACTTTCAAGACTTCTTAGCCGATTCTCCCATATCCAGTTTCCCAAAGCAGAGACCACCAAAAGTCGTTAAATTTAAATCCAATCCTCTACTTTCGACCTCAAATCAGGTTTCAACCGACCGAAAGCTTCCTCGTCTTCGCCGAAAGAGATTCATCGACTTGGAATTTTATGAATTGTAATAATTTCTCTTCAAATGATCCTCAATAAACTCATCACTTCGGTAGTCTCCAGAAAAAAAACTTGGACATCGCTATGGATTACCTAACTATGGATCATAAATCGATTGCTGAGAACGTTAAACCCGAATCGCCTCCACTCAGTGGTGAATCTCGATTTGACTATAATCTTCTCGACAGATTTGGCAACAATGACTCACCAAACCGTGCTTGTTCATTCACTTCGTTTGCTCAGCATGCACAGTTGAAACCTTCTTTCCCTCAACGCAAGTACATCAAGCAGAACGCAGTTGATACACAACAGAAATATTTGAAGCAGAATTCGATTGACCTTCAACTCAAGCGAGAGATTTCGCCGATTCATAAAGTCGATAAAGCTGACGAAAGCTACGAGCCTGAAGCAGAGTTACTGAATGCAAGCGTCAACAACGCAAGTGTTAACTCACGAGCCTCCTCAAGCCAAAATTTAATGCCATGTTATAAATATCCTGTCAAAAAACTCAGGACTAACCCATCGGATCCTTCTACCAAGCCTCAGTTAACCCAGTCTTCTGGCGATATTCCTATTACAACCAACCATAAACCTCAAATAAATTATCTTAGTCATCACCCATCGCAAAATAATTATTTTAAAAGCGCCTCTCCCTTGAAAGACGAGCGATCTTCAAATCTAATTCCTTTTGATTTGGAGAAAGCGGTGATGCGATATATTCACAACGAGAGCAATGTGAAGTTATTCGATGATGAGCCCCTTTCTCCATTTGATTCAAACCCTTCCTTCCAGACTCCGCTTCAAAGGCCGAAATTCGAATCAGCTCCGGTATCTCAGAACCCGAGCACCTTTTTGACTGGTATTGAGGAAATAGAACAGAAACGCAGCGTGAGGCCCCGTCCGCCATTGCATTTGCCAAAGCATATTACTCCTAAAAGACTCGGTAAGGAGGACAGTTTTAAAACGCCAAATTCTTCAGTCGAGAGGAGAAATAACAAGAGTTCCTCTCCCAGTTTTCAAAATGAAACGTATATTAGCAGTCGATCGACCTCGAAAGTCTTGCAACAGATAAAAGACAGCGCAAAGCCGAGGATCAGTTCAAATGCGAGCGAATTAAACAAATTCGCGAAGGCTGATCAGCAGAAATTGAACGAGCGTAGAAAAATCCTAGAGGAAAAAATCAAAGCGAGGTCGGATCGGAGTAATTTGATGAAAAATGAGCTCAGTAAAAGCGCGAACCAGATAGCAACCAAATCCAAATCTCCTCTTTCTCGTTCCCCTATTAACGCAGCAGCTCAGGTACATGATCAGAGAATGCCTCTCCGTGAGACAGAGTCATTCCGCCTAAAAAAGCAATTGATAAAACATGTCAGTGCAAGGACATCACCTATCTCTCGAAACGCTAGCAGCAACTCGAGGAGTCCGGAAGATGGTTCCGACCGCACTCCAAAGTACTGGGGCAATAATCTGAGGCAGTCTGAGGCATCTCCCAATAACCAATGGTCTCGGCTAAAAAACAAATCGCCTATCCAACCAGGTTGGAATAAATATACACAAAAAGTTGTACAAAGACCCTATAAGGTTGAACAAGGTCAGGCGGATTCGCGCGCTCGTATTAAAGCGCTTACGTCGAGGGATGTGAGTCCTGGGCCTGCTCAGAGGAATAAAAACCCGAAACATATGGATCAAATCAATTTCTTCAGAGCTCGAGATATTGTTACTCAACTGATGGCTGATAAAAATCAAACGAATAAGACGAAGGCGATCGCGGTTCAGTAAATCCTTAGAGTTGCAAATGGAATTTGACTAATAATTTGCCGAATTTAGAGACGGGCCTCCTGGAAATGGGTTACGCAGGGTAAGAAAAGTAAGACCGAATAACTCCATGGTGCTCTTGAATGGAGTGAAGAAAATTGAGAGCACGAAATTGTAAGTTTTCTATTCTAAATATTATATTAATGTCTCATAAATCAGACAATCTTCTCAAGAGAAAAAAGAACAGGTTTGGAACCCGTTTATACACGGGTTTAAATTGGCGCAGATTAGGAATCCTGCTGCGTTTAAGTACTGAAGCATCATTTTCTTAATGATGCGTGAGAAAGAATACAAGGAATTCACAAGAATGGAGGTTAATCTTTTTGAAATAATCTTAAGAAAATACATAAATTATGTAATTGTAGTGTCTTTATAAAATCGCTCTAAATCAAAATAAAAATTCATTTTTCTTCAACTATAATTGATGAGATGTCACGAGAATTCTAATGTGAATTCAATGACATAAATCATCAGCAGTTGCAATTTGAACAGTAGAAATAGCTGCCATATTCGCTGTAACAGATGTTTATTTTTCGAAAATTCATGGATAAATTAAATTTTCAGAATTCCTTTACTTTGAAAAGGTAGCAAAGTTATTTCTCCAAAACAAAAAGAACACACTACCATTATTCGATTTGCTATCGGCTTTGGGCTCAATAAAGATGCTTCGCCTTACGCAACGAGATGTGATTAAAATGTAACTCAAAAATTGTACCTTATTGGAGAAAAATGAGACCAGAATGGTCGATCATTGAATGTTCTGATTCAAATTTCAAATGCGAGTTTCGATCTTCATTCTGGATGCTTCACCCTCTCAAAATAGGAAATAGGAAATAACCAAATAGGACCAGATAGCACTGAGCTTTTCAATTTCCTCACTTGCAAAATTTGCAACTCCAATAGATATTCCTCGGACTTTTTGGGATTGTTTCAATCTGACTCTGCATTTTAGCAACCTCTCTTACTGATAGATGTACAAATATGAAGCAAGAAAAAGGTAAAAAAAATATCAGGCATTAATGTAATATGTTGAAATGTGCGATGAGTCTTTAACATTGGTCGTTCCAAAAGAGCGCATAAAGCAAATTTGATGACCTTTTAGGTATCTTAGTCGCTTTTGATGAAGGGAGTAGCCTACCATAGCTGAAATTTGTCAAATAACTACGATAGTTACTCTTTTTTTTCTTGCTGCGCCGAACAAATTATCTCTTTATCATCATTCCAAGCAAGCCTGGCAATAAAAACGCTCCTTGTAGCTTGAAGAGAATTTTTTCTTCTGTATTCATTACTCTCAGTTTTATTCTATTCGGAAGACCATGGAGGTCTGACTGCTGCAACTCTCATTGTGGACTATCTTGAGCATGATTAATTCTCGAGAAATAGATTGACCTTAGTTGTTCTCTTAGAGAGTTTTTTTTTTTGTTAATTCAATAATACTAATAAATCGGCATCTCTTTTCTTGTATATTGGTTTTCAGCCTGAAAAGTTGTTTCTCCCGTTTTCGTTAACAGCCCTATCTTTGGATGAATTTTCGACAAATTCTTCATAATCATGACCACAGATATTCGAGGTAACTCTGAAGCAAGTAGCATTATTTGGAAATTATTACCGAACAGTAATTTCTATACACTTTTCACTTTTCGATTAGTTGACCAAAATATCATCATCAAAGGCCTCGAAGTCCTCACAAAATGCAAAACCTGCCCTAGAAGAGCCTGCATTGTAATGAGAGTTTCAACTTAATTGACATACACTGAACTACTCAAATGAAAACGGAATCATTTTACATAAATGCCTTAACGACTTTGTAGAAGGCACATAAGTAATAAAGGCCAGGGATTAGCTTCCCTTGCTTTGCTTGTCAGAAGTGACAGAGACAAAGTAAAATTAGATATATAACTCCAATTATCCTCTCAACACATCACATTTGGAATTCAAAAGGTTCAATAATTAAGATCTATTTCATCTTCTCACAATATGTTCGATATTAATGAAGTCTAAGCAATATGACCTTAATTCAACTGGAGCTTCTTGTTTTATTTTGAAGAGATATTTCAAGTTTGTGCCTTTTTTTAACTCTTCTCCTGCTCTCCTTGCCTCTGATTCATTTGGCGAGTTGAGTCGCTTCAGAAAGTTTAGCTTATTGACTATAGTAGTTGCATGGATTGTCTGTATTGAAACTACCGAATTGATATTCGGAAAACACACGAACTTCAAAGGCACAGCAGTGCAAGATAAATTTAATTAATTTACGTGTCTTACCTAATAGGGATGACAGAAAAAGTGTTAAACTATTGGAAGAGTCTCTTCTATTTAAGTATACACAATGAGCATATGTCCCTCGAAGACATAACACAAGCCCAGCAGCATCAAGATAATAGATGGGCGACGATCTTACTGTATTTTAGGAAAAAAGGAGATTATTGGCAAATATTATTGCAGACAAATGAATTGAATCAATGTACTTTTGAAACTTGGACTGGTTACGAAGGATTAACTTAATTACAACACGCCTTCGAATTATTTAATGGTAACAACGCATTAAAAAGCAGGAACTCTCAATCGTAGTGTCTTAAATTATACTGGGATATAAATCTTTAGAAGGGAGGCCGTGATTGTCCTTGAAAAGTGGTATTGAGCCCGATCTGGTCGTCGGTGTGACTGGCAGTTTCTTCACCGAAGAAATCATCAACACCATCAGAAAACTATAATAAAGAAGACCATGAGAGGTGACCATTGGTAAGAATCATTACATTTCTACGATTGAATCCATTGAAATCCGGTTGATTTGAAAACATCTGTCTCATTTCATCAACATTTTGAAAATTCGGATACAAATTCGAAGCCGACTGCGCATACATAGCCCTATCTTCTTCCACAAATGGAGGAAGACGAGTGAAATCCATGTTTTGGTTCGGTAGGGAATCTCTGATTGGCTCAGAATTTGGGTTTTGAATATAATTAGTGAACATCGGGACGTGATTGTCTCTATATGGCACGAAATTTGGTCTGCGTTGGGCCGTCATAAGACACCTTGGAAAATTAGGATCAAAATAGCTGGGGAAAAATAGTACCTTCTCATCAGGTTCTCCTCCAGGAATTTGTTTCGAGCCTCAAGATAGCCTATTTGCATTTGAGCCTCCTTCAACTGTGTTGTTGCCATTTGTTCTCTCATTCTCAGGAGTTCGTTCTAAGGGAAAATTTAGATAAATAGGAGCTTCAGAACTACCTCGGTTTCAAGCGTCCTTAATCTATCCATGTCAGTCGAAGCTTGAACTGAATTTTCGACGGGCACATTGGTTGAATTTTGCGATGCTTTCCTTCTCTTGATCTCATCCAAGAGGTTCCTAGCCAGTTTTTAGAAACAAGTTATAAATTTTAGGCGTTACCGCTGGCCTCTTTTAAAGCTTGAGTTTGAGTAGCAGCAGACCTGGCCAGAATCTCTGACCCTTTTGAAGTTATACATGTGAAGCTATTTCAATCAAAATTCCATGAGCAAAAGGCTTTGGGCGTGGAATTTTCTACCTGTCTTACGAAGGAAGAAAAATTTTTATGATTGAAAACGTTGGCCAGCACTTGCTCGGCAAAGAGAACCTTGTCCTGTATTACGATGCTCTGGCCGTCAGGACTCCAGCAAATGAGGTGACCATAACGATTCTCCTATAATAAGCATTGATATTGAGAAACACGAGTGAATTGTGAAAATTTTACCTCGAGTAAGTTATATAATTGATCGAGAAATCGTGGTTTAAGGCCATCTTTATCTTTTGAGGAGACTTTCTCCTTGATAGTTTTCAGCTGGCTATTTTCCATTCTTCTAATTTTGAATTATAACAATTTTTTTGATTATCATTTAAGGACTTACTGGACTCAGAGATTTGAGAAGAAAAAATTTAATTATTTTACAGAAATTTTAGATTCTGGGCTTCTTGGCTTGACGTCATTAATTAAAATTCTTTGGACTTCTTATTTCTAAAATTCTTCTCCACTCAACCCTATGAAAGTCCCATGTGTCATGTATAATAGAAGACTCTTGGGGCTTTCGAAAATGCAGAAATTGGTTTTCTTGAAAATTTTTTCTCATACCTGATGTGGTTCGGTTAGCGTGAAAAACACCCAAATGAATTTTACTCTAGCCTCAATTTATAAGGAATTGTTCAAATCGTTCCAGTGCATAAAACAATTTTAAAATTGATGAATGGAGTCTTTTCAATTTAATAACTGATATTTTAGAACCGGTTAAATTTAAGCATGTAAGTGTAAATTTCAATTCTTCCGAAGGAACGCTAGTGAGCCCATCCTCTACCGACAGGACACCGATCTCTGAGTTTTCCAACGAGAGGAACTCAGTATTAAATGAGAACTTGGTCAATCTTTCGATTCGTTATTTTCAAGAGTATGCCAACAGGGCTTACGTAATCTACCACTCAAAAATGAGGCAGTATTCCTAATAAAAACCAAAATATAGAAGGTTTTCGAAGTTTATTAACAGTAGCCAATCAAAATATTATAAGAAGCTTTTGCGAAATTGAAATTTCAGAAGGTATTTGATCGGGGATGGCACTCAATAATCAGATGTCTAAAAGTTTGCCTTTCTTTCCCTCGGAAGCGTTGGACTCTCATCCATAGGCTTGAACGCGGCGAGTCGGGCCGATTAAGCGAGCCTATTCTACAGTGCCAATTTGGGAATCAGCAAACTAAAAATAAGAGTATTTAAAAGAGTTTAATAATCAACTTTACGGAGTTACCACGCGAAATCATTTTAAGAAAAAATTATTTAATCTTTAAGAAAAATTGACCTGCTCCCGTCAGAAAAAATTCTTAGTCCTGCTTATGAATGGTCTGTTAGGCAAACTTCGAGGATTGCCGCTGGATTAACCTGAGAGCTGCTTCCTCTTCATTTCAGACCAACAAAATTTTAGAGATTCTTTACCTATGACATGTATACTATGTATCGTAGAAAGGGATAGACTTTGCATAAGGTTTAACTTAGAGGCTTATATCTCGTTGGCTTTCGATTTTTGAGGCGGTATAAAACAAAATATGAGTGAGTATGTAAGACTGCGATACTGAATGGACCTTCTATTTTGAATTAAATTCGAAAATTTCACAGCACGGTGACGCTGCCACATTTCGTTAAATTGAACAAACTTCAGTGGAGTTTTCAAAGGCAATTTGATTTAGTTAGGGGCCGCTAATTACCAAAGCAAATGGCAACTATAAAACAGGTACTAATAGCATGAACTGGCTATTCTCTGATGAGGCAAACTCCATAATCATGGCAAATTCAATGAAAGAGCACAGCTTCTAAGCTTCTTATGACCTGCTTTCTAAGAAATTAATTTTCTAGGCTGAAGCTGCCCGCGTACAAACTTCCTTCCGGAAAAACAAATTAATCTGGAATGCAAAATAATAAAAATTTTTATGACCAGTATTAGATGAATTTTTAGAACTCAAAGAACACGAGCCCACTGTCGGTAAGTTGAAGTAGCAATACGTTGTTTAGCATTACCAGAAGGAAGAATCTGAACCTTGATAAGCAACTAACAACTCTTTCCAATCCGCCATCAGAGATCATGATGGTATATTTGAAGAATGAATCATAGGGATCTCTTTTTTGAAGGAGTCAATTCCATGAACATTTTATTAGTTTAAAAATGATTTTAAATGGCAGCCTAAATTGGTCCTATGGCTTAAGAAAGCAGTAACTCCTTGCCTTTTCGAAATAATCGCTGATCTGTTAGTATTCGATCAAGATATCTTGTGAAAAGTTATATTTAGCAAAGAGAAATCTACCAACGCAGTCAATATCTTGTATGCTTTTTGGCTGAGGGCTTTGCCTTTTTCCTCATCCGATTTCCTTGTGATTTTCTCGGAGAAAAATTAAGAGTGAAAATATGCAAAGAGGATCAGAAGAAACATCACTTATTTTGCATAATTGTCTGGATCCTTTCAATTCTAATGCCATTCCAGAGCGTGAAATCCTAAACAGTACTTTGAACAGAAATATCGTAAAGCTCTTTAAACCGAAAGAAACTCAGGCTAATCATTAACCTTGTCTACAACATTTGCTTCGTTTTGAATTCACGTGAATATGGTAAGATCAAACTAATCAATTGATGGAAAGATTGAATGAATTCCTTGGCATTTGAAACTTTTCTGTCAAGGCTTTGCGTTTTGGAGTTTTTAATTAATTTACTTTAATATCCCGATTTTGGAAGGAACAGTAAATAAGTTCCTACCAAATCATTTTTTAAATGAGATTTAAACAACATTATTAAAAGGCATACACACTTTACATCATATGCCCAGCATGATCTTCCTTTTTGGGTTTAAGGCTGTCAGTTTAGATATCTGATCGCTCAATCCCATCGGAAGCCATTATTTCATTCTTATCCACCAATTCATTTGATCGAAAGAGAATTCGCCTTTGATGCAGAACGGTGTTAAATCAGCCTCAAGAGGATAAAATTGGACGATAACTTACTTTATCATTTTGCATTCCAATCTTTTTAGGAGATGTCTATCTTTTCTTTCGTAATTTGTTAAAAAGAGCAAATTCGATCACCACTTCATTGTTTCCTTCCGAGCCTATTCCATTTCTGTATCATTCATTGCTTCTTCATCGATGTCTTTAATGTTTCAATTTTAAATTTGGTGTCTTCTCCCAAGAATGGCGGTTCGAAATTTCAAAATTACGTAAAATTGCAACTAGTTGGATGAATATCTTCAGCTCGAACAACAGTAATTGAGAATTCTCTGTCCTTAGATTGCCTTAACACAATTCGGGTAGACTTAGACTTAATTTAATTCTGTTTACAAATAATTTACGAGAATGCCGGTCTTCAGAGAATAAAGACACTCAGGTTTATTCAATTGAAGTGAGAAGGAGTCAAGCCACCAGAGAGACCGGAAATTTTGAGAAATCGCCTTAAAGCTTGGCCTAGCTCTCAACAGGAGAAATTCTCAGCAATTAGTCTATATTCAGTGAAGAAACCTGGAGTCTAGCTTCAAACCTCTTCAGGTTGCATAGTCAACCCCTCTTGTATTTTCTCAAGGACCAATAAACGTTGAAGAGCATAGGGCTTATACTAATAGAACAACTTATAGATGGAACTCTGAATATTTTCACTCTTAGAACTGTTTGCCAAAAATATTCATTCTTTCCTCGCAGAGGATAGATATCTATCATATGCAAGGAGAGTTTGAATAGTAGAACTGAAGAATATGCAAGAGATTTGACAATTACTCATGTTTTGAAGGAAAAATAAAGTCGCAGACCGAACTTCCACCAATAAAAAAGGCAAGCCAGCAATATCAAACGGAAATGCTATTCAGAATGATTTCCTGAAAGAAATTCAGTCTTGAGAATGAAGAAAACAAACACAGAAAAACTTTTCGGAGAGAATAATAAGATAGGAAGTAGCATCTCTGACAGAAAAGTGTGAAGAACATGAAGAATATAAAGAGTAGCCTATGAGGCCAAAGAATCTTTCTTGGAAACACCAAAAAAATTACACGGAATCTCAGGATAATTAGAAAAAAATAGACATGAAAAAAAAAAGGAATGTCAAAGAAGTTTACAATAAAATGAGAAGACGGAGTTGGGTTTGAAAATTGCAGCAATGGACCAAAGAGACTGTTTCAAGCCAAAAGACAATGCAAAGTGAGATAGACCTCAAAAAGTCATATCGGTTATCATAATTTTTCTATATTTTCAAGGAAGGATTGGAATTTTCTACCACAGCAGCTACAATAAATAATTATTAGCCTAATGTTAATAATATCCAATATAATACACAGTAGTAAACTGATAAACAGATGAGTTCATTATTTACGACTCCTTTTCATTGAAGTCTTCGTTCTGATAGCCAACTTGAAAATTTTTTTAAAAATTAACCAATTTATTTGAGTCAAATGATTTGACTTGTTCTCGAACTCAACAAATTTTCAAGTGGACACGAAGAATAAAGTGGATGCTTTTCTTTTCTAGAAATCTCTTCTATGGGGTCTCAATTGTGACAGTAGAGAGGAAATTGAATCTCGTTGTCTGTGAGGTTTATGATCCTTTTTCCTAAGAGTCTTGTGCTGGTAGTATGATCCATCTTAGCAGAACAATTATTACTTTAGATATGAATGTAATATCAGTACTTTATTCATGTGCAACTGATTCTCGATTACACGAAAATAGCGCTTTTCATAAATTACATGACTGAAGTATGAAAGCTCTTAAAGCATAAACTTAATTGCGTAATGTCCCTTCAAAAAGTTATTTAATTTACTCCCAATGAGTGCTATCATCATATGTTACTTGATATAACAACCAAAATTTTTCATACTAAAATTGTTGAGAAGATGGAGGTGAATTTCGTTGTAACGGCATGCTTGGGAAGTTCGACATTGTCGAAGATCGACTTAAACCAATTGGGTCGCTGGCGTTTGTTATCTCGTGGTGAAAATCATAACTATTGCAGTACTATTATAGCATAATCAAGTTATATTCTCAAGGTATCAAGTCTCTTACCTCCATAATATTATTCCCGGCGAATTCATCATGTGTAGAGAGTATTTTTCTCAGTTCAAAACTATGAAAATTTTGATCCTGATTTGACGGCAGAGATGTAAATCCTCTCTGTTGTTGAGGTGGAAAAGACTCTCCCGAAATATCGATCATAGAATCGTAGCTGGGAAGACCATTAAGATTCTCAAAGTGCTGGATTTTAGGAACTCTTGATTAAAATTAATATTTGGAAATAAATTTCGAATTAAGATTACCTGTTAATTATTCTTTCTTCCAGTAGTCTATTTCTTATTTGAAGATGTCGGATTTGGATCTGAGCTTCTTGTAGTTGGATTCTAACTGACTGTTCTTTGCGTTTGCAGAGCGTATTCTTCAAGGCAAGATTGGATTAGTATTTCAAGTGAATCAACGACCATTTACCTCCATTTCAAGCCGTTTTAGTTTGTCTTGATCAGGAGAAATTTGAACATGCGTCTCTCCGGCTGCCTTCGATTGTTTTTTCCTCGATATCGCATTCAAAAGGTTTCTAGTCATAGGATTAGTGTCCTTTCTTCAACTAGCATTTACCTTTGCCCTTTTTTGAAATTCGGATTTGCATAGCAGCAAAGCTGGCCATAGGCCTTGACTTTTTTAAAGTTATACATATGGAGCTAAAGCATCATGTGAGAAATAGTTTTAAATTTTGCATGACTCTACCTGTTTGATGAATGACGAGAAATTTTTGTGATTGAAAAGATTTGGCAATACCTTTTCAACAACTTGCTCCTTGTCCTTTATGACTATGCTCTCTCCATCCAAACTCCAGCAGATGAGGTGACTATACGTATCCGACTATAGATGATTAGTTAGTAAGGAATCAATCGTGTACTTGCTAATTTTACTTCAAGAGAGTCATATAATCGAAACAGGAATCGAGGTTTGAGCTCTTCTTTTTCTTGAGAACTAACCTTTTCTTTGAGTGTTTTAAGCTGACTTTCTACTTCCATTCTTTTCAAATTTGGATTATAAAACAACTTTTGGCTATTATTTAAGGGCTTACTGGTACTGTGGGATTTCCAAAGAAGCGATCGAATCCGTATATAAAATATTTTTGGATCGCTGAAATTGCTTCTCAATTTTATTTGGGAATCGCTCATAAAAGTTTGACATGACGCACTACGCTTATCAATCAAAACAACCTATCAAAATTTTACAAGTTAACTACTTGAAAGTTAGTTAAATCCAAAAATTTCGATTCATAAAGCTACACCAAAGAAATTCAGAGCCCACGATCTCAGCCCCAGCAGCTGCTAATACTCAATTACTTTTACGATAAAAGATGGCAACAGCATGGATTGGAGCTTATTAGCTCGCTTCTTCTTTGAAGATTTGGATCTATTCATGTCCTTAGGAATTTCAATTCATTTTTTCCAAGACTGGGATATTAGACTGAATTGCTAAAGACTTGCATTCCCATTCTAAGAAAAGTCATATTGCTTAGAAGGAGCTCATCTCAAGTTGATAGCAGAAAAGATGACTATAGATAGATCGATAGAACAGGGTTTTTTGTTTTTAATTGCGTTATCGTAGAAATTCTGAATTTAATGAAAAATTATTTTAGCGAGCTTCTTTTATTTAGGTATTCTAAGCCAAGTAGTGGAACTATTGAAGGAGGGATCTCCTCTAGGCTAAAGCCAAGAGCGAAGCCCGCATCTTGTGTAAATGGTGATATATGATGTAGCCCATATGTATGAAGTATTCGAGCAACTTTATCGCAACTAAGGAGGATAGAAGCCTATCATCGGTGAAAATAAAATATTTTCTGTATGAAGCTCAAATATTTTGACAGCAACAGCTCTTCGGAGCTATGAAAAAGCCTATATAGACATGACTTTTACTTGGATGTCCCTTTCCAAGCTGCTGTTGACTCATTTCTTCCTAATCGTTGATTGTAGAATTCCATCCATCAAATGGAAACCTATGGCGTTCATTCTCTTCCTGAAATCCTTTCAAAGTCTGCTACCCAGCTAAGACTCTGCGAGGATTATCAATGTAACATGCGGGTCGGATCGTTCATCTCTTCAGAACTTGTTTGCTGCAAATATAGGATCAGTATTGCTTTTTCAGACGCTGAATTACCTGAAAAGCAAATCGAGCATTGTCTCTTGGAACATTTTCTTTGAGAAGATTAAGTGTCTCGAAAAATGTATCTTCGAGAGCCCAAGCATTGAGAATTAAAAAAAAACAAAGTCATTTCCTCATGTATCAACAGTTAAGGAATGCCATAGCGAGCAAACTCAAGTTTTCTTCCAAATGCGTTCATATGAAAGGAGGAATAGCCAAATAAGTTCTTCATTCTTTTTCCTTTTCATCAATACGTGAAATTCATCTAATTACTGTGTCAAGATTGACATGTTATGAATCCTACAAGGCTACGTTCAATTAACAAGTGCTGGGTTTTCACCCTTTCTTAAGGACGTATGACTCTCAAACACTGCAAAAATTATCAGGCAAGGTCTTTTTATTTCAGTCGGATTTGAAAAAAAAAAACTGTAGAGCAGTCTGAACCATTTCAAATCGTCACTCTCTTGTCAATCAATTTACAGAAACCTATATAATGCTGACTTGGAAATTTATAAAAAGGATTTTCAATGTAGTTCTCAAATTATGCCCATCATTGTTAGAAAATTAATCGAAATGTGCTCCGAGGCCCAAATTCAGAAGCAACGGAAAAATTGTTTCCAATAAACATATTGTCGAATAAAAGTGTCTCTTTGTTGTGATTTTCAATAGAAATAATGGAGCACATCTTTGCGATTTTAACGAATATCTTATGTATTTGAAATTGTTAGTATGCTAAATTTCTTCCTCATCGAAATAGGATTGTCTCCGTAGTCAACCATGCCTTCAACAGTGTCAGATTCAAAACCTTTTCCAGTTTTATAATTTAAATTTCCAACTATCCTGAATGAATTAATTAATTTCCTCTCACTCTAACCGTTGAAGTCATAGCCGTTGAGAATAAATAAGCAAGTTCAAGATTCTTCCTCTTCTTCACTCCTGAGCAACTACAATTCTGTTCAGATTCCGCCATATTAGTTACCCTTAGAATTCCATCGTCACTATGCTTTCTTTTTGTATTCTCTTTATCCACCAATATATTACTTTGGCAATGGCTGTAATCAATTTAATTTCGAAAATTCTGGTCAAGTTTCGATCACCAACTACATCAGCAAGATTTGAAACAACGCCGCCAGCTCTAACGGTCCTGCTCTTTGGATCCTTTCAACAAAACATTGATGTCTCAATCGTTAAACGCACCTCCGAAGTCCTAGGAGTTCAGGAAATCGAAAATTTTCTTTAAAACAGACACATTTTGATTCGAGAAATATCAAATAGACGTTTATTAAATCTCTTCATCGTTAAACTGATAATCGCATATTCAAGAAATGCTCGTTCAAGTCTTTCCACGGGCGATAACGAGCACCAACAGACCGTGTATAAGCATGCAGCGAAAGCCTTAATAATAAAAATATTTAACAACTTCAAACTTGTACCTTACAACTTTACAAACTAGCTCCAAATGAAATTTCGCGATATTACAATAAGCCTACTTCTCTTCTTTGTTTGCAGTAAGTAATTTCATAAAATATCATCTAATCTTCGCCAATAGCAACAATAACAGCTACAGCAATCAGAGTTAGACAAAACAAGGAGGTCAGTGCAAATTCAAATGTATTTCTTTGTCCAAAAAGGCATATTCTTATACAAAATTTCGAAATAGATTGCATTAGATCAAACCGAGACTCCTCATGACGAAGACCTCTTGCCACTCGATACATTCATTCATCCAACTGAAACCGAGACTATTCCATTGGACACAACCCCTTGGGCTCTTTCGGACGACAGCCTTGATGTTTTAGAGACTGATGTTTATGCGATTCCTGATATCCTTGAGAGCGAGACCGTTGATGATGATGGAAACTATATTGATGAGACTGAAACTTATCCCAATGAAATCGAAACTGATTCTGATGACGCTAAATTTTTGCTCTATTGGTTCCACAAAGACGATTTGGACGAAACTATTGCTGAGAGTGGCAATGATAGCAATAAATTAACTGCTAAGGACCTGGCAGCCAGCATTGCTCGTGGGACCTATGCTAATAGCCTTACTGCTGATTCAGTAAAAGAGGAAGAACAACCATCTGAACAACCATCTAAACACGATAATTTCATGGCTATGCTTCAGGATCTTCCTGCTGACTGCGATAAAAAAGAGCCAACGTCTGAATATTTAGTCCAAGTGTTCGACACTTACAGCATGGCTATTCGAGATGACGGAACGAAAGTCCTCCTTTCTGGCGAAGCACCCGCTGGTTGTGAGCATGTATAATCCTAACAATTTAACTTTTGTTTTTTTAATACTGTGATTTGTGTGTTTTGGATTTCGTTCATATTATAATCTTGCTCCAAATCATCCAAATAATCACTGGTTCCTAAAGCTGAATTCATAGAAAAGTATTAGACGTAAGAATGACAGCTGAATCTAGAAATTCTTGATATCACATAGCTGTTTTATTCAACGCTAAATTTGTCATGCTCGCTTTGCTTCATATCCAATTTTATTCATATTTTATGAATATAATAATACGAAGGCTCAAACAACAAAAGCATGAAGTTTTGGTAAAATAACAGCCGACTTTTATTATTATTTACAATCTATCTAATGGGTTTTTAAATCTCTCTACCTCGAATCATTGAATCGTATTTACTTCTTTTCCTGTTGCAATGCGCTTTCGAACGAGAACGGCAGGAAAATATGTCCATCAGCCTTAAAGAATTTACTCTGGAATTCAACCCTATTTCAAATTCATAAGTACAAAAGCTTGCAAAATGAATCATTACCAATGCAGACGCAAAGCGTGCAAGAAGCACTCCATCAGATCCATACATAAGAGAACTCCAAAAGTAATGAGTGCAAAAATCACATATCCAAAGAAGACCTGATTTGATTACCATCATTAGACAATGTATTAACAAACTGTTTTACCATGAAGAAGTTTCCGTCTTTAATTGCGCCGCCAACAGTATATTCAAAGAAAACTGCGGCAAGCTGTGAATGGGCCAACGAAAGTGCCCATAGACGAAGATAAGAAGCTGTATGCGAAACAGATCCTTTAAGAGAAAAATTATATTAGACTGCTGCCCATTACATGAAGCAAGTAATACCTAAGACGAACTCTATTGTCTCGATCAATTGATGCACGAAGAGATCGCCAAAACCTTCTTCTTTATGTTCATCTCCTCCTTGATGAGGATGAGAGATAATCTGCTTAGATTCCTCTTTCTTTGGTTCTTCAAGTTCCAACTCCTCTAAGTCAACCATTTTGCTCTCTTTCACTGATTTATTCGTTGTGATTTCGATTTCAGATTCATCTTTTGACTTGTCGTCTTTATCTCTCAAGCTTTTCATTGGTTGCATTGAGACACTTCTTGGATGAGTTTCTTCCTATATAAATGGAAATAAGAAGTGTTAAGATACAATATGCAAAAGGAGGTTATTATTACATCTTTTCCATGGATTAATGAAGCCTTTTCTTCTTCAACAATAGGTTCATATTCTTTCTTTGAAGGTGCTTTCTTGTGCATCGCGCTCAGGATGAGAGGCTTGGGCAAAAGCATCAGAGGAACGCAGACCATCGAGATAATAAGGAGCGCTTGCTGCACGTTACTCTGGGTCGATCCGTCGAGTTCTCCGTAAAGTGGTCTTATGGGGGCTTTTTCAGTTCCCACGTCGAACTTTCCGGCCTTCAGAGCGAAGTTAATGAAAATGTTGATAATCGCTGGCGCTTCGCTTGTAGGAATGCTGACACCATAAGGTGTGGCCCATTTGATGAAAATTAGAACGACCATGTACCCAAAAGTGCAACTGAGGAAGACGATTTGAGGCATCCACTCAAAGAAGAAGTCCAAAGCGGAACGGAAATGTATCGCATTGACCATTTTCAGCATCGTTCCAAGCATCATTTGAGAAACTCCCAAGATAATTGCCATCTTCATCTTAAACGAGTTGAAAAACGTCAGCTCGTTAGAAGCGTCATACCATACCGGGTCCAACCCGAATGAATACACACATCTATCATCTTTTCTCGTACGAGCCTCGCCTTCACCGTTTTCCTCGTAGCAAGAGCCGAAAATATCCAATGGAAGAGCCATGAAATCGTTGTAGATGAGTCCGCAGTACAATGCAAAGAAACCCATCATCGCCAACAGGTACCTGGCGGACAGGAGCCCCGCCAACGGGCCTTTTTCTCTTAAAATTTCACTATTTTTGAAGCAGAGAAACAGCCCAAAGACAAATATGATCAAACCATGCCCAATATCCCCAAACATGACTCCGAAGAGGAAGGGGAACGAAGCAATGGTAAATAACCCAGGATTCACTTCTCGATACCTTGGCACACCGTAGGTATTGACGATCTCTTGGAACGGAGCTGAGAAATCATTTGTGCGGAAGTAGGTAGGCGGCTGAACCCTCTCAGGCTTCTCTGCGAAGGAAAACTCTGGCTTGGTGATGTGTGGCTTTGAATTCGCGAGATCATCAAGTGTTTTTCTGACCTCGTCCTCCAATAGAGTTGGGCACCATAAAGCGCCTTGCAAAATGCTGTTTTGCTCTTTCAGCTTATTGAGGTTATGATAAGTCGTCTTTTCCTTCAAGACAAAGAGTCTATAGTTCTCAATCGCCGGCCAAGTCTCATTTTGAAGGTTTGGCAGTAATAAACTCTCGAGTTGCAGCTCAATGTGCTCTCGGGTCACTCCCAAAATTTTGAATTTTTCCCTTCGTTGAGTTTGCAGCTCCGCGATTCTACTCTCGAAACTTGGCTTGTCGGTGGGAATTCCGTATTTATTCGCTCCAAACGAGTCTGTGATTTTATGTAGTTTTTCCTTGACGATGTTTGATTCGCCTCGTGGATAAGCAATGAGAAATACCGTCCTTTTTTTGTTCTCACTTTTCGATTCCATAGCAAACTCTTTCTCCAATGACCTCTTGCTCTCGTGGCGATCTGTCTCGATGTCGATCAGGGTTGTCCAGACCATACCATGCAGAGTTCTGTGGAGCACTCTGCGGAAGCGCTGGGAGTCAGATCTGTCGATAACTCCAGCCAAGTAGTCGAATTTAATCAATCCATGAGATGCCTCGAAACTGCCTTTTGATTCCTCGTCATGGGCATGTCCGCCACTGTTCTCGTGGCTGAAATATATCCTTGCTTCTTCCAGCACATAGAGATTCTCAATGACTTTGTTATAATCATCAACGGCGCTGTCGTAATATTTCAGTTGGTTGTTGAGGGTGGTTAATCGTTCATCCACCTCAGCTTCTATCTCTTCTAAGTAGGTGTGTTCGGCTTTATTACGCTGTTTGAGGATATCTCGCTGACTTTTGAGAAAAGCTTTATATTCTGTGCATCTTTCGATGGGTCGGTTGAATTTGAGCATAGTTTGCTCCATGGACTGGATCTTGAGCTCTATTTCCTCACAGCGCTTGATATAGGTGGAATATGGGCGTGTGAGGACTTGCTCGTTCTGATTTAAGTCCACAAATTCAACAGCGGAGAGTTCTCCGAGTTCGTTCATGATTTCCCAAGCGTTCTCTCGAGACATAACGATGTGGTAATACCCCATCCGTTCAGATCTCATCAAGCTCATGACGATTGGTGGCTTTAGGTTTGTTGTTTGAAATTTTTAATATATTAGTATTTGTGATTAGAACCGACTCGCGTGAATAAGAATTATAGTTTATGTACTTTCCAATTAGAAGCTAACCTGTATTGATAAAGAAACGGATACAAAAATCGGACCGTTGAACTATTTCGCAAAGCAAGTAATGGAAAAAAACCCTATATGTTCTAATTCTGCTTCAGCTAATGCGAATGAAAATCTACATTTGAAGTGATGCTGTTCCACATACCTAGCTCTGATAGTGTGTAATAAGGCGCTTAAAGGGAGTTTGTCTCGAATACTTCCTTCTTTCATCATTCGTAACAAGGCAGGAAGGTGTTCTAAAAAAAACGCGAAAGCTGCGGAGAGAAAATGTAGAGTAGACTTGCCTTTGATGAGAGCTTAGGGAAACAATGCGAATAAAGTGAATTTCTCTCGAGTTATGTTCGTAGCCTGATGAGCAGAACCCCGGTCTAAATAAATTTAACACACATGGACAGAACTAAAGTTGTTTCCAAGAAGAATTTAGTGCGGTATCTGGCACTTGGAGGAATTGGGTTTGCACTTCTTGGCGGACTGACCTACTTCCTCTTCCGAAAGGCGAAGAATACTTCAAAATCTCCGAAATTATCAAAAGAGATATCAATAAAAGTTCTGGAGGAGATAAAGAAAGGGCTTTACCCTCTTGTGAAAGAGATTTGTCGGCTGCAAGCGGATGCTGAAAAAGCTGGTAGACCGATTCCTGAAGAAAAGCTGCTCGATCTTAGTAAATCTGACATTTCTGTATATGCTAATATTAGATGTAATCAGAACACGATGACATTCAAGCCATCCAGCAAAAGGCCGCAACGAAGTATGGAGTTAACCTTTCAGACTTTGAGCAAACATTGATTCACTTCTACAAAGATGACGAGTAATCTTCTTATAAATGTCAATATATATACCTATACACTCTATTAGAGAAGTGCAGACGCTTCAACAGTTAATTCTGATGGATCTTACACGAGCATGCAGAAAAGAAATACATAAGAAGACAGAAATCCCTAAGTTTTTAACTCCAGATAAATTCCTCGAATTTTGGGTGAAATTCTTGAGAGCGAATTTGGGAGAGCAAAAAAAAAGTTATTCAAGAATATTTCCAACCGAGTCGGAAAGGCACTTTTAGTGAACTTCAATTTCGTGAAAGTTTAAGCGAAACAGAGAAGCGAGTGAGGTAAAAATGTGATTGGTTTTGTTCACACGCAATGAATGCCATTTCAGAGATGAACTGGCGATCAAAGAAGGACTTGCAGAGTTCGAAGATCATCATGACAAGATTCTGGACTATGCAAGAGCACAATATTCGAAAGATCAAACTTTCAAAAATCTAATAACACAGCTGGAAAATGAGTTTGTAGTCACGTTCGAAAAAATAATGCAACAAGACCCAAATGCTGACAGTTTAATTAAAGAGGTTGGAAAATCTATCTTAGAGCATGAAATTATAATAAGCAATAAACCATTTGGTGATAAAGTTTAGGTATGAGTTTGTAGTCCATTAAGAATAAAAACAAAAACAAATTTATGTTCTGTTAGTTTAACCAAAAGGATGACTGATGCACATCATGAGTTTTCTGATCAATTTCAGCATGGAAAATGAGTGTCAACTAACTATATTTCTTCTTTTCATGAATCTTAATGAATACTGGAAAAATTAATTAAAAAAACTCCACGAAAAGAAATTCAAAAAATGAATCAAGAATCCCTTATAGAGATAATCAATGAGTAAAATAATATGAGATGAGATTTATATCTCAATGAGACTGAAGTAAGAAAAAGATGTCGTCATTCATACTTTGAATTGTGTTACAAAACTTAGATGCTGACACTAACGAAGTAGGATTCAAAGAGAGGAATTTAAGTGAGAGCGGCGAATTAGATGTCATTTCAAAGAATAAACATTAGCACACTTGCTGTAAAAGCAAAAGCGAAAGCTTTCTTTTCTTGGTGAGTACTTTGAATCAAATAAAACTTTTGTAGTTGTCAAACAAGTCTATTATTCTTTTCAATACTTCTACAAATGAAGATCAACGAGTGGGATGATATCTTTTAATTGTTCATTCACCTTGTGAGAGCTCGTTCATGATTTCCACGATGTGGTAATATCCTATGCGTTCAGATCTCAGTACGCTCATGAAGATTGGCGTGATTCACTGTTGTTTTATTTTGTATCAGTAATACGAATGGACCCACTCTTTAAATATATGATAAGAAATATCGTTTATGTACTTTCCAATTAGAAGCTAACCTGTATTGATAAAAAACGAATAAAATAAAATAAAAAACGTTAAACTATTTCTCAAAGGCTGGTAAATAAACCCTACCCATATATATTGAAAACTAAGAAAAATGGTTAACAAAATCTACCCAGAAGTGATTATGCATCAGATTTTACTCTCTCGGTAGCTTAATAATGCATTTAGAGAGAGTCTCCAGAGATTTCTTTCATCATGTCAGCAATGTAACACAGCATTAGGTGTTCAAAAAAACGCAATAACTGCGGACATAAAATGTTTATTGTACTTGCCTTTTATTCAAAGTAAGCGAAACAATGCGAATGAGGGGGATTTCTCTTAAGTTAGGCTCATGGATATGATCAATTGTAACACGTAAATAATTAAATTTAACACACATGGACAGAACTAAAGTTGCTTCCAACAAGAATTTAGTGCGGTTTCTGGCAATAGGAGGAATTGGATTCGCACTTCTTGGAGGACTGTCCTACTACCTCTTGCGAAAGTCGAAGAATACTCCAAAAACTACGAAAATATCAAGAGAAGTCACGATAAAAATCCTGAAAGAGGTTAAGAAAGGGCTTTTCCCTCTTTTGAAAGAGATTTGCCAGATACAAACCGATTATGAAGCAGCTGGTAGACCGATCCCAGAAGATGTGTTGCGCGATCTTAGTAAATCTGAAAGTTCTGATCTTGGATAGGCTAATATTGGATATGTAATCAGAAAAAGATGATATTGAAGCAATCTATAAAGAGGTAATAACGAAATATGGATTTACCTCTTCACAATTTGAACAAAGTTTAGACCTCTACAACAAAGATGAGTAATTCTTCTTATCACTGGCAATAATATACTCATACTCAACCAGAGAAGTTCAGACGCTTCAACAACTAATTGAAACAGATGTTAAGCGAGCATGTAGAAGGGAAATACATGTGAAGGCAAAAATCCCTGAATTTCTAACTCCAGATAAATTGCTCAAATTTTGGGTGAAATACATGAGGGCTAATTTGAGAGAGCAGAAAAAAGTGATTCAAGAGTGTTTCCAAGCGAGCCAACAGGGTTTTATCGTCCCTACCAGACCTCAATTTCAGAAAAAATTACAAGAAGCTGAGACCCTTGCAAGGTAAAAATGTGATTGGTTTATTCATACAATGGCATTTCAGAACTGAACTGGCGATCAAGGAAGGACTTGCAGAGTTCGAAGATCATCCTGACAAGATTCTGGAATATGCTGTAGCGCAGTATTCGCAAGATGAAACTTTAAAGGGCCTAATGGTACAGCTGGAAACTGAGTTTGCAGACGTGTTCAACAAAATATTACAACAAAACCCAAACGTTGATAGTATGATTGAAGAAGTTGGAAAATCTATTCTAGAGCGTGAAATTACAATTAACAATAATTCTTCAAGTGATAAAATTTAGGGTGAGAGTCTGTGCTTTCCTAACAATATAAAAATCAAACAAATTTAAAATGTATTTTCAGCACTTGTAAGCAAATTAATGACGATGCATTATCTGTTTTGATCAATTCAACTATAGTAAATGAAAATAGATATAAAACAATTAAGCCAACTATGTTTCTCTCCGTAAATACTGGCAAAATTGCTGGTGTAGTTTGAAAAGGGAAGTTAAGTGATAGTGAGGAAGTAGTTCTCATTGTACAGAATAACAATTTAGCACAATGCGTAAGCCTCTTTGATAACACTCACGTTTCTAATGAACCAGATTGATAATGAATCATTTACGAAATTCAACAGAATTTTTTAGATAAACTAGCAAATTGGGAGTCACATTCGAGACTCAAGATTTGAATGTATCAGAAAACTGAGTTTTATATCCAAATAAAAGAGAAAAATGGAAAGAAACAAGATTTCGATAAATGGCAAATTGACACAATGCTTAACAATAGGAGGAATTAGCTTAGTAGTGTTTGGAGCATCTTACTATTTCTTAAAACGATCCAAAGAAAGAAAGCAGAAAGAACTCATAATAACAATACTTAAAGAAACAAGAAAGGAGCTATTTCCATTCTTGAAAGAAATCATTGGAAAAAAAGATACTATATCCAAGGATGAATGGTTGGATATGAGTAACACTGAGTCTTCTCGTCATTTACTTCTAACTCTTTGAAATAACCAGCAATGGATCAAATAAAAGAGATCGAACAGAGGATCATCATGAAATATGACATAAATTACTCAGAATTTGAATACTCTTTAACTATTGAGTACGAAGATGACAAGTAATAATATTATTCCGCTGCTAACACTTTCCAACTCAACCAGGGATGTAAAGCTTCTTCAAGATTTAATTATCACAGAAGCTATTCAAGCATATGAACAGAAACTAGACTTTCCAGCCAAAATTCCGGAATTTCTAACTCCGGACAGACTACTTAATATCCTGGCAGCGCTGTTAAAAGCATTATTGCAAGAAAAGAAGAGAGTTTTGGGGGCATTTATCCGAAAAAGGCAAAAAATATCTACAAATCCTCAATTTTTGCAAAGTGTGCAGTTAAGGGAACAACAGCTAAGGTAAGAAACTTCCTTTGGGAGGGGTTGATAATCCTAATTGCCTTTAATTGCAGAGAGGATATAATGATAAAAGAAGGACTTGCTGATTTTGAAGATCACCCCGAGAAGATACTGGCTCATGCTTTGAGAATATATGGAAAAAACAGAGATTTCGAAAAACAGAGATTTCAGTTAGAAGCCAACTATGACGAGATATTGGTAAAAATAGTTCGAGGACACGGAGATACGGATCGACTTATCGAAGAATTTGGGGAAAATATTGGGAAGAATAACATTGAGAGGGTGGTGGTGGACACAGAGAACTAACTTATAAATTCATCATGGATAATTTGATACTTCCTTAAGGATATTTTTTCTAACAGTAATTAGTATGACTTTAAAGTTACTACAAGGAATGAATCCAGTGTTGTTCATAACATGGATTCTAAAATAAATTTCATTGAGTCTAGTCTCGTGAAGATATATTTTGAAATTCGCTGCCTGAGATCAAAATTTTTAGTCGAAAAGGATTCTGCATGATTGAAGAGATTGTGTAAGGGTTTCGTATCAAAAAAACAGAAATTTAGAATATATATTCAAATAAATTAATATAGTTCAATGAAAGATGCTTAATCGAGGACGGGAAATCTTCACAATGTGAAGAGTGTGAGTTAATTAAATGAGATTGCACCGATATTAGCGTCATCGAAATAAGCTTATTTGATAAAAAATACAAAAAAATCACTCTTCTCACACTATTACAGATTTATTTTTTCGATAAAGCTGTCAACTCCTGTCAAAAATCAGCTAACTTGGCTTTGATTCGAATTAAAATTTAATAGATATGGACGGGAAAAAAGTTTCTTCAACTGATAACTTGAAGCGATATTTAACAATCGGAGGGATTGGACTTGTCGGACTTGCAATGTCATACTATTTGTACCGAAGACTCACGAAAAAGATGTCAAAAGGGCTGGTTTTGAAAATACTCAAAGAAACAAGAAAAGAGCAGTTTCCACTCTTGAAAAGAATTCAGGGAAGGAGAGACATGACTTCCAAATCTGAATGGCTGAGTCACAGTACATCTACTTGCATCTGATAAGGACTTCTTACAGTCGAACGTACATAGTGAAAGATGAAGTTAAAGCCATTCAACAAAAAATCATAGCCAAGCACGGTGTCAGTCTTTCCGATTTTGAATATAGTTCAACAATTCAGTACAAAGATGACGAGTAATGCTCGTTTTCGAATCACCTGTTCATAGTCGATTAGGGACATCAAATTACAACAGGATTTAATTCAAGCTGACGCTGTCAATGCATATGAACAGAAATTAAACATAACCACAAAGCTGCCGGCATTCCTGACGCCACAAAAGCTATTTGAAATCATCGTGAAGCACATGAAGGGGAATTTACGAGATAAGAAGATTATTTTCGGAGAATATATTGAAAAAGGACAGAAAATTCCCAATGACCCACAATTCGTTCACAGTGTAAGACAAAGGGAGCAAAAGATTCTGTAAGTGATACTTTCTTCGGTATCTTTCAACGTTTATTTTAGAGAAGAGGTAATGACCGAAGTAGGACTTACAGATTTGGAGGATCATTACGAAAAGATTTATGCTTATGCATTGATCAAATATTCGAAAGACCCAACTTTCGAAACTCAAAGAAAACTATTGGACTCAGCGTTTAATACTATACTAGTTAAAATAGTGCAAGGAGTTGAGGAAGTCGATCCTCTTATTGAAAGATTAGGAGGAAATCTCAGCAGCTCAATTAACTATTAATATACAAGGTAGAAAAAATAGTTTCCATAATATTCGATCTATGTTGTAAAAACCATCTTTGGTCTTCATGCTTATGACAGGTTAATCGAGGCGAACGAATATGAAAATAAGTTACCTGGAGGAAAAATAGTAAAAAAAACTTTATTCAATATGATTAGTGTCTCAAGATTTTCCGTTGGTGTCCGCAATAGAGTTTAGTAAAAATCGGGAGTTAAGTCGCTTATAGTGACCTCTCCCCAAAAAAAGCGGTACTAGACCCAAAAATGAATGGATACTGATTGATTGAAGGATAGAGAATTAGAAAAAAATATTGAAATAATTACATGAAGAAAGACTAAATTATAAACTCGTCATGACTAATTCCTTTTCTTGTCCAATCCATACTAGGAATTGAAGAAGAACCCACAACTTCAGAAATTCTTATCAAAATAAAGTGAGCTTCGTTGACTTCTTCGTTCCTATGCAATTTAATTAATTTCTATGAAACTTTCGTCTTATATTTACACATAATCAATTAAATAGCTAACAAGCAACGAAAAAAGTTCTCATCTTGCTTCTATAATTTCCTCAAAAGAGCTTTCGCATCATCGAGAGCCTTTTTTACTTTCGCAATCATCAACCCCAAAGCCTTTATATCTTCTTTCTTATCTTTCATGATTTCTGCGTTCTTATTCAACTGCTCAAACTGGTAGTTCGTTTCACCCTTCAAAATATCAAACTCTTCCGCTATTCTCCGAAGCTTCTGTTTATGTGAGATCGTTGTTCCATCCTCAATTTCAGTCGCGTCGTACACATTTAAAATCGAATAGAACAACTTCAACAAATGATTCGCATTCTGATGAAATTCTTCATAAATCTTGAAGAGATTTGAGTCAATGTTTGGGTTTTTTATAAGACTCGATGTCAAAATATCCATAAAAACTCGATCGAAAGGCCTACTATCCTTTTTTGAATCTTGCTCATCCCTCTTGTCATCAAACAGTTTTTTCCTTCTATTACATTGAAGATCCTTTGACTTCATTAACTCGTTCATCATTTGCTGAGATTTTTCATAATTCTCCTTCACAATTGGGTCTAAAAAACCAGTTGCGTTCTTCTGAGAAGGGCCCACAGATTCAATATCCATCATCTTACCGTTGATCTTGTTTTGAGACGATATTTCACGCGTTTTATTCGACTCAATATCCATGCCATTTGAACCATTAACACCTTGATGAGCATTCTCTAACGCCTCATCGATCCTCATCAAAGTAAAATCTTCATCGTCGATCATTTGACTGTTTTTTTTCAGCGTTCGGTTTACTCCGCCCATCACATTTTGCGAATGGTTTAGAAATCTCTTAACGGTTTGGTTGAATCGCAGAGTTTCCTTTGTCTCTTCGTCGCCTTGGGCCTGCGGAACAAACTCAATCAACTCAAACTTCCCTTCAAGGTTTTTCTCCAAATCGACCTCTCCAAGGTCTCCATACGTCTGGTTTGTCGGCATCATCCTCAACTCTTGCTTTTGCCTCTCAGTCAAATCTCCCACAACAACCGGCCGCTTGCCGCCTACGATCACTGTATCAAATTCTTTCTGTAATCGCTTAAAATCCTCCCAATATTTGTTATGAATCTTGTGGTCAATATGACCTTTGGCATCAGGAACTCTCCTAAGGTAATCTTCTTTGACTTGCGGGTACTCCTGCAGAATTTTCTGCTGTTCTTCCTCTGAGATGTTACGGTCGATTCTTTGCCTCCTGTCTTTAAGGAGATTCAGCAGGAGCCCCGAACTCTTTCCTGGCTGCTCCTTCGACTCGATATAAACTTTTTCGTACTCTTTGAGCTCGGTCCGCGCGCGCCAAAATTCTTTTTCGCTGATTACCCCATTAATGACAAGTCTTTCGTGGAGCTTGCTAAGGTAATCAGAGCTTTTGAGGATACAGATCTTGAATTTATCGACATCTTCGAGCTCTTGAGCGCGCTCAAGGATGTTTTTATAGGCCTCGCAGAATCTTTGAAGGTCTTCGAGGTTCCCGAAACGTATGATAATATATTCTTCGGCTAAGTACTCAATTTCGATGATTTGTGAGTCTTCCTGGAGATAGATGTTGGAAATATCAACTAATTGGAATTTTTGGGGTTTGGGTGTTGAGGACGCCTGCTGTTCTTTAGGAGGGTTGAGAACGAGAGTCTTTGTCCTGAGCTCATAGCGCCATTCTTTGTTGCTTAATCGACATTCGCCAGTGAGTATTTTACCATCTTCTTCCTCATCGGATTTTTTTGCATTCTGGAGCCTCTCAACGAAGTTTTTGGCTGACAAAATAGACTCCAAGTCGATTTTTTGTTTCTTTTTTCTCTTTTGGGTGATTCTAACGGCGATTTCCTTCTCATCCTTTCGAAGATCTTTCATGAGGGATAGAATAGGAATTTCTTCACGATGGTGATCGCTATAAACGATAATTAATGACCGGTTGGTCAGCGTGAGCTTCACATTCCCGGATTTTCCGAGATACCGCGCTTGACATCGTAGTTCAGAGATAACGGACTCAAAGGGTGCTGATTTCTTTTCTTCTTCCATCAATAAATTTATTTTGTATAAGATTCAATATCGTTGGTGGAATTTAAGGATACTAATGTAGTTTAAAATTGAAAATCTAGTTGTTTCTGACAGCTAAATTTGAGAAATGTTGCAATTTGAGGCCTATTGGCCTTCAAGATGAGAGAGTATAAGGCGTATATTTCATAAGTTTTATGTTAGACTAAGATATATCGAAAGTTTAAATTGGTTGAAATCTTCATAAAGTGTGAATGGAATATTCCTAATTCATTTGAGGAATGAATAGTTGCAGAAACTCTTCAGGATTTACTTCCTGCTCACGTCGTCAATGCATATGAACTAAAATTAAGCACTAAAGTACAACTTTCTACATGCATTAAGCCACAGAACTACTTGAAGTATGAGCGAAGTATGGGAAGATGTTACTAAGAGATTGGAAGATTGTTTCCGGGAGGGCTTGATCCTCTTTTTGAAAGATTTAGAGGAAATATAAACAAATCAATTAACTATTAATATACAATATATTAAATAGAGCCTCCATAAGGGTTCCATCTATTTTGTAAATCTGTTTCACGTTTATCCTTAACGAATTGAGAAAAGACCATGAAAGATTATTTCTAATGAAATGAAGTTCAACTGCCTAATGGAGAAATGGCAGGAAAAATTTAATCATTAAGATACGCTCGTATCTGGAAATTTTCTGTTAGTGACCGCAAATAAAATTCAATAACGATGGAAGGAAACAGAGTTACAAAAAGTAACAATTGGAAGCGGTATTTAGCAATAGGAGGGTTCGGAATCGTGGTATTCGGAATCTCTTACTACTTATTGAGAGGGAGCAAGAAAAGGCTGCCCAAAGAGACTGTAATCCGACTCCTTAAAGAAACAAGGAAAGAAATGTATCCTCGCTTGAAAGATCTCACGTTTTATCCTCAAGAACGAAAGAAGCTTCCTCAAAATGAATTGCAAAAACATAGTAATGCCAATTTTTGCCTCAGTATCTGATCTTATTTTGGAATAAAATTAGTAAATGAGAACATCAAAGCTATTCAGTTAAAGCTTGCTGCGAAATACGGGATTGACTATGCAGAAATTGAGGATTCTGTATCGTTCTACAAAGATGATGAGTAATTTATATATTTTTTTTTGATACATTTTAGCATAATTTGGATAGAGATGTGAAACAGCTAAAAGCTTTACTTACCAAGGACCTCACAGACGCTTATGAGAGGAAATATGTGACCCCTGGAGTATGGATCCCTGAATTTCTCACTCCCAGAAAAGTGCTTGAAATTTTAGCAAAGATCCATAAGGCCACTCTAAAATACCTAAACCAATTATTCCGAAACTATGCTCAACGAGGTCAGCCATTCCCTTCGAGAGATTCTCCAGATTCTCGGTTTATTATGGATAATGATCAAAAGATGAAGTAAAAAAAAATGTTAGGTGCTATTAGGTACTTATTAACATGTTTTAGAGATGAAATACTGGCTGAAGAAGGACTTGCAAATTTTGAAGTGCATCCAATGATGATAATGGACCACAGGCTATCAGATCTTCGTCACGACGTTGTCTTTCAAAAATATAAAACAGAATTAAACTCTCAATTCGATGAATTATGCGGGAAGCTGATGCAAGGGCAGAGGGATCTCGACGAAATGATAGAAACTGTTGGAGAGAAAATTGGAGAGAAGTACGAAAACGACCGCAGATCTTATTAGGCTGTTAATTAAATGCTAATTCTAGTAAATGCTCTATCAGCTGCTTGTTTTTTCCTACGAAACGAATCGGAACATTTTGATATGAGTTGTTTGAAAAGTTTGTAAGCGATATAAAATATTGCGCTTGTATCCATAAATAAAATTTAATAATTTCATGGAAGCAGCAAAAACCGCAAAAAATACGAATTTGACGCGATTCCTCACGATCGGAGGGATCGGAGTAGCGGTCTTTGCAGCCTCCTACTACTTATTAAAAAATTCGAAAAACAAGCAATCAACGAGATCGGATATTCTACCAAAAGAGCTCGTTCTAAAACTCCTTCAAGAGATCAGAAGAGAGATGCACCCTTCCTTGGATAGCATCGTGAAAGCGAGCAAAAGGCAATCACGGCGACATGGATCTAATGACCCTTCTCAAACTAACAAAGATGAAAAGTTACAAAACAGTAACGAATAATATCATCCATACAAAAAGCTCATTGTTTCCAACGCTCAATCTGAGTAGAAAAAAGAATCATTGAAGCATGTCAGAAAACTGTTCTAGCCAAACACAAAATAAACCCTGAAGATTTTATTCGCAGCATCACCATTACTTATAAGGACGACTCGTAATTCCTTGTGATATCTGAATACAAAATCTTTTTAGAGACGTGAAATTGAAGCAAGAACTGATTTCAGCAGATCTTGATAATGCATATGAAGGCAAACTTGATCTAAGGACGAAAATTCCTGCATTTCTCACTCCAGAGAAAACATTTGAGATTTTTGTTAAACTTTCTAAAGCGACTCTGAAAGAACAGAACAAGCAATTTCAGCAGATAGTTCAAGGAACTGGGAATGAAGTCGACGATTCCGTGGATTTTCAAAATACTTCTACAAGGTAATAACTATTGATTCTTGCATTGTTGAGTGGGTTGTTGGTATGTCTAGAATGAAAATAATGGTTGAAGAAGGACTTGCAAAGTTTGAAGATCATCCTGAAAAAATAATGTCCTTTGCACAAATGGAGTATATGAAAACAGATGCGACATTCAGAAATAAAATGCAAGAAATTGTACCTCAAATTGGAGTGATTACACAGCAAATATTCAGTCAAACTGAGGGTGTCGATAGTTTGATAGAGAGACTTGGATCGAAAAACTAGGTTTCATTATGAGTCGTCCTATAGCAGTCAGAATGTATTAAATTGAAGAATTGTTGTTGTAATTTCTAATATTATATGAGGCAATGTATGTAATACTTAAAGTTTAAACAGAATTCTCATTAAATGAGAGATTGTAGTTTACGTCATCAGAGAATTGCAAGAAAAGTGATCCTATACAATCACGATCTATCCAGTACAGTTCAGTAGAATAAGATTACAAGAATGTTGACGTGGGAGGTGAGATAACTGGAGCCTTCGATATGATTTCTATAATAAGTTAATTCGCCTCTTAGACCACCATAATCAGAAGAACCAACTAGTAGAGGTGACCCCTCTCTCCAATAATTTCGGCTCATCTGATCCAACCCTTTGACTTTACTCAATATCTATTATGAGCCAATCTTGAAAAAAATAAAAGAAAATCCAGTTAAAATTTCGTGGAAAGTCTTCCACTTGAGGTTCGTTCTGAGACTTTGAAAGATCAAACAAACTAATATTTAATTCGAAAAAAACAGCGATTCATGGAAAGAATAATGAAGTCAGCGCGCATCAAATCCTAATTTTTTCCTTTAAATATCTCATATATTTTAGTGCACTATAAAGATTCTTAACACAATCTGGGTTTAGGATTCGAATTGGGCAGAAAAATAACTCTATCTGAGGGAGCTTTTTAACTCATTTTTGCAAAATATTAACTTTCATCATTGACACAGCATTTGGACAATCCATTATTACTCCAACAACAACTTTTTAATAGTTGAGCGTCTTTCCAAACACTTTTGAGAGATCGAACTACCATTTCTCGCCGTGAATTTTCGAACAAGTCTGCCAAAGGTAGATTAAACTAACATTCCACATGCCAACAAACTCGAGATTTCCTCGCTTCTTCCTAATTCTTGGTTCTAACTCCGTTTATTAGTAAATTTCCCTTTAGAAACTCTCTATTTTTGAGTACTAAAACAGTGATTTAAACTCGATGAAAACTTGAGGATGAATTAAAGCTATGCAAGAGCCCATAATCAGTTTGCTCACATTTTCATCATCTATTTATGAAATGATAAGGTTTCTGAGCTACCTCATCGAATCAGTTAATTTTATTTATTATATCGGATATTTCAAAGACGGTAACCGATATTAATCGATTCAAGACTCAACTAAAAATGCTGCGGATCCTCTCTAAACTATTAATAGAATTCGCATGCAATTCAAAAAAAATCGTTACAAGAGACACTATAGCACTTCTTCTCAATGAATTGTCACATTTCCTTAAAATGAAACGCTCTCTGCTATTTTAATTCTTTTTTTAGTTTATGTTGGTAATCCTTGCTGAATACAATGGCCCTTTGATTATGAACACATTCCATGCACGAGCGAGCTCAGAGGGACCCTTCTGCTCTAAGGTGTCTATTACTCTCATTACGATTGGATAAAATGAAAAAAATCATTGAGATAATTTAATAAATTGAGGTACGTGGTTGAGAACGAGCATTTTCTGTTCTATTATTTTAACAGCTGTAGTTTTATCGATTCTGTATTTTTCCAGATTGCAGGCAGTTTTATAAAATTTTTTATTTATAAGCTCAATGAATCCTCCTACAGTCATCAGAAGGAGAATCCAGCAAACTGAGATATCTTACGAGCCCATCCAAAGCGCCTTCACTGTGGATTTGAACAGCGTTCACATACCTGGAACAGATGTTAGCTTCTTCCGAGTTATACCGTTCAATCCAGATGATTCGGCATCAGACACTATGCTTGAGCGCATAGTTGATAGAAGAATCGAAAGAGATAATTCCTGGGTTGACCATTGGGCTCACATTCAGCAGCTTGAAAAGTTAGTTATTCAAGGTTTCCTTCGGTACTATGCCTGTTACATCAATAAGAGCCAAGATAGTGATGGCGATAATATTCTAATGATCACAGAGTATGCAGATTCTTCATTACGAACGAAGCAAATGTCTTCATGTCCTCTTCAGCTGTTGGACCTCATTCAAATGCTGGTTCAAGTTAATTCAACACTATGTGAACTTGAAAAATTTGGATATAGTCATCAATCTATCAATCCCGAAACACTCTTAATCAAAAGTTTGGCTGATGGAAGTGTTTGCTACAAACTTGCCTCATCGATCTCCTTGATCAATCTCTCAGGAGGGAAATACGATGAAAAAACCGAATATTTTCTATATATCGCGCCAGACCATTCTCTGCATCTACAGGACATCAAAAACGACGTATATTCACTAGGCATGGTATTTCTGGAATCTGTGGGTGTAAGTGAACATACACTGGCGAAAATAAAGTCAGGAACTGCAAATTACCTGCCTGAAAGATATGATAATTCTGTTATAACAGAGTTGGCACAGCTAATGCTGCAGGCTGTACATCCAGACTATACCAGGCGGCTGTCTCCTAAAGTGTTTAGAAATAGATTGACTCCTCTCTTAGCCCAAATGAATGCGATTTCAAATTTCTCAAGGAAAAATTTCGTCGACATATTTGAAGAGATGGCAACATCGACCGGAAGCAATCGAAAGAACGGCAAGCAAAGACAAAAGCAGAATCATGAATTAGTCCAATTCTCAGTTCACAGCCCAGACCCAGTGTCACAATATCATGCAGGGAACTACGAAAGAGTAAGTCCATCGGGTCATTCTTGCCTTTCTCGAGCATGCCCTTGCCTTGCGAAAAGATGGAACAAAGGCACTCTTCAATTTGCTTTTTGTCTGGCAAGCGCGTTTCTTTCTTTGTTGACAATCGCTCTCGATATTGCTCTCTTAGTCAAGGCTTATGTCAATTTACAAACCAGTGATGAGCTTGCCGGAGCCATGAATTACATCTATGAAAATCTCAATACTGTTCCATTCGCAGATATCACAGTAGCTGAAAGCTCATGTCCTGCAGGATACACTGTTATCTCCAACCTTGGGACCTGGGGAGGCACTTTTAGTTTTTGCTACGATGGTGGAGAGGTTAAAAAATCAGCTACAGTTGGGTCATGTATCAACTTTTACGGTGGTATATCCTCCCAAAATTATGCATCATGGAAGAATATCAAACTCTGTGGTCAAGCCGTTACAGGCTTTTCCAACTCTTCTCAGTGCTCTGCCTCACAGAGGTCTTGCTATACAGGAGTTTGCGTCACTGGTACCTCATGTCCAATCACTGAATTGACGTTTAGTACTTCCTCGCTGAGTTCTAGTGGATGGACCTCTGTTGCATATAACGGCTCTTTCTATATCAACTATCGACAAGACTCGAGCACGCTTCCGCTCTCAACGTTTAGAATCAACATTGGTGAATCCAAATCATGCTTGAGTAGCCAAGAATACTCACTCCAACAAAGCTCTCCTGTCAACAATATCAACGGTGATGGGTGTTCTAAGCATGGAGCATTTCCAAATTCGAAAACTGTGGATAATGACAATGCTTTATCAATATTCTCTTCGCAAAGTTGGTCGACTGAAGCACTTACTCTTCCTGGGTATGCAGATCTCCTCAAGCAGCAAGCAGGCTATTTGACAGCATCACCAAGAATCCAGCTGGCTTCGTCTTGTTCATCTATGGGAATTGAGTCTTTGAGAGCGGGAGGAGATAGTTTAAAAACTATTCGCTCATTAACAACAGGATTCGGGGCTGCTACTCTTGGAGCTATTTCTCTTCCATTGTTCGTCGGATTGGTTGTTCCAATTCTTCTTTGCTTTGTAAATACTCGGGATAGATCGTCCTCTAAATTTCATTGCAAAAGTATAATCAAGCTAGTGCTATTTGGTTTTTTCTTGTCTTATCCTTCCACAGCTGTCGTCGTGATTATTGCAGCAGTTCTAGCACGCTCTTCCTATGGAGATTTTGAGCCATATTTTAGCGATTATCAAATGATGACGCAAAATCAGTGTTTCGTCGATGGGACAGTCAGTGCTACAGTTCAGCAGTTTATTGATGCCACCACGGCTGCGAAGTCGATACACCATTTGTGGATTGGGTTGGCTGTGCCGTATTGGGTTGTTTTCGTATTTTGGATTGTTGTTGGCTGGAAATATTTCCAGCGTCGTCGCGATTGAAGGCCGAATAATTGATATCTCAAACAATAATTAGAAAGTAACAGGAAAAAGAGAGATGATTTTGAGATACTGTTTCATGGCTTTATTCTAAGTAAACATAATGAAATGCATAATTTCTAGCGAGTCTGAATCACTCTTAATAGCATTAGAAATTTTAAACGACTTTTCTGAGAGAGAGAAAAAAAACACATCAGAGCGTTAGCTAAGTGCCATCATAAATAATAATAGTGAAAACTTTCCTTGGTAGTTTGATTTCGTAGTCAGCTATTCGTTTCCTTTGGTGCTGGCTTGTCAAAATAAGTTTGTAGGTTAAACACATGCCAAAAAATTCAAAGAATTTCAATTATCTAATAAAATAGAGTTTGCTTGTCCAGATGCTTTTTGGCAAAGATATTATTGTTAATCCAAGTAGGCTTGTCTGTGGGTCTCTTTTCATCTTGCTCCACTGGATTAATTATATATCACTGAAGAAGAATCTTTGATATGTGTACACTCTTCTAGAAAATGTGAATCAACCTGAATCAACTAAGCCTGGAGCTTGCATCTTGAAGCCAAAGAATTTGAAGCATGAGCTCTTAATAAGTTTTCTTGCCGGCAAGTTGATTCCACAGTTTATCTCTTCTGACTGAAATTGATGCATCCACAAATTAATTTTATTTAAAATGAACATCCTAAAGACAACAAAAAACAACAATTTGAAGCTATATCTCACCGTGGGAGGCCTAGGAGTCGCAATTTTTGGAGCTTCCTTCTATCTCTTACGAAAGTTAAAGAAGAAAACGCCATCACATCAAGTCAAATGCTTGCCAAAGGAAACTGTTCTGAAAATCCTACGTGAAACAAAAAGAGAGCAGTATCCGATAATAACTGAACTAGCCCAAATCTGTTTAGTCATACTAGCAGAAGCTGACAATGTAAGTATGCGTCAAGAAATTAAGGATAAGATTTTTGCCGCAAGTAAATTTGTTTTTCACCTTTCATAAAGTCGACCTCTTATCTGCTGCTTCAATCTTAGTGGCTAAAAACGATATAGAAACTATCAAGAAGAAAATTCTTGCGAAATATGGAGTTAGCTATTCAGATTTTGAACATATTTGTACTGTACCCTACAAAAATGACAAGTAATATTCTTCTTCCATTTCTTTTTTCTGAATGGTTCATCAGAGAGGTGGAAAGGGCTCGAAATTTAATTGAGACTGAAATCTCTTTCGCACTTGATGGGAGAGTAGAGAAAAATGCAACAATTCCTGCCTTTTTGACTCCGCGAGGAGTTCTTGATATCTATAGAGAGATCCTGAAGACCTGCTTTAGAGAAATTAACAATTATGTTAAAGAGTTAACACAAAACGGACAGCAATTCTCGTTTGCAGACCCCATGGTGACTCGAAAAATACAACTAATCGAACGAGAAGTTAAGTAATCTAAAATCGGATATAATAGCAAAAAACTGATTTCATTTTTAGAACGAAAGTGCTTGAGAATGTTGGATTGGCAGAGTTTGAAGATCATCCTTACAAGATCATAGAGACTGCTCTATTCGTGTTCGGAAGGAACGATGGGGACTTTGAAAAGAGAAGAACACTTCTGACTGCTCGATACCAGGAAGGAATTGATAAGATGGTTCAGCAAGATAAGGATATCGAAACGTTCATTGAGGAGTTTGGCAATGATGCTTTGGAAGACGCTACGGCAGTGTTTGAACGCAGCAGCAATGAAAAAGTTTAGCCAATTTTTGTTTATCAGAACTTTATCCAAATTGTAATTATATATTGAGAGGATTGGTACGTTAATAAAGGCGTTAGAGATGAACTTCTGGAAGTATAGACAGATTCAAACAAATAATGAAATAATATATGGAGTTTTTATGGAAGTTAAGTAGTTAGAAGCAACATTTGGTTAAACAGTATTCTTCTTGTGAGATATGACTTAGCTAATTGCAAAATGAGCACAAGTTTTGAACGAATTTTCAGTGGTGGCAATATTATTTCCTTGGATAGTGTCTAAAATATGCCAAAATTGGTTCGTGATGCCATACCAATCGAAAGTTTATTTTCAACGTTTCCTAGCTTCAAAATAATGCATATCTTACAAAACTTTAGAACCAGTAGCTGATTGGCGAGACTCCCGGTAACCCCCGAGAATTGAAAGCCAATCTCAGGAATCATTGTTCTCATTAATAGAATGAGAACTTAGATCCACAATTGCGTTAATCAGGATTAAAAACTCCTGAGGGATAAAATTTAATCAAGATGAATCAAAAAGACATTACTACTGTGAACAATTTGAAACGATATCTCGCATTCGGAGGATTAGGCCTGACATTTCTTGGCCTCTCTTACTATCTCGTGAGAAGGTCAAAGAAGAAGGTTAATCAATTGCCAAAGGATCTTGTTCTGAAAATTCTCAACGATATAAGAATGGACTTATGCCCCATTTTAGCTGATATGGCATTAACCCGCGAAAACTTGTTGCGAGACAAAGTTAGTGGAAGTTTATCACAACGAGAAAAAGATGACATTCTTGCACAGAGTAAATCACAATTTTTTTCTTCTCTCTCTCACAAAACTATCATTAACTCTTGATGGGTGACATCAGCGATTGAACAAGATATCGAGCCTCTTAAACAGGAAACTGCGGCGAAATATGGCGTTAGTTACGCTGATTTTATTCATTCATCAACGGTCGTCTACAAAGATGATGAGTAATATTATTCTATTTCTATCCCCATCCTTTTACATTTTTCTCATTCCATCGATAGAGCTGTGAAAAAAATGCAAAAACTAATTTCTGATGACATAGCTCTAGCGCTGGATGGGAGAATAGCTGCCAAAACGACAATTCCCTCGTTTTTGACGCCAAAAAGAGTGCTGGAAATTTGGGTGGAAATTCTGAAGCGAACTATTAAAGAGAGCGATAATTATATCAAAGAATTGACCCAGCAAGGAAAAGAATTTGTCCTGAGTGACCCTGAAACCGCTAGAAAAATGCAACTTTTGGAACGAAACGTGAAGTATTCTATGATTGTAATTGCTAGGAATACTAATTTGATTTCAGAGCCGATGTATATAAGGATGCTGGACTTACAGGACTCGAGGATCATCCTGAGAGAATTGTAGCATATGCGCTCCAACTGTATTTGGCAACTGATGAGGAATTTTGTGCAGAAAAAGCTCGTCTGGATGTCGAATACCAGAAAGGAATTCAAATATTGCTTCACAAAGGAGATGTTGACGAATTTATTAGGGAACTTGAGGCAAATGTTTTACTAAACGAGCCGCTCTTAAATGGACCTGGCGGAAATGAGAAGATTTAGCAAATGGTTACTACACTTTGCCATATTTGTATAACCATTGAATCATCTGAGATAGTGATACATGTGAATGGAAATTGACAAAAAATGAGAATTTGAAGTATTCTTAAGTGCATAAATTAAAGCTAGCCTAAAATAATTGCTTGCACAGATTAATATATGCAGAACCGAATAGCTTGATTTCTTTTCAACAAGTTATTTTGACTTTCAGCGTATTGCAAGATCTAACTAGCAATGCGATTCCGTATGCATAAATGTATCTCTTTATAGAAAAGTTTAGAATACATAAGATAAGCTGATATGTATGGAAAATTTAAATATTCCATTACAAAAGATTGCGTAGATATTGTTCACTATTTTTAATTTAAACACAAAAAAATCTGCACAAACAAACTATAATACAATTAATATAAACCTATCAGCATTATTAATGAGCTCTTTGATAATTGGGGGTTAAGCAACCGCTGCCACTAAGTTTTTTTGTTTTTTGATAAAAAACATGCAGGTTCCTTTCTATGAGTATTATCGTTGCTTCAGATTATGTACTGTATTCATAATAGAAATCTTAAGCAATTCCTCGAATAACATTTAATCATGATGAATGCAAACGTGTTCTCCGAATAGCTTCGGGCGATACCTTGCAATGGAAGATATAAGAGGCGATAATTGTATCTCTTACTATTTGTTGAAAAGGGCAAAAAGAAAGCCGCATTATCGTCAGCACCTCTAGGCCACCTATCAAAGGAAGTCGTCCTGAGATCCTCTAGAACATTAAAAGAGACCTATCCTCGATCTTGAAGCATAGGCTATTATTCCTATTGAACTTCAAGCTTAAATTGAGATAAAACTAATCTTCTCAGTATTACAAGCATTATGAGAGTTTGAATGGTTCTTTTCAACTGATAGTGCTACTTAGTTTTGAAAAATCTTGTTCTCCGTACTGACCTCAGCGTTGATCTGGAGGATTCCTTTTTGGTTTTTTTGTGGTATTTGTAGTGGAAAATATTAGCTTTCCATGAAATAAAATTTATTAACGATGGCTACAAACATGGTCCCAGCTTCAAGTAATTTGAAGCGATACTTCACACTAGCAGGCCTAGGACTAACAATACTTGGTGCTTCCTACTATTTATTGAAGAAGTCGATTAAAAAATCACCAAACGGAGCTAGCTCACCCTCAAAAGAAGTCATTTTGAAAATCCTTTCTGAAATCCGAAGAGATTTGTTCCCTGTCTTATGCGACATGGCAGAAACATATCGCCTTTTATTGCTAGAAATAGGAAAGAAAGCGTTGCCTCAAGAAACGAAACATGAAGTTCTCACATTTAGTAAATCCACATTTTTTACTCTTAGATAAACTCCAACTAACAATTATTCTTTTCCATTAGCTGCGAAAGATGAGATTGAAGACGTTAAGGAGAAAATCACTGCTAGATATGGAGTTAGCCTTCCAGACTTTAATCATTTTTCTAAAATAGTCTACAAAGACGACAAGTAAATGCTTTCTTTAGACTTTTCTATATGTAACAGGGATATAAAGCAGATGCAGGATTTAATTTCTGCTGACATAGCCCAAGCAATGGAAGGGAGACTAGATCTTAAAGCAACAATTCCAGAGTTTCTAACTCCGAAAAAGCTACTTGAAATTTATGTAGAGATGCTGAAGGGGAGCTTTACAGAGATTAGTAATTATCTGAAAGAGCTTTCACAAGAAAAGCATTATTCATTCGAAGATCCCGTGGTCGTCAGAAAACTGCAAAATCTGGAAAGAGATGTGAGGTAAGGGACTAATGATTTGAATTGTGGATAATAAATTGATTTGCTTTCTAGAGACCGAGTATCTGAGAGAGCTGGGATAGGTGGATATGAAGATCACCCTCAGAAGATCACTAAATATGCTTGTTCTGTGTTTTTAAAGATGGATGAAGATTTTCGAAAGAGAAAATGTCGCTTAGATACTCAGTATCGCGATGCTTTGAAAAAAGTATATCAGCAGGATGAAAATATAGAAAGAATTATTGCAGAGTTTGGCAAAGATGTTTTATAAGGTGACAATCATGGTGGCTAGAAGACGCTATAGTGCGAACATGGTATATGAATATGGATGATCAAGATTGTAAATATGCATATTTAAATGAAATCTACGATATGTTTGTTGATTAGATAGTCAATTGTTTGTGAATATGAAGCAAGAATAACATCAAATTTTTCAAAGACCTCATTTTTATAATGGATAACTAATTCTAGTTAGAAGGTCAGTAATTCGATAACATAAAACCATTTTGCTCTGAAATGAAAGTATAATTGGCAACCCAGTAATTCGGTTATCAGTCGCTCTTGCTTAGGTGACATTTTCCATGCAGGAGATAAAATCTAATAGCAAGAAAATATGCAGAATTTATGTTTACACTTTCAGAATCTAATATTTCTTTCCATGATTAGATTCTATTGAGTTCTCTCAAAAAAAAAAACTCAAGAAAAAGTACAAAATTGAACGAGGTATGTGCTTCTCCATGCTTGAATAAGATAAAATGTTTCACGGATGTAGCCTAGAGAGAAGTTATCTCACATTCTATTCTTCATTTTCCGAAAAAAAGAACAAAACGCATAATAGAATAAAAGAGCTACTGACTGTGATCTTCTAAGTTACTCTCTTAATTAATTCAAATTTATTTTTCATCAAATGTTGATTAGGAATTACAATTCGAAAAACCTTTACAAATACGGAGACATCCTCACTCCAAGCATTAAGCTCGCCTATTCTGATGTTACCTGCTTAGATCAGACTCAATGACCTGAAATACCAGGATATTTAATATTCCAAGGGAAATCGAAAGCTGACAACCAAATCCATCACATTAGAGCTCTCAATCTCAATTTCCCATATGCTAAAAATGATATCAACAAGGTAATTTCCATCTTTCTCCAAGAGACAATGAGATTGTGTTCCCTCTACCCTGATTGTATTCTCTTGGAGACATTGGAATTTCATGAGAACAAAATTTGCTATGCAATGAAACCGATAACCTCTCCGATAAAAAACTCGCCAACTTCAGATTTAAACATTTCACAACTATTCAAGAATCTCATCGCTGACTTCAAATATTTATTTCACCATGAAAGAGATCCTATTTCTTCGGCTGCGAGGATTTACCAAGTTGAAATTCCTCGAGAGAGCAAGAGTTGTAGTCAATTACCTTTATATTTTATACAAGACTCGAATCAGATCATTTGGACTGCAGCAACGAACAAAAGTTAGACAACTCAAAGCGCAGAGCAAACTCTTGAATCCGGCACCCAAATAGGCCCAGCAAACCAACAGGAAAGCGTGTATGACTTAGCATTCACTCCTCGTAAATTCTGGATACTTCTACGAGAACACCCTCAAAATGGTGCTTGATGATTCAAATGTTGATTCCCTTAATCTTACTTGATATGAAGAAGCTGCTTGCAAGAATGCTTGATCAGAATGGAAAGAACCGCCCCGACTTTGAAGAAATTGTTAAGATACTTAACATAAACCCAAAATTGCGGGAACTGGAAAAATTTGAAGAGCAGATCAGTAAAAATAATCAGGGATGTTCAAATGAAGGAGTCATGTACTAGTTAGGAGAAAAGGACGCAGCTGACAGGCCACTCTATAGTATGGCAACTCACATGCAACAGCTCCGAATGGAAGTTACCGAAAGGAAGAAAA
>ENA-UOTX01000224-UOTX01000224.1-compost-metagenome-genome-assembly--contig:-NODE-224-length-63379-cov-11.144719_pt1 | contig 63379 bp, 44 predicted proteins | sample MGYA00238143_ERZ746982 | MGnify/ENA primary metagenome ERZ746982 (study PRJEB28758, sample SAMN06268862) | compost metagenome | isolation source: single cell | place: USA: California, Emeryville, Joint... | reverse complement strand
TTCCTCCTTTGAGATGGACTCAGAGCCAGCGATAAAAAGAAATTTGAACATTAGCTTCAATTCTGATTCTTCGGAAGTTTTGGATGATTCGAGAACTGTGGAGTTCTCTCAGAAAGAGCCACTTCTTCCAAGGATTGAAACCAGAACCTCTAATTCTTGGAAACCAAAAGTGATTCTTCTCCCCTTTGAAGATAATGGGAAATCAATTTTGAAGAAAGATGGTCGGGCCAAATATTATCTAACTGGCTCAGAAAAAAGTTTCGGTGCTTCTCCATCATCCAATAAATCGGGTTTCTCTACCAAAATGCCTACGTTTTCGCAGGCTGTGAAAACGAAAAGAGTCAGATTCTTGTCTGATTGTGAGGAACAGACCACAGCTTAAGGAAATATTGGTTTCCTTTTCAAGGTGATTCTACTTTCACCTCGCTCTGTTCATGACATCTTTTTACAAAAACAGTAACGTGTTTCTCTTTTACCTTTCTTTTAAACCCTCTAATATCTAGTACCATACCATAGTAGTTAATGTCGATATATATATGTATCTCCTTAATTGTAAATTGAATCTATTAGTTCAACTATCAAAATTGCTGAAATCTTCTCCAAATACATCATGCTTAACTTCTTCGTATGTACTCGAGAACCATATTTGTGTATATCTATAACGCCGAGACAACAATAATGAGTGATTCAATATATGTTCATCGACGCTGAAACGATTTTTTTTTATTGTTTAGTTAACTTGATGAAGTTGGAACAGTTATCTGTTCTTGGTTCAACAAAGTAAACAGCAGTCAGTGTCTTGCCTTAACTTCCTTTTTTTCAAAAATAAAGAATCTATATGGAATGTATATAATAAGCCTTGTAAATCCTACATACAGAATTCTAATCAAGGTTTATTCTGATAACAAACTTATTTTCTCATCTAATACATGTTATGGTCTTTTTTGGAGTCTTATTCGGAGTTTAGTTAGAATAAAAACACCCCAAGCTTTGATTGCTTGAAGGCATTTAGTTAAATTTAAAGTGTGCCAGTATTACGATTCTACGGAACATACTGATCTCATTCTGATATTTGCTCAAGTGCTGCGAAGGACTCATCAGCAGGGAAATTTAACAAGAACATGGAACCAAGGCCTGGCCTGAGACAAAAAGAATATTCAAAATTCACAAAGAGGCACGGTCTATAACAAATTTTTAAGGCAGTTATCTCAAGCGGGTTAAACTTAAATGACTTTCTCGAGAGATATGAACCCTTGAAATCTAGCTTCACGAGTAGCTTCGTAGAAAAATGGTATTTCGAATCACTGATCCAATTAGCCCTACAATTTAGTGTATTCTTTGTCATCAAAACATGAAGATGAGAAATGCACTTTCAGCGATCTTTTACAAATGAGGAGTCTGCTCAAATTGCTGATTTGAGCAGAACAATTGATGCTTGAATGCCTCTAAATGGCATCTCTGAAGTAGTTCTGCTCAATTTCTTTTCAATTCAGCTGAAAGGAATTATTATTCTTTATCTTCGATTTTGATTTCGAGATAAAAACCCTCAGTCTTTAATTCTACTCAGTAATTGATAAAATTTGCATGAAAAGATGATAGCGTAAAGTTTACGGACAATTTTTCAACACTAATCAAAATCCATTCAAAATCACTTTAATCTAAATTTATTTGAGTGAAATTGCCCTTCACTGCTGAGAGTTTATCTCAATTAATGAGAAGCATTTTATGGATGACTGAGATTAATTTTTTTTAGATCAACGGATTTTTAAATTCTCTTTCTCTCTCTCTCGTTTTCGACTGATAAATCCTGTTTGGTTCGCCTCCACCACCTTTTAATTTTTGGGAATAATTTTGAACCATCATGTCTGTTGAAGGCATCAACAGTATTGCATCACTCTCCACTAATTCTACTATTCTACTATTCGATTACTTTCTTTGAGATAAAATCAACAGTGCATTTTTTTTTTTAATTAATTCTTACTGAAGATTTTAAATCTGTAAGAACTCTCTATTACCGTAAAATTAATTTTTGGAAGTACGGCAAATTCCTATATAACTGCGCCGACAAAGAGTTATATAAAACATTTTAATCAACCTGAGCTAAAAAAAAAAGTCCCATGCAAGCTCCTCCACAATCATTCTTGCCAAGAATAGTAATTCCAAGCTTGCAAAACTCTCCAACCAGCCGTGGTTTGGAGCCGCCTGCTTTCAAAAAGTTCGATTATAGTCGATTCAATGGCTCGAGAAGTTCCTCATATGCGATGAATACCTTCTCCGATGCCTGCTCATACGTCCAAAGAACAATGGTTACTCCTTCTGTCAATAGAGTGAATTACCAATTCTCACCTGTCCGTCCACAATTCAATCTAGCCCAAAGTAACTCGCCTTCGCAAAGAGTATTTCACAGCGTCTTGAGACCTATGAGACAAGCTCAAAGCACTCTTCGCTCTGCCATGAAAATCGAAAGAACTGAATTCGAAGACTTACATCGAAGTTGCCCAATTGAATTGACTAGAAGAGCAGACCAAGACACTTCATTTGTTTCAGACTCGGAAACTGACATAAGCCGAGAGCTGGATACTTCACAGAACTCAAGTGACTCGAGGACTACAAGGCTGGCCCTTCCAAGAATTGAGGACAGGTCCTCTTCTGCTTGGCTGTCTGATGAGGTTCACCTTTTTTCTTTTGAAGACGATGAGTCAAAGAAATCTATCCTCAAAAAGGGTTCAAAAGCGAAGTACTCTCAGAACAGCTCAAATAGCAGCTCTACCCTTTGCCTTTCATCCCGAGAGTCTTCCTACTCAACTACAAAGACTTCTTCTCTTCCTTCAGCAGGAAAAACTAAAAGAGTTAGATTCCTGGCTGATTCTTATTAGTTTATAGTATTAAATCATTTTCTAAATTCTTCTTGCTGTCTTCAAAAGACAAGAGTTTGCTTATTTCCATGTATTTGTCTGGTAGGCCTGTATAACTATTTGGTTCTTTCTTTGTTATCATATCACAGTTTCCTTATAGTACACTATAATAACTCACCCTTAAACATGAAAAAGTTCGGATTCGAGGAGATTTCAAAGAATTGAGCCATATTGATGTCTTACCATTAGAATTCCATATAGAGGCTATTCCAACAAAACTTACTGTTAAGTATCTAACATACCCGACACCAAGGTGGAGTTAGAAAGTTAAACGCTCTTGATTAAATAAATTCAAAGAGCTGATTAATTCTGGCATAATTTAAATGCCTCTTTTCATGTTAATTGAAGTTGTTAGGTATAGCATTTCTGCTATTATTCGCTGTTAACTTTCCTTAAAGTTCAACAATCCCAGCAAAACATGATTATATATTAAATATTTCTTATTTCAGGAAGTTAAAATAGATGTAAATGCCAAGTTTGGTTATTGCTGTCTACTTTTCTTGAGCTTTTAGCCATCCGAAATACCGATATAGGCTTCTAGTAGCGGTTCAGTTACTTAATATGTCTTTCAGCTTCATTGAGAAGATAGCATCACATTAACTTGCAGGAAATGATCATTTTCTCCAATTGCTCCTTTCAAAATATTCACTGTAGCTTGTGAGAAGCAGAAGAGACTTACACAGGAGCTTCTTTCGAAATTATCAGTCTAATCGAATAGTTTCTATGCATTTCTGATTGAATAGCGCCAGTTCTAACATTTTCTGCTCTTTCATGCTCAAGCCCTTACAGTAATGTTGGTGTTTCGTTCACGATGTGGTTCCCTGATATCGTTTCAGAGATTAATTGAAAAAAAAAAGGTGGTTGAATACAGATCAGTAGTATGCATATTTCGTTTGTCCGAGTGGGTGTTTGATATAATTAAAATCTTATCTAAATTAATTAATTTTACTTTAGAAAGTTAATTGCACTGCACCTTCAGTAATTGAAGCAAATTTAATCTAATCTTTTAAATCTTTTCATATCAATTTGATCGAAATAACTCTTTTATTTTTTTAGTTCCAATTAGGGAAGATTTGGAATAACTTAGAGAACTCCAGATTCACTCCAAATAATACTCCTTCTTCCTACAAGTAAACAGATTCAGTTTGTTTTCAGGCTTAGCAAAGTGTAAATGCTTGCCGTCATTACTTGTATCAAGGGATACATATGTGATTTATGTGATTCTTAACTGCATAAAAAATTGAACAACCTCATTTAATTAGCTGAGGTATAATTAGTTCGCATTTTAATTCATCAAACCCAAATTTAATTATGCAAGTGGCTATTTTTTACCAGTTCTGGAACAGAAAAGATTTAATCAGTGAAGAAAAAACTTTTGCTAAATAGCTGCAATGTGAAATCTTTTAATAAATTATTGCTATTTCACCCAACGCTAAAAGTCCTTGTTAACTGCAAAAAGAGTCTTATGCAAGAACAATCACATGATCATTTGCCAAAAATAAGGCTTCAAAGTTCCCTGAATCCCACTCCATCATCTCCATGCAACAACAGCTTGGAGAATTTCCCGCGCATCACTTTTATAAGATTTGACTTCGATTCCCAGAATGACTCGAGAAGTCCCTCCAATACAACCTCGATTAATACTTTCAGCAGAGGGAGCTCACCTGCCTCAAGGATGCAAGTGCATTCTAGCAGTGGAATCAACGGAATGAATTTTTCACAGTACACATCTATTCGATCACAATTTAGCCAGAACTACCCATCAAGAAGAGTGTTCCAGAGTGTCCTACGATCTCCAAAGTCAAACGATAATGATCTCATTCAAAGTACATCCCAAGACTCTTGTCACCTTCCTCCAATTCAATTGAGTCGAGAAACCAGTGAGCACTTTCCTAGTGGCTCTGACTTAGAGCCTGAGAGAGGCCGAAGGTTACAAGCGGATTTTGATTCCGACCGCTCTTTAGGTTTATGTGACATACGAGCTACAGGGACGAGGAAACGAAAGCTCACCCTCCCAAAAATTGAAGTCAAGTCCCCTTCAGATTGGCGATCAGACGCTGGCGTTAACCCTAATAAGGATGAAGATGTACAAAGATCTGGGAGCTCATTTCTCAATAAAATTAAAAGGGCAACATACTCGCCAATGAGCTCAGGAATAAATTCTACTCGTCGGCCCTGGGATAATTCATAACTGCCAAGGGCTCCATCTCTTCAGCCAGTAAAAACTGAAAAGTTCCACATTCCTGTTTGACTTTTACCCAGTTGATAAAACAATGCATTTTCTCTTAATTATCCTTAAGTTCTTTCTATAAATTAAGTTTTGGTACATATATCTCATCATAATTGTAAGTATTTTGATATGCACAATGTGTTAAATGAGTCTTTTTCGAAAACAAATGCTCAAAAGTTCAACATAAACTTGTTCTTTTCAAAGCTTATCGCAGCTTCTATCATTGTTCTCGGTCATCCAGCAATATGAAAATTTTTAATATCAATTAAAAACTAAAAAAATGTGACGAATTTATCGAGAAGAAAAAATAACAAATAATGCATGACTCTTAACAACAGAATAGATGAAAGATAGGGGAGAAATTTTATACAAAAAATGTGAAGACTTTTCATTTCATCTTGGCTGCTAGCATCAACGCAACGAAATCTTTCTTGGAAATCTATCGATAGCAATTTAACAATTTTTCATAAAAAGCTTAGGAAATTGTAATACTCTTTGCTTTCCATCCTTTGAGTCCTGCAATATCTTGTTCAACTCGTTGTCTCTGATGTTTAGCTCGCCAAATGAATTTATCAACTCAACTTTATCTAAATAACCGTCTCGATCCTACGCATCTAGTCGTAAAAGCTCAATGTTAACGAATTTACTAAATCAAGCGCATCAAATGCCCGTTCAATTTTCTCTTCCATGACATGTTGGTTTGTATCCAGTGCAGCTATCAAAAACTCTTTCAAATAGACAATAGATTAGGACCAATTATCGAGAGTCGAATATAAATACCTGAATAATCGACTTTTCCTGAATTATTTGTATCAATGCGATCGAAAATCTCGTTGATATCGAATTCTGGTGACTGAGTCCCACTCGCAAATTTATCAAAGCCTATATTAGCAAAGACAATTCAAGCAGGAAAAAAGTTAAGTGCTTGCCTTGAGCGATTTCTTCTCTGGATAAGACGCCATCGTGGTCTGTGTCTAAATCTTGGAAAACCCTTGACAAATGATCTTTTTCAGAAGGAGTCATGAACTCAGACGCAATGAATCCAAGAATCAACTGCTGGAATCGGTTTCTAGCCTGAGAATGGTGGAATTTTGAGTATAGTAGTAACTGATAACACTTTAACTTACATGAAATTCCTGCAGATTCAGCAGTGATTGAGAATGAATTTTCGTGCTTATTCTCAAAGCGGTTTTAAACCAAGGGTGATTTAGCGCTTCAGCAGCTGAGATTCTCTTCTGATATTCTCTATTCAGAAGCATTCCAATTAATTGTTTCGCCGAGTCTGAAATAGAGTCCCATCCTTCCTCTTATCGTTCAACACATTGAAAAAGTGAGTGAAATCAGTAAGACTAAGGTATCATCATCATACCATCGAATGATAGCTTTCGATTTTGGATGTTATACAGTATCTTTTCTTCGCTGTGTCCTTGATAAGGAGGTTTTCCACATAGCATGGTGTAGAGGATAACTCCGCATGACCAGACATCGCATTTCTCGTTGTAACGCTTTTTCATCACTTCTGGAGCCTTATAAAGCGCCTATTTCCAACAGATAGGATGAGATTTACGAATGAATTATGTGATTACCGATCCGACGTTATCTGTGAGAAACGCCGTAGCTGGCAATCTCACTGCCTGAGTAAAATCAATCAAAACTAAGGTAGCATGCTCAGTGTCATCAGTAAAAACGATTTTTTCAGGTTTAATATCCCTTATTGCCGCCATATATAGTGAGATCTTCCGCCTCTAGTTAATGGCATTTACCTGTGTACGATGCGATTGGAATGCAAATAAGCAACGGCATTCAGAAGCTGTTTCATGTAAGCTGCAGCCTTTTGCTCAGAAAAAGTGGTTTCATAACAAATTTTCGTGAAGAGATCTCCTGCCTGATACAGACTGAATTGCAATTAGTATCGCAATTATTCAAGATGAAGAATACTCGCTGATCAGGTAATAGTGCTTATCATCTCCATGCACATCATGAATTTTTTGAATGTTTGCATGATCAAGCTTCTTCAAGATCTCATATTCCTGCAGAAGCTCGCGATTTTTGCTTGATGTTCCAGCCTTTTTCACTATTTTCGCCACTTTTTCGACACCTAAGTATGATAATCTCAAATGTCCTTCATAATCCTCTATAATATTACCTGTTCTCTTGTTTCTTACAATCAAAGACTTTTGGTTAAGTGCTAACAAATCAATTGAAGTTAGTCGTGAGGGAAAACTGCAATGTTTTTATGTACAGTAGGATAGCGCTTTTCCAAACTCATAATAAGTGCCTGGAAGACTCTTTCTAACGCCACTGAGGGGCTCTTCACTAATTCTAGAGTCCTCAAGCTCATTTTTGGTTGTTTCAAGCTCATTTTTGGTAATTTCAAGCTCAGTTTTGGTAATTTCAAACACATCTTTGGTAATTTCAAACACATCTTTGGTAATTCCAAGATCTTCTCTGATATCTTCGAAATCTGCTTTTGTAACTTCAAGATCTTCTTTGGTCTCTTCGAAATTTGGTTTGATAATTTCAAGATCCTCTTTGGTAGCTTCGAAATCGACTTCGGTTGGGAGAAGTATATTGGTGTTGGAATAGCCATTTTCGTTTTTGTGAACAGTAATAAGCAATTTTAAGTCCTCGGACTCTAGTTTTTCTTGGTCCTGAAGGATGGTCAGGAAGTCAACACAGTTTAGATTACATAATCAGAAGCCGATTTGGCGGGCCTTGAAAAACAGCAGGCTCCCATGGATTATGGTTACGTCGATTTAAAATAGCAGGAATCAATAGAATTTAATAAAATATATGATTAAACGCGGATTATTAGTCAACGAAAAAAAGAAAGCAAGGGTCAGTCACATAGTTAATTCTATTAAAAAGGATATAGGTGACAACTCGGAGGGCGATTCTCTCATGAGGAAGTCTTATCAAACTGAATGGCAATTACATAAGCGGGCCTTCTAAGCTGTTGTTGTTCAGGCACTTAATCAGAGTTTCTGATTTAACCTTAAAATTGGATGAAAAAACTCTAAGAATACTCTAGCAATCGCACCAAATAAAAAAAAAAAATTGAAAAAAGCAAGTCAGATTGAACCACTCAGAGACATTATTGGCAGAATATTATTGAAATTGTGAGCGGTTACTATCAGAGCTTACAAAAATGTCTAAATGAGTCCACGAGATCATATATTTTAAGACGAAAGTCGGACAATATCACAAACATGACATCTCTTAGCTTGCCATTTCACTTACATAGTACATTGAGCTTGCATATATATATTTATCTCTCGTGTTATATGATATAATCGGTTTGACATGTAATTTTTTCAAGTTTCTTGCAATATAGTTCTACATACAGCCGCTCAGGAACCAGCAGGCACGAGTAAAGAAAACATATTGATTCAAATGCATGAAAATGCCAAAATATAATGAATGATATTTGTGTTACCTTGTATGAAATCTGATACTTCATCGATGCTGATAGATAGATGTTCTTTTATTTATTCTAGCTAGTTGATAGTAGTATTTCCTCACTTAATAGGTAGTGGAAAAAATCCGAAAAGAGAATTATTTCATGAAAAACTACTGTGGTTGACCTTATTACTCACAACCTCTTAAATTTAGTAGTTAATAGCTCCTACAGCCTTTACTTTTCTGAAATTGTTCAGAAACAGCTATTCTTAGTTTTTATGTAATTCTTGGTTACAAAACGTTCAGTTATTTCTTATTTGAATCTCAAAACTGTGAATAACAAGATGTATTTATAAACTCTGTTTCCAAGAAAGAGATATTTACTTGACAAACCTCGTATTTACCTTTATCCCCAGGTATTTAATGAGATTCCTAAAGGGAATGAGATATTCTATTCTTGCTACAACTCCAGTACATTAATAATCGGATAAGGACTATTACACTATCAAATATTTTTTCTCAGTTAATTTGTTTTTTAATATACCGGTTTGATATTAATACTACCAAAATCTGATAATTTACCAATACTTGTACAGTTACGCTGCGCTCATCATCAACTTTTTTTGCCAGAATTGCTCCCATATAATTCTGATTCTCTAAAAAAAGTTGAGGGAGGATTTTTGCGAAGAGCATAATGAGTCTACTCTTTCCAACCATAGCCAAGATTTTGAAATTTTATATCTGGATTTCAAAATTAAAATTTCAATTATAAATATGTTTATGATAGCAAGGAAATAGTGAAATATTCAAAATTCTTTATGATCGAACTAATCTGAAATTCTAAGATCCTCTGGCTTGATCTTTTTAAATGTATTGTTGGTACAACATTAAGAATTGTAAAAAATCAGGTAATTCTTTACAATTTCTTGTGCTTTCATCCTGTTACAAGCCACAAAATTTCCAAACCCCCTAACAATCAGATTCAATCTTCCGTTTCCTTTAGGAGCTCATCAAAGTATGTGATGGACATCTCATTCTCTTAAAATCTCAGTTTGACATTTATTTAACTAATTACTCTCTGATTCTATACGTTAATTTTTTAACAACACAGCAGGCAAATCATAGTTTGTTCCTGAGAAGCACCTGCACATGCTCTTAAAGGCAATGTATTCTTTGAAACCTGAGCATGACTATAAGGTCACGGATTCTGTGAAGATAGCTGTTTCAGATGAAAGGAAAAACCGCATTGAAATTCCATTTTTTCAGCAGTTCATTCCCATACCTCAAGAGAACCGCGATTTCTGGAATGAAACTTTCAACTCAACCCTAACATAGGAAGATTCATTATTTCCTAACCCTCTTGAGCTAGGGGAATTCATATCCTCTTTGAAAGCCGAAAATTCGAAATGATAATCTAAGGAATGATAATGAATCAACACTTCTCCTCCTCCTCAAAGTACAATTGGAAAGTCCAATGTTCCTGCTTTTTCCTGCATTTTGATTTTGGTGATATTCTAATATAATTACTGTGTTTCCTACTACTACTAAACTAAAATTCAATATTCATGGAAACTGTAATACGGTCATCTCCAAACAAAGACAACTAGCTTACTTTCTCATGCTCCAGCCGAGCAAACAAATAACCGATAATAAATATATGAAAAGCGGTGATGAATAACGCTATCCCTCGTAACATTTATCTAATCTTTCTTCTCTTTCTCACCGTCGTCAGTTTCCTCTTCATTTTTAACTTTCTTGGTAATAGTTGGGTCATAAACGTTCGCGTAAGATCTGGAGAAGAGACTCTTTAATCCCACCTTTGAAAGCGCGTAAATCCAATAGAAGTTCATAACACACAAGAAAACGGTCATGATTGCGAAGAATAAATCGCAGATTCTCGCTCTTGGAGGATACGAATCAAGGAAATAGAGCTCCCAGGCTGTACTCATAATGCAAGCTGGGAATACGATACCTCTCATGTAAGCCCATGTGAGTGCCGTAAAGGCGAAATAGATTGGGAAGAAATAAGGGATTTGGTATCTGAGCGCTTCTTGTGCTCTCACGGAAGACAGGAAGATGTCAGTGAAATCGTGAGAGAGGAGGACCAAGCTGCCAGGGCGAGTCCAATGGCTGGCGTAACTGTGGACAACCAGGACTAAAGCCAGGAAATGATGAAGGAAATACTCCCAGAACTTGATATCGTTTCTTTTACGGAGGCATTGGTCTACCGTTCTATAGGTGTGGTTTCCGAGTTGCAAGAGATAGTACTCTTGAAGCCATTTCGTGTCTTGGAAATATGGGTAACCTCTGAAATTGTTGATGCATTGAGCATTTCCACCCATGATTTGTGGGATGTATTCGAAGAAATACATGTAACCGAAAACCGTAAAACCGAGGTAGTAGAAGAAGTCAAAGATCCATTTGACAACTCTCTTGGTTCGGATCTCTCTTTCAAGTCCGACGTGCTTCTTGTTAATGAATGGTTCGACAATAGGATACATCGCTCTCTCCCAGATATTCTTGATGAAGTAGAAAAGACAGGCGGCCATGATCGAGAGTTTGAAATCGGAAAACTTGTAGACAGGCATATCTCTCTTTTCCATTTCTGAATGGAAGAGCGTCAAAGCGTAAAACATGTAGACAAAAATAGGCATTGTGCAAAGGAAGAAAACCATCCAGAGGTTTTCCCCCTTATTCATGCCTGATTCTGAACTACCACCGTGTTTCTTGGTTCTGCGTTTGTGGTCTCCCGATTTCTTTACGAGAGATGATTCTGAGGAACCTTCTTTAGAAGGAAGAGATGAAGCTTTTTCCAGCATTAAAGAAATAAATTATCTGAATCCTGAGTAGAACCACGAGTTTAATTGAGATACGGAATTGACGTATTATTTGCCAAATTTCATCATGAAAATGAGGGTGATTACGAATTAAGAAATTGACTACGTGATCAAATTTTGCTGATGACTTCACGAGTCTAAATCTACACTTAGAGTGCGACTTTGCTGAGTTTAATTAATCTACTGAGCATATCTACTTTTTTCATAGAAAGAATATTCTATGAACTCCATTTCAACAAGTTCGCTTTAAAATAATGGATCACAACACAAGGCAATATAAGAGGAGTTTAAATCATGCTGTAATTTAGTTATAATACTACTTTATTGTGAGGTCATGCCATAGAAATATCTAAATGCTAGCGCTCGAATGTGGAATAGAGGCAAGTAGTTTTTTCAGCAGGGTATGGCATGGTGTCGTTGATCGTGTAGGGCAAGTCGCGGATTATTCATTCTCTTTGATGTTTTTGAAATGTTGTCGTTTTTATATCAAATCCATTTTTGGTGTTGTTTTTAACATGGAATATAAGTTTTATATTCTGATGGTGCTTGGATGGAACGAAATTTGCGAGATTCTTTGTTGGAGAGGCTTGAAAGCTCTGAAGATATCTCAGATTCTGACGGCTGAGGGATTAGTCTGTTCAAATGGAAATTTCTAAAAATATTTATTATGGTTCGACTCATACTTAAAGAGTTTCAGCATAAAAGGATCGAAAAGAGCATAACTTACTTTATAGTTTGCAGATTTAGACCATTAAATGTTTGAATTACCTACAGAGAATCGCAGGAACTTAAGGAATATGAAATCATGGCATCTTATAGTCAGCTTTTGCATAGAGATAGGATCAAAGTGAGAAATGACGTTACAGTAGATATCATGCTCTTTGAGAATCGAGTAGAATCCACCAAATTAGAGAGCAAAAGTTCTATGTTGTCAGCTCTGTATTTCCTTGCAGAGGTACCCTGAAGAAACTGAATCGAGCGCTTGAAATGAAAATGAACTCTCCTATGAAAACTAACGATTCTTTTTAAAATTCAGACCTCGGTGCAATATCTCGGTCTTGATAAATTGCGTTTTCTGACATCGAATTTGGCAGACTATTTTAAATAATTGGATCCAAATACAAATAAAAATGAACTTAGAAGCCAAATTCGCGAAATGTACGCTTCATCTTTGCTCCATCCTAATCTCACAATCTTCCAGCTCTCAGTGACCAGTTGCCGACGGACAAAGAAGAACTGAAATGTTTACAAAAACATTCTGCATTCTTTTTATAATATTCTGTTCATAGCTTTTGAAGATGACAGTTCTCAGAGCTTCAAACAGAAAAGAGACGAATACCAACTTGAAATCCGCAAAAAAAATCGGTATGATAACCGCAATGCTTTAATGTTGCTGATTGTTCTGCTTTTTTAGAGAAGAAATCCTCAATTCGAAAAGGCGACCCGTCATACAGTTCGAAAACAAAATACAGGCAATGACAGAAACCGGGCAACTTCAAAACACACCAGAAAATTCCAAATTGAAAGAATTTATTGACCAAACAGTGAAGAAAGAGTTTACAATGAACGATTTTCAAACTTTGGTTGCTGCGATCAAATCAAACGATCGATTTGAGCAACATTACGGCTGCATTGGCATCAGAAAGATCCTATCGGTGGAGGGTCCGCCAATACAGCAGGTTATTGATGCCAACGTTGTTCCCAGGCTTATTGAATTCATTCAAAAACCAGAGGAGCCTCATCTCCAAGTATATACAATCTAAAAATTGCTTAATGATAATTCTTATTCAAGATTGAAAGTGCCTGGGCGATCACAAATCTGACCACTGGTCCATCCCGACTTACGAAGGCTGTTATCGATAAAGGAGCTATCCCGTTATTAATTGACTTGTTGAAATCGAAACATATTCAAGTTGCTGAGCAAGTAATTTTATAGTTTTTAAGTAGCTTATCGCCAACACCATCAAGGCAATCTGGGCTTTGGCGAATATTTGTGGAGATTCGTCAGCTTTGAGAGATATGGTTCTCAAATGCGGAGCTATCGACCCGTTGGTTAAGTTGCTCAGTGAGTGCAATGATGATATTATCTTCAAGAATGGGATTTGGGCTCTTTCGAATATGTGCCGAGGCACACCTCCCCCAAAATTTGAAATCGTTTACAAAGCTATCGGACCGTTTGTTGAAGCGATTAAATCGTTCAAGGACCCAGAAATGCTGGTGGAGGCTTCTTGGGGTCTTTGCTATTTATCAGGTAAATACATGGAGATAGCACGTCTAATATATCCAAAACAAAAAAAAAATAGATGGGAACCGTAAGCAAATTCAAACATTATTAGAATTCGATGTTATCCCACCGGTCTTGAGATTAATTATCGAGAATAACGTGGCTTTAATGCTGCCAAATATCCGTACACTTTCAAATATCTGCTGTGGAGATGACTCACATTGTGATGTAAAGATATCCGTAAACCAGAATCTATAATCCTAAAATTTTTGTTAAGGCCGTCCTGAAGCAACCTGACTTCCTGAAAACGCTCTATTGCTTATTGTGCCATGAGAAGAGACCAGTCAAGCGAGAAACAATGGGCTTGGTTTTGTCACTTATGGCCGGTACTGCACAGCAAATTCAGGTGGTAATTGATTATCCTGGAATACTTGAAAGGCTACAAATTTTATGCGATTCCCCTGAAGCAGAGGTATTTAGAGCTCTTTGGCCGATCATTGATAATTTTTCTCTCGTAATAGTTGAGCAAAGATGCGATATGGAGTCTTTCGAAGATTACTAATCATGGAACCCTGGAGCAAGTGTATCGTTTAGTAAACGGTGGGTTCATGCAAAGCCTTATAAACAATTTGGACATGGAAACAGACGCTCACCTCTTAGCAGTCTGTCTCGAGGCCCTCAGCAATATATTAGCTTTCGGACAGCAGTTGAAACAATTAAAAGGAGAAAATTTGTTCTTAACGATATTTGAATCGTTGCGAGGAGCGGAAAAAGTGGAGAAGATGCAAGCGCACAAGTCTGACGATGTTCATGTGAAAGCGCTTTCGATTCTTGAGACTTATTATGATATAGAAGACGTAATGTAAAGATTTGCAAGCGTAAGCAGTTGCTGTCTCATCGCTAAATTTTGATGTCGTTTTTAATAGTACATCGTTTATCATTAAAAAAAAAAATGCGGTGAAAAGAGATGTAAAAATCTTTTCTTAATCAGAAAGCTGAACTATGTGAATTTCGATTATTGGGGTAGATAGCAAGTGTGTTTGTTAAAAACAATTAGAGGAAGTGGAAATAAACTTCATTTTGTACATTACATTACACTGACTAAAGCATATGGGAGTCCGCAATGTTACTAACACCAACGACATTCAGTTACTCAACCAAATCTTAAAAAGCTCTTATTACTTTGAGCAAATGAGAGGAAAAGCATGTAATAAGATGCATCAATAAAAAGGCATCATCTCTTAAGCCTTCGAACTAAAATCCCTATTAATAAAAGATTTATCAGTGAAATATCGAGCAAGTATCGATTTAGCTATAATGTAATTAGTCAAAAGTTGCTTTTTGTTAAAGTTTGCACATTAAGCTAATCCCACGAGCAAGATATCTACCCTCCCATCGTTCAACCTTTCTCACATCTGTATCGTTTTTATGAAAGAGTGAGAGTGCGCGAGGGCAATAAAGCTTATAATAATCCTAAAAGGTGACTGAATTTCAGGGACAAAGGTTGAATTACAATGCAAAATCAACCTTTTGGTTCTGCATTGGCATGAAAATTGTTTGATACAACAAAACAAGGTGCCAACGATAAAATATATAAATTATACGAAATTCACAGCAAAAATTGTTAACTTAATTTCTTACTTTTTCATATTTAATGAATTTATCTGGATAATCCTCATAGATTTGACTTCCGGTAATTTATAGCTTTCGCATTTGGTCGCGATACTCTCGCTTCCAATTTGAATCTCTGAGCTCTCAGGCGCATTTTCTTCACTAATAAAGTTAGCTGAATCGGCAAGCGATTTGAACCGACTCGCAGGTGAATCGTTTGTACTCACACTGCTTGAAATAAGCTCTTTGCTGGACTTCCCCAAAGAGTTACTATCTTTACACATATCAAGTTTGAGCATCAATGAATCATCAGCGAACCCATAGAATGAAAAATCCGCGAGATTATTTGATTCAAAACCTGAATGTACCTCTTCAACAGCGTCGATTTGCGATGGCACGCTGCTCTTCGGCTTGAATTTGATCGAGCTTGGGTCGAAGAGGAGTGGAGTTTTCACTTTTCTCTGGTATAGTTGATACAAATTTATCGGCTGCATCCATGGATGTGCTGAAATCTCTCTTAAGCCGCTCGTGGCACCCAAGCGCTTCATAGGTCTGGGCTCCAGCAACTTCGTAATGAAATCTTTCAAATTATCTGATAATTTGCTAAAAGCCGGGTTATTCTCCTCCAAAAACACACGCTCTTTCTCAGTGAAGACCGGGATCTTTCCAGTTGCTAGCTCAAAGGCCAATGTGCCGATATTATAGTAGTCGACTAAGCAATTGTAGCCAGATTCTTTTAAAATTTCTGGCGCCATAACTTGTAATGTTCCACATTGAGAGTAATTCAACTCTCCAAGGCCAGACACCTTCTTTGCGAGTCCGAAGTCCGTGAGGTGGATGTGTCCGTCAAGATCCAGGAGCAAATTTTCGGGCTTCAAGTCACGGTAGACGTAGTTTTGGCTGTGGATCGCGTTTAACGCGAGGATACTCTCAGCGACGTAGAAAAGGACCTCGCTTTCCTTGAGCTTCCTTTTGTTGAGGATCGCATGGAGGTCGCCGCAGGGCACAAAGTCCATGATTAGGTAGAAATGGTTTTTCTATTTTGAAATTAGATTGAATTGAATTATTCTGGAAATTACTGTTTGGAACGCGTATCTCAGGCCAACGACATGGAAAGAGCTGATATCAAGCATTGCTTGGCGCTCTCTCATCACGATTTTTCTTTTCCTGCGGTTCATGTCGCCTTTTTTGATCTGTTTTAGCGCATATAATGCTCCAGTGTCTTTTTTGCGGGCTAGATATTTAAAATTTTCGGTTAGAATAAACGCTTATTTAGAATTTTATTTACCAAGATAGACATTTGAAAAAGCGCCATAACCAAGCTTCGTTTCGATGATGAAGCTATCGAGTGAGACCTTGCAGCTAGCATCATCTGATGAAATATCCTGGCTGAAGAAAGGTTTGAGAACTGTCTCGTCTCTTAGAATGGATAGGTTTTTGCGCGGCATGGTAAGCCAGTGATCGACAGCGAACTCGCCGTTCACAGTTTGGAGTGCGACAACATTATCGAAATTTTTTTCATTAGGATATGTCTGCTTGAGTTGACGGATTGCTTCATCGAGAAGCCAGGCGCAGGTATGGTCTCTAGACTTTGTTGCTGGGAATGAGATCTTGATTTTGACCTCAGAGCCGTATTGGATAGAAACAGACTTGGTGTTAGGAATTGTCATGGCTGGGTTAGCGTGTCTTCTTGGTTTTCAAATCAATTGCTAAATTGGATTATTACTTTTCCTCGTTTGAATTCAAATCAAGCTGTAAACCCCAAGTCGGTGACGGATATTGTAGTAAATGGTTTATATAAATTGGAAATCCCGATCCAACTCCTACGTCTGTAATAATGATTCTGAAAATTTGTTCTGGATTTAAATTAAAAAAATCGCATATCCTAAAAAAGCAACTTGAGTTTTAATTAGAGTTTAACAATCCTTCCAAACACGTGATTTTGGGTCATGCTTTCAGAAAATCTGCGTATCTCAAAGAAAATTGGAAATTTCAGCTTCGTGACGACTTGCCACGCAAGGGCGAGATTACTTTATGGCTTTCGAGGAGATATTTTATGAGTTCAGTGGATGAGTCTCATGAATCGGAATGAGATTTTAAGACTTTTTTGGAACTAACCAAAAAATTCGAAATTCGCGAAACTTCAAATTTAGATATTTAAGATAAGAATTAAGATAATATTGCGTCAGAGTTTTCGTCAAGGCATTCGAGCTGTTTCGTCAAGTGCGTTGCTATGATCCCTGTGACATCATATTTCTTTTTAAACCAAGACTTATTCCTCTCTGCAGCTAAAACTAGCCTTGTTTTGTCATCTTCACTGAAATACGAAATCATCCAAATTGGCAATTTTCCAAAGAAAATTTTCGCATCCCTTTGTGCCTCGGGGGTTTCTATTCGATTCAGTTGAGTTTTAAGCGCACTAATAGAATAGTGTGTTGTTTCAAAGTAAAACGGACTGTTTTTAGATGGTATTAGCAAAATAATATTTTTCATTAATGCAAGTACGATAAGTTCGAGCTGGATTCTGCGAAGGAACATGTTTGAGAGAGAAAGCTCTAAGAAACGAACCTAAAAAGGTGATAATTCTCCATGGCGAGAACTTTAAGTTCAAAAACTTTCATATTTTCAACGTTGAAGCGAACAAATCCGCAAAAAGCTCTTAAAGAGTCAAATTCTCTGTGCATAGGAATAGCAGCAAGACTAACATGGCATTGAAAGTTCATTTATTAGAAAACTTTCTTTTTGGAGTTGTAATTAAAGTTGTCTCGATTAATAGAACACAGCTCTTTTTCAAAAGCTTAATTTATCAAATCATCCTTGAGTCGGATATTCAAAGTCTCATGCTAAATAACATTGTGTATTAATCTATCGGCTAGCGTTAATTTATAAACTGCTTTGGGTCCACTTTTGAGGGAACAGCTAGTTGGCAGCCGTTTAGGATTAGTAACTGACGTTGAGTCAACGCATGCATGTAAAACTGTTGTGTTTTATCAAGAGAGAGCATGTCCATGATGTGAGAATTGGCAGAATTCCCGAGAAAAACTAAGCCGATAGATCCAATTTTACATAAAATTTCGTATCCTGTTTGGAGTTCTATAAATTGCTTAAGTGTGGTAGTTCTATGATAGATACGACTCCTAACTAAAGATTTAAGAGCCTGATTCATGTGAAAATGGATTTCCAAGTCAAACTCAATGCTCGCTCACTGTAGCAGGCATGTACAGACCAGATTCCGTATGCTCTTAGTCTTGGTTATAAAATCCTTCTTCTGTTGTGCAGTTTATTTTGTTACTATTAATGTGAGAATGCAGAACGACAGGTGATGAAGTTCGCTCGTGGTGTAATAAATCTCAAAAACCTTCAGAAAAGTAAAGAGAGAATATTGGTAAGGAACGGAAGACGATATTGATGAAGCGATAAATTCGATTTTGCTCGATTTTTACGGAGTGACTATGAACGTGTATGTAGCTGCAAACTTAAACGAGAAGTTATCATTTAAAGGAATAATTCAAGTGAGTCACTGGGAAGGATGCTGTTTGCTGGCCAAGTACTAGCAATAAAACAGGTAATTTTGAAATTTAAATGTTGTCATGTCTAGAAGCGAACTCATGTTATTTTAATCAAGAAAATCAAATTTCATAGCGATTCCAAACTCCTGTTATCGCCATTATTGGTTGGTTTTTGGTAATTGAGCATATCGCCCGATATTCGATGGAATTTAGAAATTTCTCACGAAAGCGCTAAAAACACGGAGGATCTTATTTGGCTCCTGAGAATTTAGTGGAGGTGGTTGAGCAATGTTTTCTGGAAGCGAAAGTTCATTTTCTTGAGTCTAATGCTAGTACTAAAATCAGATATTGAGACTCAATTTTATTTAAATATCTATTAATATCGCTGATAAGCTCACACGACTGTATTAAATAGTATGAGATTTATTTTAAAAAAGATCCATCTGAAAATATGTATTTTCTCTTCTAATATCCTGTAGACCCTCATTGCTATGTGTCTTTACAAAGTTTCATCCAATGAGATGTCCTTCCCTTCTTAATATGAAGATACTTAATCAACGCATCTATTGTTATCAGATAATAGAAGTGTATTTAGCGAATGTGGATGTACAATTTAGAGAACATGAGTCAATTATACAGATTATAGCTTAATCTTTAGAGAGACAGACAGATTTGGAATCTAGGAATGCTTGCCGATCGTCTGAGCAGCAAACCATAAAGAACATTTTAAACTACAAACTTTTGGGAGTAAGTTGAAAGGTTTTTCATACGAAGTGAACTGTGAGAAATCAGATTTAGATGGGTAAATCAACAGATATAGGTAGGCGTATAACGACCTTTCTAATTGCAGATACTATGCAAACTGACTCAATTGTACCAATAGCACAAGTCTCTCTAAATTTCCTTGAAATTTGGTAGTGAAAACAATTGCCATCGCGAAATTCAGGAGACTTCATATGTCTTCTTAGGTCTGAGTTTTTATTGAAATGTTCAGCAAATTTTATTGAAATGCTTTGATCTCTCAGACTACACCATCATTTAGCCGACTTGGTTACACTAATATGCTGATATTTCTGAGATAACATGCGTTCAGTTTTGGTCATATCAATCCATCCATGAGAAAAATTAAGTGAATATTTTTATGAGAAGCCTTTGCTGCGTTTCATCGAATTGCAGGAAAAAGTACTAAGTAATTCATGATGTGGTACTGATCATTTTCGTCACACGTCATTTAGAACCACCTTACTTTTTCAGTGGATTTTGTTCCTGTCAATAGCTTAAGGTTTAATGTATCACGATAATTTCAAATTCCCAAATATTCCCAAAAAAAAATTCATTCGTGTATTAGCTATTTGATAATTTTATCTCTTTTCAATTAGCAGTCCCTCCCATACACCAACAAAGTAAATTGAATAAATGTCGGGCACTTTCACAACGATAAAACGCATATCAACTTTTTAAATGCAGTCTAATAAAAGCGTTCTGTGTAAATTTTTAATAAACTATCTCAGCAGAAAACTTACATTCAATTTTTATATTGAGCAGCGTTCTCAGTTATGGTTGATCGAACTTACTCCAAGGCAGGACCGTACATCATACAAAAGACTCTTGGGTCAGGAGGATTTGGAACGTAAATACTCCACAATTTTGCCCCACTCGTTTCTAAATAACTGTAGTGTAAAGAAAGCCGTCCATGAAACTACAAATAAAGAGGTTGCAATCAAATTCCTCAATTCAGACTCACAAAAAGAAGCCATCATTAACGAAAAGATAATTTTAAAGAAGCTCCAGCATCCGAATTTAGCAAATATCATTGAATATCATGACGAAATACTCTATTTCAAAAAAGATGGCAGAGTTATCAGAAAATCAGCAATTGTGATGGAACTCGCAGAAAGAGGCAACCTCTTTGATTACCTTAAGATATATTCCATCCAATTCAGTCGTGGTTTCCGCGAAAATGCAGCCAGAACTTTTTTTAAACAGTTAATAACAGCCTTAGAATACTGTCACAGCCAAGGAATCGTCCATAGAGACCTAAAACCAGATAACATTCTCCTTGACGCAGATTATAATCTTAAATTGAGTGATTTCGGTTGGGCAGCATCGATAACAAAAGCATTGAAGACAAGAGCAGGCACCAAAATGTAACCTCATCTCACATGTTTTCCCCTCCTCAATGACCATTTAACGCTCTAAGGTACCAAGCTCCAGAAATTTTAGACGAGAAAATATACGAAGGAGCGCCGGCTGATATCTTTTCTGCTGGAGTCATCCTATTTCTTTTATTAGGCGGGCACCCTCCTTTTAAAACTGCGACAGCAAGCGACCCGTGGTATGGGTATATTGCCAAAGGAAACTATGAGAAATTCTGGGAGATACAGGAGAAAAAGAAGCCGAAAGAAAGATTTATGAAAGACTCTCAAACGCAATTTTTTCAACCAGATTTTCGCGATATTGTGAGCAAAATGCTTGATTGTGACCCTACGAAGCGGATTACTATTGAAGAAATAAAAGAGCATCCGTGGTATAAAGGACTGGTGGTTACCAATGAGGAGCTTGCTACGGAATTCAACGCTTATAAATCATTGATTGACAAAGTGCTTGAGAAGGAGAAGATTGAGAGGCGCGAGCAGAAAAAACTAGCTGAAGCAATCCAATTAAATGGCAAAGCTTCCCAAAGTACTTTCAATGGATACGTTCCATATCGCGATGGCGAGATAGTATCATATCATTGATCGCAAGCTTGCTAATAACATCAATTAATTGCCATTAGGAAAAGGACCTTGATAAGATTCTCGCAGAACTTAAATTGCCAATAGATTTCACAATCAAGAGAGAATTTGTTGCAAGTACTGAAGTAAGACTTAATGGGCGTATTGGCTCTTATTGGCTTTTCTACAAAAAAGGATAAAAGTACGCTTTCGCCCAGTGCAATCCATTCAACTGAACCTGCAACCCTTGTGTTCAAGAGACTGGTTTTTCTTGGGAACAAGTTGTTTGGTGCGTCAATGAAGTTCAACGAGAAGAAATACAAAGTAATGCATATTGACAACAGAAAAGATCTTAAATTGTTAATTTATTGAAAGATCAAAGGTATTGTTTCTACAGATGAAGATCCCAAAGAACTTGAGATCACAGTCTACCTTTCTATACATGATGAAGAGTCGATAACAATCAATTTTGTAAAAACGGAGGTAATAATCCAAAATGTCTTTGAGAGATGATCTAAATGATGTTATAGGGAGATAGAATAAAGTTCATTGACTTTATTGAAGATAAATTCAACTCCGACAAATTCCACCAACCTTTAAATACTCAGCCACCTAAATGATCAATAATGATAGTTCTGTTTTTGAATCTCATAATAAGTTGCTTTGTTATTTTATACGCGAATCATTGAAGGCAAAGTTTAGCTAATTAATTTCAAAAAAAAATCCAAAGCAATTTCCTTGTTTTTTTACATTTTCCCACACGCTTGAGCTTTGCTAACAGAGCAACTAGGCGCTACCAGACCGTGCAATTTGAGTTGTGAGAAACCTGTTGGGTATAGATGGTAGGTTTTTCAATTAGGTTGAATAAAACAGATAATTCTCAAAGTAAATGGAAAGTGAATGGGAGTAAGTAATATTTATATTTAAGTCCTACAACTAACTACACTCATAAATAACATGCATTACTTCAATATAAGGATATTGACTACATTATTTTTATTTACGAAAAAATCTACTGAGCTGATCGGAATTTAAACTCGGTCCTTTCATCCAAGGATGCTCTTTCATTGCTTTCAGATTTATCCTATCACTCGGATACTTCTTCAGCATTTGTATAATAAGGTCTCTGAGCTCTTCACTCAATTCAACAGTTCTACCCGCTTTTTCTGCAAGTTCTTTGTGAATCGCCCAAAATCTGTCATATTGCCTTTGGCAAATAAGGTTATACAGCGGGTCCTCACGACAGGCTTTCTCAAAGGGATAGTGGCCAACCACCATCACAAAGAGGAGAACTCCACAAGAAAAAATGTCAATTTTCCTTCCGCTGTAAAACTGATCCAGAAAGGCTTCAGGTGCAAGATATTCATTCGTTCCGATAATACCGCGAAAAGAGTCAGTTGAGTTAAATGCCATTGAGCAGCCAAAATCACAGAGTTTTAGATGAAAATTGTCATCTAAAACGAAATTTTCAGGTTTAATGTCAAAATGACAAAGCTTTTTCTCGTGAATAAATTCAACGCATTCCACCACTTGCCGGAAGTAAGTCCTAGCAATATTTTCAGGCAGCGGTCCAGTTCTTTCGAGAAACGAGCTGAAATCTCCCTGACGTCCGAACTCTGTCAATAAGACAGCAGCGCGTCGAGTACCTCCATTTGCGAGTTTAAGCACGGCTGAATCAGAGTACTGAACGAACGAAATAATGTTAGGGTGGTTAAGCGAAGAGAGAATCTCTCCTTCGAGTTTCATTCGCTGATCATCGTAGTCAGGTCCTCTGTGAAAAACTTTTGCTGCGGCTAGGCTGCCAGTGACTGAATTAATGACTTGATAAACACTAAATGAGGTTATTATGAGGTATTTAGATTATTTTTTACTTGGAGAAGGTGCCATAACCGATTTGTCTCTTGACGACCCAAACGTCATCAATACTACTGAGTTCGACAGCAGAATTAGTCATTGATTGATATCGGATTATTAAGTAACTAATTTCAAATTATTAGACGATTATAAACCTCAGGGATTTTGATCAAATACTACCGCGCTACTGGACGTCTGAGAATGCTCGTCCAACCAGTTTTCAAAAAATTTTTTGCTCTGAGAATATTCTATCAAAAGTGCGTAATGTGATCCGTGACGCTGAATTAAAGAGCGATCAATAAAAGCTCTGAGGTAAAAAATTAATCGAGCTAACGAACCAATTCAGTTGATTTCTCAATATAATGGAATTCATAATCAGAAAAGAAGGATTTTTCTTTCAAGGAAAAGATGAACGACGCTCATGAGCTCAAATATGATCAGTCTATGTAGAGGTAGGAATAAATGTTTCAGGGCTCAAAAATGAAAATTTTAATCCCAGTTTGCCGCAATATTTTAAGAAAAAGGCGGGAGTTATTTCCCAACAAAAAATTTCATACAATTTTTTGTAGAGTTAATTTGGAAGCCTCTTTCTATTGTTTCTGGGACGAAAACTCCATCCTCAGGCAAATATACATAAGCAATGCTCGCTAAAACAGGAAGGAAGTGTTTTCGTTCGCTTTTGCGACAATCATTATTAACGAATGAAAAAAATAACTTCTAGCTTCGAAAAATAGGAAGAGGTGAAGGGAAATTTGTTTGAATTTCATTGGTTGGAAAAGAAATTACTCATAATATTATTTTAAGGTGGATGAGAGGCTTCGATTAATGGCTTTTTTGAATTTGTAGAAACCAGAGGGGAATTTCTGAAATGAAGCCCGCAAAGGCAAATAAACAAATTCCATGTGTTTGGGAATTAGCGATAAGATTAACCCTGTACTAATAACAATTAATCTAAAATGTCAGGCAAAATGGAGAGTCAAGCCTGTTAAAGCGCCTAATTGATTTATTGAAATGCATCAGTAGAAGATCAACTCTGCCTTGAGTTTCAAAGACAATTCTTTCTAAAGGAGCAGTAGTACTGAATGAAAATTTGAATTTTTTCCCCTCTGAAAATAATATATGATGAAATATATCGAATCAGAATTGTCGCTAGACATGAGAAGGCTCTTATGCACTAAAATTCCTCCTCTCGTCAATATATTCGTCATTAGTAGGAGGATTTCAAAAATATTTTTACCAGGCAGATACGAGAAGTATGATTAGTAAAACACTCGTAAATAATATAAACTGTTTTACTCTTTTAATAGACGAGACTTCACCAGTAAATACAATTCTATCTATCTCCAAATATTTCGTCAAATTCCCTTTTTTTCGGTTACCTGTCGGTATTATTTGCACTGCCAGCCTGTCTCATATTTTGGCTCTTATGATGGAGATTAATTCTTGTTCAATTACTTCAGATAAAGCATGCAGAGTCCACCACTCAAAGATGAAAATTGTCAATTTCTCACATTACAAGAGAATAATACTGTTGTCACTTAACTTAGTTCCGAGGATGAGTTTTTCTGTGCCAAATTCAAATACTCTTGCCGCTTTGTCCCCTGCTGCTGCGACAAGCATACTCCCTTTTTGATTCCAACGCACACAGAGGATTCCATCTATGAAATATAAGCAATTTGAAGACAAAAAAGTACTCACGTTTATGCAGCTTTTATCAAACACGTGGATGGTCCTATCATTACCCCCAACGCTGTTAAGTTGTCATCATTCGGACAAACATCGATCCAATTGAGATTTTAATAAATTGAATAAGTTGACTTCAGCTAGATTCGTGATTACATTCGGACGTAACTTGAAAAGGCGATTTGAGGAGAAAGGATCGCTTTTCAACATCAAAGACATTCAATCTATATTGACCGAATTTAACGAATATGCAAGTGTCTCCAGCCCATCTCACTCCTTGAATTGTAGGTGCAATCCCCTTCTCCCAAATCTAAACATTAGGGTGAATTATTCGGTTATCATTTGGACAATAAAGCTTGACTCTGATGTTCTCCTTGAAATTATGATTATTACCCCAATAACTTCTTGATACGAAAAAGTTCGTTGCTTCGAAAAATTCAAAGTTTGCACTGTTATTATCTGAATATGCAGAGAAACAAGATAAGACGTATTTGGTATCTCTTTGAGGTGAGTCCAACTTCTGGTCTCTAAATTTTTCACTCATTCACCCAAAATACTTTGTCACAATACTATATCCATATGTTGGTTTCACTCCTATTAAGGAAGGATATTGCAGGTTTGCTTTGAACCCATAAATGTTGATGATATTCGTTCGATTTGTGCAGTACGCTATTGATTCTTCAAGTCCTACAGAGTCTGATTAGGATACTGAACATATATTTTAATTTGTAATTTCACCCTCTACATTTTGCAGAGCTTGAGTGTTCAGGAGCAAGGTCTTGTTCCTTATCCCATTGATCCGTCCAATCTTCAAACATTTTGATGCTTTGTAGAAAGAAATTCCTTTAAAGTTTGGTTTTTATGTCTTATGGCTTCGAGATAATTTAACGAGCTTGCCTGAATCTTAAATTATTTGGGTACGATTTCATAAGGAATTATTCAAGACCCAAATCCTAAATGTGATCCCTCCATCAGGAATGCTTCATGCTTTGTTTCTCGCTACTACAATGATGCCTAAGCGTCTTTGACGGGCTGCCTAAATCGTCGGATTTTGATTTCAATTAACGATGAGGATTAAACGAAATTCATAAATTCGATATGTTTCTAATTTCGGTACTCATATTCTCCATTTAAGAGACTATAACGTTAATAAGTCTTCTCTTTGAGAATGATCTTTATTGAAAACTGTTAGAGGAGAAATAATATATAGCTCTCTCTTTGAATTATTACTTTGAGTTTCATCTCATTACTCAGGTTGATATCAACGGCCGTAGAATCGAATGAAATAGCAAATGCAACTACTCCTTGAAACATGCACTTTTCCTCCGTTAATAGTTTTCCTAATCCTAAGCTGGGGTTGGTATCTCTGTTAAATTGCAGCAAACATCAAGACTCTTCAATCATAGTGAAGCTTTATCCCAAATGATATTGAGTATTCTGAGCGAAGCAATTGATTCAAAGTGATTTGGATGAAAACAAAAAAAAATTTTCAAAAAATATGAGACAATGCACAATTATTTCAGAAAGGCAACTAAACTGAAGTATTCAATCAAACGAAACAGCTTGCTTTCAGAACTCAAGCAAATCGAGAGGGGTTAAATCATTCATTGTGATGATAATGGGATTCAGTCTGAAAAATCCAAGTTAAAAATGGCCAGTTAATAATTCATGTAGTATGAAGGTATGAGTGATAATTTCCTTTAAAGCTCTCTTTGCTGTCATCTGTTTTGTTTTAATTGAGTCTCAGGAATCTTACTAATCCTTAATTAAGTATCTCACTATCTAAAATAGTTGAGCTAATCTGAGAAAACTGGTCAGGAAGGTTAAACCAACTAAAATTCAGCAAACTTAAGCGACAGAATCGACGTAAGCAAATAAACAAATTATAAACTTGGAACTGATACGCAAATGTCAGAACTCAACCTTAATAAATTCCAATGTCAAAAGCATCCCGGCGAGCCAATAAGACGTATCTTCTTAGGTGATGTCAGCAACCCACTCATGTGCGTTGATTGTCTTGTCAACTTCGAGAACACTCTCGAGAAAACTCAAATGAAGACCATCACCTCCTTCCTTGATGAAATCGTCGCCGCATCAAAAGAGGACTCTGCCTTTGATGTGAACAGACAGAATTATCCTCCTGAGTTGGAAGATATCATGAAATCGGAGGATGACACGATTGAGAGGCTTGCTGAACACATTGAGAAAGAAAAAGCAAAAGTTGACGAAGCTTACGAGCTGGTGAAGGAACAAGTGCTGATGACACTTCAAAAGAAGAGAATTGAGCTTCTTACTTTGCTTGATGGCCAGCTCCACATACTCAAACAGAACTACAAACGAATGAAAAACAAGATTGATAAATTCTTCCACGGTGAAAACGAAAACACCTTCTCCTCAAAAGAAGATCTGGTCTCCAAAGTCAATGCCTTCGGCCAGACCTATGAGCTTCAAAGTTTCATTTCAACGCTCCTTGAAGAATACCTTGAAAACAAATTAATTAAATCTCAAGGCAAAGATTACGTAGAGGCTCTCAAAGAAAACATTGGTGATGCTGCCAAAGAAATCAGAAGCCAAACCAACCACTTCCCAACCTCAGTACTCACCAACCCTGTCGAATTCGAGAAACTCTCTAAAATCATTGACTCAGAAATCTCTAAAGATCTCATCAAAGTCACCAGACTTGAGAACCCACTCATTGACATCATGATCTCAGGAGGTGTATTCGATACTGTCCTCTTGAAGGATAATCAAAAGATGATCAGAACTCTCACGGAGTGGATCGTTCCTGAAAAGAATGTGAAGTTCAAACTGCTTTGGAGAGGAAGCAGAGATGGCTATGGTTGGAATGAATTCAACAAGAAGGCTGGAAGTTCAAAGCCAAATCTGATCCTTGCTAAAGTAAAATCCAATGGACACATTATTGGAGGATACACTGATCAAGATTGGCAACCAACTTCAAGCTACAAATCATCAAGCTTCACTTTCATATTCAATTTGACAGAGGGCAAGAAGTACAGATTGAAGAAATCGAACAAATCTAATGCTACTTACTGTTTGGCTGGAACTGGCCCAACATTCGGAACAGGATATGATTTGTACTTTGCAAATGGAATGAACACGAACACATCAAGCTCTTCATCGCTAGGAAATGCTTATGAAGGACCACAATACCAGAGTATTTGTGGTCAGGCCAATTTCCAGGTGGAAGAGTTTGAGTTTTATGAATGCGAGCATAGAAAGTTGACAAGTGAAGATGAGCCTCGCTTCATCGCTGATGAAGTAGTGGCTGAGCCAGAAGACCCAGCCAATGATGAAGAAGAAGACATGGTCGCAGGTGGATTGTTCGACTAATCCATATTCATAATAGAGTTGTCGGCTGTTGCTACATAAATAGTTATATCCTGAATTTCACAAAGAATTATAAACATAGCCATCTAGATAACATATAAAAAGTAACTCGCGAAAAGGTAATAGCTCAAAGCCCTTTCCTAGCAGAAGTACGAGTAGAAATATTTAGTTTAAAGAGCCACTTTACAGGCTTATTTATTTTTCTTAAAACACCGGCAATTAAACGTCCAGATTTCGAGAAAAATGATCCATTTATTTTTTTTCGACTAAAAAGTCCTTAAGGAGGTAATCTCTCTTTTATTGCAAATACAAGGACTCAAAAGAGGACATTCAATCGTGACTTTCGCTAAAGATCACTTTAAGATAGTTTTTTCCTTTATAAAGATGATTACAAGCAAAGACAAGAAGATGTTTTTCAGAACATACTTACATCTATTCTCTTTCGTTGAAATGATTCAAGTGATCCGCTCTCAAGATCAGCATATTACAATCCCAATACGAATATCAGTTACATAAAGTTTCCAATCCACATGTTCAATCATCGACATTCACAAGACAACTTTATAACATCAGCTACACACATACATATATACGAAGTCAAATTAATAAATAACCAAAAAAATCAGCCCTCAAGGGTTAAAGAATTTGTAATCTATCATTAATTTCGTCAAAATGGATTGATCGAGCAACGCTCTTTGTTCTCAATCCAAAAGAAAATCTTTCGACCATGTCACTTGTTACCGACGCACATTACATCAGCAAGCTCACTCCTGCATCTTATCTTGAAACAAAAATAAGGGAACCTTTAAAACGACCGTCAAAAAAATCTCCACGAGATTTGATTACTCGCCTCCTGGTTTAGGCAAAAGCGGTTTGATACGACAAATCTTTGACTCGTACGCTTTGTCAGTTTCTGGGTAAGATCGACCGTAATACTTGTCTAGGAACTTAAATAAATTCTCATAGTCGATGCCAGCATTCCCTTTCGTAAAATCAATTGCGTAATTATTCTATAAGTCATTAACAATTTGAAATAAATATGCGACACCAATTAAATTACATTGTAGAATGAGATTTCCTTGTAGCGTAAGGGGACAGCTTCCCCTAGAGGTTCGATGACCGTGTAAAAGTCGAGATAAACTTCCTTTCGCCAGGTCATGGGAAGTATATGATTTGTTAAACGGACCATTTGAGTCTTTTATAATCAGTGTGGAAACTAGTCAAAAGAAAGGAAATTACCTCAAAGGTACGAGGAATTATTATTTTTGTCTCAATGGTATTCTCATGATGGACAGTCGAGCACTCAAACATATTCAGTAGCAAGAACTCGAGCGATTCTGGCGGAAATTTGTGTATTTTCCCATCATCAGAAGCGAAAGCAAACAAGCTTTACAATTATAGGTTAAAATAGTGGAAAATATTGAATATACTTTGGGATCGCGCCAGATCTGATGACCTGACTTGAATACTCTTCCGTGGAGTAATCGAGAAGGGCCAGAAGTTTAAAACTAAAGTAACTAAATGTTGCATGGCAACTGTCTTCGCTCAATACAATTCTAAACCCAAACGCGATGTTATCAGCAAAAATTTGTTTCCTTTTCTCTTTGAATTTCGTCTTCTCCTGCTTTGATAGTCCGAATATCAACTGCAATTGCTTCTGCTTACATTATGATTATTCTCTCATACTGAAAAGACTGTATATCCTTACTTCACGGTTCTTTTCATACTTCTCACTGTGGACTTTGAGCACTTCGGCCCATTTAGAAAGCATTTTGTTGTCAGATTCGATCCATCTGTTGTATGTCTCCTTCCTAGATGTCATTTGGGTGAGCTGTTCCTCTTCAATAAATTCTGCTCACCAAGAGGTTGAAGGGAGATCACCGATTACCGAAAGTCTTAGAGTCACTATTTGATTGGATCTGTCTATTTCGCTGTAAGTGAAGAGTTTGCACTGGTTAAAGAGTTCTATTGAATGGGAAACGTCCCCTTCCTCTTCTTGGAGAAATAAGTCCTTTCAAATCCATGAGGAAATGTGGCCACTGAGAGAAACTTACCGAGAAAAACCGGTGCACTGTCCGAGATTTGCTGACCTTTTTTGGATCATTCGCTGTGAAGCTTGCTCTCATATCGCTTGTTTATCACAGGACAAGAATTTAACTTTGTGAGGGTTTTCGGGTTTATATTAATATATATCATGCAAGTGACGGTCAAGTTTTTGAATCGAACTGTCATTTCTTGACTTTAATTTGAGCTTTTTCCATTACATAAAGGAACACGCGTGTTCTGTATTCTTGTTAATTCTGTAAAGAATAGAGAACGCACGCAATAGTTCTGTTAAAGATAAAATTTAATCAACGAAAGTTCTTGAAAATCATTCCGAAGCTGATCAAACCTATTAAGTCAGTGTTTTCGATTATTTTCCAAATTAATAAAGCAGAAATTCGAAAAAATTGGGATTATTACAGTGTTTTATCCGGTGTTCTCAAAATTAGAAAATTTGAGAATGATTAATGATACTGATATGCATCCAAATACACTGCCAAAAAGACAAAATAAAAAGTGAACCCACCTTAAATTTATAATCGGAACTTTGAGCTAGGGAAATTACTAAATTCCAAAACAAGGAAGAGCCTTTGGAAAGAAAGCATATTTAAGAATTGTTTTGTATGATTGTTCAGCTTAGGGGTATGCAGTTACTTGGGAATTGCGAATTGCAATTCAATTCTTTTCTCTTACATATAGATAGTCAATGGAATGGATTAGACCCCGATAATCGAATGACAAGCAATTAATTGGGATTGAACAAACTTCATAGCGTCCACTGGGACACAGGCACTTCTCCATGCTGTTTTCTGTGTGGAGATTCGCGAGATAAAAAGAATGTCTGAGTTAATCGGTTTCGTAGTTAGCTTTTAGCTTTAAAAGCTGTTGTAGTAGAGCTTTTTCGAGAAAAGAACGCTTAGAGGTAAAGGGATCCATGTATATCTGAGAGCGGCAGCTAAGAACAGTGCCAAAAGTTAACCTGTAAGATCTAATAGTATGATTCTTTCAGAATAACTTATATACTTTCTCTTTCTTTTTTCTTCTTTTTTCAAGTAAGAAATTCAACAGTCACTTAATTCGCTGGTGTTTCAAGCATGAAACAAATCCGAAGTGGAATACAAACTCAATTCGTTACACTCAATCAACCATTTGCAATTTCATCTTCATTCCAGAGTGACTTAGGACATTCACAAAAAAGTACCAAGTAAGCTAGCTAACACAGATAAGCTTAAGGAGGATGCTCAATAGCAACAGTAAGAATTCATAGAATGTAGAATCCTTTTCACTTCGATAGATTTTGATCAGTCAGTGGATCAAAAAATAAATTACAAAAGAATAGTTGCTATAGGGTCTACAATCCTAAGCTCTTCTCCCAGCTGGAGGCCTCCTTCTCTCAGGAGGATTTCATTCAAATCCCAGAAGCGACTAATTAAAAAGGTCATTTTAAAAATCGAAGGCTATAAAAAAGTTGCTTCTATTGTTAATTAAGAGCAGTCATCGAAAATATTCACTGCGGCTTGAATTGTTGCTAAAGTTCTAGAAGCGAAAAAATTCATTTTATTGTGAAGGTTTGCTCCAGGTCAAGTCTCAGCATAGCAAATGCGATTTTTTCTTTCTTTCTGAAACATTCCTTCCAATTTTTTGATCCGGACAATTTCTCAAAATATACTAATCTCTGCCAAGGCTCTGAGTTGCACTAACCGTTAAAGTTTTGGCTAACTTGAATACTCTTGTTTACTAACTTCATCAAACAGAGAATTTGTTAAATTAAAGGTTTATGAGTCTACCGAAGGCTCATTTTTCTACGAATCAACGAGTTTTCATAGAAAACGAAAAAATTTCTGTTTAGTATTCCGAAATTTATCTCTTAGCTTCTGTCTCCAAGCGATCCGTCGATAAAATATAACACCTAAAAAATTCAATATGCAGCAAAAATTCAATCAGGTCCATGAAATTCGCTAATTCGATCGAAATATCTTCTTCTTCAGACCTTCAACAAAAGCATCAGCCCATTAAAATTCCGAAAACTGTAGCTGTCTTTTTTTCGCCTCTAAGCTGTTCACATTGCTCTTTACAACCGGCGAGTTGATTTTCAACGCTGCCGTTGAATTATTTTCTTCTTTCTAAGAAACAAAGCCAACACTGTTAATACCAGCTCTCAACAAAGAAAAATTTACTGTTCTAGAAGGTCTCACATTTGTTCCCTTTTTCTCATCAGGGATCTTCTCCTCTTCTTTCAGCTCGGTGTCATCGCATTTAATAACATTCTTAGGTTGACTCTCAATCGACATCTCATTCGAAGCTTTCGCTTTCTTATTCCAGTCGTATTCATAATCTAACTGGTAGCCCATCAGATTGAACAAGTCTCTGAACGACTTTCTAAGAAACTCGTAGTCTGGCTGCTCAGTGAACTTCAAATTCTTCACATTATACAAATAATTAGCAAATTCTTGTGGCAGCCCCGCGCATAACTTCTCGACTTCGGTGGCCATTTTCACCTCCTTGATTTTTTCGTATTTCCCTTGCCTAGAGTTCGCTCGTAGTCCTTGCCAAGGCAAACTTCCTTTTAAAAAATAGATCCAGACATAGCACATCGCCTCCATATCGTCTCTTCGGCCTTGCTCATAGCCGACGTGAGTATTTATCGAAGCATATCTCGCGGTTCCAGTCAGTTTCTTCCCCTCAATAAAATCGATATGCTTGCCGTCTCTCACATATCTCTTCGAGAGGCCAAAATCGATGATGTAGACCATATGCTTCTTCTTTCCCGTGCCGATTAAAAAATTATCGGGCTTGATGTCTCGGTGTATGTAGCCTCGAGAATGCACGAACTCGATTCTCGTGATCATCTGATCAGCGAGCATCAGCACAGTCTTTAGACTGAATTTCCGGCCGCAAGCAGTAAATAGATCCTCTAAGGAAGGCCCGAGGAGGTCCATAACGAGTAAGTTATGATTTTTTTGAGATGCAAAGTAATAAATTCTTGGAATACCTTCCACCAGGTCTGGCCGGTCTCCTAAAATATTCTGATAGAGTCGAGCCTCGTATTGGAGTTGGGGAGATTTGGATTTCAACTCCTCGATTTTAATCGCAACTTCTTGCTGTGTTTTTACATTGATAGCCGAGTAAATTTTTCCGAAAGACCCGCTGCCAAGCTTCTGGCCGAGCTTGTAGGTCGAATTTATTAAGTAAAAGTCTGACATTCTTAGGGGCTATTTTGGTAGGATGGTTTCTGTCACCTTGAAATTAAATTCCAGTGTGCTCTATTCTACTATTCACGATTTTAAAAATTCCGAATTGAAATTATTGCACATTAAAATAATCTACAAAATGAAGACTCATCACAGTTTCTGCGGATTAGTTTCGAGAATGGGGAAGAGGTTCCACTTTGAAATCGAAGAATTACATATTGAAATGCATTGCTGCAAAATTATCTGATCTTTCGGGAAATTCTCTGAAAAGAGTCCAATGAAAACGATATGAGCTCCATGAGGATAGAAAATATAGATAGTTAAAATAAGAGCGTAGTTTTAGCTCAATTTTGAGGAAAATTCTCTGGATAGGATAGTTTAATAGGTTTTGGGTAGTGAATTCTTTTGTAATGGGCTTTTCTGATTTGATTGAGAGTCGTCTTTGATGATAAGACAAAAAAGGACATTCGTACCCTAATGTGCGGTGCTGTGTGTGAGCTGGAGTGTGACGAAACGAGAATCAATACTATAAAAATGAGAGATGATACAATTTTTTCTCAGGAGTGTTAAAATGATAGGAAAGCAGTAAAACAGCCACTCCTAGTGGTAAACTTCTCCAACCAGCAGAAAAGAAAAAAAGGCCGTGATGAACGATTATACTCTGAAACTTGCATTCTTTCCATGATCAATCAACTCTCTATAGGGCCAGCAAAGCAATCTCAACTTTTAGATCGCTTAAATTAGAATATTAAAAAAGACGAAGATGATGAAGCGCTGTAACGCTAGCAATGATGCATCCTTTCTAAGATTCTATCATCAGAATGAAGCCCAAAATGATGATTAAATAACTAGATGAAAGCACCTAAATTGTATTAAACTCTTTGAAAAGTACATTTTTTAGCCTAGCTTTTTCGAGAAAATACTTGCTTGAAGTGATATGAAAACCCTTTTCATGTAATTCAGTAGAACGTCAAAATCCTAACCAACAACAAGGAAGAAACAACCTTATTCTCTAATTTTAAAGATGAGACTCAATAAAAGGCTTAACTCTTTGCTGGTTTTGATAGACGTTCTTTTTTTCAGTTTTTTCCCTGGGCTCTGATGGTTCCTCTTTCTCACCCAATGGCACTGTATTAATAACGCTGTTCTGATGTCTTTACTAGAATTCGTAAAAAAAGCTGCTGAAATTAGAAATTTGAGTTCTGAAATTACTAATTAAACGCACTAACATACTGACTTATAAAACCTTTTGAAAAATAAAAAGAGAGGACTATTAACGACAGAAAAATGCAGCAATCTTTTACCTCTGTCCCAAGCCATCTCTCTGAAAAAAAGAACCATCTGGATGGCATCAAGGCCTTAGGAGTCGTTGAAAATTACCTCGTGCTGTCAGAAATCGGCGAGAACCACCTCTACCCGGTATTTCTTGCCTTCCCTCTTGATTCTCCCTCTACTTCCCTCAACTCACTTGTTGTCTTGAAAGCGATACCCACCTCCGATAAAAAGGGTTCATTTGAAAATGAATGCGGTGTCTTTCAACTCAAGCCTCACAGAAACATCTTAACCTGCATCGAAATCATCAAAAACGTCAAGCTCAACTTCGGAGAGTACAAACGAGACGAGTACCACCTCTTCGTTCTCCCTTACTTCTCCAACGGAGATCTTCTCGACTTCCTGAAGAAGACCCGCCTTGACGAGAGAACCGCCCGTTACTATTTTGAACAAATCTTAGATTCTGTCGAGTACATGCACAGCCATGGCCTCGCCCATCGCGATATTAAAGCTGAGAACTTCCTTCTTAATGATGATTTCGAGATGGTGTTGACTGACTTCGGACACAGCGTCAGCCATACCGATCATTTTGGACCAAAGTTATTCAGTGACAGTGACGCCATCACATCCCCCGGCATCTGCCCTCCTGAGTACTACCATGGCCCAGGCTACAGAGCGACGGAAATGGACGGATTCGCTCTGGGAAAGCTCCTCCTGATCTTGGTGACCGGTTTTAACCCGTTCAAAACAACAAAAGGAACCGACCACGCCTACTCCCTGATCTCTGAAGGAAACTGGCAAAAGTATTGGAGTTTGACTCATGGATGGATGAAGAAGAAATGGGTGCGAACGGAAGATTTCAGCGAAAAGTTCAAGGAACTCGTTGAGATGATGCTGAACCCGAACCCCAAGCTTCGTCCAACCATCCAGCAAATTCGCGAGAGTTCGTGGTTCACTGAAACCAAGCCGAGACCTTACGAAGAAGTGCAAGCGTTCATGATGCGCAGTAGACTTTCTCTTTAAGTTCAACAGAGACATCTTCTTTGCAGAAAAACAGATGGTTAGAAACCCAAGACACTAAAGAGAATTTTGAAACGGATTTTTGGAGTAGGGTTCTCACGAGAGAGTCCTATGCCAATTGATTCGGTGTCACACAATGTTTTTAGAGACTTAAGTGAACAATTCTTTGATGTATGTAGTTGTTGCTTCAGTTAGACTGGAAAAAAATAGAGCACGAGCCAATATCTCCAGCTCAAAAAAATCATCGAGAGATAATTGGGAAGCTCGAAATTTCCAGGATATTGAGGGCAGGCATAATCATGAATTGAAAAAAAAATCTTAAAAAAATAATACCTAAACAAACACTCTTCATTCTGTTAATTATTGAAAAATGATAATAAAAACAACCAACTAATCACATTGTCACCGAACTGAAATCTACGAAGAAACCTAGTTTCTTTAGAAAAGTGCTGTATATTAGAAAGATTATATGTGCTAGCTGATGGGTACTAATTCAGAAAATTGGCTTTATAACAGCGCATCTGCTTTTTTGAGATATAATTTACTTATTTTTGATTCTTCACTTCTTGAAATGAGGATAGCATTCATTTTATTGGTTTAATATTAATAAGGTCGAGTGATAAGCTAGATATATTAATTTTTCAGGGAATTCAATTCATGGCAGAATCTAAAGGTGAGCTTGATCCATATGGACGACCTTATCCGCCATTCGTTGGTAAATATCGATTACCCTTTCTAGCCGCAGATGCTATTGTGCTCCGAAAAAACGAAAAAGAATATCCTGACATTCTTATGATTACCAGAGGCGGTAGGCCATTTAAAGGAAGTCTGGCATTTCCTGGAGGATTTATGGAGTACAACGAGGACCCTGAAGTTGGAGTGCTAAGAGAACTCGAAGAAGAATGCTCACTAAAAGGCATAAATGTCAAGTTGCTCACAGTTAGAGGAGCACCAGATCGCGACCCTCGCCGTCATGTAGTAAGCATCGTTTACATTGTTGAGGTAGCTCCGGATGCTCAACCAAAAGCTGGAGATGACGCTGCCACTGCGATTTTTTTCCCTTTGAGTGAAATTTGGAAGAAAAGATCGTCTTTAGCTTTTGACCATGGTAAGATAATCGAGGTCCTTGTGGATCACCTTGGGATCAAGAATTCTCTTGAAAAGGATTGATTTAATATATTAGGATTTTCTTTATTAATGAGCATGAGAATTTTTTGTTGATGTTTGGTTATGAAGAAGATGAAATAACGTGGTTTGCTGATTGTTGTTTCAATGGGCGAAGTATTGAGAATTTTTTATTTTCATTGTTGCGAAAGAGTTGAGAACAATATTTAGAAGTTCCTTTGACCCAATGAATACTTATTACTACTTCCACGCGATTCGAGATGTCTTGAAAATTGAGTTCGCTTCTCTTCGGATCAAAGATGGATCAAAGTAGAAAAAATTAAGAGAGTTTGCTCGAACAGCGAGTTTGAAGTTTCAAGAAAAGTAAGATAAATGGAACCAAAAAAAGATTGGGTAAAATGTTTGAAGGCGTAAACAAAGAAAAATTCGAGGATGGATATATGATTAGCAGGACAAATTAACGGGATAAAATCGCTGATTTATCCTTTGAGGGTGGAAGAGGTTTAGCTATTTAGGAAACCTGCATAGCTCATATTTCATTAATTAATGAAAGTAAATGCTGAAGCGAAAGTTAGTAAATGAGTGCGATATCTATATTTGATGATAACTGACCTTTTATATTATTTATATGCTGATGCCATTGCAGAGACAGATTTCTAAGATCATCAATCCATAATGAACAAATCCTGAGAAAAGCTCTTTTAAGCGGATTCCAAAAAATATTCTTCCATGCTTAGTAGTGAAATTATTCAATATCTAAACAATTTAATTCACTCTGATTTCAAACGGAACACTCTAATATTATAGAACATAGCACAACATCTGTAATATCTGGTTAATTGCAGCTAGAAAATTGCCCAACTATTTATATATAGTATTATACATATTCGTCCTATCTCAAGCAATGAAAGTTACCAATCGATTAGTATTGAAACGGCTGGCCTGTTTGGTTCATCCCAAAGGTCTTTTCAACTTTCTTCTCAACTTTGTCCTTTCCAGGTGATTTACAAAGTTTACTATGCTCATGCTGACCAAAATCAAATGTCTCGGTATGGTGGGCAATAAAGTGGGAAGGTTTATCTTCAAATTGGCCAGCCTTCTCTCCAATATAATCCTCAGATTCTTCGACGACTTTGTCCTCTACGAGGGTATAAGCGTTTTCTCCTTTATGACCAAAATTTTCGCCTTGATAATCTGGATTAATTCGATATTCAGGTTCGTAATCTCTCTTGTCCATTCCCAATTTTCCGTCAATATAATCAACACCTCTATCAATAATACTGTTGTCAGCACTTTGTCCAATTCGTCCTTCAACGCCTGGGGAGAATGACATTTTTTCTAATATTTGTCAGGTGTTTTAAAATTTTTCTGAAGATGAAATATTCTATTATTTCTCAATCCTTCTCTCTAATGTAGCGCTCACCTCGAACTCCCATAGTTCTTTAAACATAAAAGCCAGTATGAAAGATCTTTGGGAACTAAGAAATAGAAAGAATCGATAAAATCAGTAGCACCCTTTCAAAATTTTAATACTTACATAGTTCATTATTGGTGAGTACATCAGCCCATCTAAGCAACGAGAAGTATATATTCTACTCAGCGACTTTTAATCAGGCAATCATCCATGAAAGCATTACTTAATGAACAGATAACTTTTATTCTATTCCCTTTGTCAAGATGAACTTTTGTGTAAATATGTACAGCGTCGATTTGATTACAGTAATATTCTTTGAGAAGCTAACTCAAAATTACTGAATTTTTAACAAACACCGCACACTGATGAACAGCTATAACAAATTTTGGTACTCTTCTTCCTCAAGCAGATAGATAGATACAAAGTAGAGAACCCATAATTTGAAAGTAATATCGAGAGAGACCTGATGGTATTCTTATTCCTTAGGTTTCTATTCTCTGTCCCGGATGCCTTGGACTTTTTCGTCTTAATCATGTCGAGACATGGAAAAGCTTACTAAATGTAGTCATTGTGTTTGCATCTTTCCATTACAAAATCTGAGCTATTATGGAAGACAAAAAGTTACAGAGATCAATTCTATCATTCGATCAAAACAAATAATCAAAGTCAAGAGCAATATTATTAAATATCACAAAAAATCGACCAATTCGCTAATCTCTTATCTCTTCCTTAATTTTAATGTTGATTTGCAGAAAAGTCTTGTCCTCTTGCCCCAAAATCGTACATATCGCTGTTCTGACCAACCTGCTGTGTCGGTTTAACACCCATTTGGCCAAAAGTACCTCCAATATAATCTTCCTTTCTATCAATAACTTTGTCCGCCATGCCCTCAAAGGCATCCTGTCCTTTTTGTCCAAAGTTATCTCCTTTCGCCTCTGGGTGTTCACGATCTGAAGGGTGGTAATCTTCCTTAGGTACTCCTGCTTTTCCTTCAACATGATCCTCACCTTTTTGAAGAAGGCGGTCTCCGATGTTTTTTTCAATGCGATTCACGTTTTCTACAAAAGACATTTTGAGCTCTTTTCAGAATGCTATGTTTTTTTCTTAATATGAAATATTATATTAGCTTTCGCTCTGTTCCAGAGCTTTTATTCTCCATGCTAACGACAAACATTGTTTTAACCACAAGAATGAACGAAATTTTTGGAAAATAGCTTCGAATCGAATCGAATTTCAATTGAAAGAGAGTGATTAAATAGAACACAAAATTGGATATGAGTATTCTCCAAAATGAAAAGCTTGCACATTCAGATGCGCTTTAGGCTGTTTTCAAAGAAGAGGAATAAGAAATTGGAATAATAACGGTCTAGGTTGGAGGAAAACTGTGTCCTCGAAAATATCTCCACCTAATTTAAAAGTAAGTGGAATTCGAACAAAAATAAGATTACAGAAAAATTCGTCGAGCAGCTAATTCATTAGCGTCAAAATAGTTCTTTCAGAAGAATATGGAGGAACAGTAATCTCATGCTTCTCTAAGGGTTTCTAATAGGTTCTAACAATGATATGCCATTGTGGCAGTAGCTAAGATGGATAAACTACTTAGAGTGAGGTCTTTTATTTTCTTCCCATAAAATATTCGAAAGCTGACCACATATGAATGAAGAGAAATAAAGTTATTTTTTTTTTTCTTCAAGATTTGGTTGCATTCTCAAATATAATATAGTGTAGACATATACATTAATATTCATTGTCTTAAATGTAATTATCATGAGTCAGACTAGCCAACATATACAATCCAAAACTATTTTTCGGAGATCAATTCATGAAAAATTCCTACCAAAAATGATCTTACTATCGTTGGTTTTGTTGGCTGGGTTGGTTCATCCCAGCTTTTCCTTCAACGTAACTTTCAGCCCCCTTATATAGATTTGAAACAAATTTTTCACCTTGTGTCGGCTGATTGGTATCCGTTCCAGAGGTCCCATCAATATAATGATCAGCTCCTTGCGCATTCTTGTTCTCCATACCAGAAATATATTTACGTGTTTTATGAACAAGATCAGGATTTTGAGTGCCTGGAAGAGGATCAGAGAGCTGCGTGTTTTGGTTAGACGCCTTGTTGATTTGGTCCGATGGCTGTTGACTTTGGTCTGACTCGATTTTGTCATTTACATATTTCTCGGCATCTTTGGCAGGCTGATTCTCGACGACTTTTCCAACGCCTGATATATATGGTAAGTGTGACATTGTGATGAGATCTCTCCAGAAAAGCTGCTATATGCCTGATTAAAAGAAAATTATATATATTTCTCTCAATTTAGAGCGGTACGATACATTTTTAACGCCCCAGTCAGAGTGAGTAATAGAATGTGGTGAGAATTGAAAAACGGATTTATAGCTCAAAGTCGAATGATTCGATCTAATACTAGCGACTCAAACAAAATTTCTATTCTATTTCTGGTTGTAAGCAAGGTTGTCCAACGTGCTTTTGAAGTAAGAAGGTATTTCAAGCGGTAGAACATATACTTTTTGTCGTAAAATCCAACTAATTTCTAATATGCAAGTGCTTCCTTTCTCTCGATGCCTGAGGCACAATACAATAAATAACTCGCATTCTTCAATTGAAACTCGTTATTTTTCACTGTTGATTGTTGAGAAAAATCTTCAAGAAGCGAATTAATCATTAATGGAGACAAAGCATGTTCTAGGTAGGACATAGAATAGAAAATCACGCATATTGGGAAGAAATTCTTTCAATATAGGCGAGCATTAAAATACAACAAATCGACTCATTTATATTTCATAGCCACTACTAATCTTATACTAATTCATCAAGCCATCAGACAATCACTTCAGTTTTTGCTGACCAGCTCCGGCTTCTTCTTCGATGTAACTATCGATTCCTTTCTCAAGGTACGAAAAGTGATCGTGTCCTTGGTGGAACTGTTGAGCCGGTTGGTGGTTGTGGTATGCGTCTTTCTCTCTAAGATAATTCTCAGGTGCCTCAACAACCTTGTCCTCCCCTGCGGAAACGAACCCTGGGCCTTTTTTGTCAAACTCTGATCCTTGGATATTAGAAATCTCTTCCGTATGTTTATTGCTTTCATCTGCTATGGCTTTCTCTGTAACGACTAAGTTGTAAACATAATTCGACATTTTTCAGATGTCTATTCAGAAGGTGAATATTTTGTTTCAATGAAAGATATGATTATTTCTCAATATTTGTAGAGATTTGTCATATAAGACTTGAAGCGTGCAAAATTACTGAGCTACAAGTTGGATGCAACACAGTTCTTTAAAACCAGTTACAACGCTCAAATCGAATATTTCGATCGAAGGTTGGTTAGCAAGAATTAAATCATATTTAAAAATTATGAGTTTATGGCACTCAACATTATTCCGATCATGATAAGTGCAGTCGTGAAGAGGACGAACCGATCAAACTAGTAAGGATCAGCTTTTGTCTCGAGAAAGTTTTTTCTGTGGAAAAAGCATTTTGTGAAATGAAGACGAATAAGTAATTGATTGATTGGCAACAATGCTCATTACACACGATGCTCTTTATTATATACAATACAGCTATTTCAATTCACTGGAGTTATTTAAGCACCAGTCATATTCACTTGCTCTATTCGTCTTAAAGAATTAATCATCTTCTCACCATTTGTGACTTTGCGGTTCTGAGTGGTTTGACCCTGGCTTTTCCTCAATGAAATTCCTTGGCATATTATCAAAGTTAGAGCCACTTTGAAGACCTTGTTGCACAGTTCCATTGCTAAAGTTATTGTTACGTTTTTCTGCAGGGTCCGGAATGATCTTGCTTCCCCATCCAGTAATCGATGTTTCTTCTTTCAGCACAAAGTCGTGGCCTTTGGTACTAGTACTTGGTTTTAAAAGCGGATTACTTATTGGAGTTGGATCATCCATTCTTTTTTCAAAGTTTTGAGAGTTTGACATGATGGGATTGTGTGGATATCTTTTGAAGCTTAAATCTCGAGTTGACTAAATTATTAGATAATTTCTCTCTTCTTTTCGGAGATTTCTAATGAAATGCTGACGCTTAAAGTCGGATTGGAAGACTCTGCGAAAAAATGTTGAAGTAAGAGTGATAACGCAGAAATCGAATGCTTCGATCTTAGATGAGCAAAATTAAAAGGATTAAATTTAAATGCTGAATGTTGATCTCTATTTGTTATCAATAACAACTGAGCAACTTCTGTACCCTGGCTGTCAATTCATTAAACAAAAGAGCCTAATATTCACTGTATTTGTTAAATCTTGAATGTGAAATTCATTCTAATTTAAACTCGGGACCCGTTTCTGATGATAATAAGGAATAATCAAAGGAGTTGAAAATGAATCGAACTAGGCTAAATCCGTCTAGAAAATGAAAACTAACTGAGGATTTATTTGATTTTCACTGTATGTGGTAGCTGATTAGATAGAATAGATCTTATATACATATGTTTTTCATTGTTATTTGTGTGAATGGTTAATTATTCATGCGACAAACTAGTTGATATAGATATCACACCGATTCGACATGTGTCAACAAAAAATCGAAGCGACAAAATTATCTTCTCACCATCACTGAATCTGCTATCCTGATTGATTTACTCCAGACTTTTCTCCCATGGCATTCGTTGGCCTGATATCGAAAGTCGAATCGCCTTGATTCCGTTGCTGCACAGTCCCATTGTTTAGTTTACTCTCTGCTCCCTCAACGACTTCGTTCCCTCCTCGAGAAATGAGACCAATAGCGTAATCTTGAGCAGTTGAAATCTGCCCTGTTGATGGTGAACTATGTTTTTGACTTATTCCAAATTGCTCTTTAAGAAAATGCTCATTTCCGACATGAGCTTCAGCTTCCATTCTTCTTTCAAAGTTATTTGGATCCGCCATTGTGTGAGAAATCTTCTGAGAAGGTTATAATTTGTATTATGTAAAATGCTACCAGTTAATTATTTTCGATTCTTTCCTTAGCTTTAGTGATGCGTTAGTAGCTCCTAAGACCGAAAGGAACATCATAGAAGTCAAGAATTTGTAGGAAAGCCGGTAGCGCTGAAATCGATTGTTTCGGTCACAAACTCGCGAGTAAAATCAAAATGCTTGGGCTGACTGACTCTAAACTTTAATACTGGTTTTTTTTTCATACAGAGGGGATTTTGTAAAGAATGACAAGAACGAATTCACAGATAAAGAAATATCTCTTGAAGGCACTCATCTCATTGAAATTTATGAAAACTACCTTTTACTGGGTAGAAATTTTGACTAGAATAAAATCTTGATAATTTCCTTTGAACAGCTACCTTAATATTTTCTGATTGTTTTTGAATATTGCAAATCCTGAATGGCTTTTCGAATGGAAGACTAACAAAAATTCCAAAAAAAAAAAGCGCCTAAGTTAGTGTGGCTAACCTAATAAAGATATGCTCTTTTTTGATTCGGATTTATCGAAATCAAATTCAAAGACGAATTGATAATTATTGACGCCAAATATGCATCTACCTTCCATGTTTTACAAATAGAATCAATATATACATCCATTTGAGATACCATCCTACTAGTCAGTGCAAATCTCCTATCTACTCGTCTTTATCATTTAATTAGCACCACCAGGCAATCTTCTTACCATTTTTGATTTTGCTCGCCTGTTTGGTTCATTCCAGATTTTCCTTCAACGGTATTCTGGGTTTTACTCTCAAGATTTCCTCCACTCATAGCATCTTGGCGTGCATTTTCTGCTCCTCCAACGACCTCCTTTGCTCCTTGGCCAACCATATCTTCTCCTTTTTCAAATATCCCATAACCTTGGGTATTTACCTCTTGACCTGTCGTCCCTTTGCTTTTGTCCACGTTATATTTCTCTTCGAGGACTTTGTGCTCAGTGCTTTTTAAAGAATCCAAAAAGTTTGACATTGTTATGAAATGTTTTCAGGATGATTGTTTTTGCTTAAATGAAATATGATATAATTTCTTCACTCTTGCAGAGCTTTTATAGGGCACTTTTACCGTCTCAGAGCGAAGTAAATTCGAGCGATAATAGAAAATTTTTGAGAAAAAATCGGTAACTCGGCAATCGAATATTTCCATTCGAGACCAGCGATTAAAATATTAAAATTTAGATTTAAATTTCGAAGCTCGCTTTACTTTGATAGTACAGAGGTTTTCTCTTCTTTTACTGATGTAGTATAAAAGTCCAGATCCAGGGTAATTCATTTATCTTATCCGAGGGCAATTGAAAGCGTTGTATGATTAATTCGTCTTTTTGCTAAATTCGTCTAATCAAGGTATATCTGACTTCTCAGAGAGAAAAATTCTTTAAGCGCTAGATTATTAGCTACTGAGAATAGTAGCAATGAAATGCGCAGTAATTAGATGCGTTGTACTTTTCGTCAAGTACCCTAAGATAAATCATATCTAGAATAGGGTTCTTAAAGGCAGTACTTAGCGCCCTTAAAACAATTATTGAAGTAACGAGTATGTTTAAGCAAAGGTTAATATTTAACTTTTTATGAGAAGGATGCTTGAAATTAAAAATGAGCTAGCGCTTTCTTTCATTTAGAACTGGTTCAGGATCGTATTTTGCTAAAAATTTAGTCCTTTTGCTGGTAATATCTTAGTATATAGATAATTACAGAATATTAGACCTAACTTTCGATATCTTCAAAAAACAATTCTTCAGATTAATTTATAGAATTTTCCGTCATTCAAGACCAAACATTAGGTTTAATTCTTTATTTCAAATGATATACTTAGTTTGCCATTACATCTTCTATGTGTCTCTAAAGCTTCCTTTAATATTCTCGTTTGTTATGGGAAACCAACTATTTTCAACAGAAAATTTGTTTTCGTCCACATTTCCTGATGTCAGACGAAAATTGAAATAACGAGTCACAATTGAATAGTCATCAAGAGCTAAAGACACCATTATTGTTTCTCCTCCTTTCCCATTTGAAAACACACTAAAGGCAACTCATTTCTACTTTCTTTTGAGACCTATTACTAACAGAGAGAAAATTTTTTTTTTTGAGAATATTAAATATTTGCTTTTATGAAGTTTTTCACGCTGCATAAGTTCTGCGCAAGCTCACATACGAAAATATTTACATACATAAGCTAATATCACACTATCTAGCAGAACTAAAACCATACATATTATTCTCAAATGGATTATTAATTCATGACTATAGAATGGATACTAATTAATCAATCTTGTTGACTTGTTGTCCTGATTGTTGCCCTTCAGTGCCAAGCTTCTCCTTAATTCTCTTTGTCTCGGCCTCTCCAACAGGGTTATGTCCTTCCATTTCGCCAGGTCTTGGTTTCACCTCTCCAGCAATGACTTGTTTCTCTTTTTCCTTTTCTCTAATATCTTGAATCTCTTCTCGGCACTCTTCATCCAAATGGGTATTTTTCTTGGTAACAGGAGCAGCAGACAGGTATTGACCACCGGCTTTCTCTTTATTCAAAGTTGGGTCTGGCTTGATGTTTCCAGCGTTACTAGTGTCGACACTCTTGTAGGTGCCTTCGTTGCTAACTTCGTGTTGTTTTGTGGAATCCATTGTGATTTTACTTTGTGAAATGTTAATTGTTTTCGATGTTAATTGTTTTTATGATATTATATGGTTCGCCTTCCTCCAGATTATATAGGACCTTTTTAGCGACTGACTGGAAAAAACTATTGTATTTTCAGGTGAAATTCATCGAATTATTCCTAGTCGAAACATTTAATTAATTTTTCAAGTACTGAGGAATAAAATTCTTGTTGATGAAGACTTTATGCAGGAATGCCAGAAAAACCGCTTCTGGACGTTCTATTCGCTGTGGGGGATTCTGAGGCAATGGAGTTACCTTTCTACCCGTTCTGAGAATCATGAGAAAAGGTTGGAAGTTCTGTTACATTTATCTAGCGAAAATTTCTTTAAGGAGTTAATTTTCGACAGTTTTATTCTTTATTCGAAAAGATCTTCGCTGAATCAAAACCAGTCTAATATAAAAATGTGGATGCTTAATGTGATTATGCCTCTGATAGCCTTGAAATCTCAGGAATGCATATAGTTTCTGATCAGAGATGAGGAGTTGGGGTGGTTACGTAGTTTTCAAAGATAACACGATATCTCTTGTCTTAAAATTTGAAATTCGAGATAGAAACAGATGAAATCACAAGCTTCATTTCTAAAGAATTATTCGATTAATCTTTCCAGTAATACTCAAGTATTGCCTGCTTAGATATGTATCGGTGATATGCTTGAACCACGTCACTGATAGTTTGCCAGGGATACTTGCTTGCCAAGTTTGTGAGGGCTGTTTTGTTCATACTCTCAATTCATTTACCATCTCGCAATCCAGCAGTAGTCGTAGAATTAGTCTCAGCGATAACTAATTCTTGAGGTTATTTATTAATGTTACATAATTTTAGGCTAACGATCCTGTTGAGACAAATTTTCTGTATCATTGATGCGTCGGGCTCATTATGAGAGTACTGGGAAAAAATCTGATCACAAATGATTCAATCACTAGTCGCTGAGACTAATAAGAGAGTCTGTTCTTTCCTGAAAGCTTGAACCAAATATTATTAAATCCTAAGGGTTGTAACTGTTTAAATCACGAATAATAGTGCTTGTATCATTTGGACGACTTTGCAAATCTTATTTAATTACTTCTCACTAAGAAGAAATGACTAACACAAACTCCGACAAAAATAGAAGATCCCAGCTTTGAGTGATGCAATTCTCAAAAAAGAAGTTCAGGAAGATTTCTTTTTCAGATTAATCCTTTTAGGTATACACTCAAAATTAAATATGAATGTGTGTATTCATGTATCATTGTGTTAATTTCGTGCAAAATCGCAATCATATTACACATAAAGCGATGAACTATTTATCAAATTTTTTGGCTTCAGGTTGGTGCTTTAGTTCAGGTTTCCCCTCCATTTCAGGATTTTGCTCGAGTTCAGGGTGTCCATCGATAAGTTTCTGGGTCTCTCCTTTATATATTTGTTTGTTCGCGTCCGGGAAAGGGTTTGGTCCTTCGTTCTTTTTGCCGATCGGCTTGCTGGATATATTATAGCCACCGACTTCACCGGTACTGAATTCTGGTGCTGACCTGTTGCCTTCTTTTTTGTCTGACATTGAGATTTGGTCTTTCACTTTGAAATTGTAATTGTTTTGTCTATATTATATTCTCTTTTGTCTCTATATATCCGATTAATAAGGAAATCTTTTTAAAGTCAAATCGAAAAAGACTATAGTATTTTCAGGCTAAATTTTTTCGAGTTATTTTGAAGAAAAACAAGAATTAAGGTGAAATGGTATTTATGATTCCATTATTCCAAATAGCCTTTATATGGAAAAGTTCTCAAACTTTGAGAAGGAAGAAACAGAGAAACTTTAATATTCTGTATTTTTTTATTTTAAGGTCAATAATCAGAGCAGAAAACAGTACGAAAGTTAGATCATATAGAGAGAAGAAAGAAAATTCTATTTGGTAGTTAATAATTTTGGCTTACTAATATAGATATGTATTCCTCAAAGCAAATACAGAGGTAAATAAAACTTCTATTCTTCGTTTGCGTTTTCAGAGTGTATGTGCGTTGATAGCAAATGAATGAGATCTGAAACTAAATTTCAACTTGAGTTCAAGTAGAAATTTTGAAAGGATTTTAAAAGTTTGCCAAATATATTTTTTGCCAAATTAAGGACAAGATACACATGTAAAATTCAAAGGTCAAATGAAATGGTTTATATGAATCCGAATATGTCACAAATTAGAGGTATTTCCATACACGAAATGAACTTATTCTATAATTGTCGTTGGTTTCTTAGTTGAGTTTTATCAGTATTCCAAACAGGAATCACAAAGAATTATATTTGCTAATATTATCTTGAATCATTGGGTCCTCTACCTCAAGAGGGATATCTTAGATGTCTATGCGCTGTTAGACGAGCAATTTCCATCATTTTCATGAAATTGGCGCTCATACTCTGATTACCGATTCCAAATATAGAGGCATACTCTCAGCCCATGAAGAAGACCGCAGCTTGTAGGAGGAAGCCAATAAATAGCAATAAATGCAGCACATGTTTTATTTTTGCTCTCAATATATGCCTTCATCGAATATACACAGTTACAATTTACGTGGGAATGCAGATTTGCTGCTATATGTTATAAAGAAAAGTATGAAAATATGTAGACACCATCACTCGTTTATGAAATTAGAAGGAGGAACGCTGTAATAATCCCATTTCAAGAGTAATTGAAAAAAAGTTAAGAAATGTCTCAATATAACTCATTTGCTACCATTTATTCAACTTTTCAATCCATTGAGTCTCAAAGCTAACAGGATTGTGATATTTTCAAGCTCATAATGGCCCTCTCTAAAGAAACATTTTCCTTTCATAAAATGTTTACAAAATTAGAATAAATAATTTGCGTTAGAGTTATGTTACTATCAGAATTTAATTCAACGAAAAATGATACTTCGGATCCAATCATGCCCATAACCAGTCTGACTCCCAAAATCTTCCTCCTACAATGCCTCCAGAGCGAATTCTGATGCGAATAGGTGACCTGTGACTCGTGACTCTTCATGAATCACAGGTTTGAAGACCAAATTCGGAGTTGAGTTGCTTAATGAATCACTCTTGCTTATGGTTTAAATACTGATATGTGAATTCACTGTTTAATTGAAAATAACATATTTGAAAAGAAAAACCTATGGAAAAGAAAACTTTTAAAGCCATACAAGTGCAAAAAGACCGTTCCTTGAAGTTGGTCGACCTCGAGTTTCCTCCTATTGGAGACAACGAAGTTTTAATTCAAATTAAAGCAGCCGGACTTTCTCCAGCCGACGTCAGCATCGTCAAGGGGCAATTCGTTGTTGGCGTAGAACCTCCTCATGGATTGGGGTTTGAGGCAGCTGGTATTATCTCTGAAGTCGGAAAGAACTTGACTAGCAGATTCAAAGTGGGCGATCGCGTCTGCCTAGGTAATTCTTCCTTCAAGATCGGTGTTTGGGCTGAATATACTGTTATTGACGGCGACAATGTCTTTCCTATCCATCCTGAAAATTCTTTCGAGGATGCAGCTTATCACTTTAGTAATCCTTTTACAGTACTCGCCATGCTCGACGAAGTCAAAAAAGAAGGACACAAGGCTATTATTCAATCGGCCGCTAGTTCTGCTCTCGCGAAGATCTTCATTCGTGTCCTCAAGGAAAATGGGATCAAATCCATTAATCTCGTTAGGAGAGACGATGTGAAGGATGAACTCATCAAGCTCGGAGCTGATTATGTCCTTAACACTCAAAGCCCTGACTTTGAGAGAGAACTAGAAGAGATTGCAAAGAGAGAAAACGCGACTAAATTCTATGATGCCGTGGGAGGAGAGCTGCTGGTGAAAGTTCTCAGAAAGATGCCTTTTGGAAGTCGAGCCAGCGTTTACGGTCTGCTGGGGGGAGACACGAACATTCCTGTGACCAGTTATGATTTGTTTGGAGGAAAAGCGCTCGAAGGTTTCTCTTTCTTTATGGTTTACAGTCGCTTGTCTTATGAAGAAAAACTTAAAATGTCGGAGACCGTGCAAGAGAAACTTAAAACCACATTCAAAACGACGATTGCAAAGACGTTCTCTTTGGCAGAAATCGATAGGGTGATTGAACATTCAGAGAAGTATGCAACTGAGGGAAAACCTCTTATTAAACCCTAAGATATTACATATTCAATTCGAGTTTGCTTTGATAGTTAGCTATTTCTATGAAAATTAGCAGAAGAATCTATCCATTGCAACAAGTTGCTTCATGAAAGTACATGACTAGATTTCTCTTGAGCTATGATAATGACATATCCGTTTGAGCAATTCTCTTAGTTAGACTCGAACGAATAACTCGATTTTATCATGAACTATGAAGGATTTATGCAACAAACGAATATGCAAAAGTACAAGGAAACAAAATTACTATCCTGAACTGCATAGTGTTTCTCAATGTTAGTACTCAAAGTCTAAATCTGCCTTCTGCTGGTCCAGCGGTGCTCGCTTCTGAAGGACATCGTATTTCATCAAGCTTTTTGCCTTTGATTAATAGCAACTGAGTCATCATCCTTCTTTCGTTCCAGTATCATTACTTCAAAATTTTTTCTCCAGCAAATTAAGAAACATTGTCGGAACAGCTTTAATACTGAAAAATTTTTTACTTTTAATTTTTACGCATAATCATCTCATCAGATAAATGTCCTCCAGTTGGCACCGAACCAGGCACATTGCTAGCTTTTTCTGATTCTTATACGAAAATTACATGAGATATTTGAACTTAGCTCTTGGGTTCAATTTCATTCTTATTCGATGATACTCCCAACACAAATAAAATAAAATATAAGACGTAAGACCCTCAGGAAATATTCGGAGTTAATCATGCGCTGGATAAAAGTTTAAATAGAAATAACCCGAATCACTCGTCAGCAGCTAACCTCACTCATGCTCCAAAAGTCCTGTAACGTGATCAACAGCGAGGACGAAGATAAAGTCATCTTGATCGAAGACATCTACGGCTCTATTTTCCACGATAAGCAATACGTTCAGAAAAGAGTGATCGAGAATCAAATCGAAATTTTGGGTCCATTGATTAACAAGGAGACCCTGACAGCCGAGCCGCGGATGCTCGAGGATAAATTCGAAAAAATCGTACTGGAAAGCAAACAGAAAGCTATTCGATCACGTTTGGAGACCCATTTCATCGGAAAATCTCTTCCAACCAAAACAAGGCTCAGATGCCACTCATTAGATGCTGAGTCTGATGATGTGTACTACTACAGCTACAAAAACATTTTACATATGAAGAGAATCAAAAGTGATGTAAATGCTTTGCTTTTGTAGGATGAACTGAAATGTTTTTAGGCTATAACCAACATTGAATTAATCGAGAAAGAGCTCGCTCAAATCTGGCAAGTGGCTGAGGGTGATGAAGATGTAAGAATGCTGTGCATTTCAGTCTCATTAAAATTTCAAATTAGAAAGATTTTGTGGAAAAGTTTTTCGGATTGGTTGTCGATTTCAGAAAAATTGATTCGAAATTTGTTAGCCATGGCATTGATTCTTTGTTGATTGACAATCTGCGTCTGATGGAACGGAAAATCAACGAAACATTAAGCATGGCAGACGCTTCTGCAAAAGTTCCGGGCTATTTCAGGTAATTATTGCATCTTAAAAACTGTTATGTACACTGCTTTACCTCTCCAAGACGGATGAGAAAACTAGCGTTCTATCTTCGATATTCGCTGTGTTTGATTTCCCATTGCTACAAATACAATTCATTTGCGCGTAAGATAAATAAATTGTGCGAATCTCAATCAAATTTTGCCAGAAAAATCACGACGTCCAACGTTAGACCTGCTTAAGGAGCGCATGGTGCAAGGTCTGCCTCAAACTCAAGAAGGTGAAGTGGAAGCACAGAGGATGAGGCTTATAAGAAGACTGGTTAATGTGATACAATCTTGCATTAACGATCCTCCTGCAAGGCCTTTCTTGATCCATAAAATCATAAGTTTTCTCAGACTGCAGTTCGTCGTAGAAAACGAGGAAGCCTTCCAGGAATGGAGAACGATTTTTAAAAGTTTTCTGGCTCTGAAAGCAAAGAAATGGACGCTTGATAGCACTATTCGAAAAAAAGACGAGACAATTATTTGCAAAATTTGCGAGAGGAAAATCCCAGCTGACAAAATCAAAGATCACTCAACCAAATGTCTGAGGCTACAAAAGAGCAGAGAAGAGTTAAGATTGCTGCACTTAGACGTTTTGCCTCTGTCTGAGATGATTTTTAAGACAAAAAACGATTTGACGATCAAATCGATATTGAAGAAGTATCGCAATAACTTCTGGAGTGTTTGCTAATGCAATGCTAATATTGTAGAAAAGAATTGGCAAAAGAAATCGTAAAAGACACTCAATCAACCATTCCAGAGGAAGAAAAACATGTTGGCTTTCACTGCCCTTTGAAGAAGCTTTCTTCAGAATGTAGCATAAGCGAGCAACTCAGCAGTAGTATCGCTGATATATTTCCATTCGCTTAAAGAATGTATAGGAACTACTAGTATTATGATAAATTCAAAACACGACCTTGATCAAGAAACCGGAGATGAAGAAAAATTCAGTGTCATTGGCTCACTGACCAGCCTTGACCACGAATTAGGTACTATTTAACCTAACAAGCGTCCAAAATCTTATTTTTTCATTTGCTAAAACAGGTCTTGCGACCCTTCTCAGATTGAGCCATAGAGGATCTGGCAATTCCGACGAGGCTGCTATAGAATTGGATATTCAGAAAATAAAATCGAAGCCTCAACTTGATGGCAGTGGGAATTCATCTCCTATGAGAAGGAGGCTAGCAAGTGATCGAGAGGCACTGGTCTCCTCTTTCAGAGAGGAGGAATCTCCTAATTCAGAAATCATCCAACTTGAAAAGACTATTGAGCTTCTGGTCATGATGTACGACTATACCATGAAACCTCAGGGATTAAAAGGTAATGCAAAAGAAAATGGCATTGCTTAACTTTATTAGAATCGCTTCATTTCGAACGTGTCGTCGAGAAAAAAGCTCAATGTGTGACCGATGAGGCTGTTGGAAAGCTGGTGAAGGAGTTCAGAGAATACTTGAAAGTAATTTTGAAATAATGAGACATGATAGCAAATATTTGTCTTTTCAGAAACATATTACTATTTCCACGAGAATCTGGGGCTTGGAACAGAAAATCGCGAAAGAATTGACTAATGATGGGGCCGACTCGAGTCGAAGTCAAAAATCAGCAATAAAGCGGCCTCTGAGACCAGAAGAAACGAAAAGCAATCAAAGTCCGGATAGAAATTCATCGGATGGACAAGCCCCAAACCAAAAATCAAACGAAAAATCTCCAGGCGAGGCTGAGGACGGAGGAATAAAAGTAACTGTCCGCGAACCCATGGGAGAGAGGAAAAAAGTCTTAGAAATGGGTAGTCTGGACTCCTCTAGAAGAAGACTGATCGACATTACCTTTGACCCATTAAAAGAAATTGCTCTCAAGCAAAAATTAAGAATGCAAACTATGAAACCTACTTTTAATAATGATGCAGCTAGTATTTTTTTATTGTTTGTTGGGTCTTACATTGAAACCTTACCCTCTCAGAGTTTTTAACTCCCGATGTAACTCAAGCCAAGCGCAGAGAAGACCATGTCGCTTCAAGTCAAATAGATCTCAATGATTTTACGAGTGTTATGGAACAATTTTCGGGGCCTGCTAATCTTAAAGAAAATGAAGAATTAGCAAAAGAGACAGTTTATATCCCTGGAGTCACTCGAGCCCTGGAGAAACTAGCCACTATAACTAGTCATTATAGTGATGGTGCTCTTAAAAAGGCGCGTTTGATGCAATTGCCTGGGTAAGACGCTCTGAAGAGTTATCATTTATATTTTCCATGCTAGAGAAAAAATTAGCGTTTGGGACTTCGATTTCATCAAGCCCCTTGGTAAAGGGGCTTTCGGCAAAGTTTGGCTAGTCAAACGCAAGTCAACGGGTGACCTTTTCGCCATGAAGATTGTAGAATCCCTTGATAAGGTATATTTTTCAATTTGATTCATATTAAACATTTTTTTTTTCTCTCGTAGATGAAGAAAAACCAAATCGAGTCGCTTCAGGCAGAAAGAGCAGTATTTGGAGTTGTAGAAGGCGATTTCGTGGTCAAGGCGCTGTGGACGTTCAAACACAACTCTTTTCTCTGTTTTGTTATGGAACTTATGAAGGGTGGCGACTTCCAAGGCGTTTTAGAAGAGTATACCTGTCTTAGTGAGGATATTGCAAAGTTCTACATAGCTGAAATTGTGCTTGCTATCGAATACTTGCATTCACATGGCATCGTGCATAGAGATCTCAAACCTGATAATATCCTCTTGGACACCAATGGACATGCTAAGCTCACTGATTTCGGTTTGTGCGAGACAGCAAGAATATCAGAAGTCAATAACAAGAGAAAAAATGGATCAGAACAAGTGAATTCAAGCCCGAACAGCCCAAATAAATACGCGAAGTTTGTGAACGTGCTCACTAACTTTAATTCGAAGAAACAGGGTGCCCAAGATGCTGTCGAAACGGTCAATCTGGTCAGCCAATCAGGTATTTCGGACTCTTTGTTAGCAAAACGCTGATCTTTTTTTGAACTAGACCTGAATCCAAGGGCAAGCTTAATCGTCGATAAGCAGACACTAAAGCATTCAATTGTTCGCGGAAACACTGTGAGAATTGTAGGAACTCCTGATTATATTGCTCCTGAAGTGATCAATGGGCTCCCGCATGATCGGATGGTGGACTGGTGGAGCCTCGGAGTTATGATATATGAGTTCATTACAAGCGTTCCGCCGTTTAATGACGTCTCTGTTGATAAAATCTTCGAAAACATTGTCCAACGTCGCATTGAATGGCCTGAGATTGGTAATATATATACATAGTAATAAATGATATAAACGATGAATTGACTTCAAAGGTTATGATGAAAACTCCATGACACCAGAGACGAAAGATCTAATCGAAAAACTCCTTGATATGAATCCGAAAACAAGGCTAGGTTATAACGGAGTTCATGAAATTAAATTTCACCCATGGTTTAAAGGTAACTTGCTCCTAAGCACTGCGTTGTATTCATGAACTTGGATGCATTAGGAATTCAATGGGATAAAATCAGAAAGATGACGGCGCCGATAATCCCAGTGGTCAAATCACACACTGATACTAGCAACAGCGTCAAAAAGTTTGATCAAGCTGAGAAGGAGAATCCATTTGCGAGTTCATTGATGAATAAGCAAGATAACACGCCCAATTCTCATGTATCAAACAATCCGTGCGTTTCTCACGTACTAGAATCATTCGAAATGACAAGAGTTGATCTTCTTCATCAACTTAACGAAGCTGAGGCGACGCGATACATGTAAACTTTTTAGATGTGAATTCATGGCTAATCTTTTATGATTTCAGGCTCAGAAAGCAGTGTGAAATAATGGAAAGAGAAAAAGAAATCAATTTGGCCGCTGACCACTTGAAAGACCTGACTTCACTTGCTGATCTCGAGGACCCGCTGTTGGCAAGTCATTTGATAACAAGTGAATTAATGAAATAATATCTTTTCTGAAGAAGAATGCATTCATTTTGAATAATCTACTTTACATATTCATTTCGTAATTTTTGTATTTCTGCAAAAAGGGCATAGAAAAAAGTATAGTAACTACTAAATGGATGTCTGGTGAACAAAGCCACCCTTTACAATGTCCTTCTTCGAAATTGGAATTAGCTATTCTATTCAGATTACTTTCATAATGGAAAAAATAAAATGATACTTACAGGAATTTAAAGTATATATTTTATGTTGTTGTTTAATAATTGAGAAAAGAACGAAATAAATACAAGGAGGAAAAAAAGAAAGTCTCTTCCGCGATGAGATACAATAGAAAAGCTAACAAGTATCGACCGAAACATTTCTTGGTTTTGGTACCTATGTGATAAGCATGAATTGTTGGAAAAATCATAAAATGCATTTTGAAATCGAATAATTTTAATCACCAGCAGAATAAAAACAAAAGGGAGCGCGCTTATCTGTTTGAGGCGAATTGCTGATGAGAAAAGCAAAGGATAGGAGGAAATCATACGCTGATAAAGGGGGAAAATATTCTCAGAGACGAACATCTGAGAATAAATACGTTCAGAAAAGAACTAATTCCAATCAAAGGATCCAAACAAGTAATTTTCCTCAAAAAAGAAGATTGTAACGTTAACCTCTATAGTTGTCTCAAACGACTATTATGATGAGTATCGGAAAGTTGCCAAGACGAATAAAATTTTGACTGACCAGGTATTTTTTCGTTGGAAACAGATTATCAAAAATTCCCTTAGTACACACAGCTAAAAACCGAGCGGGATCAACTCACGAAAACCTATGAAAAACTTCAGGTAAAGCTATGATATAGAAATTTCTAATGTATTATTGCAGAAATTGGCGCGAATGCTGCAAAGAGAGCGCCCTTTAGATCTAGAGGAAAGAATTGAGGCAGGAATAGCTAGCAGCAAGGGTCATCAAAAGCGAGAAAGAAGACTTGCTGTACAGATTGCACGGGATCATAGATGCCCGGTAGAGAAGTGTGGAAAGGCCTATGGGTAACCGCTGAGAAATTATTAAATAATCATTAATTTTGATGAAAATTTAGCACTGTGACGGCTCTGAATATGCATATTAAGTTGAAGCATCCTGGTTTCGAGAGACCAGACAAATCAGAAAAAGCCGAAAAATCAGAGTCTTCTCAATAATGACTCGCGAGATTATGGTGATTTGTCTCTAATTGCTTGCTTATATTTGCCGTTTTGTTTCGTTGTAATTTATATGTTGCTCAGATAATTACGAGCCGCCTAGAATTTTTCAAAATAACTCAAATCATATTCTTTAAACAGTTTTTTTATGTTCATCTTCAAAGCCAATTCATTGTTTTGGAAGAAACCCTTTTCACAAATATTTCGAAAAATAACATAGAAATTTGCTATGGATTTGATAAACACTCCAAATTAGTTAAAATAATAGGAAAAAACTGCCACGTGAAATTCTCTTCTGAAAACTCCACGTAATACACAATTTAAGACTTTGTAACGCTTTTCAAAATAAGAGATGGCTTTTTGTAGATGTAATTATAGATTGAAGAATGAAAGCTCTTGTGAGTTTGTTCCTCCTCTTCCTCAAGGAAGATTGCGTTTTCGGAACTTTCCTGGTTAATGTCCTCCGAAAAACTCGTCAAATAAAGATTCCGTTCAATCTTCTCAACCTTTTTTGATGCTGCTGTGCTGACTTTTGGGCTCAAAGTCTCCCGTTCAATAACAGAGCAGGCCGAACGACAATTTTTCGTGATACTAGGGCGAAGCACATCAAAAAGTTTCGTATTAAAAACATAGATCTTTGGTAATTTCCTTGTAATATTGTCGTCGGTTAACGACTGTCCTTCCTCTACACATTCAAAATCTCCTTGTGATTCATCTTCTTCTTTCTCTTTCTCTGTCGCAGGCTGGATGATGATGATAGCAGGGTTCATATTGGTACTGCTTGATGGCAAATTCAACGATTTGCTCCTGAGATCAAGCGAGCTTGGCACCAATTGTTTTGCTTCTAATTCATCCTTGAAAAATTCCCGATATTGCAGAAAAACCGGTCTCACGTCAGGTCTGTTTGCGATTGATATTAAAAACGGCATTAATCGGTCCAGCTCTCGATCCTCCGGGTCTCCTTGGAAAGGGCGGATTGGAACCGCGTTTTGAATGTTTTTTTGCACCTGTTTCATTGAATCCTATTCAAGAATAAAACTGATGATTTTCAACACGTGTATTACGTCCAATAAGACCACTTTATTAGGAGGTTCGCCAATCAGCTCCACATTTTTTAGCCACACCTTATCTTCTGGTTGAAAGCAGTCGTCTCTATCAAGGATTCTTTGAAAATAGCCTTTAATGCCAACTCCTTTGAGTGTTCCGATTGCATACTGTTAATTTTCATTAGCGAAGCTAATCACATGGAAAAACTCACTTCTCTTAGGCCAACAGTGAAGATAAAAAGGCGATAATATTTGCTCATTTCGATCAGAAAGCGATCAAGACCTGGTCGTTTTACAATGCTGCAGTTAACTAGTTCACCTCGAACCATCACCTAGCGAGTGGCTCATAAAAGTGCTGGTAGATATTTACTTGAGCAGGATAACCATTAGGGTGGACCTCCCCTTTAATGAAATTACAAACAAGAGTGTTATCAAGATCTAAGCAAAGGACTTTATCGATTTTGGTGAACTGGATTGGTGAGATGTTAGTATTTTAGGAAAGTTTGTGAAAGGTTACGCTCTTTGAGCTCTTTATTTGGGAAGTTCGTGAGCTTGCACTGGGTTGATTAGAATTGACGCGGGAGCTCTTGCTTTTGAGGATTACATATCATCAAAAAGGAAATTTGAGGTCAGTTACGTGGTGGCTGTATGCGTATTATGTCTGCTGTGGCGCTCTATTGGTGCGTATGATTGCGTGAAGGATGTTGAGTAGCCTTTGCTTTGATTCTTCTGGCGCTTGCTTTTCATTAAATTTAAGTGAGTCTGAAAAAACCTTGTCAATTGGTGAATTAAAAGTTGTGCATGAATGCAGCTAAAATGTCCGTCAGTTTGACCTGGTAATCTTATGAAAGCTCAAATACTCTGTTCAAATCTAGATTTTTCAAAACTTAAAACGTGGCTTTGGTGAAATTATTATAGCTCATATATCAGGATATACAGCATTTATCCAGGTAACACATTGGAATTCTAATCTTGTGATGAACTGCAATGGAAGGACTCTCTTAGATAAAATGTTGGTTTAGAATCGCTCTGCCGGCCTAAAATTTGATTCATTGAAAGAGCATTTCTGAGTTCCATAAGCAATTGGGAATATTTGATAATACAGAAAGTCCAGAATTAACGAATTCGCACTGTAGGAGTTTAAATCATAAATGTCAAACAGGTTGTCAGCGTTTAAGGATGGAAAATAGAATAAAATGGGGGTTTTGTGATTATCTGAAAAGTTCTTTGCGATTTTATGTGGATATTTCCATTAGCTAGTATTATCTCTATAGGACTAAAGCTGTTTAAAAGGATCGTTTTTGATTTATTCTCGATTCAATTCAATTCATTATCCCAGTCACCTTGATATTTTGATCGTGCTATGTTGATTAAGTTGAGCTATGAACTATTACACGGCTAATTTGAATATACAGACAGTCGTTTTGAAAAACATTGGAAACTATGTGACTAATGGAGTGTTGAGCAACCATTTCCATTCGTGAACTTCATTATTTTCAGTACATGAATCTCAGAATTCACATTGATTTAATTTAATTAAACATAGAAACAAAGGAAGTCGAAAACAAATAGGGTGTTGAGACATCTTTCAAAATTGATTAGTGGCATCAAATCTCAGGACAGTCAACAAACTGAAGGTATTTTCCTCTCTGTTACATCGAATTAGAAGCTAAAACGGTCTTTCCTTGGGATTGAATTGCAACAACCCATCGTGCCTTTTTACTCATATTCATCGCTAATCAATGCATAGATACCACAATAGCATACTGTTTACCTAGTACTAATATTATCGGAATGTACGACCTAAAAAAAAAACGTCAATATCCTTCCTTCCAAGGCACTAGCCTTCTAAATGGAACACGTATGATAACAGCATGCATTAATCTAATTGAATAAAATTCAGCTGGTTCAAGTTGGCCTCACGTCAAGAGCATACCAGACACATCGTGCTTGGTCTCGTTACATCATTCGCCTGGAAACAGCGCTAACTTTGAGATTTTCGATACGAAAGACAAAAAGAAATTAAGGAGGATATTTTCTTTCGAGGAAGTTATTGGAGGTGATTACCTAATTTCTCTCTTATCTTCAACTAAATTCCGACTTTTTCCTGTAATGGAGGATAATTTGGAAGAATAAACTGATTTTTCTAATTTGTTGCTCACTGAAATGAATAGATCTAGGGGATGGGGGTTTAGCCTATAATAGTAGGAGAGGTTTCCTTGCAATTCTCCCACTAAGATTACAAATTGCTTATCATCTATTTTCTTTGGATTTCAGCAGTTCCTCTCCTGTAACTTTGAAACGTAAAGCAAAATGGCATCCTGAATGCAAGGGTAAATGTGACTTCGCGTGTATATCTGCTTAACTATGACACACAGATCGGATTGAGAGCCTGGACATAAACCCACAAGGAGATCATATGATGACCATTGGGTTCGACGGAGTCCTTCATTTATCTGATATTCAAACGAATTCTTGTATTTGGAGCAAGAAACTCGACCTGAGTAACCGAAACCGAAGAGGTAACAAATGAATCAAGAAATACCAGACATGCTTACTTTACCCATTAAATTGAAAATAGATTATAATGCAAAAATATGACCAGAATATGCTGAATGTCTTCGACATAGAAAAGAAATCGTTCCTTTGCCTGGAACCCTTGCAATTAGTAGCTAAGGATCCTAAATGTATCTGCTCTCAAGTTTTAAATTTTGCGTTACTTTTTCGACACCTTTTAGATGTTAGTTGGATTGAGATTGTCCCAAAGACGAGAACTTATTGGCTTTGACATGTGGTTATGAAACTATCAAGATTGTAGATAAACGAGAAATGAAAATTACGAAAATCTTCTCCAAGATAGGGGAAGGTGGTAAGAAAAGGAGTTATTTTTCAATTAATAATTTGACGATTATTCACAGGGGTATTATATAGTGTGCGATGGAATCAAAAAGGGAGTATGTTGGTGGCAGCAGGCGGTGCTACCGCATCAACAGTGATAGATTTTGGATCGGGAAAAACTATCTTTTTCGCCAAATCACATCAATCATATAAATACGGTAATTACTATTTTAAGTTATTCTTATGCAAGAAATGAATTTAATAGGAGCCTACTCAGCATGTTTTATTTAAAGAGAGAGAAGTCAAGTTAAGAAATTTTATAGATTCCTTCTTGAGAATTTATACATTAAACATTAAAATCTTCTTCCAGAAGAAAAATATCGTCAAAGCTTTGGTAATTTTTGAAAAAAAGGCAATTCTTTTTCTCGTGTACCTGGCTTTCATCACTTAATTTCGCAGCATCAGTATGTATTTTATTTAATTCTACCTCACATGTAAGTCACTTATTTGAATGCTGTCTCAGAAAATTAAAGGTATTAATCGCTTCATTTAGATCGCGCATTAAAGAAACTTTTTGGAAGGTGGCCTCAGCTTATTTTATATAATTACTTGATTCGAGAAATTCAACTATAATTTGATCATTAATGATACAGTTCAAATAGATCAAAGATCAAAGTTTGAAGTTCATGGCTTCGAATCTGAACGCACTTATTAAATCTTTTCTTTATGACCAGATTCGGTTCTTAGAGATCAAATTTTCTCATATCGAAAGGAATCTTGTTTGGAAAAACTCATAAAAGTTCTCCTAAACAATCAGAACAGTGCCAAGGATAATCAAACTGCAAGCAATTAACTTGCAATTGATTACTTTCCGGGAGGTTTATTTGAACTACTTTGCCAGTGTATTTGAATCGAAATTTTTTCAAGAGGAATTCACATTCCGTGATTTAACCACAGTGAAAACAGTCAGTATTCAAGAGAGATGGATTCAACTTCACACAACAAAGTCTGAATTAACTTAGAGAAAGGCAATTCAAATGAATAAACTGAGTTATCAGTGATTTTTCTAATTATCGTTTTAAGATTACACAGAACGAGCACTCTATCTTGAGGTTATCTCTGCTTTTTTGTAGTGTTCTGCAAAATGGAACTGTTTAAATAACTTCTTTCCATAGAAAATGATGCCTTAAACCTTTTTCTTATGAATCACAGCTATTTTAATCGATAAAATTTTAAACTGCTATTCCTGCTTTTTCGATTCGGGATTTATCAACCTTCTGAGAATTAATCTAATTTATATTTTAGACCTTCAACTCTAAAAAACTTAAAGAAATCGACTAAAGCTCACTGAATTTAAAGCTTTAGAGCTGCTTTTGAGCGAGGGTAGTGTTATGGAAATAGTTTCAAATGTGGTTGCATTGCTAATCTTTAAGGGCCTTCGAGCACGTGTAATCAAACTCAAATTAATTCAATAATGAACTCATCGTTAATAAAAATTAATTCTCAAAATGAGAGAGTTTGAATTTTTATTTGTTGCAGGGATCATCCTTGCTTGCTGCAACGGTAAATAGATTCATTCCAAAATGACAATTATCTTTGAAATTTCCATTAGGTCAATACATCATAGAGGATGTATGGGGACAACCGCCCAATTCGTATTCAGGATGGTCAACGTCATTGGGCTCGGTTAGCTCAAGCTATGTTAATACCTGCGGTTCACAAACTATCATTGGAGGATATGACAAATTCGGAGTAGACTCATGGGCGCAAAAAACATACTCAGGCTTGCCTGGTCATAATACTGTGAGTATTCAATTTGAGGCTTATTTTATTGATTCTTGGGATGGAGGGCTCAATAACCCAGGCCAGAATGGAAACGATTCTCTATCTCTTTTGGTTGATGGAACCTCAAGATATTACAAGCTTTACACAAGTTCTATGAGTTCTACCACAGAAATCTGTGGCCTTGACGTGAGTAATGATTTTAAAGATTGGAAAACAACAGTCAATATAGGGCCTTTCAATCATAATTCAACAACTATTACCTTGAGATTCATCACTGGCCTCGATCAGCCCGCTGGTGATGAATCTTTTGGATTTAAAAACATAAAGATTACAGTTGACGCAATTTGTGCTCCAGCTTGTGCCACTTGTGAAGGAAATGCTGTCTCTCAGTGCAACTCATGTAAAAATGGCTGGTACTTGTCAGGTACTACATGTGTTGCAGATTGCCCAAATGGCTTCTGGGGTGATTCTTCAACAAAAACTTGTAAGTCATGTTATAGCAGTTCTTCAGGACCTTATTACACCTGCGCGACATGCTCGGCGGGAGCCAACAATAATTGTAATTCTTGCAATTCTGGAAAGTTTCTCCACTCGAATACATGCATAAATTCATGTCCAGCCGGGTTCTGGGGAGATTCTTCAGCAAAAACTTGTAAGCCTTGCTATAGTGGATCAGGACCTGATTATTACACCTGTGCAACATGTTCAGCAGGAGCCAGCAATAATTGTAATTCTTGCAATTCTGGAAAGTTTCTTCACTCAAATAGGTGTATAGCATCTTGTCCAGACGGCTTCTGGGGTGATTCTTCAACAAAAACGTGTAAACCTTGTTATATTGGATCAGGACCTTATTACACTTGTGTGACATGTTCTGGAGGAGGGAGCAATAATTGTAATTCATGCAATACAGGATCATTTCTCCACTTGAATACTTGCATAACACCTTGCCCAAATGGATTCTGGGGTGACACTTTCACAAAAACGTGTAGATCTTGTTATAGTGG
>ENA-UOTX01000223-UOTX01000223.1-compost-metagenome-genome-assembly--contig:-NODE-223-length-63558-cov-15.096029_pt1 | contig 63558 bp, 48 predicted proteins | sample MGYA00238143_ERZ746982 | MGnify/ENA primary metagenome ERZ746982 (study PRJEB28758, sample SAMN06268862) | compost metagenome | isolation source: single cell | place: USA: California, Emeryville, Joint... | reverse complement strand
ACTCTTGGTATTGAAACCGTCGGTGGAGTCATGACCAAGATTATCCCAAGAGGTACTCACATCCCAGCCAAGAAGAGCCAAGTCTTCACTACTTACCAAGACAACCAAGACACTGTCACCATTCAAGTCTTTGAAGGTGAACGTCCAATGACCAAGGACAACCATTTGTTGGGTAAATTCGATTTGACTGGTATTCCAAAGGCTCCAAGAGGAACCCCACAAATTGAGGTCACCTTCGAAGTCGATACCAACAGCATCTTGAGTGTCTCAGCTATTGATAAGGGAACCGGTAAGCAAGAAAAGATCGTCATCACCAATGACAAGGGAAGACTTTCTCAAGAAGAAATCGATCGTATGTTGAAGGAAGCCGAGGAATTCGCTGAGCAGGATAAGATCGCAAAGGAAAGAATCGACGCGAGAAACGCCTTTGAGAACTACGTCTACTCCATGAGAAACACCGTCGAGGACCCTGAGAAGCTCGCAAACAAAATCTCTGATGATGAGAAGGAAACTATCAAGGACGCTTTGAAGGAAGCCCAAGACTGGCTCTCCAGCCACCAAGACGCTGAGAAGGAAGAATTCGAAGAGCAACAAAAGGCTCTTGAGAAGATTTGCAACCCAATCGTCAGCAAGGTTTACCAGCAATCTGGTCACTCCAGCGCTGGTGAAGACGCTGGTGCAGATGAGTTGTAAGCTGTGAAGAAATAAATTACAAGGCAGGCTCGACTGTGCCTTGAAAATATAGTCGTTAGGGATTTATGTACAGTCGATTATTTGAATTATTGCATTTGTGTTGCGTTGCTTAGCTGTTTGATTTTTGCTTTCATATTTAGAGAAAGACGTTCTGAATGGTCAAGCAAATAATACAAAAATCGTCCCTTTTATCAAATTAGTTAATCACTAGAAGCAGTAGAACTGATGTAGGTAGTGACTCGATGAGCCCTTTCTTTTGGCTTTCTAGCGGGAAGAGCGTACAGGCTGAGAGTAACTGCTTTAAACCAGTAATTTAGATAACAACTGCTGATATTTCCTTGAAATTTCGAATCCTTGAAAGATTCATATTCATTGTGACTCACCTGTGAAAACTAAGGCGATGAAGTCTAAAGTGCTTATATTTTTTTTTTGCGTTGGCTGATCCTTTAGGGTTTTATTAAAACCCATGTAAGTTAAATTTTCCGGTGTTCTTAAACTATAATCGCAATAAGAACTTTTTAAAATCGCAACATGGAAGAGACAAAGCTCAAAGACTTTGATCCAACGCTCTACAACTGCTCTCGCCATCCGAAAAACAAACTATATGCTATAGACCTCTCCGTGAAGGCCGACCAGCGTCTTCTCTGTGCTGAATGTATATATGACAGCACGAATAAATTCGAGATCAAGGATGTCCTCGCAAAAACCGCCGTTGACGGACTAATCGATTCGATTATGCAGCTCTACTACCAGGAAGTCAGCAATGAAAACAGAAGAACCCTCAATAGTCAAGTCGACAAGCTTTTTGATGAGTTAATCGACCTCATGAAGGTCCTCAGAGCCAAAATCAAGGAGCGGATCGCAAAGGCTTGCAAGTCAAGTTTGAACAGCGAAGCGATACAGCAGGTGGAAAATTTACAGAGTAATCTCATGGAGAAGCTGACCATGCTCGCCAAGCAGCCCTCGATGCTTAAAGAGGGCCAGGACATCGAGAACTACATCAAGATTTTCAATTTTTTGACGACTTTCCGCAATGAAGCCCAAAATGAGAAAAAAGTAATCATGCAAAAAGGCGCTAACATTATCCAAGCCGCTAGAGAACGCATTATTCCTTTGAAAAAGGACATAATCCGCTGGCTTGAGCATCTGATTGAAAACCCAGACAACTGCTACACCGCAAGAAGCGAAAGAGCGAACACCCAGCCCTCCTCGCTATCAACGAGCTTCCATAACATTGAAAGCGAGACAGGCTCGTTGAAAAGCTTCCAAACTCCTATCGAAAAGTCCTCAACTGACAGAGAAAACAACTCGCCAAAGCGACTAACACTGACGACTCCGGCCGAGAAGCTGCCTAACTACCCTGAAAACACCCCGAAGAGCCTCCGCGAGTCGCTTAACGTGAATAAACCAGAGCGGATATCTACTGGCACTGGAAGTATTTCAGAAAAAGGAAAGATTTCCACACCCAAAGGGAAACTTTCTATTGGAACAGGAAGATTCGCTCAAAAGAACTCAGAGCACGAGCCCGCCTTCGGCGACTCAGTCGACGAGCCGACCTTCGCACATCCTGATGATAAATTCGCGGAAGAATTTGAAAGAGAGCCGCCTGAAGAGCTCAAATACCCTGAACCGCAAGAAGACTCTCCCCAGAAAAACTCTGAGGTAAATATCCAGATTCCAAGCCCGACAAATTTGCGCAATTCGCTCACTCCTAAAGAAGAGCAAGTATCGCCAACTCCTAAAGACGGACGCATCTCGCTGACTCCGAAGGGCACTGAGCAAAACGGGACCTCAAGCACTGGGAACCAGTCAACGAAAAACACACGAACGAGTTTACCTGAGCCTATTCAAAACTTCCCTGAAAGCCAACCAGAAACTGCCAGTCCTAAAGCAAAGGCGATAGCCCCGGATGATTTAGAAGAGAAAAAGGCACCAGACTCAATCGCGAAGTCAATGGGAACATTCTCCGAGTCCTACACCAGTCTTTCGGTGACACCGCTGAAGAAAAAGGTAATTAAAGACGTAAGAGACAATTACACGCTCGAGACTCTGTTCTTTGACGTTGGCGATCAGACTAGTGACATCGCTGACGTGGAGATTAACTTACGCAACCGCGACCTCGATGATAACGGAGTTAGAAGCGTCGCAGCCAAAATCAAGACGCTGCGGCAGCTCGCTGGCCTCGCGCTGGATTTTTCCTCGTGTACGCAAATCACAGATATTGGAGTCTGTGCGCTGGCCTTGGAGTTGTCGGGTTTGAAGATGCTCGAAGCGATTAGCTTGAAATTCAACGGTTGCCACAAAATCACGGATAAGTCACTGTTGCAGTTCGCATCGACGCTTAATAAGCTGAAAAAGCTGACATCCGTTTCTCTTTACTTCAGCTCATGTGACCAAATCACTGATGAAGGTATGGTTCAGATCGCGCTTGGAGTCAGCCGACTTATGAACCTTCAAACGCTGATCGTCGACGTCTCGCTTTGCAACAGCACTCACCGCGCCGGGATCACCGATTATGGCATTGCGCAATTCGCTGTGTATTTAACCCAGGTGCATTCGCTTGAAAACTTCACTTTCTATGTCTCCTCATGGAACGTGACGTCTCACCCTCTAACGGACCAGGGCCTGAACGATTTCGCGTTGAATGTCGGCAAATTGCAGCAGCTGAAGAATCTGAAGCTGGATTTCTCCTGGTGTATTAATTTTACAGACCGCGGGATACAGAACATGGCAAAGAGCTTCAGCAAGCTGAAAAACTTGGTGAGCTTGAAAATCGATTTTTCGTGGTGCAAAGCGCTGACGAATAAAGGCTCCTTTTATTTTTCTAGTGCTTTACCGAAGCTCGCTGGGCTAAAGACGCTTCATTTGAGTTTTTCCTACTGCAATCAGATTCATGACGAGGCGATTCGCGATTTAACAGCGAATTTGCTCAAACTGCAGAAACTGACATATCTCACCTTGAACTACACCTGGTGTAATAATATCACAGACAATGGACTGATTTACCTCGCGAAGACCTTGCCGAACCTGTCTGAGTTAAACAGCCTTTCATTGCAGTTTAACAGCTCGAATCTATTGAACGACCAAGGGCTTTCAGAGCTCAGCAACTGCTTGCCTTTGCTGAAAAAACTGCAGAATTTGACGCTTTACTTTGCGCATTGCAATCAGATCGGAGAGCTTGGGCATAACGCCTTGGTCAATCGGCTGGGTCAGTTGGTGAATTTACAAAGACTTTCGCTGTATTTCTCCTCGTGTAAGCAGTTAACCGATGAGAATATCATCGTGTTGACGGAGAACCTTCAGAAGCTGGTGGGATTGAAGAACTTGATGCTCGATTACACTGGGTGTCCCAAAATAACTCAGCAGAGCGTAGTGAATTTGAAGTATGCGATGAATAAAATGGAGGAGTTGAAAGGCGCGGCATTTTATTTCTTCGAAGGCGATAGGAGTCCGAGGAAAACGGGTCGAAGGACGCTGACGTTTAAGCAGAGTACGGAGAGCGCGCTTCAAAATTAGGTAGGAATGAATTGAAATTCATGTTCCTCTAGGGATTAAGCTTATACTGTATGGCATTAACATATTGGATTGACGTTTCAGAGGTGTTTTTTTGTTCCTTTATGAGACAAATCCGAAAGGTTTATTTTTATGGTGGATATTTACCCCAAACGATAGGTAACTTTAATATTCTCAGTCTTTATTTTCTCATGAGTTTGAGCAATTGATACAAGTATAATGGAAATGAATTCAGGGTTTGTAGAAAATTTATGAATTTATTTTAGAGTAGGCGGCATCAGCCGAAAGAAGCTATGAAACTTGCTATATTGAGCTAAAATGATCAAATTAGCAGGTTTTAAATACACTTATTTACGATTCCATAGTAAAAGGATTTCATATGCTATTATTGAAAATAACATTTATCATTAAGTTTAATTAATACTTATCTCAAGGTAATTTCCGAGGCTCTCTAAAAAGCGAATTGGGTCACTCTCTCTGTATGCTTATTGATGAAAGTTCTCTCTCACACGTAGGTTCTATTGCTCATTTCTCTCCTAGCATGGTTAGTTTGCAGATATAGTTCCATGAGTGTTTCAGAATGATAAAGTACACAATCTTGATATTTATCTCACACATGCCGCTTCAATATCCAACTGTTAGTTTAAGAATTTCAATTCCTAGTGAGAGGTGTCGCATTTTCATTGGGCTGCCAACTGCCCGGTCGCACCTAAACAATCATATTACAAGAACACACAAACAAAACATCATATTTATTCATTTTTCAATAAACTGGTTATTGTTGCTTTTCCTACTCAATTTCTGAAGATCCAGACATTTTCAATAGTGAGATGGAAGGATTTTCTTAAGCATTTGATCAGATTTAACGATTCTTGATGAGTGCTTCCTGAGGGCATACAGAAAGTTTCGGAATAAAATACTGTTCTTTTTACTCTAACAATTCTTATTGCGTCACATAAGTCACATAAAGTTCATCATCATAACTGAATTCAATAATAATACTTACGTTCTAATTCGAACTCTTAAATTGCACTTTTCGGAATTTTTCAGTAAGAGATTTGTTTACAAATAAAAGCATGTGTCTTTGCTTGACTCCACGAAAATTCCTCAGAGCCGCTCATGTCTTAGCTCACTACTCATTAAGCCGTAAAATACTTATTTCAAATGGATCTGTCAAAGCAATTTCCATAGGGCCTCGTTTTCGTAATCCTCATTCTAATGCCAAGTCACTTAGAAGGCTTGGACCCCTTCCGATAGTCAACAATATAGCTTGTGCGAACAGAAATCAGTTGAAAATTTGTTCGGGATTAGCTGCTGACCAAAGCGGCCTTTTCAGCTTCTTTGACTGTGTTAGGAGAACTGAAGCGATTTTTGCAAACTCATAGGCTGCTAATCGAACTTCGTATTCCCTTTTTAAAATTCCAGTGAATTCTAAATGGACTTTTAGAAGAAAATAATTCTAATTGAAATAATTTTAACAGCCCTGGCTTAGCACAAATTTACCAAGAAGCGCGATATTTTCCTATTATTAAGCTCATTGCTTATCCGCCTCGATTGAAAGCAGGTGTAATCGCCGGCTAGTCATCAGTTAATGTTCCAATAGCACAGATCAATCCGAAGAGAATAGCTACTGGCAATATAGCCCTACTCAGGCTATGAACAGTCGATTTTCAATTAGATTTGCGCTAAATTGAGTCAGTTTTGAGACAATCCAAAGAAAACTTCTCAAGGGGAATCGATCACTTTATTTCTTTAATTTAGCTTGTCCTAACTCATGAAAATTAGCCAACGCAAATGAATACTGAAATAAAATTTTGAATGATTAATTTATAAAATGAGCCATTTTCTTTTGAATTTGAGTTAATTTTTCAGTAAATCCCGAACCTAAATTTCGTGATTTTTCAAGTAATTTCTAACCATCATTGAGGATTGAGTTCCTTCTTTTTTTTCCTCTGCCTCTCAAAGAAGGCCATGGACCTGTGCCCGAGGGAAGGCAATCCACTGAGCGTGGAGAAGGTTCGGTGATTACGAATTTCTTGCCTGAAACTAAAAAATTATCGAGGGTACATGAATTGTTTCCAACGGCAAAAGTTTTGATAATTAATTCGACGGCAATCAAATATTGACCGTCAAAATGCAAGAGTTTTAAAGATCATCAAGCAATACATCTTGATTGAAGGAATATATTAATAATTCTTAATAAAACAAAGAAAAACCTAAAACTCGCTCCGAAAGGACAAAAACTCGCCATTGAAAATGGACAACCTCTCACTCTTGGCTCAGCAACTGCTTCTTGCACAAAACGTTGCGAGAATCCAGTATCTTATGGGGAAAACTCCCCTTGCTTCCGGTCTAGCCCTTGGAGACCTCGCGAGTTACAAGGCGCCTTTAAATGTGACCAAAAGCATCGGAGTTCTTCCAACCGCTCTCTTTAACCCATTAGCATTACAAAGTGGGTTATTGGGAGGACAGTACCAGTCTCTGGTCGCTAAGGATATAAATAACGGACTTTTGGCCTCGAGTTGCCAGAAGGAATGTAACATCTCACAAACTTGCTCGGAGAAGAGCGAAGGGTCTGCGCCGAGACGATCTGAGGATGAGAAAGACAATAAAACGAATCAGATGAAAGGCCTGGCGACTAACAGTAAAAAAATTAGAAAAGTCCGAGAGGAAACGGCAAAGAGTGACCAAGGCACGGAGTCGCCGGAAAAGAAGAAGAAAGTGAGAAGATCAGCAGACCAAATCCAAAGAATGTTCAAGTGTCCTTCGGAGTACTGTGGGAAGTCTTATGGGTAATGATTGATGGTCTGTTCGCTTGCTAATGATAAATAACAATAGGTCTGAGACTTCATTGAAAGTACATATAAAGAATAAACACACGATGATAATTAGTGCAGAGAGACTTCAAGAGATTGAAGCGTTATTGGAGAGGTCATCGAGAAAGAAGAACCTGTGATGAGGACAGTGTGATCCTCGAAGTTTTGTGTGAATTTTTTAAGAGTCTATTGAAATTATTGATTCTATGCTGGGAAAGTGTTATCATTTGGTGGCTTTTCCAATGAATTTTTTTTGGGCTTCATGAGCTGATTTGACTTCTGGTTTAGAATTGCCGTAAATTATATACAGCTATATATAACATTATTTATGATGAGTGTGAAATTTGAAAAATTACGTGCATTGTAATTGATGGGAATAGCTAATGATACCGAATCGCAAAATTGAATAGCATATGCCATTGAAATCCTGTCAATGGTTAATTAGATTCTTCATGAACTGAGTGTCATCGGAGCAGTGAGAGAAACAGGAATATGGCGGTGAATTATTGATCATACATATGTAAGGACCAGGAATCAAGCTATTACAACTTTGAATGATGAAAGTAATGGTTTGAGTGCTGCTCACTAGCGATAAACATAAGCCTACTGTTTCCTTCAGCATGATTATTCTCCTAGTGATTTAGCTGCCGAAGTGTTCCAGTTTGATTCGTCTCATAAGCAGAAGCAAGTCAAAAGATATTTCATGCTTTATTGTTTCACTTCTCAGTTACAATGAATGAAAGCCTCATTGGGTCACTTATTACATTTTTGTCAAAATTTTTCGTGGAGTGCCATCTTTCGAAAACGAGTCGAAGAAATGCTGAGGGAGTATTATGTCAAGTTTATCAGGCGTTGTACTTAATCTGAGATTAAAAGATTAATTGAAGAAGCAAACAATCGCAGCCAAATCATACTGGAAGATGGACATTTTAAGCAGTATTTAATGAATCTTTGATGGACTAAGCGAGGGTGCAATAGTATGTATAATAGGATAGATTATTATTATATGAATCGTATTCTAGCATTCAATTGCGAAATTTTGATTGTGCCAGCATTATTGAAAGGCAATGTAAACTAGAAGTAGATTATCCATGTAGGGAATCGAAGAATTGATGACAAGCATATTGTGATTGAACTACCAGCAATGATAAAGTAGGCCATTAAATTTGAGAGTAGTATTAGAATTTCTTCTCTCGTATAATATCTCGTATAATAGTATGTATCCTAAGCGGAGCCCCTAAGTTTTCATTGCTGCAATACAAGGATGATGGCCAATTTCTTTCAACTTACAAACTCTAATTGCTAGTTAAATTACCAATGACTAGTTTAATTAGTTTGATTAAGAGTACTATCATAGTACTATTATTAGTTAGTAAAACTATTCAATGCGAATAAGAGCATCTAAAGATTTCAATGTTTATCATTGCGGTGCATTGAAAGCATTTCGGGGAAATGGATATTTAACCATCCAGTGTTTAGCGGCATTTGGCTATTCTTGTAGTTGTTTAGATTGGTTCCGAGATATTGGTGAAGAAGATCATTGTAAAGTTCCCCTCGGCACAATCCTCGAATTACGTACTCGTTATTGCGAGCTGCTTTGCTAAATTGTGATGAGAGGGAATGCAAAGGAGAAGCTTCAAGGAGAACGCTGCACCAAAAAAATATTTTTTTAAGGGTGAAAACTTTCTGGGCAACTAATGAGGGGAAAACAATGTACGAGATCATGATCACAGAAAAGTTAACCATCGATTGTATTTGGATCATTCTCTGCAATAAACTCATATTATTGTGTGAGGGACAAGTTTTTTGCTCAATACTAGGAAGTCCTAAGAGTGAAAAAAATAAATGGACTGCATTTTCATGGCAATGAGCGGTCATTCCTGCTGAACCTATGAATCTGTGAATCATCTCATTCGTATACATTTTACATACTGAGTTAGTTTCCCTCGCTCAATCAAGCCGTAATTTGGCTTATTAAGTGAAATTTGACCAATCGACATTAACCGAAGCAAGCTATTCTATATTCTACAAAACATATGTTTTAAATTCGATTTTCCATCCTTTCTGCAGTTAATTCTGGCTTGGCCAACCAACTCCCCATTTATTTGTTTCATTCCCATATTTGTTCTTGCTGTTAATTACTAAATTCTACTTAAATTGGATTTTATTTGCATTATTAATTCCCGCTACTATTTATCAACAGTAGCAATTAGTTTTCATAACAATTCATTCTAGTCATTGCATCTAAATCTCATTCATTTCATCATTGCAATTTACTCAGAAAGAGCAACAACACCCTTTCTGAATAAATTACTAATTAAATCTAGCTTTCCATAGTATCTCGCACAAGATACTCACTCACTGCAGACACCGTGAATGAATATCTCATGCGAATAATTTAAAACTTTAATTCATAGTCTACTCAACAGTTCTTTCAAGGCATCTCCCTTAAAAGGCCTGCTGAGAAATTCAATTTCTATTTCTCTCTAAAAACACTTCCACTCATTACTTTATTAATATTCTGTTCTTGTGGCATTATTTTCTCTTATTTACCTTTACGCATATTAACTCTGCTATCTGCTTTCTATATACCCTTATCGACAATTTGCTTGAAAGGAAAATGCTTTTATACATCTTCTTTCGCTTTCCCAAAACATACAACAATACACCCAATAATCGCACTCTACCAAACAGATTCATATTCATTACATCATTCCCAAAAATATAAAAACTTGGGCAATGAAAATACAAAACAACAATTACCAAAACCGGATCAAAATTCGATAAAACATCAGAAATTTTGAACAAGTTTTCCGTTACCGCAAATAACTACAATTTGATTTTGAAAACAAAAACCCCAATTCTGATTTTTCAAATGTTACCTTTACTAAAATTATTTCTCTCCCGATTAAAAAACATATTATAAATTTCAACGAATTCAAATTAATTTGCCTTGGAATTTGAAAATTTCGTTAATTAATTTTGAAATCAGCAATGAATAAAAGCTTTGAAAACTGATCTAATGGACTAGTTAAAGCCATTTCTGATTATACTGACACCTTGGTTTCTGGATGTTCGATGGTCTCTTGCCAGTGTTGTTGTTTCAATATGGAGTATATACACACTAATTTCCTATCACATGCATTGATTTAACATCTCATATGTATTTGCTAAGACATTTATTCAATTGTAAATAAAGAAAGAATTATAGTTGTATTTGTTATCGTAGTTTTTCTGCCTATTCCAAGATATATCCAGCAATATAAGCGCTTTGCTTCTCGTCATCACCACTTTATAGCGTTTGCTCTTTTGATGGCTCTCCGTTAAACTTCTTGAGATCTCTCACCTTTCCTATGAATTTTCAGCATTAATGAAATAGATCGTAGGAAATCTCTGACCTGTTCCTTCGAAATGATTCAACGGCTTGCTTGGTGCCGTAAATATTTATCATCATCGCATCTTTCGGCTTTGGTATATTCATTAAGGATCAAACAGTGACAGTTTAGTTTACCTTCAGTCCAGACATATTCAGATTTCTCCCTTGCCTCGACAAATACTTCTTCGACGGAGAAATCGTCTCTTTCGAAAGAATTCCCTTCGTGCTAGAGAGAGGCTGAGAATTGTCAACCTCAATCGTCGTCTCCTGAATCTGATCTAACGTGTCTCCTTCCTTCGACGTGTCTTGGGACATTCTGTGATGATTTTTCCGCGGCACAATTGCTGGCAACAACAAGTTCGTTGTCGGGCTCTTCGGAAACTTTTCCAAGCCGAACCCGTCGTTACCATCAGCCTTGAATGTTTCAGAAAACCGCTTCGCATCTAATTCAACGCCTGGAATATCTTTGGAAAAGAAAGTTCCAGTATTCATTAGCCTCATTTTCTCGTTATTAGCCATCTAAGAGAGTTATTGTAAACCAACACCAATGCATATAAAGTTACATTTCCAGTGTTTCCAAACAACGAAACTGGAGAGTTTAACCCGATCCCCAAGACATCTTGGAGTTTTTCCTTCGAATAATAGTCGAACTTCGGATCCAATGGCTCGAGCATACGAATGCCAAAGTTGGGATTCGAGTTCGAGCCAATGTCCTCCTTTTTCTTGTCTTTTGTAACTTTTGGTGTATCGCCCAGTTTTTTCCTCTGGAGGCTTTTACTTCGCTGCCATTCCTCGACTATTCTCATTGATTCTCTCTTACGCGCGTCTCTCATGATCTCCTCGAGCTTCCTTTGGTTTTCTTCCTCTTGTTTCTTTCGATTAAACTCGTTTATTTGGTTCTTTCGCATGGCTTCTCTCTTTCGTAACAGCTCTTGGTACTTCTGCTTTCGTTTCTCTTCCTCCTGCAGGACGATTTGTCTTGCCTCTTCCTAAAAGCGGTATCAATCAGCGATTGGGGACAATGAATGAGAGGTACATGGATCTTCCTAGCGACCTCTTCCTGCTGACGCTTCTTCTCTTCAAGTCTCCGTAAAAACTCCTCCTCGGCTTTTTTCCGCTTTTCAAGAAGTGCGTTTTTGCGCTCTTCTTCGAGTCTTTGCTGGTCTAGTTGCATCTAAATCAATAAAATCAATCGCTGCGAGCTGGAGGCCTCAAACCTGTTCGCGCCGCTCTTCTTCTTCTCGTTCTCTTTTTAATATCAATTCTTTCTGCTTCGCTACGCTGTCGCTGACGTCGTCTAGCAGTTCAATGATGGAATAGTTCTTTATATTGAACAAACTCCTAAATGAAGCTCATTAATAGCGAAAAACGTCACGGTTGCATACTCAGGAAGCTGAATAGTGTTATCTAACCCACAAGTATAGACCTTCTCGGCATCCTTCACCATGCTAGGCTCTAATCCATCGGTTATTACTATACTAAATATCTAATTACCCTTTGAAACCTTAGGCGTGATAAATCCCATTGTATTTCCGAATAAGAACTGCAGCGTCTTCGTTTGCTTTTGATTCCCTTCTCCACCTGCATTACTGTCTTTCTCTCTTTTTTGTAGATCATCCTTCAATTTCGAGCACATTTTTCTCTGCAGTTCCCAATCCACCATATCAAGATCCATAAAACAGCTATTCTTGGGTATTTTCTGGAATTCAGGGTCAACCGCTTTTTTAGAAATCGCATATAGAGCCAATAGGCCTCCTTGAGTGATAAAAAACGAACGAAGCTTATCATTGTCTCTGGTTTCTCCTGGGATATAGTTCCTTCGGTTATATCTCCCAGCAAAAGAGCAAAGGCATCGAATAACCTGAACCATCAACACGGGGTCGTAGTCTTTTGCTTTGGCCTCGTCGCAGGCGCTCAATGCGATATTTGTCAGCGCGTGGATGATTCGGTCGCAAACGACTTTCTTCATTTGGTTGTGTTGCTGCAATAGATGATGAATTGCGGTTATCTTCATTGAAAATAGGTCAGATGGTCGAAAAAGCAAATTGACTATACCGTAGTGATTTGAATGTCTATCGGGATGTCCTGTGAGTAGAGCAAGTTGATCATTTGGGTTACGTTCGCCGGCATTGCCAAAATTCCATTGATTTTTGACTCCGCGACTAATTTCAACGCTTTGCAAGCAAGGCTGATCTCCTTATCCGAGAGCAGTTCCCAATTAACCAATTGACTGAGTATAACTGATATCGGCACGACGAATTGGTCAAAAGAAGCTGTAGCAGTGCCCTCCATCATCCCTTTGACTAAATTATAGATATTTTCGATATTAGGCTTCGCCTGTGTATTGGCGGATGGTTTATCCCCAGCATTATTGCTTTCCGCTGGTTCCGTACAAACCCGCTCGTCTGACTCACCGTCTTCGGCTATCTGGCTCTTATTTTGAGTGGATTTCGTCCCGCTCAGGCCAGGTGCAGGTCTCCGCAGACCTCGCAAAGACTGGTTGATTTTTATCTCGAGTTCTCTCTTCTGATTTGCTTCGTTTTCGTAAGCCTTATTCACAGAGCTTCCTCTTTCCCCTGTGCTATTATTTACTAGAGTTTGCCGTGCAGGTTTTGATTCAGGCGGTTTTAGCGAGGGAATCGGATAGATATTTTCATTGAAATCACCTCTTGCGTTCATCGGACCGTTGTGGTAGCTCGACCCGTGCTCGCAGTACAGCAGCTCGAATCCATTTTCACTCGCTAAATGTAGTAATATATGGAATATCAGCTCATGATAGCAAAATAAAACGTACTTTTTGTATCTTTGGCTGGAGGAATCAAAGGGTCCAAAACGATCGCTAACATGTCGTCAACCATTTTATTCACGAGATTTTTTGCAAAAGTGTTCGCGTAGCCGAAGTACGGGTTCGTATTTACCTAAAAAGCGCGTTAACGCTCCTCTCTGAAAAAGTTCAAAGCAATTACCTCAAGCAGCCAAGTGCGAAAATCCTCATCAATGAGAAAATCATAGCCAAACAGTTCAAAGCAATTCTTCCGCTTTTTTGAATTCAGGCTTTTTTTCACACTGAGAAACGTATCAATGATAAAATCCTTCATCCGAGGCATCAAATGCTTCTCCACATTAACCCCTAAACTTGGTAAGGTCTCATCCAGGTACTTCTGCAGCGCATCGAGACTTAGAGTGTTTCCTTCTTCATGTTTTCCGTAATTATCGCCGTGCTTCTGCAGACAATTATTCGTTAAATGCACATAATTATTGGGGTTGTTGAGCGAATATTCATCCGATGAGGTCCTCATGTACCCATGCTTGTATATAAACACCTCATTCTTGCAAGTCACAAGAGCCCAGATTCTAATATCAAACTTCCTTCCGCGATAAAGTAGCGGTTTTTCGATATATTTCTGCACCACCCAGTAAGTATTTAGCGGCTGAGCATTCAAAAACGAGTTGATTTTATCGAGACTCTTAAAAATCTCGATTCCACGCCCTTGGTTGAGGTTGGCGGGCTTGACCAGCCAGAGGTTGTCTTGACAATGCTTCTCTGGCATGTGCTCTTTGTGGAAGAACCCATTTCTTAAATCTCTGAACCTGGTCACGAAGCTCACGTATTCGATACCGTCGAAACCCGCAGTGATCAAAAAGGTCGTCGGCGTGGTCTCCCACACTGTGTACCTGGCGTTTGCTATATAATAACATGAGTTAGCGGTGAGTATCACGGGGAAAGTTTGCCTGCTTGCTCATGGCTGTTGTAATATTTCTTCAGCGACCTAATGAGACCCGTTTTTGTGCATAGATTTCGATTGTCTTGAAAATGGTTGAAAATCTAACATAAATTAGCCCTTTTAGAGAATTTAGCCACGAGTTAAGTACCATAGGGGTGTTTCGAGACACTTGGTCCGCGTTGGCATATTCCTAGCGTGATTTGAAGCGAAGTAGAGCAAGGATTGCTTACTCTGATTGAGAAATTGGTTGGTTTCCAATAAAAATCAATCTTCTGGTAATCCTCGGCGTTTTCGACCTAGAGCAAAGCAGTTTGATAACCCACGCAACAAAAGGGGATTACTTCTTCCCAATTTCCTCTCTCAAGAAGCGCCTTTCGAACGGCGCCGGGGTTGTTGCCACCAATTACACAGAACTTTCTCATTCTAGTGGCTGCTGTTGATTTGAAATTAATTCTGGGTTAATCAGAAACAAAACTTACAAAATTTAGCTAATAATCGTCAGCGCAACTTTTATTTCAATGAAATCCACCCACAAAATCCCTCAGCGTCACCTATAGACCCCAATCCCCTTTTTTTTTCTGAATAATCAAGAAAGAGACTCTATTATCATTCATTTAAGTTTGTATACACACATTATTGATACACTGCAATGCAAAGTATTAATATTCTTTATGTAGTTTTTTTTGTTGTTTTAAGGTTAGACCAAGTGTTTACGTATATATATTCATAAAGTTATAAACCATCAAGCTTTGCATGCAACAAATATACTGCAAAAGTCGGTAAAAAATTGAATAAAAAATATGCGATAAAATTTTATAGTTATTATTGTTTTAGCTTTTTGACTTACTCTAAAGTTCAAAGGATGGGTTTCTTGCAGGGTAGTTAATGTTAGTTGTCTTTTTCAAGGCATCGTCGCAGATGCCATGTGAATATTTACATTAGAAAAAGTCGTCTTTGAGCCCCTCCCTGTTATCACTCGAGAGAAAACCGAAGTCCTGGGCATCCTTTGGGAAGTTCTGATAGAGGAATATTTCAGACAGGAAACCGCCGTAGTTGCTGCCGGTGGACAGCTTCCGGTCCCGGCTCCCCCAGATTTTATCAAACCCATCATCGATCATGTCGTTCCCAAAAGGAACCGATTCATTCTTCTTGAAAAGCGGCTCTTCAAACTGTTTATTCTTTTCATTGTCGTTACCAAATAACGACTGGTATTGTGCTCCCTCGACGCTGGGCTGATTCAGCGTCGGGTTCAAAGCGAAGCCATCGAGACTTGGGGTCTGCTGCCCGAGCTCGAGGCTGAGTCTGGGCTTAAAGGAGAGGAAAATATCGTCTTGGTATTCAATGGACGTCGTTCTTTTGTTATCAACCGTGAGGTTTTGGGACGGCTGAGGGAAATTCTCAACAGGCATGAGCTCCCGCTTCTCAACCTTCGGAGGAGGGAGTTGAGATTGGAAATTTAGACTTATTTGGTTGTTTATGACCTTGTACCTCTCCTCTGCAGGGTTCGGAATAGGGTTCAGTGTAGGAAGCGTGTGGGTAGGGATAATGTTCGCCCTGTTGCTAGCAGCATTGAAAATCGGGGCATTGGTTATCCCGTAAGGGTTCCCAGAGATCGTGAGGTACTGCAAGTCCATGATGGACTTAGCCAGCTCGAAATTACATGATGTCGTATTCATAACCTTCGCCAGGTTTCTCTGGAAGCCGGACATAAAAACGTCTTCCAGCCCTTCCTTCGGGTTATAATCGCATTTTTGAGCCGTTATAGTCGGGGTCGGCGTCGTCGTGCTTGGATCTGAGTTGAGAGTTCCCATTGACCCGACCTGGTTGGCCGTTGCTTCTTTCTTCAGCTTCTTTGTCGTGGGAGATATATCCGTTGGTGACTCATCAGAGGGGATTGAGTCGTCCCAATTGGTTGAAATCTCATTAAATATCCCTGAGTGACCGCCTTTCTTCGGGCTCAGCGATCGGTAATCCTTGTCGTTATGGCCGCTGGCCTGACCGTTTGGCTCAATTTTCTCATGGCTCTTCAGGTGTTTGTTAAGGCTACTCTGGTAGAAGTAAGTCCTTTGGCAAACCTCACATTCGAATTTCATTCGTGCGCTCTAATGATGAGGTTAAATGAATGTCATAGAAGAGGTTATTTACTGTGTTTTCGTGAACCTGCTGGTGCTGCTTGAGGTTCGAGTGCGTGGAAAACGTCTTGGTACAGCGTTCGCATTTATATGGTCTTTCGCCAGTGTGAAGTCTCTCGTGTCTTTTCAGATTGGAGATCTAATGGAGAAGAGTAAGTAAAAATGCCATTGAGGCAAGTTACCTGTGTGAAAATCTGGTGGCAAACGTCGCAGGTGTACGTTTTCTCAGGTTTTTGTCCTTTTTTCGTCGGAGAGTTCATAGAACATTTTTTCATTGGTGACATCGATGGACTACTGTTGAAGCAAGTGAGAACGAGAGGACTTGTGAGGGAAATTACCAGTTCTCGCTCAAGTCGTTTTCTAACTCCGCGAGTTTATCTTCATGCTCGAATTCTGACGAGCTTTGATTGCCGAGAAACGTAGGTCCGCATTTGATCGGAGCGAGGGTTCTCGTCTTGTATCGAGGAACGTTGGTGTTAGCTGCTTCAGGTAAGAAAGAACTTTGCTCAGCGTTCATGAAATGGCTATGGTCGATTTTTTTGTAAAAAACCAGTATCTAATGTGATTATAAATTGTCGGCTGCAATTAAGTGAACTGGTTCACTTTTGTTACGCTGTTTAATAAACTTTGACAGGTGAATTTACGACGAGCTACCCCTCGCATTCGATCGAAGGAGAGAGCCCGCAGAGCAGAAAGGCAGGCGTCGACAGTCCATTGGAAGCAACATTTGATTAGCCGAATTCTGACTTGTTCAATCAGATTAATCTAATGAGTATTCTCTCGGCAGGTAAACGAGTGAAGTATTGCAGTTTAGTAAGCTAAGGGATGTTTTTACACATAAGAGGCTATGAAAAGGACATTTGAATTGGAATTAGGCCACTACAAATGGATATATACCTAGTGATGCAATTTTGGAGCGTTTCATGGATTCCTAAATTAAAGCAGAATTAATTAGAATTCGTTCTTTTAAAAATTTAAATTAGATTTCAAAATGCACCTTTTTTCTTCATCAGAAAATGGCCTCACTTAATTGAAACACTAAGGCTCGATAACTCGGCAAAAGAGAAAAAAATTTTCCGATTTCAGCGCATTGCAAGGCTCTGTAAGTATCCATTAGGAGAGAACTTGCCATTTTTCATGGGCAGATGGCTTTTGCTTTGCTTTATTTTTCCAGAACATTTGTGAGCTTGCAAGCTTTGATGCTATTTCCAGCAGCGCGTTTAGCACTTTAATTCGTGCTTAGGAACTGAAATGTCCCATGTAGCTGACCTATAGTGGAGCTAGACCCATGAAGACAGCAGCAGTTGCTTGTAGTGGCTCTCAGAATGAAATATATTTCATTTTTTCTTCATTTTTGATAGTCATAGAATGAATATTTGAGCTTTAATGAGAACTAATTAGGGTTAGGCTTTTGATTAGGGACAAAACCCTTAACAAACTTATTATAAGAGAACCATAATTTTCAAAGGACTGAATTTAACTGAAATTGGAAATGAGCGTATTAGTTATTCACATAAGAAAAGCAGTTAATTCATAAGAAATTAGCGGATTTCATAGTTCCGTTTATTATAACAGATTTCAAATCAAAAAAAGATAAGAAAGATTAATATGAAGAAAACCTCCAGACAACAGGACAAGAATACCAAAACCGTTCAAGCCAACGTTGGAAAGGACCCGGATCTCAAGCGAACGCTGAGAGGACACAAAGATCTGGTCTACGCCACCTCTTTCGCCCCTAACATGTAGAAATTCGTTAATTTCATAGAGACTTATTCTTCGTAGGAAACAGCTGGCTTCTGCTTCAAAAGACTGCTCAGTCATCGTTTGGAACCTCTCTTTCCGCGAAAAACCCTTCCGATTCGCCGGACATAAAGGCCCTGTGTACGATGTAGCCTTCTCTCCTAGTGGGAGATACATCGGCTCGGCCTCAATCGACGAAACGGTCCGAATTTGGTACAATTCGATGTAAGTTTCTACTGCAAATCGCTTCCTTATATTCCTATTAGAGAAGGGCATTCTCATTCGATCAAGGCCCACGACGAGGCAGTTACCTCAGTGAATTTCTCCGTTGATGAAAGAATGCTCCTCACCTCCTCCGAAGACACCTCAATCAAGGTCTGGAACACTCATGACCGCCAGAATCTATGCGCGCTAACCGGCCATTCATCCTGGGTCTTGAACGCCTCTTTCTCGCCTGACGACCGCCTGATCGCTTCAGGCAGCAGAGACAAGACTGTCAAAGTCTGGGATGTCGAAACCCATCAAAGCATCCACACCTTCTACGAGCACGTCGGCCCAGTGACCTCGGTGAAGTTCCATCCTGATGGAACCTGCCTCGCTGCTTGCTCAGAAGATAAAAAAATCAAGATTTGGGATATGCGATCAAAAAGACTCCTTCAGAACTTCGACGCCCATTCAGCCACGGTGAACCAGATCGCCTTCCATCCCTCAGGAAACTTCTTGCTCTCCGCCTCACAGGATTCGAAGTTGAAAATATGGGATATGAAAAACGCTAAGTTGGCCTATACACTTTATGGGCACGAAGGAAACGCACAAGCCTGCTCGTTTTCTGCCGCGGGCGACTACTTCGCAACAGGAGGCAGTGATAACCTCGTGATGATCTGGCAATCGAACCTTGGAGAGCCAGCAGGCGAGTATCTTGAAGAGATACCAATGCCTTCCCATAGCAATACATATTTGAAGACAATGCAAAGTAAATCGACACGCAAGAGAAGTCCTGGTGATACAAGCTCACCGAAAAAGCGAGAATTGTACACTCAGCACAATGGAACGTCCAGCGGGACTAAGTTTAGGGGCGCTGTGACCGAACGCTATGAAGAAGCAGTAATAAGAGCTTGAATTGAGAGTGTTTTAATCGTTTTGTTAAGGACACTAATTCGAAATTGCCAGAGTACCTTTCTGAAGTGATGGCCAAAATCGTAAGCCAGATGGACATCGTGACTAAGTAACAATTATTTTACTGCTTCTGGCTAATCGGGGTTATCTAGGACTATGGTATCGATTGAGAAGAAGCTGACTAACAACGAAGAACGCGTCGACAGATTGATTCGAACCGCAGTGGGTGATAAGTCCGCATGGGGCGCAAGTTTCTCCGACGAAAGCAAACTTGAGTTATCTCAACTCGGAGGCAGTGTCGCTGGGGGCGGCTCTGTTCCCCTGATCCCAGGAGGCACCTCGCAAAATGTTCTCGGAGGAGGAAGCATCGTCCTGCCTCAAGAGAAAGAAGGAGGCGTCTCCTTCAAAGGCTTGAGAAGAGGCTCATAAAAGCGCATTGATTTGAATAACCTGCTGCATTTGATTTTAAATCACGTTTTTTTCCATAATAAATTTCTCATGGCTGAAAGCCTTTTATAATTAACTTTCCTCGATAAAATCTGCTATTTTACACCGAAATTTCAATTCTTAAAACATCCTTCAATCTGCTTCGCTATTTTTATTAGAGAAATTATCATTTTAGGAGGCTTGCAGATTTTTTTTACAAAGACTTTTGTGGTATTCGATTGAGAATTACAAATTTAACAAAGAATTTTGATACGTTCTTCACATTTGAAATGAAGTTAAAAATTAAAAGCCTGAACTGAAATTCTCTTCTGATCAGCCATTCGACTTGACAAATGCACAGACTTTAAGATTTGCAGTTCGTTATCCACAAAATTTTCATTTTGTATTTGGGTTCCCGTTCTCGAAGACTTTATACCGAGAGTTTTTCTCTCTTTCATTCTTCTTACAAAATGCGAGGGCTGTATCTCCTGTATATCTGATAGCGAACTTGGCTCTTTCATCGGGATAGAAGCTCTTCTTGGTCGCGAGTCTTGATCGAGCCAATGCCTTGATGAATTCGCGATTGAAGGCTCTTGCAAATTCTGGCTAATTTGGCTCCTCGAGTTAGCTTTTTGGATGGATGAAGTATCAAAAACAAGTCTCACAACGGGATTGGGCTGCAAATGCGCCTCTAGATCAGGAAAACTGGACGGCGGGGAGAATATCGTGCCTTGAGGAGAGGTCATTTCGTCTAAAACAAGCGAGCCCGGAGACTTTGTCGCTAGGGTAGTGATCGATGATATTTTCAGCCTACTGAGCTTCTTCTCACTGGCCATAGGAGACACCTCGCTTACCACCTGAGGCGTCACTTTCTGTTTCGCTCTTAACCTCTTGCAGAGTTGCACAAGTCCTAGCAGAGTCTCTCCGATCGCGATCAGTCCATTAAACCCAATTGCCGTCATAATAATCGCGATAAAGGCAAGTCCTATTGTGTCTTCATGATCAACAGCTGCTGTCCCATCCTGCATTCCCAGCCAAATCGCAAGCCCGCCTAAAATCCCTTTCACCGCGTTATTTACAGCGAAAATCGTCGTTTGTAGCTTCGAAGCGAAAGGTCTGTAAACAACAACGGTTAGAATCCAGAATACGAGGGTCAGTGCAGTGTAAGCGATCGCTTGGGCAAAGCCAAAGTCTTGGAAGTAGATGAGCAAGAAGTCCACGATAATACTCTCGAATGTCATTACGAGAAGAAAGTTTCTGTTGTACCAGTGATTCGTGCGGAATCCCTCAGCAACCATGTTCAGCCGGGCAGGAATCTCCGCCCATTTTTTTGCCTCTTTCTGCCCTCGAGGCTCCTCTTGGTTGTTCAGCTGCTGCTCAGTAACCTGATACTCGATAACATCCTTTTCAGGTTCTATTCCCACTTTGGCTGGGGCTTTTCGGTTCAATAGATAGATGAAGTAAGCGAATAGAATCGGATAAGAGGCTAATATTGCAATGCAGATCACGGAGGCGTATTTCGGGTACCAGCCTAAGGGAGTCTCCTCGCGCAATTGAATGATACTAAATAGCACGAGCTCTGAGCAGTCTCCGATATAAAACGTCAAAAACAGATTCCACATGATGGAGTCCCGCACGCTTTTAAACAACTTATTGAGGGAACTGCATTTCTTTGGGAGGACCACGACCAGCACCGAAGTCAGAGCTATTAGCGTAAGAGCGATAAACTCGCGGTCCAGAGTATTGCCTGAGTTCCCGAGAAGCACGGCCGACATTCCAAACTCTTTAAACTTGCCCGAAGCGGCTGATGGAATCTCATATTCGGTTTCAAATGTGTTATAAATGTTAGGCAAAAAATTCACGTAGAGAAGGGTGCAGAACTCCTTGAAATTGCCTGGGAAAGGCACGTTGATAAACCTGAAGAGGAGTATATCGCCAACGAACCCAATGAGGAGAACAGCAGTCGTGCTGCCGGCTCTGGCGATCAGAGGAAGGATACTGGTCGCTCCCGCTTGTACCTGCATTGCTGTTGAAGCGACCGAGCTGGATGTTTTTGCAACTGTTAAAGTGAACGGTTCGGTGACAATTGAAGAGGGTTGTGGTTGCGGGTTGGAATTGTTTGAGGTGACATTGGGAGTTGGGTTGTTTGGAGGGTTACTCGGTGGATCTTCGGTGGGTGGGTCAGTAGATTGTGGAGGTGGATCATCAGGCGGGGGTGATACACAAGAACCGTCTATTAGGACAGTGGATTCAGTACATGAGTCACAATTATCAGCGCTTGTGCAGGAAACACAGTTGACAGGGCAACTTTCGCAAGTGGAATCGTTATTGTAGTAGCCAGTGGGGCACTCCGTCAAACAAGTGTTATCAGCGGGATAAAAAACGTTAGAAGGCTCGCAGGATGTGCAATAAGAAGCGTTTTTGCACGTAGCGCAGGTGCTCGGACATTCCATGCAACTCAAGCTGCTACTGTCGCTATAATAGCCTGAATTGCAAACGACAACGCATTCTCCATCGATAAGTTCAAGCGTGCCATTGCAGCTCGTGCAAGTTGACGCGTCAAGGCACGATAAGCAATTTGCTGGGCATTGAGTGCATTGTTTGGTGTTAGTGTCGATAAAATAAGGAGCGTCTGTCGGACAAGCAGGGTAGCAAAACCCATTGGATTCCCAAAGTACATAGTCGCTTGGACAGCTCGAACAGGACCTAGTCGAGGGCTCTGCGACGGAGCCCGCTGGGCATGAATCCACACACTCCACTCCGGATAAATAGTACCCTTCTTTGCAATCGAGGCATATCGTTGTGAGGGCTGTAGTTACAGCGGTTGTTTGGCAGTTCGTTGTGAGATCTGTTCAAAATAGGTCAACAATGCGAGAATTTCAGTGAGTTTACCATCAGAAGAATCGAATATTGAGCCTACACCAGTCACCTCGAGCAAATTCGCGATGTGAAAGGGAGCTGCCCAGTTCATATTCACTTTTAGGGAGGTTCCGTCTAACCAGGCGCAGAGATCCACGATGATATTCTTACTCCAATAATTCGCGTTACTTGTGGTTGTATACAGCTGGCCGAGTGCCTGCAACGGCGAATGGTTCACTGAGGCGTAGAAACTAATATTTGTGTTATTTAACTGCCTATCTGCGACTACCGCCACGACGACATGGTTAAATTGCTCTGGAAAGGACAAATGTCAGTTGGACACGTAACAATTCGTTGCTTTACCATTAGAAACCGTCCCTGGAGGATACATGTATTGCCATCCAGTTTTTTTCACCGCGTTCAACATAATGGTATTATTCGTGGCGTTATAGACAATGCTCATGATATCGCCCTTCGGGTTCACCCGAAAGTTGAGGAGCGCTTGGTTGCTCGCTTCTAATGGCATGAAATCAAAGCTCACCACGAAAGAGCGCCAATCAGCTAGACCCAACGTCCAGGAAATGGGTTGGATATTACAGCCAATCGAGCCTGCTGGCCCAGTATACGTAGTATTCGTTTCACCTGGAGTTGAGAAATATGAATCAACACAGACAGTATTAAAGCGCTGCTTACCACTTAGTTGGGCGGAGTAGGCAGTCGAGGTGCCGTCAATTGAGTATTGATTTCCCTGAGCGAAATAATCCCCGTTGGAAATGTCTCGAAACACCTGAATTATTGCCGCTGAAGCACGTCATTATAAAATTAATCAAGAGAGTTCATACAGTCGATATCATTTTGCAGTGCCAGCTTCTGGTGAGGGTCAGTAATGTAAACTCCCGCGAGCATTCTCCACTTATAAATCGAGCAATTGCAAGGATGCATAACCGAAGTGAGACTGTCATCGCCAAAAATAACACTCGCATTTGAAGCGAGATAATACAAGTTTGGGTCAGAGATGACTCTCGTGTATTTTTTTAGTGACGTCGCGCTCGCGGCTAACGAAATCTCAAAATTGTATTCCTGAGCGATCGTGCTAATTGAAATGAAAACGAACGTCCAAGACCCAGTTGCATAATATTGTGTCGAGTCCTTTTAATTTATTAAAAATTACAATGTAAAAGTGCAGAATTTTTACATAGGAAAGGTCGCTGACGTTTCCATAAGCATTAGTTGATGTCCCTACGGTTGCCATTAAATTAGTTTTCCATGTGCCTACGTTGATTAGTAAAGCAGGAAGCCGTCCGTTGTAAGTATCGCTGGAACGAGGAAAAAATTATAGGATTTGATAAAGCAGTGATTTGCTACGTCAGCTCGTTGAATACTCGATAGAGAAGTCCGTATTCAGACGCTTTTAGATAGGAATTTGCACCCCAATTAGCAGCTTGGAGCCAAACAGCTATTGTGTACTCTTGAGTGTCTTGGAGTGCGGGGTTGAGTGTGCTCAGTTGAATTTGTTCATTGACACCGTCGATTTGAAAGGTTCTTGATGTTGTGGTGTAATAGCTCAGGACGTCGAAACCGCCTATTAGCAGATTTAACAAATTGTCCGCCTTAATACGATACTTGCACTTGTGCAGATGACGAGAGCCAAAATATATGAAAATCCAAGGGAAAATAGCCTGGTGTTCCTTCGTTGGAAGCTCATAGCTGCTTGGTAATTGAGCTGCAGCGCCAAAGTGAGTTTTCGGAATTTAAAATCAATTTAATAAATTGAAAGAGCCGTTAATATTTTGGATTAACGGGTTCTATTTCCTGATACGTTGCGTCTAAAAAGGCGATTTAAAGTATCCTATTCTCCTTTAGATAACACAAAATCTAAGTGATCATTGGTCATGACTTTGTTTTATGAAGCTGTCCCTCCTGGAGCATTTCACAAGGCGAGTTCTAATGCATGCTTTCTTTCTCTTTTCAAAATTTTTTTGCCTTAGCCTCAAAGCAAATAGATAGGTTTATTTTGGATTTTTGAGTGTTAGATTATAAATTATGACATTATGGAAGCGAAGTTTTTAATGCTTTATGTTCGCAACAATTTGCTTTGTGATTTGAGTGTTTTTGAACTGCTTAGTGAGTATATTTCAAATAAAATTTTGGATATTTTGCCGCAAAGCAGTCCGAAATTCAAATAACTAAATCTAATTTATTGCGAACAAATACTCAATGACAGAGACCAGCAAGGAAATTACTCTTGAGACAAACCCAATTCACTCTCCGGAGCCAATAACAAGGTTTCTTTTGATGCTTCACCTCTCCATAAACCCATGATTTTCAATATAATAGAGAAAAGCGAGAATCCGAGCTGATAAATCAGGTCAAGCAAGTGCTTCATGACATGGCTTACGACGACCTACCTAAAGGTATCAAAAACCTCGAGGAACTCCTAAGGCACCCCTTGCTCGCTGAAGGCCTTGATGGTTTAAAATATCAATGCTATATTAACCTGGGAATGGCGTATCAGGAGTTGAAAAGCAATTATAACGCTTTGAAATACTACTATAAGGCCTTACAAATCCAAGAGGCTGATTTCGGCACCTGGATGAGGCTTTCGAAGATCTGTCTACAGAAAAAATACTTCGAGCAGGCCGAGTTCAGTCTTCAGATGGCATTGCAATACATCCCAAGCATTGTCTACGAAAGAACGTTATACGAGCAAATGATACACGTGGCTTATATAAAAAACTCATTCGAGGAGTGCCTTAAGAAAATTGATTTTCTTGAACGGAAAGAGCCCCTAAGTGAGAAGATACTCCTATTGAAGGCCTACTGCTACAGAAACCTGAAGTAACACGCTAAATGCTTTAATTGGCATAAGTTGATTGATTTCTTTTGTACAGACGAGAGCAGGAGTATCAGAAATTTTTGAAACAAGTAAAGGAGATTGACCCCAGCTTGAATGAGGAAATGCTTAAAAATTTGCACGAGAGAATGACGTTTGATGACGAAACTTCAATCAAGATGAAGGAAGAAGGAGCTCAGTCATCCGCAGAAGCTGATGAAGTCCTGAGCAAGGGCATAACATACAGAGAAATTGAAATAAAGATAGAGAAATATAATTGGGAGAGCTACTTAAAACTTCTCAAGGGATTGGTTAAATTGAGTTTTTTGAAGAGAAATGGTCAGTCGATACCCAACAAACTCAAGAAGAGCAAGACGCTGCAAAGTTACGTGGAATTCTTTGAAGTCGAGTTGAGTTTAGGCGACTTAGTGGTCAGATTGGTAGGTATTTTCAAGTGAGGAGATAATTTTATCAATTGTTTAGAAAGACCCAAAAGAGCCTAAAATTACCACGGACGCCAGCAGTTCTACCCACAGACAGCTCGATGAGACAATTCCACACCCTAAGCCAGAGACAGAGAGTAAATGTCCTATCAAAGTGGCTCGAAAAACGGCTGCGAAGAGCAATGTTAGCAGTCAGAACGGCACCCAAGCCGCTGCAGGAACAAAAAGCGTGAAGTTTCAAAAGGAAGAAAAAATCCACGCAAAACCCGAAAAATCGTCAGCCAGGCTCCAGAATCTCAAAACCCAGCAAAATTTTTCTAATACTTCAATCGAAGAGGTGCTTCGCACGACAATCTTCAAGAATCAGATCACGTTCGCTGATTTTGTCAAACAGTGCCACAAGGATCTGCTTGAACCGAATAAAATCGGCATCGACAATGAGCTGTATTACACAAAGCATTTTTCCTCAACAGAGCCTGAAAACACGGCTTCGGATGCATTGCTAAATCCAACCACGAGTTCGCATATACAGTTTTCATCACAACTACTAGCAGACAACGAAGATTCTAAAAAGGCGCAGGAGAAGTACTATTCATTAGCAAAACGAGATTTTGAAGTATTTATACGAAAGCATCATGGCAGCATCTTCACATCATTGAACCAGCTAGCTTCTATCACTCTCGAGTATTTCTTCGCGAATGGCCAAAAAGAAATCCCTTCTTCTATCGAAGGATTATCATATTTTGTAACTGCTACAAAGACGCTTAGTCTTTGTCCTTCGTTCTTCCTTACAGAATCCCACAAGGAGATTCTTGCAAAAATCTACTTTTATAACACTCAAATGTACCACGAGCCACTACAAAACGACTTCAGTGTGCTTCTCACAGCGTTTGAGGTCCTTATGGACTACTATATTTTCCGTCAGAGCCTCCAAAGCCAGAATAATAAGAAAAAAAGCGAGAAAAACGCACAATATGAGGCTCTTTTAAAGGACCTATCCCATAAAATTCTCTTCTATGATCAGGCCGAGTTTGCCTCGAGGTACTCAGAAGAGCATGCCATCCTGCTCAGGGTCAGAGCGTCCTATGCGTTGGCAAAAATGTTCACTTTGGAGGCTTTTAACTGTCAGGAGGTCGCAAAAACGTGTTTGGCGCTGCTGGAAGTGGACCTAAGGAGAATCGATGAGGTGATTACCCCGAACAGCCAAATGCTTGAGAAGAACATCTACATGAACATCTTCTGGACGAAGGACAAGTTCATTGATAACGACAGAATTGGCCATATTACCGAGCTACTTCAGGTGTATGAAGCCCGAGGACAACTGTCTGTGACTAAGAATACAGCGGTTGTCGAAGAGCAAATGGGGATCGATATCAACGTCCTCTTCAGCATTTTCGATCGGAAAGTCAAGGCCTCATTTGATGATTCGATTGACCTGTGCTATCCGAAGCTGTTTGAGAAATTATCAACGGCTGCGTTTGAAACATTCATAGTTTATTTCCCGAAAATCGTCGAAGTTTTCCTCGATATTATTTTCAAAAAACCCGAATATGAAGACACGAGGAAGATGATCATCCACGTGTATCTAAAATTGAAAATAAATAGTCTCCTTCAGCTGTTTCTCAAGCACTTGGAGAAAAAAGACGTCATTGCAAATTCTCTTAGTAATGACACTGAAATTATCAAATCATTGCTTCAAGCGAAGTTTCTACTGCTCAAAGCTTACTGCGTGAACATCGTGATTGACTATATCCTGGATTTCGAGCTGATGTTTGACTGCTTTAGGAAAATTGGTAAAATTCTTGTAAAAATCCATCAGAGCGAGTTTGAACTCGCTCCGTACAAGTTCCTACGAACCCTGCATACAATGCTCCAGATGATCCCTCCCGAGCGAAACAAGGCGCTTTACTCAAAAATCGAAGCTGATTTGAGGCAGGAGGCGATGTTGTCAGGCCTGCGCTACCTTGGGCTTCGCTTTTCGAGCTATTTTGAGAAAGAGCAGTACGAGAAGACCCAACAGCAAGTGGGGTTACCAGAAGACGAAAAAATCCTTTGTGATGAAATAGAACGAGATGTCATTCATTTCTTCGCGATTTGGTATGGAGTTTCGCATAAGGACCTTGAGCAGACGCAAACGGCAGGAGAAGGCGTCGAGTTCGGGCCAGAGAGCTTTTTAGATGTGTTGCTGTTCGTTAAATATGCAGAATATTACACGCCAGAGTTCCTTTCAAATTCCATGATTAAATTCAAGCCGGCAGTTTCGAAGTATTTCCAAAAAGTATACAAATTCCTTCAAAAAAATGAAAGCGATTGGTTTTTGGTTTGTCCTGGCTTGGTGCAAATCAAAGCGGGATTCGAAGAGGGATTGGCAACTGGGAATATCGTGGTCGTCGATTCTATTCATCCAGCTGAAGGAGAGTGTTTTTGCAGCAATAGTAATTGTTTGAGTAAGTTAAACGCCATTGAGCCTGCTGAGTTCAAGCGATTATTGTCTTCATTGTTTTTCCTATGTGGCAAAGCGTTTGATGATTTCCGCCTTTGGGACTTTGCTGGGGATGTGCTTTCATATCGCAAACAACAGCTGCGTATGGAAAATATGTACGCTTGGAACGCGTCGCTGCATCGCACGGACCCTCATGCGTGGTGGCGATTCGCAGCGAGTCTTCTCGAAGGACACGCAATCTATTCAGACCAGAGAATATATCCTATTGTGCATGAGAAGTTAGCGAAGCTAGGGAATAACGGAGATAAGGCCAGAAATGCATTTCTTTATGCGCTGGCTCTTGCGAAAAACAACTCGGTCAGCCAAAACGCCTTGCAGTTCCCTAGCATCTCTCCTGAAGCGACCTATGTGTCGCTTCTGATTGATTTCAAGATTTTGTTATTAATCGAGAGCGAAACGGTCAAATTCAGAAGGGATTTCACGAATGAGACGCATGAGTTAGTTAGTGACGGTTCCGCAGTTCAAAGTGTCGAAGAACTCAATGGAAAGCTAAACCAATTGGAGCAAGAGCGACAAAAGCTCCCGATTACAGAGGATTGGAGGGACTTGTATCTTACTATCACCTTCATGGAAAATAGATTACCAATGCATTTTTGCTATGAGGAAAATAGCAAAAAGCTTATTCAGTTGAAAGAGCTTAAAGAAAAATTCAAAGGCAAAATCAACTCGCTTGTAACTGAGAAAAGCAATACGATATTGAACGTGATAGAAGCCCGAACTCAGATTTATATCATGGCCGCCAAAATGATTCGGAGGTACCTCTATCTGATAAAATACCTTCAAGATGCGAGCATAGATAAGAAGGTCATCGAAGATAAGCTCGCAGGTCTAAATCAAAGCGTCAGCATTGAGATTTTGCAGAGGAAAATTTTTCATGATTTCGAACATTTATTGAGCTTTTTGAAAGGGTTTCTGAAGACCAAGCCGAATAATTCTGATAGAGAGAGTGGAGGACAGGCTAGTAGTACTAGCACTGGGAGGGAACAACAGCAAATGGTCCCTGATTCGTTGAAGATGGTCCAAGAAGAAAGCAAATTTGACTTGGGTAGCTTTATAGTTACTAACCGAGGTTCAATTGGCTATTTAAGCAGTCGTTATAAAATTGAAAAGAATTTGGAAGTTATCATCGAGAAAATACAAGGCTCTATAGTCTCAGAGTTCCCAATCATTGATGAAAAGAGTTTCTCAAAGATTTATCTGAAAGCGACGGAGGTCATCGAGCTTCTCTTTGAAAAATTCAGAAAAATTACGTCGAAGAAAGAACTAAAAAAATTCAAAGGAGCGTCTTTTCTCACGAATTCCGTCCTCATAATGGCAAGCTTTTATGAAGAGATTTTGAATATTCCAGCGAAAGCCCTGGAGCTGCTCTCCGATTTCTTCGGCGCGAAATGCAACGAGGTTGTGGACATCTACAAATACGAAAAGGACTTCAAACTCGGCTTGTTATATAACCGAGACGTGGTGTTTATGAGCAAAAAAGCGAAAATAGTGGAGAAGTATCTCCGTCTTGCTCCATATGCAGATAGAAAAGACGTCCTCGAGAGATGTAAATTGATAAATAAACGAGCTTCAGCGCTTTTCTTCGCTCCCGAGGACCAAGAGAAAAAACCAGAGAGAATAAACCTCGCTTTCTGGAGAATCTATACTCAGACGCTGAAGTTTATCCTTGAAGATTACAGCAAATTCTTCAGTGAAGAGCTAAAAAATTCAATGAAACCAGATGTGGATGAGGTGAAAATGATCGATGGAGAAAGTCCAAGCAAAGCTATTGGACTTGCTGCTGATAAGATTGACGAAGGGTTGAAAGCTGAGATGAAGTATCTAAATGATTTGATCTATACGAGCCTCAAATCGAAGTATATCTCCCCCATTTTCAGAAAACAAGCAGAGCTGAAAATGCTCTTGGACGAGGTTTTAATCAAAGCAATGAATTATTACTGTGCAAAACTCGATGTTCATGTAATTTTCTCTCTTTCTTTGGCAGGCTATAATGGTGATTTTCAGTCAAAAGATGCGAAACCAGAGACGGCGATTGTTTTCATCGAGCAGTTCTTCAAAAGGAAAAGAGGGGCCACGACTATCGCTGCTAATGCGAAAAAAGATGAGGCGGCTCTGGTGACCGAATGAGGTGTGAAATAATATGAAAACTCTGTTTGTACGAATTTCTTTGTGATATATATCTCGGATAGATTAACCAGTGAAAGTGTTTTTGAAATTGATTGAAATAATGAGAAATTGCAATTCTTCCAGGCAAATTCACAGTTAAAACCCCCGAGCAAGACTCAGGAAGAAATTCGTTGGTGTTGTTAGTATTATTAATAATTTACTGATAGATCACAGCGTCAATAACTTAATTGATATTAGATATATATATAGCTCAGACATTCGAACGGATCTCTCCTTATTTTAAAAATATGACAAATTAACTCTCATCAATACGATGAGGGCCTCCTATTTGCGAAGAGGAAGCTGGTGCGTCTGCGGGGTCTGCCATTTACTATGATACATTGATTGTGTGAACTGATTCTGAGGAGTGGGATAAAAAACACTGTTATTCGGGACGTTCCCTTTAGAGTAAATCTCCTGAAGGGTTTTCGGCAGCTCCTGCTTATACAACGCAGCAAACGTTGGCTTTTGCGATTTTGTAAAGATGTCGACGCCGTCAAAGGTATGAGGGAGCTCACGAGAAATAATCGGCGCTGGTGACCCACCGCTCGTCTTATTCGCTGAGATAGAACCAGTTAGTTCACCCATAATAAAACAATAATTTTACCTAAAATTTTTGAAAAGATTTTGGATGCGACTTCCTTCTCCGTCTTTATTCGCGTGCTTATCTCCTTTTCAAAGTCTTCGAAGGGATTGGGCTGGTTCTCCAGCTGAAAGATATCGATATCTCGGCCATTTTCCTTCTAATTTTTCTCAAACAACCTTCAATACAATGTTCATTACCTGTGAGTTAGCTTGTTCCTTAAACTGACTCGCATACGACGTTTTCCTCCTAATTTTAAAACTTTGAGGTGTTTTGGCCTCTCCTTTCGTCAGCACGCGCGATTTGCTACTGAAACTATCGTCATTCTCATCAGTATAGCAAAACAGTTTCAGTCTTCGGTCGATTTCTCTCGGTTTTCTATTCTTCATCGCCCTTGGAGACAGTTTGTACAGATGCGCTAGTTTCGTCGGACTCGGCGGACTTTGCAAGGGTTCCTGCCTCGGCGCCATGAAAGACTTTCTCTTCGTCTGCCGCATGCTCGAGGTACCGTCATTAGACTTCGACCGCGAGCCTTCGGGCTCTTGCTGGAATGAGCCGTTCTTTTTAAAATCAATTTTCGATAATTGCAATGAGTTAACCTTGGTACACTCACCGCTAGGCGTTCTATTGTTGCTGCTTGTAATGTCCCGCAGCTCTGGCTTCTGGCTATCGAGTTCTTGGCTCTCGAGGAACTTGTGGTACATCGCGAGCTCCTTCTTCCGTTTATTTACGATTTTCAGCGGCTCGCATAACTCCTCAGGGCTTATCAAATTATCGATTTCTTTTTCTACAGGATTCTCGCTTTCGTCTTCCATGCTAAGCATCTTCAAAAAGTTCAAGGCGTTTTTCTCCACAGCCAGCGGGCTCACTTGCGATATCTCATCGAGAGTCGCATCGGTTCGAGTCAAGTCGAAGCTAGTTTCCGTGCCTTTCGGCGTCCGCTTCCCTCCAAAGCTCCTTTGAGTGCTTTGAATCGAGGAAGAAGTCACGCGATATCCAAAATCATCGGAAACGACCTTCGAGTTGCTTTTAGTTTGGTGGTTGATGCTGAATCCGCGTCGCCGAGTAAAGCCATTGGAACTTTTCTCTCGAGACTGCTTGGAACTGAGTCTTGAGAAATGCTTTCCGACGTCAGGTGAGTATGGATCCATGGGATTATTTAACTTTATCTTAGCTGCTAACTGAAAAATAAAATTTTATTTGGTATATGAGAAATTTAATTGATTCATTTAGTGCAATTAGTGAGTAATACCCAGAAGTTCCTCATACACTACAGATGATTGGTGAACTCGACCGACAATGGGCGAGTCAAGTTGATCACATAAGCTAAGTCCTTACAAATCCAATGAATATGTTACAAAACCTCGTGAGTCAGGAACTTTTAAGATTCGATTAATTCTGCGAATTTCGTAAATTTCTCAAATTTCGCGGGCTTGAAAAATCGAACCAGTGACAATTTTCAAGCAGAGCCGCCTAATTTGTCAACTTCGAAAATCTAAAACGTATAACTCAACATATCTTGAGTTGTCTCTATGTAATCAGAAAGACTCTCGTATCTATCTCCTCCAATGCAAGATTTTCTGGTTTATTTGGCAATGAACAAAAAAAATATCAACAGAACAAAATTTTCATAAAAAAGCAGTTTACGGCAACAGTATAGGCACATTAAAGATCTGGAAAAAATTTAACAGTGGATCTCTCATTTCTTTTTGATGACTTGTGGAGTTCCTTTGATGATGGGGTTTCTAAGTTCCTGGGTCGGCGACTGCTTCGTCGATTTCCCTTCGGATTTCTTCGCTGGTCCAGGGAGGTTCAATAGCATCATTTTTCCTCCATGAGGTGAAGTTTGAGGTGATGACATGCTTCCTTGATTTGCTGAAGTGCTTGTGTTATGAGAACCCGGCTCAGATTTCAGGGTTGGCTTTGCCTGGGTTGATGATTTCGATTTGGAAGAAGGAGTTGATTTGCTCGCGACCACAGCGAATGGATTGCTTTGAGTCACCTCAATGTTTCCTCTGGAGCCTCCTTTGGTGCTTCCTTGCTGATCCCCAGAGGTTTTTCGCTTCTGCCCAGGCTCAGAATCCGCAGCAATCACCCCAGCTTTCTTTCCGGACCCTAAGTCCTTGCTTATCCCAGCAGCTCCCTTCGTAGTAGTTGCAAACTCAGGACTAGAAGGGGGCTGGCTCTTGCTGCCTTTCTTTGAGTTTTTCTTTTTGCCTGCATCAGCAAAGAATTCAAATCCGGTGCCAACCGGAGTGCTTCGTGTACTTTCTTTTTGCTCTTCAACGGAATCAGCAGAGACTTCATTAGGACGAGCCTTCTCTCCTTTAGATAACGATGTTTTGCTTTTTCCAAACCCTTCTTCCTCTTGATGTTCTCGTTGCTTTTTGATCGGAGTGCTTTCATGAGCGGAAGAAACATTAAGACTCCTCTCAAGCTCTGTAAATATAGCCATCTCGTCCTTTCCATCTTCATCTGATATACTAACCTTCAGGCTGTGATCCTCGATGAAATTATACAGATTTTTTGATTGTTTTTCGCTAGAATTTCCATTGTTTTGTCCTAAAGCGTTTGAAGCGTTCAAGTGATCTCTTTCCATCTCCCCTCGCTTCTTGCTGCTCGATTCCGCGAGGTTAACCTCCGAGTGCTGGTAAGGCAATTGGCTCTTCGGGGTCAATTCGAGTCCTCGGTCAGTGTTAAACTGCGAAACGACTTCTTTCCCCACGACTTCGAGACCGTCTGTTTTATACGAATACGTTGGAGTAAATCCCTCTTCATGGCGACCTGGGCTGAAATCAGCGGTGAATTCAGTTTGACTCTGCTGTGAGGACTCTCTGTTAGTTAACCCGAAGACCAGCCTTGGAGCCTCCGTCTGCGAACCCATGCGATGCGAACCGCTGCCTCGATGAGAGTCAATCGCGTCAAAAGTTATTGGTGTAGTTTGATATTCTTCTACTCCTCCTTCGCGTTCTCTATTGCTATCTAGCACTCGCACTTGACCCTGGGTGGAACCCAAATTCAATTCAAACGCCTTTCGTTCGTTACCGAAGCCAGACTCCGCGTGATGTGGACTTATCCTCGCTTGTTCTCGCTGGATATGCTCATCTGCGGTCACATCTATACTTTGATAGATCGGCGTGTCTTTACTCTTTCTTCCTTCGATTTTTAAAGGCTCTTCGGCCGTTTCCCCGGCTGCATTGTCGTATTTCACTTCTTCAGGCTTATAATCAAAACTTTGTACTTCATTCTCAGGAGAAACCCGCTTGGCTTCGAGTCCTCGTAAATAGTAATCAGTTGCCCCTCCAGAAAACGCCCGATGGTGCGTCGGAGATAAATAGCTACGACCAGCCTCGATTTTCCCAGGAATTGCTCCATCGATCCTATAAACTTGCAAATCAGCGTTCTTTTCAGCCGGCTGCGAATTCCTCGCTCTGATCCCTTCGATTAATTTCTGAATTCTTTCTCTGTTTTCTCCATATGCGGTTTTCGTTTGTATTTCATGAGGATTTGTCAAGTCGTTTCTCCTGCCACTTTCTACTGATTGATCAAGGTGAGGAAATGGTTTATTTGAGAGTAACGACACAGGAATTGATTTAGACCTAGAGTGATAGACTTTGCGACTCGGGTTCGAGACAGCGCCGATTTGCTTGGCTTTTATTCTCAAAAGCGCTCTTTGGACCAGCTCCGATTGGGTTTGGTCGAGAGTCGTATAAGCTGTCATTCGAATGCTTGAGGCTTCATGGCTTAGTACTGAAGGTGAGATTGTTCGAGGAGGAGAATTGAAGCTAAATTGAGGGAATGCGGGTAAACCTGCTTTAGCGAAGCGCTCTTCTGCGTATTTTGTCTTTCCTTTGATTTCTGCGAGGAGTTTACGGGTCTGCTCGAGGATTGCATTGAAATTTGGACTGTTTTGGGTTGCTGGGATGTGAGAATTGGGATTTTCAATGTGATTGGTTGGATTTGTTTGAAAATTGGCTTCGGTTGATTGCTCTATGGGGTCTTTATTATCGATATTTGAATGAACAAGGACATCATTCGATAAAACCTGCAATTTATCATCAGTTGGCTCTTGAGTTAAATTCTCTTGGATATTTTGGGGCTCGTCTTGGTTAAAGGCTTGACCCTCTTCAGCAATATCTGTTTTATCCTCTATTCTGTTTGAGGTTGGTGACTCCTGCTGGTTGTCCGCTGAATCAGAATCGTCATTGCGATTGCCGACTAAATTCTGTTCTTGTTTATGAGTTTCATCGTCTTCGGCTTGTGAGGTTTCATGAGCATTTTCAGTTGAATTCATATTAAAATTTAAGTCTGATTTTTGGAATAAGAAAAGAAACTTCGAAGTTATACAAATAAGACCAGATTGAATTCAGACAAACTCATCTCTCTCAGCTTTTTGAGAGCAGGATGCGCAAATTCTTAGTGAAACAGAGATCTATCACTCTATTTCATTTGGCTTTGTTTATTTGCATAATTCTCTCTGAGGATCCACTATAATTTAAAACTATGAGAGGATTTGGTCAAGTGTAAATAAATCTCATTATCTATTTAGTAGTTGTTTTCTCATCACCAAATTTTTCTTGAGAATAACAGAATAATTTTTACTAAGGCATGAAAGTTGGAAAATAGTTCTTCTCAGAACTAAATTACTTTTCAGATTTTTCAGATGAGTAAGAATAATTTGAAAACTCAAAAATTGTGAATTAAAAAAATTTTGATCATAATCAAAGATAGATGTATTTCTGTACCGATTTATTGCTTCAATATCTTTGTAATTTTAATACTAGCTTTTTCCAGCCAACTGTGAGATTCACTCGTTAGATCATCCTTTAAGCAAATAAAACATCAAAAATGCTGAAGATTCTAATTACGGACGGGAATAGGTTCAATATCTAACTTATAAAAACTATCACGAAAATTTAGGAAGAGTTCGATATGTGGTTATGAAAGCGAATCAGCAATCACTCTGAGAAAAGCATTATGGTGAATTTGGTAATTACTAACAATTTCACATCGTGGAAGACAGAAGCAGATACCGCAAGCATTTCCATAGAGACATTTCTCTCAAGATCCAAATTATATCTGACTTGGAGATTTAGCAAGATCGACAAGCTAAAGAAGTACCACAAGTTTCAATTGACAATGCCGATCCATTAAAAAGAAGTGAATACAACCTATTATGCAGAATACAGCTGGATGAGGTATTATCCACACTGATCAAGCTGCTGTTCAATACTTTGAGTAGCAACTAACCACTAGCTTCTCAATTTCCATCTTTTATAGTCATGTCTATGGGATTATCTATCTACAGGAAACAACTAACCAAAGCAGTAATAAATCCTCAGTCGAAGAGGGACTTCCTACTCCATAATGGTTTGTTTCATTCAGCAGTCTTATCAATAAGGCAACTGCTTGGAAACTATTGTAATTTGGGATTTCAGCCAATTATTAATTAGTAAAATTTATTCCTGCTCGATCGGGTTTTTGTAAATAATTAAAAATGCACTGTTCTTGAATTCGGTCTCTATAAAATAAGTAGCGATCGTGGTATTTTATTTTAGTTTAAAGCCAATTAAGGAATTAAAAAATTAAGCAGAATTACAATCGATACTTTTCTTCAAAACTCTGAAATGGTGAGAGAAATATTTGCCAAATACAAACGAATTGAAAAAATCTTTATCAGGGAAGATAAATCGAAGGACATGATCACATATATTAAGACCAAATATCAATTTCGATCAATGATGTGTCTTGCTTGCGCAGGTGCTTTCGCCACAATTTATATGCTAATTGCACACCGATTTCTTATCCCAACAGGCCCTTTGATTCTTTTCGCAGTGTTGGCTGGGTTCAGAACCAGATGTTACAATGCTGTGGGATCATTCTTTTTTATAATGATGGCAACCGTACCATTCAGATACCCATCGACTCAGATGGTGCTGATGACTCCTTTTCTGATCTTCGTGTCTAGCATTCAAGTCATGATACAAACTCAATCCGATCATTTGATGGCACTTCACCTCATTATTCAAGCCATTGGATTTTACTTTTATGGAATGGATCGTATAGCTGCGAAAATCAGAGAAATGAGCACTGAAGAACTTGTTGAAAGTGCTAGGATTACAATTGCCTTTACTTTCCTTGGAGGTGTTCTGACCATATTCTGCATGAGGGTATTTTATTCTCAATTTTCAAGTCTCTTGAGAAAAGTCAACACCCTCACTGAGAGCATTTCCAAAGCAAACAGTCAACTCAACGATCAGAACCTCAAGCTTCAAAGCAACCTTGAAATGAAAGATGTGTTCATCTATAGTTTTTCACATGAACTCAAGAATGCTCTCAATGGACTGCTGGGTAATTTAACCCTAGCTTATGATGCTGCAAGAGTCCCTCAAGTGATTCAGTATCTGTCATCAGCGAAAGTTTGTGGAGAAATTCTCAAGAATTTCATTCACAATATACTTGATTCAGGAAAGCTTGAAAATGGGAATTTAGAGGTCTCTCCTGAGAGGAAGGATGTGATGAGCTTCATGCAGAATGTATGGACGATCTGCGGAAGAATCATTCAAAACAAGAGATTGAAAGGATCACTGGAAATAGAAAGGAATGTTCCGAGATTTTTAGATCTAGATGAGCAAAGAATGATACAGATTATTCTGAATTTGGTCTCTAACGCTTGCAAGTTTACTGAGAAAGGATATGTACGTATTAAAGTGAGTTGGCAGACGATTTCGACTTCTTCTCGTCACCCAGAAGAGAAAGGAAACATAAGCACATATAACAGCCAGGCGAGAATCGATGAAGCTAACGAGGAAGAACGAGAAACACCCCGTCTCGGAGACACGAGAGAGTTTTTGGACAATCTTGAAGTGAGCCCTTCGAAAAAAGAAAGCCATCATTTAGTAACTGAGTATCAAAAAAAATTTATTGAGAGCTTGCAGCCCCATCAATTGAATCTCATGAAATCTCAATGGAACCCTGAAGATGTTTTGTCTTCTACCTTGCCAGAAGGATCTGTAGGAACCCTCAAGATTCAAGTTCTGGATTCTGGGTGTGGTATGACGACAGAACAGCAAGAGAAGCTGTTTCAGAAATTTTCTCAAGTAAGCTCAACCCAAGACCAGAGAAAGGTGGGAACAGGCCTTGGACTCTGGATCTGCAAAGAACTCGCTAACCGCTTAGACGGAAACATTAAAACTCGCTCTATGGTAGGAGTTGGCTCGGTGTTTGAGTTTAAGCTTCGAGCAAAAGTATCCTTCATTTTGAAAAAGCCTCACAAAGGACCTCTTAAGCTATCTCAGATCAACGAGTTTAACTCACTCATGAGATCAGCATCAGAACAAATAATACCATCAAATTCGCTAAAGGTGCTGGTTGCGGATGATGATAATTTCAATATCGAGCTCATGAAGAATTATTTCAGTAAATTTGGTATTAATTACATATGTGCTTATGACGGTGAGGAAGCTGTCACACTCTTCAAAAAGCATTTCAAAGAAATCGGATTCATCATCACAGATAACTTCATGCCAAAGAAAACAGGAACGGAGGCAGCTTTAGAGATTGCAAATTTTCTAGAAGAAAAAAGACAACCCAAGATCCCAATTATGTGTGTATCAGGAGATCTGAAGGTGTCTGTTGGCGAGAAGGGGATCACAAGTGTCATTCAAAAGCCAATCAATTTTGACCGACTAAAGGAAGAATTAATAGCGGTTTTCCCACAACTCTTTAACGAAAAAACCAGATAAATGTGGGTATTTAATATTCTTTAAGATTTAAAAATAGAAGTACTAAGATGAGCATGCGTACATATTATGTCTCAAATGTTGTATCATATCTACCAAGCGAACAATAGTAAAAAATTCCCAAGTTTTCAATAGCCACCTACCATCCTTTTTTCGACTCAAAATTAAAATAGTTATTTTCAGATTGTTATAAATTTGGTTAAATACCCTCAAATTAAAGATATAAAAACGGAGTTTTTGCATTATCCAACAAAAAGAAATTGCATTCTTACTTCTTAATATTCCTCTTCGAGCTATTTATGTGGAGAAGACTTGCCAATGGCTGTCATTACTCCCTTGAAAGAATCATATTTTTGCGATATAACACACTTCTGATTAATCCCTTTATTTAGGTTTACAGAAGAGTTTTTGATAGCTACTTCAAACCCTCGAATGAACCGCTCCTCTAATCGTCGAACGGCGCCGACAAATGTATTTTCCTCTGTAAATTTTCCCCAAAAAAGCCTTCTGTGTCAGCTGTGATATGAAAATAAAAAATTGTACAAATAAACTATCGAGTTTTAGAATATGAAGGCTGCTGAGTTTCTGGAGGTGCTAGAATTATTAAAATGGGATTCAAATTTAATTCGCCATCCAATTTCTAAAACAGTAATGAAATTCTGCGAAGATTGTTTTATTTCCTAGTCAAATAAGAAATAAATTGAACAAGTTGCAATTGACGCTTTTCCAAGAACCTGGTATGCTCAAGGAACTATTTGCTCAATACAAGCGCATTGAGAAAAGCTGTGTCAAGGAAGATAAATCGAAGGACATGATTTCGTACATCAAGATCAAACACTAATTTCGATCAATGATGTGTCTTTCCTGTGGAACGCTACTACCTACTCTTTACACGCTCATTGCACATGGGATGTTTCTCACAGTGAGTCCTTTGCTTATGGTAGTAGTCCTGATTGGGTTCAAAACCAGAGTGTACAATACGGTGAAAGCGATAATTTTCTTCTTGATGACGATTATTCCGTTCAGATATCCATCGACTCCTTTGGTATTATTAACTCCGCTTCTCATCTTCGCGACTTGTGTTCAAATTTTGGTTCAAACTCTGTCTGATCGCTTGATGCTGCTTCATTTAATTATTCAAACCATTGGATTTTATTTTTTGGGAATGGATCGGATAAGTGAAAGGATCAAAAGGATGGGTGCTGAAGAGCTCGACAAGGGTTTGAGGGCAACAGTTATTTTGACTTTCCGTTTGGTGTTCTGACTGTATTATGCCTGAAGATCTTTTACTCTCAATTTTCAAGCCTTCTGCGGAAAGTAAACACGCTCAGCGAAAACGTGCTAAGTGCGAATAACCAACTCGCCGATCAGAATCTGAAGTTACAGAGCAACCACGAGATGAAGGATGTCTTGATTTATACTTTTTCACATGAACTGAAAAATGTCCTCAACGGTCTGTTGGGCAATCTTACCTTAGCGTATGATTTGGCGAAAATTCCACAAGTGATTCAGCATCTATCGTCAGCCAAAGTTTGTGGAGAAATTCTCAAGAATTTCATTCATAATATTCTTGACTCCGGAAAACTAGAGAACGGGAATTTGGAAGTCTCGCCTGAGAGGAAGAATGTTATGAGTTTTATGCAGAATGCATGGATAATCTGTGGAAGGATTATCCAAAACAAGAGATTGAAAGGATCCTTAGAAGTAGAAAGGAATGAGCCAAGATTTTTAGATCTAGATGAACAGAGAATGAAACAAATTATTATGAATTTGGTCTCGAATGCTGTGAAGTTTACAGAAAAAGGATATGTTCGAATCCATATTAGTTGGCAGACGATCTCGGCTTCTTGTACCCGTCAGACTCCCGCTAATGACATTCGAGAAAGAACTGATGAAAATAAAGAGGAGAGAAGAGAAACGACCCAGGTTGGAGATATGAGGGAATTTCTGGACACTCATGAAGTGAGCCCTTCGAAGAAAGGCAGCCACCATTTAGTTATCGAATACCAAAAGAAGTTTATTAATGGTTCACAGTCATATCAATTGAATTCGATGAAACTTCAATGGAATCCTGAAGAAGTATCGTCATCTACTCTGCCAGCAGGATCTAAAGGGACTCTTAAAATTCAAGTTTTCGACTCTGGATGCGGCATGAGTAATGAAGTTCAGACTAATTTATTTTGCAAATTTTCTCAAGTGAGTTCTCTCCAAGATCAAAGAAAAGTGGAAACAGGTCTAGGACTGTGGATATGTAAAGAACTTGCAAATTTCTGCTATTCCCAAAAAGCTTCATAATCGTCCACTTTCGTATACTACTCAACCTAGCAGCGAACTTAACTCTCCAACGAGATTATTCTCGGAGCAAAGGTTACCATCAGGTATGGTGAAAGTTCTGGTGGTTGATGATGATAGTTTCAATATTGAACTCATGAAGAATTATCTCAATAAATTTGGAATTAATTATATTTGTGCTTATGATGGTGAGGAAGCAGTGTCTCTCTTCAAAAAACATTACAAAGAAATCGGATTTGTTATTACTGACAACTTCATGCCGAAAAAGACAGGAACCGAAGCGGCTCTTAAGATGACAGACTTTTTGGGAGAGAAAAGGCGGCCCAGAATACTCATCCTCTGTATCTCTGAAGATTTGAAGGTACACGTTGGTAAAGAGGAATAACGAGCGTCATTCAAAAACCAATAAATTTTGATAGGCTAAAAGAAGAATTGATCATTGTTTATCCACAACTCAATGCACATACCGTAGACTGATAAGGTCTTCAGTGATTTAAAATGATATCATTGGATCACCAACATGGCTCTGTATTTTAATAACTCATAATAGTTTTTTTGAAATTTCTTTGTAAAAACTTTCATTGTAAATTTCCTTGAAGAGAGGAGCCGCAAGTTATTCACACTTGCAAAGCCTTAAAGTTCCTATGTACTCTCACAATACGATAAGAGCAACTAAAGTTTGGAAGTAAAATCTCATAGAGAGAATCAGGGTAAGTAATTCTCAAAGCTTTCGATAAATATCTCGACGTGTATTTCGAGTAATAATCAGTGAGTAGGTTTGTTTATCATACAGGTGAACTTTTCGTACACATCACCACATTCTTGTTAAAAGAAGTACAGTTTTTTTTATTTATTTTGTTTGTTAAATGTGATAACGTGAGACTGTTGCTAATTATAACGTCAAAGCTTTATTATGTTTGATTTGTAATTTCAACAATCCTGGATTTTATTAGAGTTTAATTAGAAATTAAATAAACTTTTAATTGGTGCGTTAGCCTCAGGTCTCTCAAATGTTCAAGAAAATCTTTGTCATATACAAACGGTTTGAAAAGAGCTTTTTGAAAGAAGACAAAACTAAGGATATGGTCACATACATCAAAATCAAGCATCAATTTCGCTCGATGATGTGTCTTACAGCTGTTACACTCGCTGCGTCAATTTTCTTGTTATTCATAAGTCAATCTATTCCTTCTTTTGGTCCTCTACTAGTTCCAGCAGTCTTGGTTGGGTTCAGAACGAAATCATACAGAACAATGAGAATGATATTCTTCGCAATGATGGTGGCATCTCCAGCTCGATATCTATCAACGTCACTGGTATTAATCAGTCCAATTCTCATCTTTTTGACGTGCCTTCAAATTCTGATTCAAACTCAATCTGATCATTTAATGATGCTTCAGTTGGTTATCCAGGCCATTGGATTCTATTTTTATGGAATGGATCAAATTACCGCAAAGATCAAAATAATGAGTACTGAAGAGCTCATTGAAAGTGCTAGAGCGGCCATTACCTGTGCTTTCTTTGGTGGCACTCTGACCTTATTATGCATGAAAGTTTTCTATTCACAATTTTCAAGTCTCTTAAGGAAAGTCAACACTCTCACTGAGAGTCTCTCGAAAGCGAACAGCCAACTCAATGAACAGAATGTCAAGCTTCAAAGCAACCTCGAGATGAAAGATGTGTTCATATACACATTTTCACATGAACTCAAAAACGCTCTCAATGGACTGCTGGGAAATCTTAGCCTAGCCAATGATATTGCAATAGTTCCACAACTAGCCCATCATCTATCATCAGCGAAAGTTTGTGGAGAGATTCTCAAGAATTTCATTCATAATATTCTGGATTCTGGAAAGCTTGAAAATGGGAATTTAGAGGTATCACCTGAGAGAAAGGATGTGATGGGTTTCTTCCAGAATGTGTGGACGATCTGTGGGAAAATCATTCAAAACAAGAGACTTAAAGGTTCCTTAGAAATAGAAAAAAATGTCCCTGCATTTTTAGATTTAGACGAACAAAGGATGATACAGATTCTGCTGAATTTGGTCTCGAATGCTGTGAAGTTTACAGAGAAAGGGTATGTGCGAATTCACGTTAGTTGGCAAACAATCTCGGCTTTTTGTAGTAGCCATTCAGAAGAGAAAGGAAACGCATGCCAAGTGAAAATCGAGGAAGAGAGAAAATCAGGTGGAGAAACTCATCTCTCAGGAGATATGAGAGAATTTCTGAATAGTCTTGAAGCGAGTCCTTCTAAAAAAGAAAGACATCACCTAGTAACAGAATATCAAAAAAAATTTATCGATGGTTCACAATTCTATGAATTAAATCTAATGAAATCTCATTGGGACTCTGAAGAAGTGTTGTCATCTACTCTGCCAGAAGGATCCAAAGGAATCCTCAAGATTCAAGTTCTGGACTCTGGCTGTGGTATGACGACAGAACAGCAAGAGAAACTGTTTCAGAGATTTTCTCAAGTAAGCTCAATTGAAGGCCAAAGAAAGGTGGGAACTGGTCTTGGACTCTGGATTTGCAAAGAACTCGCTAATCGCCTGGACGGGGACATTAAAACACGTTCTATAGTAGGAGTTGGCTCGGTGTTTGAGCTCAATATTCGGGCAAAAGTATCTGTTATTTCGAAAAAGCCTCGCAAACGTCCTCTTAAGATTTTTCAAGAAAAAGAGTTGGAGTTATCACCAAAAATATTCCCAGACCAACGATTATCATCAAATATGTCGAAAGTTTTGGTTGCTGATGATGATAGTTTCAATATTGAACTCATGAAGGATTATCTCACTAAGTTCGGAATCAATTATTTTTGTGCTTACGACGGCGAAGAGGCAGTCTCGCTCTTTAAAAAACATCACAAGGAGATCTGCTATATTATTACTGACAACTTCATGCCGAAAAAGACCGGAACAGAAGCTGCTTTTGAAATCACAACCTTTTTGAAAGAGAAAAAACTTCCTAGTGTTCCTATCATGTGTATATCAGGAGATTTGAAGGTGTCTGTTGGTGAAAGTGGTATCACCAGTGTCATTCAAAAGCCAATCAATCTTGAGCGACTCAAAGTTGAATTATCTAGTGTCTACCCACAACTCGCTGCTCATAACAGAGACAGATATTAAATATTGTATTTCTCGGTTAGCTTTAGAGATCTAGCTCAACATAAGTAAAGTATCAGCAATGAGTTACATTTAATATCTCATATTTTGAAAATTTATGTTCAGAGCTATTTCTTTTAAGTTCTCTTCAGGGCTTTTAGTTTTTCCAGGGAACAATCTAACAAATTTTAATATTGTCCTAAATAAAATAAATCTTTTTTGGAAAAAAATTGCCAGCTTTTTGATGTGGCTAAATTTAAAACTCTGAACATAGAGAATAGAGGCTGCGCTCAGACTTGTAGTAAAATCACCATTTTCTCCTCTTCGATCTCTTGGGGGAAGACCGAGAAGTAAAGCAATGTTCTTTTTTTTTTTTAATTGGGTAATGTGAAGGTTTTCATAATTATTAAATCGAAGCTTCAATAGGCTTGACTTTGTAATTTCGAAAAATTAGCAGTGATTGGCAGTAAATCAGGTATTTTATGTAGAACCAAACTATGGAGCAAACAGCAAAATTTGGTACGACAACAAAAGCGTCTAAAGTGATCTTTTGAAATCGTGGGTTATAATCCCATTTCAAATTTCCAAAGATATAACTTTTCATAAACTTCCTCCGTTTTCTTGTCCTCTTGCTAACTAAATCTTTCAACCATTTTGGTTTTTCTTCGTTTCCAAGTTAGCATGCAGGGGTACATGTGTGCGACTAGGAAGCCAGAATTGAGAAGCTTCGCAAAAAAATATGTAAAATTTCCTATTCCGTAGTGTAACCAATTAAAAAGCAAATAAACTTTCAATTGACATACCTTTCAAGGGGCTTACAGATGCTCACAGGAATGTTCGCTATATACAAACGGTTCGAAAAATGCTTTCTCAAGGAAGATAAATCGAAGGATATGATTGCATACATCAAAATCAAGCATCAATTTCGCTCGATGGTGTGCCTTACAACTATTTTACTCATAGCGGCAATTTTCTTGTTGCTTACAAATCAAACTACTCCTTCTGTTGGTCCTTTACTGGTTCCAGCAATCTTGATTGGGTTCAGAGCCAAATCTTACAGGACAATAACAATGTTATTTTTCATGGTAATGGTGGTTGCTCCAGCTCGATATCTCTCAACTCCACTAGTATTAATCACTCCAAGTGTCATCTTATTGACAAGCCTTCAAATTCTGATACAAACTCAATCTGATCATTTGATGATGGTTCAATTGGTAATCCAAGCTCTTGGATTCTATTTCTATGGAATAGATCGCATGACCGCAAATATCAGAAGAATGAGCACTGAAGAGCTTGTTGACAGTGCTAGAGCTGCCGTTATATGCACTTTCTTTGTTGGTATCCTAACTTTATTATGCTTGAAAAGTTTCTATTCACAGTTCTCAAGTCTCTTAAGGAAAGTTAACTCTCTTAGTGAGAGTCTCTCGAAAGCGAACTGCCAACTCAATGAACAGAATCTGAAATTACAAAGCAACCTCGAGATGAAGGATGTCTTCATATACACCTTCTCACATGAACTCAAGAACGCGCTTAACGGATTGCTGGGAAATCTCAGTTTAGCTTCTGATATAGCAACAAATCCACAAGTAGCCCAACATCTATCATCAGCGAAAGTTTGTGGAGAAATTCTCAAGAATTTCATTCATATTTGCAGAATGTATGGACCATTTGTGAGAAAATCATCCAAAACAAGAGACTGAAAGGTTCCTTAGAAGTAGAAAAGAACGTGCCAAGATTTTTAGATTTAGACGAGCAAAGAATGATACAGATTATTCTAAATTTGGTCTCTAATGCTGTGAAGTTCACAGAGAAAGGGTATGTTCGAATTCATGTCAGTTGGCAGACGGTCTCGGCTTCGTGGACTCACACAAAAGTGAAAGGAAATACATTCGCAAATAGCAGTCAGGCGAAACTCGATGAAGAAAAAGAAGAAGAGAGTACGGAAACAACTCATGTTGGAGATATGAGAGAATTTCTAAATACCCTTGACGCGAGTCCTTCAAAGAAAGAAAGTCACTATTTAGTCACTGAGTACCATAAAAAATTCATCGATGGTTCACAGGCATTTCAGTTAAACTTGTCTAAAACTCACTGGGGCTCTGAAGAAGTCTTATCATCTAACCTGCCAGAAGGATCTAAAGGATTCCTGAAAATTCAAGTGTTGGACTCTGGATGCGGTATGAGTAATGAAGTTCTGACCAAACTATTCCAGAAATTTTCTCAGGTAAGCTCGATCCAAGGTCAGAGAAAAGTAGGGACAGGATTAGGGCTGTGGATATGTAAAGAGCTGGCAAATCGCCTTGAGGGGGACATCAAAACACGCTCCGTAATTGGAGTAGGTTCAGTGTTCGAGCTAACGATGCGAGCCACAGTGTCAGAAGCTCCTGAAATTTTTCGCCAAGCCTCGCTTCTAAAAATAGGCGTTGGACACACTTCACTATCAAAATTTACCTACGAGCTAAATGCATCGAAAATACTGAAAGTTCTAGTTGCTGATGATGATGACAGCTTCAATATTGAACTCATGAGAAATTACCTCAATAAATTTGGAATTGATCCTATCTGTGCTTATAACGGCGAAGAAGCGGTCTCTATCTTCAAAAAACACTACCACGAAATCTGTTGTGTCATTACTGACGACTTCATGCCGAAAAAGACAGGAACAGAAGCCGCTCTTGAAATCGCATCTTTTTTGGAAACGAAACTACTTCCTAGCATCCCACTCATATGTATTTCTGGAGATTTGAAGGTGGCGGTGGGAGAAAAGGGGATCACAAGCGTTCTTCAAAAACCAATCAATTTGACCGGCTCAGAGAAGAATTATCTATTGTCTACCCACAACTCGCTGCTCATAATGGAGGCATATATATCTCCTTATTATTAACTATTGTAAGCCCTTTTTAGTCTTAGGGAGCGAAACAACATCACTGAAATACCAGCAAATATTTGCTTTTTTGTAAATTCTTATTAAGAGCTATTTCTTTTCAGTTCTCTTCAAATTTCAAGTAACCAGGGTTTTTGACTTTTACAAAAAATATTCTGGAAAATTATTCTTTCAATTTGTTCTAAACAATACGAACCCTATTTGAGAAATAAAATGTTCCAGATTTTAGGTTTGGCTCAATTGAAAGCACTTAACATAGAGAATAGAGGCTGTGTTTAGACTCGTAGCAAAATTCCCCCTTTCCATCGCTATTTGGAGCACAGAGAATTTTTTATTGGTAAGGTTTTTCCTGTTTTTATTTATTTTATTTTGTTTCGAATAATGTACGGGCTTTTGATAATTAATTTAATCGAAGCTTCAATATCCTTGGCTTTGTAATTTCTAAAACCCGCAGTGACTAACAGTAAACCAGGTATTTTATTTAGAGCCAAAATAACAATTAACAAACTAAATAAAAATTATATTGACAAGATTTTTCAAGGGTCTTACAGATGCTCAAGGGAACATTTGCCATATACAAAGGGTTCGAAAAGTACTTTCTGAAGGAAGACAAAACTAAAGATATGGTTACTTACATTAAAATCAAGCATCAATTTCGCTCGATGATGTGTTTTACAGTTGTCTCATTCATAGTGTCAATTTTCATGTCACTCCTCTATCAATCTGCTTCTGCTATGAGCCCTCTTCTGGCTCCAGCAGTGTTGATTGGGTTCAGAACCAAATCTTACAGGACAATAACAGTGCTATTTTCGCGATGATGGTAGTTCTTCCAGCTCGATATCTATCAAGTCCACTGGTATTACTGACTCCAAGTGTCATCTTATTGACCAGCTTACAAGTTCGGATTCAAACTCAATCTGATCATTTAATAGTGGTTCAATTGGTTGTCCAGGCCCTTGGATTCTATTTTTATGGATTCGATCAGATTGCTGCAACTATCAGAAGAATGAGCACTGAAGAGCTTGTTGAAAGTGCCAGAGCTGCGGTTATCTTTACTTTCTTCGTCGGCATTCTGAATATATTGTGCATGAAAATTTTCTATTCACAATTTTCAAGTCTCTTGAAAAAAGTTAACCTGCTCTCAGCGAGTCTCTCGAAAGCGAACAACCAACTCAATGAACAGAATCTGAAATTGCAAAGCAATCTCGAGATGAAGGATGTATTCATCTATACTTTCTCGCATGAACTCAAGAATGCACTTAACGGACTGTTGGGAAATCTCAGCTTAGCTTCTGATATAGCAACAAATCCACAAGTAGCCCAACATCTATCATCAGCGAAAGTTTGTGGAGAAATTCTCAAGAATTTCATTCATAATATTCTTGATTCTGGAAAACTGGAGAATGGAAATTTGGAGGTCTCTCCTGAGAGAAAGGATGTGATGGATTTCTTGCAGAATGTATGGACCATTTGTGAGAAAATTATCCAAAACAAGAGACTGAAAGGTTCTTTGGAAATAGAAAAGAACGTTCCTGCATTTTTGGACCTAGACGAACAAAGAATGATACAGATTCTGCTGAATCTAGTCTCAAATGCTGTGAAGTTCACAGAGAAAGGGTATGTTCGAATTCATGTCAGTTGGCAGACGGTCTCGGCTTCGTGGACTCACACAAAAGTGAAAGGAAATACATTCGCAAATAGCAGTCAGGCGAAACTCGATGAAGAAAAAGAAGAAGAGAGTACGGAAACAACTCATGTTGGAGACATGAGAGAATTTCTAAATACCCTTGACGCGAGTCCTTCAAAGAAAGAAAGCCACCATTTAGTCACTGAGTACCATAAAAAATTCATCGATGGTTCACAGGCGTTTCAGATAAACTTGTCTAAAACTCACTGGGACTCTGAAGAAGTCTTATCATCTAACCTACCAGAAGGATCTAAAGGATTCCTGAAAATTCAAGTGTTGGACTCTGGATGCGGTATGACTGCTCAAGCTCAAGCAAAACTATTCCAGAAATTTTCTCAGGTAAGTTCGATCCAAGATCAGAGAAAAGTAGGGACAGGATTAGGGCTGTGGATATGTAAAGAGCTGGCAAATCGCCTTGACGGGGACATCAAAACACGCTCCGTAGTTGGAATCGGCTCGGTTTTCGAGCTCACAATACGAGCCACAGTGTCAAGTATCCCAGGAATTTATCGTCAATGTACACATATAAACAAAATTCTTGGTCGCTCACCATTAAGATTGACCGACGAGCTAATTCCTTCGAAAATGCTGAAAGTACTCGTTGCTGATGATGATAGTTTCAATATTGAACTCATGAGAAATTACCTCAATAAATTTGGGATCGACCATTTCTGCGCGTATGATGGCGAAGAAGCGGTCTCTCTCTTCAAAAAACACTACGAGGAAATCTGTTTTGTGATTACTGACAACTTCATGCCTAAAAAGACAGGAACAGAAGCTGCTCTTGAAATCGCAACCTTCTTGGAGGAGAGACTGCTTCCTAGTGTCCCAATCATATGTATCTCTGGAGATCTGAAGGTAGGTGTTGGAGAAAAAGGGATCACAAGCGTTCTTCAAAAGCCAATCAATTTTGATCGACTTAAGGATGAATTGTCTATTGTTTACCCACAACTCAATTACAAATAAGGTTAGCCATTGAATCATTCTTTATCCTGCCACTTGGGTGTCTTTCACAATTTAAATAGCCGTATTCGGAATATGAATTCATTTTTCATAGCTCTGTAACTGAACTTTATTGCTCAAACTTTTTTTAATTTCTATCTATCAAAGAGAAATTTATCAAACATTTCCAATCTTTTGGCATTGCACAAACAAAACTTCTGATTTTTCACTAGATTCCCTTTGTATCATATCTGGCAGACCAATATTCATTGCACTGGAATCCATCAGAGAAACTCCATTTATAAGTTTGCGAAAGCCATGAGAACCATCGAATAATATTACTCACGAAAGTGATTAATGATGAAAAGAACCTGCGGTTCAGCACGAAAATGCTTTCTGTAGGCAATTATAAGCATTTCAGTTTGGAAAGTGCTGCTTCAGTCCCCACTCTTCTTGCTAATAAATTTATTCAAAATCGTGTGTCAGAGTTTTTTGGAAGTTGAAGCAAATGCTCTAATTATTTCTGAATTGAGATCTCTAAAACAGCAATAACAATTCAGAATTTTATATCGAAGCTAATTAAGCGAATAAAAAATAAAACCTAATCCCAATCCACATCTCCTCCGAAGGACCTTAAAATGTTGAAAGAAGCGTTCGCCCAGTACAAGCGTTTTGAAAAATGCTTTTTCAAGGAAGACAAAACAAAAGATTTGATAATATACATCAGGCTCAAGCACCAATTTCGCTCGATGATGTGCTTGTCAATGGTTGCGTTTCTAACTTCGATTTACATTTTAATTTCGCGTCAAGCTATACCCACAATTGGCCTTCTTCTAATTTCAGCTGTGCTTTTTGGCTTCAGAACCAGATCTTACTTTGTCATAAGATTACTATTCTTTGTGTTAATGATGCTCTCTCCACTTCGATATATATCAAGTCCACTGGTACTATTGACTCCAATCATTCTCTTCCAAACTGCCGTCCAAATTCTTGTTCAAACTCATTCAAACCGCTTAGTATGGCTCCATTTAGCGATCCAGTCCATTGGATTTTACTTTTATGGAGTGGATCAGATAGCCGCAACCATCAAAGGACTGAGCCATGAAGAGCTTGCTGAGAGCGTCCGGACTGTGGTTCTGCTTACTTTTTTTTCTGTGGCTCTCTCGGTGTTCTGCATGAAAATATTCTACTCGCAATTTTCGAGTCTCTTGAGGAAAGTCAGCACTCTCACTGAGAGTCTTTCGAAAGCGAATAACCAACTCAACGACCAGAATCTCAAACTGCAAAGTAACCTCGAGATGAAAGATGTGTTTATCTATACCTTCTCACATGAGCTCAAGAACGCTCTCAATGGACTGCTAGGAAACCTTACTCTGGCATATGATTTTGCGAAAAATACAAAAGCAATCCAGCATTTAACTTCAGCGAAAGTTTGTGGAGAAATTCTCAAGAATTTCATCCACAATATTCTTGATTCTGGAAAATTGGAAAATGGGAATTTAGAGGTCTCGCCTGAGAGGAAGGATGTGATGAGCTTCATGCAGAGTATGTGGTCAATCTGTGGGAAAATCATTCAAAACAAAAGATTGAAAGGAGCTTTAGATATAGAAAAGAACGTCCCTGCATTTTTGGATCTAGATGAGCAAAGAATGATACAAATTATCTTGAATTTGGTCTCAAATGCTGTGAAGTTCACTGAGAAAGGACAGGTGCGTATCCACATCAGCTGGCAGACGATCTCTGTCTCTTGTGCCGAGCCAGAAGAACAGAGAAATCAGATCCAATCAAGCACTCAAGATCAGCTCGCAGAAGAAATAGACGAAGAAAAAGAAGCAATTCATCATGAAGATACCAATGAATTCCCTGACGATCAGGAAGCTCCTCCCTCGAGGAGAGAAACCCACTTAGGAACCGAGTATTTTAAGAAGTTCATCGATGGCTCGCAGTCTTATCAACTGAATTTAACGAAATCTCATTGGGATTCTGAAGAAGTGTTGTCGTCTGTTCTGCCAGCAGGATCCAAAGGAACTCTTAAAATTCAGGTTCTTGACACTGGATGCGGCATGCCTCCCGAAGATCAGGCCATGCTTTTCCAGAAGTTTTCTCAAGTAAGTTCAATCCAAGACCAGAGAAAAGTCGGAACTGGCCTTGGACTTTGGATCTGTAAAGAACTTGCAAATCGCCTTGATGGAGACATCAAAACACGTTCCATGGTTGGCGTTGGCTCGGTGTTCGAACTCAAGATTAAGGCTCGAGTGTCAGATATCCCTCCAAAATCCCGCAACGGCCGGCATTCCCGTGGGCAACACCGCGCAGGCAGTCCTACAAGGAAATTGTCATTAGAATACCGAGGACCAAACACATTGAAAATTCTGGTTGCTGATGACGATAGCTTCAACATTGAACTCATGAAGAATTATCTCAATAAATTTGGAATCGATCATATCTGTGCCTATGACGGTGAGGAAGCGGTCTCGCTCTTCAAAAAGCATTACAAGGAGATCTGTTTTGTTATTACTGACAATTTCATGCCGAAGAAGACAGGAACAGAAGCAGCTATCGAGATCACGAGATTTCTGGAAGAGAAAAAACATGGGAGAATCCCAATCATGTGTATATCAGGAGATTTGAAAGTGTCGGTGAACGACAATGGGATCACAAGTGTCATTCAAAAGCCAATCAATTTCAACCGACTGAAAGAAGAATTGATGGCTGTTTATCCACAAATAACTGATGGTGGAGATTTATAATTTTGTAAATTTTTCACATATTAGCTCAAATAAGGGCATATTTACAGTGAATTCTTCCTATTTAGAAAGTTTGTACTTTCACAATAGTAATACAATCTTCAGAGCTTCTAAAAAATTTATTTATTCCAAAGATAAACCTCTTTCGATAAATTCTATAATTACTAATTACCTTGCTTGAATTCCAAGAGCTGGGCTGCGATTTCCATGCGCAGGAAGCAAACATAGCAAGAAGAGTAAAATTGATGGTTGTAGCGACTGATTAGCTGTATTTGTTGTTTGAATATTGATTTATGAAATTGAATCTTAAATTTTTGAGTTACCACTCTCACAAACTCTGCTTCCAAAGTAGTTATTAAAGACGAGATATGATAAATTTACGAGAATGACTCGGTAATTTTGTCTTTAATAACTAACAAAGAGATACCAAATTATCGAGCTACTGACGAGAGGAATTGAGGAGACGAATCATTTTAATGGCTAATCTATGAACGAAGCATCTTCTCTTGAGTAAAGAAGAGGTTCATATATTCATAAATAGCATCTCGAAGCTGCAAGTTTCTCTGTTCATCACATGATTAGATCCTAAATCTACACACTGATACAATAAAACGAGGGCTATTTCAGTTAATTGCAATCATTACATTTTTCAGCTGTTTCTAAGATCACAGGACATCTCTCATACTGCATCAATGCAAAAGGCTCCTTCAATCATGAATCAAAGGCTTTTTACTGTTCACGAAAGCTAGGATGCGAATTACAGAGATAACTTGTCACAATTAGTCCTATAATTGAGTCAAAGCGAAAGATATGATTGGTCCTGAAGAACCCCGACTGAAATTGTTATGAAGATCTCCAGATATCTGGATAATTAAGATATTTTCTGTATCCCGAAGAAAAATGGCACATAAATTCAGCAAACAGGCGAAGATAATACTATTGCTACATCACTATAAAGAAATCACACAGTACACGAGCTATTTGGAAAGGGCTCCCGCTCTTTTTTTTTAAAAAAAATCATTGGGATCAGTGGCTTCAATTTCAGTGTTGCCAAATTTATTTAATTCATAATTGTGGATGTTTGATAACTAATCAAAGGAAAACATAATCAAATAAAAGCTGGTCTAATGTTCCTAAAAATAACTCTATTTGCTTTAACTTTGCTTGTCATTTATGGTAACTAATTAATTGAGATAATTCATCTCACTGAACTTCAGAAGATCCTATTCAAGGATTCGGATATGCTCAAGAAAATATTTGCCAAATACAAATGCTTTGAGAAGTGCTTCTTCAAGGAACTAAGGACATGACAACGTATATCAAACGCAAGCACCAATTCCGGTCGATGATGTGTCTTGTCGGTGTGGCGGTTGTGTCGGCATTGTACATCATGATTATGAATCGGACTTTACCTGTAATCACTGCGATGCTGCTCTTGGGAATCTTGATTGGGTTCAGAACCAGGGCTTATAATACCATAACCTTCGGGTTCTTCTTTGTTATGATAGTTGCTCCAGTTCGATATTTGTCAGATTTTATGGTGCTAAATACTCCGACCCTCCTCTTCTCGGCTGCTCTTCAAGTACTAATTCAAACTCAATCTGATAAATTGATGGTGCTTCACTTGGTTGTCCAAGCCTTTGGATTTTATTTTTATGGGATGGAGCGTATGGCTGCAACTATGAGAGGAATGAGCGTTGAAGATCTTATACAAAGCGCTCGAGCTACAACCATCTTCACTTTTGCTGGAGATGTTGTAATTGTTTTATGCATGAGAGTCTTTTACTCTCAGTTTTCAAGTCTTTGAGAAAAGTCACCATACTCACAGAGAACATTTCAAAAGCAAACAACTTAACGATCAGAATCTCAAGCTTCAAGGCAACCGAGAGGTGAAAGATGTTTTCATCTATACTTTCTCACATGAACTCAAGAATGCTCTAAACGGGTTGCTGGGTAATCTCACCCTAGCTTATGATGTCGCAAAGGTTCCTCAAGTGGTTCATCATCTGTCATCGGCTAAAGTTTGTGGAGAAATTCTCAAAAATTTCATCCATAACATCCTTGATTCTGGGAAACTTGAAAATGGCAACCTTGAAGTTTCTCAAGAGAGAAAAGATGTGATGAGTTTCATGCAGAGTGCATGGTCAATTTGTGGAAGAATTATTCAAAACAAGAGATTGAAAGGCTCGCTAGAAATAGAGAAGAATGTGCCTAGCCATTTGGACCTTGATGAGCAAAGAATGATACAGATACTCCTGAATTTGGTCTCAAATGCTTGCAAGTTTACAGAGAAAGGGTATGTGCGAATTCACGTCAGCTGGCAAACAACTTCGGCCTCTTCTCTTCGGGAAAAGGTAAAAGAAACAGAGCAAACTCCAGCAAATAAAAGTCAAGATAGAATCGACGAAGAAAAAAAAGATATAGAGGAAACATCCCAACTTGAGGATATGAGTGAGTTTCTGAATAGTCTTGAAGCTAGTCCTTCGAAAAAAGAAAGCCATCATTTAGTCACTGAATATCAAAAAAAATTTATCGATGGTTCGCAATTCTATGAATTGAATTTAATGAAATCTCATTGGGACTCTGGAGAAGTGTTGTCCTCTACTCTCTCAGAAGGATCCAAAGGAATCCTCAAGATTCAAGTTCTGGACTCTGGCTGTGGAATGACACTCAAGGATCAAGCCAAACTGTTCCAGAAATTCTCTCAAGTTAGCCCAGTGCAAGGTCAGAGAAAGATAGATACAGGCCTAGGGTTGTGGATTTGTAAAGAACTAGCGAACCGCCTGGACGGAGACATTAAAACTCGCTCCATGGTAGGAGTTGGCTCAGTTTTCGAACTCAAAATTCGAGCAAAAGTCTCAGCTGTTCCCAGAAAGCCTCACAAACGTCCGCTTTCGCTTGCTACTCAAGTCAACGAGGCAAATTCACGCATGAGAATATCCTCAGATCAAAGATTAGTATCAAATACGCTCAAAGTTTTAGTCGTTGATGATGATAGTTTCAATATTGAACTTATGAAGAACTATCTTAACAAATTTGGTATTAATTACATATGTGCTTATGACGGTGAGGAAGCCGTCTCGCTCTTCAAAAAACATTACAAAGAAATCGGGTTTGCCATTACAGACAACTTCATGCCAAAGAAAACAGGAACGGAAGCGGCACTTGAGATCGCTGCTTTTTTGGAGCAGAAAGGACAGCCTAAAATCCCAATCATGTGTATATCAGGAGACTTGAAGGTGTCTGTTGGTGATAAAGGTATTACAAGCGTCATCCAAAAGCCAATCAATTTTGATCGACTGAAAGGAGAATTGATAGCTATTTATCCTCAACTAACAATTTACCAGTGAAGGTAAATAGGTCGTTATAGATATTGTATTAAAATGTATCCAAATTGTTGATCAATTAAGAAATTCCTTAATGGATTGAGTAAACTATTAAGATCAATAACTGAACTCTTTTCAAAACTGATGGATTCTCTCATCAACACTTAAATCACTATATGCCATAAGCATCAGCTCTGACCCTATTTTCCACAACCCCATAATTATTCCTCTCATTCATGAGATGAATCAAGACCAAAGTTCCATTTTGTTGTAAATGCACTTGAATTTCCTTAATGAGCAAGCCTTTCAGGCACACTAACGAAACGGAGGTTTGCCATTACGAGTGAAATCTATCTATTTACCAGAACCAACCTAAATTATTTAGCATATTATCGTCAGTGTTTAATTCCTCAATATTAAACCAGCTCCTGGAAATCTAAATAGGGATCTCTGATTCGTAACTCTAATCTCCAGAAAAATTCATTCTTACGACTCAATGATGCATGAGCAAGCGTTTCTCTTGCCCTTTCGCTCACCTTTACAATTTGCCCCTTTGCCAGGCCAACTTAGACTTTCATCGAAATTCATTTCTTTGTAACAGCGTGGGTGTATAGTAGTTAATTAATTTGACTGTAAAATTAAGTCTGGATCGAGATTTCTTAAACATATCAATATTCCAAGCAAGTTTTGCCATTTGCCTATGAGTGAAGTTCAGGTTGGAAAGGCCACTGTTATAAATGCAAACATCAATTCAAAGTAGAGTAATTAAGTGTGAATTCCCCTTAAGAACCTTGCTAATGAGCAGATGTAAAGTACATATTACAGTGATTAGAGTTAGCGACTTTGAATGTGAAGAAAAAATAGTAGGACAAGCCAGATTTCAGAGCTAGCTGCTTGGTTGACACTAAAATTTGAAGGTTAAGATCAGCTCAGAAGGGTTGGCTTTCCAAATTTCAATTAAACTAACTAAATAAAGTTAATTAAATTCTCCGATCGAAGCAGGTCTTTCCTCTCTATGCTCAAAACCATTCTCCATGCATACAAACGATTTGAAAAGTGCTTTTTCAAAGCAGACAAGACACAGGACAAGGTAGCCTATATCAAGCTGAAGTACCAATTTCGTTCAATGCTGTGTCTTTCAAGTGTAGCACTATTACCTGCGATTTATCAGCTAATTGCTAACGGAACTGTTCTGTCAAGGGTTCCTCTTTTGATGCCAGCAGTCTTGATTGGATTCAGAACCAAATCTTACGATGCTGTGAAATGCGCATTTTTCCTTGTGTTGACGGCCATTCCAACTATTTACCCAACAACGCACTTGGTTTTGACGACTCCAATTGTCATATTTCTGTCCACCATTCAAGTGATGATCCAAACCCAATCTGATTACATGATGCTGGCTCATTTTGTTCTCCAGGCTGGTTGGTTTTATTACTATGGAATAGAGCGTATAACTGCAAAACTCAAAGAAATGAATATCGAAGAAATAGTTGAAGGTGCTAAGACAACAATTTTCTTTACTTTCATCACCGGTGCTATCACTATATTATCTCTGAAGATATTCTATTTTCAATTCTCCAGACTCTTGACTAAAGTCAACATTCTCAAAGAGAATCTTTCCAAAGCAAACAGTCAACTTAATGATCAGAACCTCAAGCTTCAAAGTAACCTTGAAATGAAAGATGTCTTCATCTATACTTTCTCACATGAGCTCAAGAATGCGCTCAATGGACTGTTGGGAAATCTCGCCCTGGCTTACGATGCTGCGAAAAATCCTCAAGTAATCCAGTTTTTGTCATCAGCAAAAGTTTGCGGCGAGGTCCTCAAGAATTTCATTCACAATATTCTTGATTCTGGAAAGCTCGAAAATGGGAATTTAGAGGTAGCTCCTGAGAGAAAGGATGTGATGGGTTTCTTGCAGAATGTGTGGACTATTTGTGGGAAAATCATTCAAAACAAGAGGTTAAGAGGATACTTGGAGATAGAGAAAAACGTGCCTAAATATTTGGATCTAGACGAGCAGAGAATGATACAGATTATTCTCAATTTGGTCTCGAACGCTTGCAAGTTTACAGAAACAGGATATGTGCGTATTCATGTGAGCTGGCAGACTATCTCCACTTACAGTGCCAACCTAGAAGACACTGTAAGCCCGTTTCTACAGACCCCTCGAGATAAAATCGAGGAATCAGCTCGGATTGGAGATGTGAGAGAATTTCCTAACGCTCTCGAAGCTCGGCCATGGATGAATGAAAGCCTCCATTTGATAACTGAGAGACAAAAAAAATTTATTGGCGGCTCACGATATGAATTGAACTTAACTAAGCCGCATTGGAATCCTGACGAAGTCCTGCATTCCACTCTACCAGTCGGATCCCAAGGAATCCTCGAAATCCAAGTTTTAGACTCTGGATGTGGCATGACTGAGGAAGCTCAAGCTAAATTATTCCGCAAATTTTCTCAAGTCAGCTCAATCCAAGATCAAAGAAAAGTCGGAACAGGGTTAGGACTATGGATTTGTAAAGAACTAGCAAACCGTCTAGAAGGAGATATTAAAACGCGTTCCGTGGTAGGAGTGGGCTCAGTGTTCGAACTGAAGATTCGGGCCAGAGTTCCAGAGATTCCTGAAAAATCTCGCCACGGCCGATATTCTTATAACCATGAAAGTTTGAGCAGCTTACTCGATTGCTCACCTCAAAATCAAAGAAAGCCAAACTCATTGAAAATTTTGATTGCTGATGATGATAGTTTCAATATTGAACTCATGAAGAATTATCTCACTAAATTTGGCATGAGCTACATTATCGCTTATGATGGTGAGGAGGCAGTTTCACTCTTCAAGGATCATTACAGAGAAATTGGTTTTGTTATTACAGACAACTTCATGCCTAAGAAGACAGGGGCAGAAGCCGCATATGAAATCGCAACCTTTTTGGAGGCGAAAAGGCAGCCCAAGATCCCAATCATGTGTATCTCAGGAGATCTGAAGGTAGCAGTTGATGAAACGGGGATCACGAGTGTCATTCAAAAACCCATCAATTTTGAGCGATTAAGGGAAGAATTGATGGTTGTATATCCGCAACTCATTAATAAATGAGAGGGGTATTTCGACCTTATGAAAATTAAATGTTTCCGCTATTTTTAATTGGGAACAACATTGCGAAGGAGCGATCATATGGAATTTTTTTTAATAACTCGATAATTTAATCATGTTGATCAAAATTTGCGCCTTCTCATTATATTTTTATGCCCGGACTAACCTTTCTACGTCTAAATAGAGGATGCTGGTCATTACATGTTTAGATGCTAAATCGACACTTTATTATATTTATGAAAATGAATCCGAGCTCAATGTAAAGGATAAATTGCTCCTTTCTCTCCTATTTCGAATATGAATATGCTAAAGCATTTTCTTCATTTGGGTAATGTGAGTTTGCCCAACATACCTGCTCTTCCGTATTTTTAACAGCAATTGGCGGGTTGCCAAGCCAAAAAAATGTGCACTCGTCGCTATCGTGTTCTAAATGAAATCGCGCTGTATATTCGATGTTTAGTCAAGACTCTCGCTTTTTTTTAGAGAATCACTTTGGGCTATGCCTCAATTAACCTGTGGGTTTTATTTAATTTAAGAAATCAGTGAATTAAGGGTTTTTGACGATTAATCCTAAAAAATTGCTATATTGACCGTAACTTGCTTTTCTCAAGACAATTAATTAAGTAAAATAAAAATAAAAACAAACCCAGAAAGTATCTCATGTTCAAGAAAGTGTTTAAAAACTACAAGAGCTTTGAAAAGTGCTTCTTCAAAGAAGATAAAACGAAGGATATGACGACGTATATCAAACTCAAACATCAATTCCGTTCCCTATTGTGCCTTGTATGCGCGGCATTTCTACTTGCAATTTACATCATGGTTATGCATGGAATTTTACCTATAATAATTTTTATTACGCTTTTTACGGTCTTGGGTGGGTTCAGAACGAAATCTTACAATGCAATCAACATCATCTTTTTCTTGATGATGATGGTTACTCCTCTTCGATACCTATGGAACTCTCCGGTGTTAGCGACTCCTAGCGTCCTCTTTTTTACTACTATTCAAGTTTTGATACAAACCCAATCTGATAAATTGATGGTGCTTCACTTGGTTATCCAAGCCATTGGATTTTATTTTTATGGCATGGATCGTATGGCTACAACCATGAGAGGGATGAGCATCGAAGAACTTATTCTGAGCCTCCGAGCTGGAATCATATTTACTTTTTCTGGAGGGCTTATAACTATCTTATGCATGAGAGTATTTTTCTCACAATTTTCAAGTCTTTTAAGAAAAGTCAATACACTCACTGAGAGTCTCTCGAAAGCGAATAAACAACTCAACGAGCAGAATCTCAAGCTTCAAAGCAACTTGGAGATGAAAGATGTTTTCATCTATACTTTTTCACATGAACTCAAGAACGCTCTCAATGGACTGCTAGGGAATCTCTCTCTGGCTTATGATGTCGCAAGAATCCCTCAAGTGATTCAGCATTTATCATCAGCGAAGGTTTGTGGAGAAATCCTCAAGAATTTCATTCACAATATCCTTGATTCTGGGAAACTTGAAAAAGGGAATCTAGAGGTATCTCCTGAAAGAAAAGATGTGATGAGTTTCATGCAGGGTGCGTGGTCAATTTGTGGAAGAATTATTCAAAACAAGAGATTGAAGGGCTCTTTGGAAATAGAGAAGAATGTGCCTAAACACTTGGACCTTGATGAGCAAAGAATGATACAGATTCTACTGAATTTGGTCTCAAATGCTTGCAAGTTTACAGAGAAAGGATACGTGCGAATTCACGTCAGGTGGCAAACAATTTCGACTTTTTGTACCCAGCAAGAAGCGAGCGGGACTCAAGTCACAAGCAACTCTCAGACGAAAGTTGACGAAGAAACGGAGGAGATAAGAGAAACACCTCGACTTGGAGACATAAGAGAATTCCCGAATAACATCCAAGCTAGTCTCTCAAAGAAAGAGAGTCACCATTTAGTAACGGAGTATCAAAGGAAATTTATGGAGAACTCACAGCCCTACCAATTGAATCTAACGAAATCTCAATGGAGTCCTGAAGAAATGTTATCATCGACTCTGCCAGAAGGATCTGTAGGAACTCTCAAGATTCAAGTTCTGGACTCTGGGTGTGGTATGACGACAGAACAGCAAGAGAAACTGTTTCAGAGATTTTCTCAAGTAAGCTCGACCCAAGACAAGAGAAAGGTAGGAACAGGCCTTGGACTCTGGATTTGTAAAGAGCTTGCAAATCGCCTTGACGGAGGCATCACAACCCGTTCCATGGTAGGAGTCGGCTCAGTGTTCGAGCTTAAGATCCGAGCAAAAGTATCTGTTATTTCAAAAAAACCCCAGCAGCTGCCACGTCTACTCACTCAAGTCAGCGAGCTGAACTCCCCATCAAAAACACCCACAGGGAATAAGTCGTCATCAAATCTGCTTAAAATTCTGGTTGCTGATGATGATAGTTTCAATATTGAACTCATGAAGAATTATCTCAATAAATTTGGGATTAATTACATATGTGCTTATGATGGTGAGGAAGCAGTCTCACTCTTTAAAAAGCATTATAAACAAATCTGCTTTGTTATAACAGACAACTTCATGCCTAAGAAAACAGGAACGGAAGCCGCATTTGAAATCGCAAGCTTCTTGGAGGAGAAAAATCGGCCCAAAATTCCAATCATATGTATATCAGGAGATTTAAAGGTGTCTGTTGGTGAAAAAGGCATCACAAACATTATTCAAAAGCCGATCAATTTCGACAAACTGAAAGAAGAATTAATGACTGTTTATCCACAACTTACACAATTTACCAACGAATGTGATAGATAGCTCGATATCGAGAGTATATTAAGATATATCAAATTTGTTGATCATTTAGTACACTGTTTATATATTCTATGCTCATCTTTAGACCTAAATCACGTTTCTTTTTTCAAGTCGTAGTAATTTTTCTCTTCAACAAATATAAAAAAATTAATTTCAGGAAGGAAACTGCTCAGTGTTGATTTGAATAATATAAAATCTATTAATGATCCACCTTCGCTCTTCAATTCCAGCTAGAAGCGAAATTATCAAGATTCAAGAGAAGTTGAATGATGAAGAGTAACTTAAACTGGATTCTGTACTGGCCTTATTCGAAATTTTCTTAGCCGGGTGGCTTTATTAATTGTTTCAACGCTAAATCTACGCATTGATAGAATAACTAAAAAGGCTCACTAATCAAATAATAGTCGCTTCGTGATTCATTTTTCTCCTATATCTAAGATCAGGCTTCTTCACTTCAGTTATCAACGTGAGTTCCTATTCAGAAGACAAATATTAGGGCATTTCGCTCTATCAGACTTTACAAATCCTGAAGTGCAATATTTGGAGTTAATTATGCCTGATTGGACCAAGTTCTTAGTCAGAGCAAGCATCTTTCATGAGTCAAGAACATTGGGTGTTATGAGTATTTTCAAATAGAATAACGCAGAAGTTCCAATAGCTAATCAATGTACATTCGTTGTTATGATGCTAGTCGATAATATATTTAGATATTCAAGCAGAACTTTGTGTTTTTTTGGCGTTCTTTGAGAAAACATTTTTGGCAATACGATCAATTTTTCGAGTTGCGAATTAATGAATTTACAGGCTTAGGGTATTTGGTAATTAATTAAACAGACAAAAAACACCAGCGAAATTACTGTTTTCTATAAATAGCTATCTCATCTGTACTCCGTTATCTCTTATTGCGTTTAATTAAGTAAAATAAAATCTACTTCTCAATCTCGAGAATCTCAACCAAGGACTCGACAATGCTAAGGAAACTGTTTACGAAATACAAAAACTTTGAAAAAAATTTCTTTAAAGAAGACAAAACTAAGGATATAACGACATATATCCAGCGTAAACACCAATTCCGTTCGATGATATGTCTTTCGGGAATAGGGATTCTCATCGGAATTTACATCATGCTTGTGCATATGGTGCTGCCTATAGTAGCTGGACTTTTGCTTCTCGGAGTTTTGATTGGGTTCAGGACCAAATCTTACAATGCAACGAATTGGATATTCTTTTTGATGATGATGGCTGCTCCTCTTCGTTATCTGCCGAGCTCGCCGGTGTTATCAACCCCGGTTGTCCTCTTCTTTACTACTCTTCAAGTACTAATTCAAACTCAATCTGATAAGTTGATGGTACTTCACTTGGTTGTCCAAGCCTTTGGATTTTATTTTTATGGGATGGAGCGTATGGCTACTACTATGAGAGGAATGAGCATCGAAGAGCTTATCCAAAGCGCTCAAGATGCAGTTGTCTTTACTTTTGGAGGAGGTGTTATAACTATCTTATGCATGAGAGTATTTTACTCTCAGTTCTCAAGTCTTTTGAGAAAGATAAACACTCTGACTGAGAGCCTCTCCAAAGTAAACATTCAACTTAACGATCAGAATCTCAAGCTTCAAAGCAACCTCGAGATGAAAGATGTTTTCATCTATACTTTCTCACATGAACTCAAGAATGCTCTAAACGGATTGCTGGGTAATCTCACCCTAGCTTATGATGACGCAAAGGTTACACAAGTGATTCATCATCTGTCATCGGCTAAAGTTTGTGGAGAAATTCTCAAAAATTTTATTCACAATATCCTTGATTCTGGAAAGCTTGAAAATGGAAATTTGGAAGTATCTCGTGAAAGAAAAGATGTGATGAGTTTCATGCAGGGTGCATGGTCAATTTGTGGAAGAATTATTCAAAACAAAAGATTGAAGGGCTCGCTAGAAATAGAGAAGAATGTGCCTAAACACTTGGACCTTGATGAGCAAAGAATGATACAGATACTCCTGAATTTGGTCTCAAATGCTTGCAAGTTTACAGAGAAAGG
>ENA-UOTX01000221-UOTX01000221.1-compost-metagenome-genome-assembly--contig:-NODE-221-length-63758-cov-14.017902_pt1 | contig 63758 bp, 37 predicted proteins | sample MGYA00238143_ERZ746982 | MGnify/ENA primary metagenome ERZ746982 (study PRJEB28758, sample SAMN06268862) | compost metagenome | isolation source: single cell | place: USA: California, Emeryville, Joint... | reverse complement strand
TTTCGCAAACACATATAAATAATAAATTCAGACTCCCAACACTACTCATTCGCATAATTAATCACCTCAGTTTCTCAATTAATTTATTTTACAATTGACTGTTGCAACTCTCAACCAGACAGAACAAACTCACATGAGCACTAAGGCACCGGAAAGCAAAACTGATTTATCTAAGAATGAAATCTCTTCTGATAACGTTCAAGCTCTCGAGAGCTCGCTCAAAGACCTTCTTGATAAGGTTTCGGCAATACATAGAGGAAAAATATTCATTTCTATTTTTTAGGTGCTTACCTACTTCGAAAAATTCATCAAGACCAAAGAGGACCTCAAGAACATTGAAAACAAATTGAACGATTATGAGAACCTCCAAAGTCTTGTTGATATGATAAAAAGCGTTTTCGAAGAGCTTACTATCAAGATAGACGGACGCATTACCATGTAAACTCGGATCTTAAGGTCTCATCTTAACTTTATATCATAGCGGAGGCGTCAGCGAAGAACACTACGAGCAACTGGAGAAACAAACTCAGAAATATGAAAATGAAATCAGAACGCATATTGGTGTAATGAAGATTTTTATGAAATTGATTAGTGACTCTTTTCTCTCTCTCACCCAGATCGAACAACAAATGAAGCTTTACGCTGAGTCGCTGCAAGACAAGCTGAGCGAATCTGAGAAGGCAAGAAACGAGCTATTGGAATCAACAAAATCAATGATTGCCGTAATTGTGTCTTTTCTGCAGATTTGTTGAAGAGCATATAGTCTGTCAAAAGAGACAATCAGAACCTAGCGGAGACAATAAAACACCTGAAGGAAGAAAATGAAGTTTTAACCACAAAAATTAAAATCTCTGAAGAAAAAATCGCTGACTATCCTTCTCTACAAGCAAGAGTCCGCCAGCTCGAAAAGATGCTCAACGTATTCATCGCTATTCATCATCAGCGGCTTATCCTTGATGCATTAGGAACCTAAGATCTTGTCGAACAGATCACTTACGCACTCCACAACGAACCCGAACATTACAATCGAGAACAGTGCTCTAAAAAAATTGAATTTCGAAATGGGTTACGACCCTACTCACCAGAAGAATGATTCGCCGGTATTAATAACTTAAATACTATAACCAGAGAGCAATCATTTTTTTTTTTGTAGGCTGTAAATAATCTCTTTGAGATTCACGAGAAAACCAACAAACTGCAAAAGCTTAAACCAAGAAGCAGCTCTGGAAGTCGCCTGACTAGCACGATAAAAAGCAATGCCAACGGAAACGAGGAAGTTTTAAAAGTCCAAATTGAGATCACGAAAGATAAAAAACCAGAATTTAACCGCTACAATAGCTATAGCACACTGATAAATAATAGAGAGAACCGTCAAATGTAAGCATTTTCACCCCTGAGCGAGTTTTCTTATTGAACTAAAATAATGAAGGAGCGGAGCGAAAATACGAGAGACTCGTAGCATCTACATGGCAAATTCGGGGCAAAATTCGGGGAATAGCAGTATAACGGGAGGTCCACACGGTACTGTGCAGCTGACTGTGGGAACTCTGCAACAGAGAAGCAAGAGTACAAGTGCATCGCAGAAACAGTTGAAAAGTCATAAGAAATATGACTTATCATCCATTTACATTGCCGCTCAGCAAGAAAATCTCTTGCCGAAGAATACCAGTGAACGTGTCTCTCGCTATCTTTAGTTTGAGATTTTAATCCCAAAGCATGACATTTTTTCGAGATTCTATGAGTCATGCATTAAATTTGGAGAAAAATTAAATCCACTCTTTAGATTTTCTTTTTTCATCATATATCTTTTTTTATACTATGTGATTTCTAAGATAATACATTCATTCATTCGTTTCGGAATTAGGTTGACTAATTCTTTATTCTTTTCATGTTAATTCTGATACAACGATCGAGAAGATTTTCAGTACTCTAATGAAGGTTTGAGTGAATTGATGGCATACCTCTAAGATTTAGCTGCCATTCTACATTGATACCATTATGTTCCATCCCATTAGGCCATCGAGCATCTCTGAGTAAAGTACTCTTACCCGGCTTTAAGCATTTTTTCCAGGAGAATGGAATAGAATGAAATATAATAGTCAAGTTGCTACGTCGTGAGCAGTTGATAATAACACAAAATTTCGCTTGCTTGGTTTCTAATAGAAATTATTCAACGCCTGTTGTTGTTAATTTATGATATCGATTCATATTGACAATATCAGCTCGTATTAATTATCTACTACTTCCTTATCTTAATTAGATTTAATACTGATCCAAATAATGTTGCTAATAATTAAAATTTTTCCACATTTGAATCAACAAGAAAAGTAATGCAAACCTCAGCCCATTTAGACCATGAAGAGTTGAAGGAAATAAAAAGTGACTTAGAACCTGGGATGCAGAGCTCGATAAAACGTAATTGCTATTGTGTTGCTATTGTAACTATCTGTTACTGGCCTTGAATAGAAAATCACACAGCACCATTACTCGCATGGTGTTTCTTGCGCACTAATACCATCAGCTTACTTGATCTTGAAACAAAGCAAAAACGCGCCAGCTTCGAAGGGGTTCAGCTAAAAAACAGAAATAGTAGAACAACAATTTTTTATTTGATCTATAGCCTAAATTAATCTTCATTAAGTCTATGGCAACAATTGGACACATGTGAAAGCGATTCCAAATACAAATCTTTTGGTTTCTCTTCATCATTCTGCCTATTCATCCGCCAATCTCGAAATTTTTGATCTCTCATGTAAAGAAAAAGCCAGAAAAGTTTTTTCTTTTGAGGAAGTTGTTGGAGGTAGATATTTACTTTACCTTTTTCATTCAAACCGAAAGTATCCCTAATTTTTTTTCTGGGGCTATTTCCAAAACTGTCACTATCTAAATTCCATTAAGATTAACATCATTCATTTTGTAGTGACAGGAGAGGGGGATGTAACATGTAATTCACGAAGAAATATCCTTGGCGCGATCTCTCTTAGGGAGAAAATCTCTTATCACCTCTTCTCAATTAACAGTAGTCCCTCAATAAGATATCACGATGCTGTGAAACTTTCTCGGAAGTCTAAATGGCAAACCCAATATAGCACTTCTCCAGGTCTCCTTGACATATAACTCTGCCAAGCAATCTAATCTTTTCAATTGTATTTTTCCATAAGGCAATTTCATCGCTGGTTTCGATTTTGATTCAACTGGGGAAATGGCGGCGACAATCGATCGGTATGGTATGTGTTTGATCTCAGAGATCAATACCAACAATTATAAAATGCATCTGCAAATGGAAATGAGCAAAGCTCAAGGTAAGCTCATCAGTGTTTTTGTGTTATCTCTATTTTACTGTGCGCTGACTCATTTCTTTAGATAGTGCCGGTCGTTGCAGATGGAGTACAACTCTTGGTGATCCTCTCTTATACATCAAGTATGATATGAGACACTTCAATATTCTCGATGTCGAGAAAAAAGCTCTCACTTTGAAATCTCCTATTCAGCTGGAAAATTTGTGTAACTACTGCAAATAATTTCATCAGTCATATATTTTCCCTCTGTTTCTTCAATGAGAATAGTTATTTAAAATTTTCACCAAACAGATTATACTTACTGGATTGATGTCTGCCAGAGTGATGGAAATTTGGTTGCTTCCTGTGGAGATGATAATAACATCAAAATTTATGACAGACGCGAATCAAAGATCGTGAAAACCTTTAAGAGAGCTCAATCAAGTAAACATTGGGAACAATACAGCTTCCTGATTTATTTATTTTTCTACGACTGATATCAATGAACTCATAACAGGCTCTGCTTACTGCGTGCGATGGAATTATAGTGGAGATACGCTTGCAAGCGGCTCGGATGATGGGACGATGGAATTGTTGGACGTGAAGACTGAGAAGATTATTCATACTGAGACAGAACCCAAGCACAAGCAATGTAACGTTTATTATAGGGTTAATTTGTACCAATAATCTTCATTTTACTCTTAGGCTCTATCATGTCGGTCTGCTTCATTTAATTCAGATGATGCAGTCAAGCAAGAAGGCAAACTGAAGGGTAGTTTATCAAAAACCAAGAAAATAATTTTTGTATGAGTGCTGATGTCTTTTTCATAAGTATATCATTCTCATCCCAGAAGAAAAATCATTACTTTAATATCCTAGCTAAGCTAAAGACTAGAAGATAAAATGAAAAATCACGTGAAAATTTAATTATTACTTTTAATTCTATAAACTTGATTTCAGAAGTGAAAAACATGAAAGAAATAAAATCGTAGTTTTTGTTTTTCTTCCTGCCTCAGTGAGCTCATAAAACCAATTTGAAACTTAAAAGAGAAGAATTTTGAGTTTGAGTCTCCGTTATAACAAAAAGTTATTTCGCATTTACCAATTTCTCAAATACAGAGAAGCAAAGGTTAACGATCTTAGACGGAGCTTCCGTTTTTCTTAAATGATTCATCAAAATAACTTGCAAAATCACGTTTTGAAAGTCGAGGTGTTTCTTTAAAACCCAAATCTAAACGCAAGTTTTGGGTGGCAGAAAAATCCAATTTGTAAAATACCTTTCAATTAGATACCCAAATATCAAAATAAAATACCTTAGATTTCTAAAAAGAATAAATGGATCTTGAAAGTCTAGGCGAAGAGCTTGGTTCTAAAACACCAAGCTTAAAATTCGCTGGACAAAACGAATTCCTTTCCTATCTCTCGGAAACTTGTTTATTCGGCAACTCCTTCGATGAATCAGAAGGATTGAACGCATTTATTCGTTGCATTGGAGAGAATTACGATTCGGTCGAATCACTCTTACAAGAGTTGGATCATATCAACACAATGAACCAAGTTTGCGGAAGAAGCATTGATCTCAATGAAGTTTATTTCCTTTGCTTGGATTGTGATTTGATCTCCCCTCTCCAGATTAATACCCACTACTCTCTCCAATGCAAAGAATGCTTTATGAGTTCGAATCACGATGGCCATAGAATCACTAGCAAGGTTTCAGATACTGGGATGGGCACGTGTGATTGTGGAGACGCCAGCGCCTGGGACAGCAAAGGTTTTTGCCCGTCACATCCTGGCTATACGAAAGAGATTGTCGAGCAAACCTATAAAAAAATACCGGAACACATCAGAAATGGTTATATAACTACATTAAAAGAGATCTTCTATGCATTATTTGAGTTCTTGCAAGACAATCCTCACAAAGCAGACATTATTTCCCCTTTCATCAAACTTATCTTGCAATTACATCAACAAAAAGACTGTTTTAAATTCTTAACAAGAGAAGTTTTGACCTCAAAGTTACCAACAGCCTATAAACTTCGGGTTAACCTACAGAATCTGATTACTTTTGAATTAAAACCTGAGACTGAATCCTGCGATTGTACTTTTTTGGAGCTACTGATCAGATTTGACTTCATGTTTTCAAAGGATGTGCAAAACTCCATTCGCGGACTCATACTTGAATTAATCGTCTTTACTGACTTCAAGGAAATTTATCTACAACTCTACTTGAAGTTATTGCATTTCTACTATTACATGGGGGATTATCCAAACTTTCCGACACCAAGACTCTCGAAGAATTGTTTTCTCTCCTATCAGTTATTCATCCCGGAGCATTTCAGCTTGTTGGCGGCTTCTTACCCGGAGTCGATAAATTTTGTCAATGCAATACAGCGTTTGCTAAAGAATTACGATAAGATGCCAAGAAAGAAATTTTATTCTTTTTCTTTCTATGGATTATCTCCAGCAAAATATATCCTCGAGCAGCAAAAACCCGCAGAAATAATGCTTCAAAAGCCAGGATTTATCGAGAAAATGCTTGAGATTATCGATTTGATCAGCGTGTTTGATAGCACGCCGACTCTTGATCAATTTGTTACATCATTTGTATCAAACCAAGTTATTGCAGACTATGAGAATATCACTTTTGCCTTCAAAGAATATCTAAACTTGTTGCAATCATTATACGTACGCATTTTTCAACTATCTGATGAGAAATTGCGAGATCGGCTGATCTCTTTAGTACTGAAATACTTCATCGCGCTCTTTGAGAAGCGAATGAAAGTAGAAGGACCGATCAAGACTGGAGTAATCAAATTATTTCCCTCAATAATCGTTGCTTTTGGAGATTTTTTGTTGGTATGGTACAGATTCTCGAAAAATGAAGAAGATTTGAAAGTTAGTATCTTCAATGAGCTTAATAGCAGTGGTATTTCAAAGGAGAGGTTCGAATCGATTGCTCAATACGTTTTTCAAACAGGGTTGCTAATGATAAATTATATCTGTGCCCTTCAGCGACTAGGAGAGTGGGCTCCTCATTACAAAGCCTTTGAGGAGGCAGTCAATTTCTATTTAAGCAGCAGATTGCCTAAATATTGCCGGATTGAAAGTACGATAATATGCCTGCTGCAATGTCTTATCAATTATGACCGCAACAATGACTGGGTTTCTTCCCTTGCTGAAAATATCCTCAAAACTGATGCTTCAAATCAAGTGATAAAGCGCGAGTACGTCCCTTATTTCTTTAGAACTTTACACTACGTTTTGACTGACGATATGTCCTTCAATAATTTAATCCTGCAGCAGAACGTCAAAAAAGTTAAAGACTCGAATCAATTCGATTCAATCCTAAAATCAATCGAGTTCAAGGTCGTTTTAAATTTTATCTACCTTCACAATCAGGAATCTTTTCGGTCAATAAAAAATTCCTTGGAAAGTCTGATAGAGTTAAAAGATGATGCTATCTTCCAAGAAATCACGGAGTTAGATCCTAAAACAAATAAACTGAAGCCTAAAGAAACGTTTCGAAACAAAGAACTTGATTCCGGGATTTTCTATCTGAATGCACAGCTGGATAATGCTTTCAAAGCGAAGCTGATTGAAGATTCTGGAATCAACACAGGAGATTCGGATTCGAGGACAGAAACATTTGAGACTGAAAACTATAATCCGCTGGTCAAAAAACGGTATATAAAGGATGCTCTATTATGGGCAATCATTTGCACCTACCAGTGCTCGAAAAGAAACGGAAAGAACATTCATCTTGTGGTCCCACTGATTGCTTCTCAAATTAAATCTTTAGATGTACTTCCGATGAAGGAAATAAAAAAAATCTTAGAAAAAAAGATCGTTGGACCTGATTTCGTTGATGTGAACAAACCAAGCGACAAACTAGACTGGGAAGCACTAACAACAACGCACGAAAGAGAATATTCTCTAAAGGATGACCTCAAAATTGGTCTTGAAATCTTAAAGAAAAATGACAGAGGACAGACAGCAACAACTATAATCAGCATGACGTTAAGCTATGAGAAGATACTAAAACGTGTTTACCACACGCATGAAGAGTTGAAATTAGAAGAAGAGAAAATTGAGCATCAAATCCCCGTTGCAAATACGGAAACAGTGAGAGATCGGCTGCTTGCGAAGCAGAAGTTAATCAGAGAAGAGTTTTTCCTTAAACAAAAGAGATTTCTTAATAAAACCGCGGAAAGCCCATCAGAAAGCAAAGAGATCTCTGAAGAGTCCAAGAGCTTTGGTGTCTGTGTTGCGTGCCGAGAGCCTCTTGATGACAAAGAGCATAATGGATATGGGCTAATATCGTTCGTGAGCAAAAGTAATCTTTATCAGCATTGCATGGCGAAAAGAAATAATTTGAAACCTAAATTGGGAGAAGGTTATCTGACATTAAGTACCTGCAATCATTTCCTCCATATAGACTGCCTCACGAAATTGAGAGCCTTCAGTACGAGCCCAAAACTGCGATCTGAAGTCGAATTTGTTTGTCCACTCTGCAAAACACTTGCAAACCAATTGATCTATGTCCTCGGAGGGAATACTAGCGTTGGAATATCAAAATTGAAAGCTTGTGACCCAGGCTCATTCGAGCTAAACTTAGTAGACGCTTCAAAAATATACAGCATGCTACAAAAAAGAAAGGAAGAAGTCGTGGAAAATAATGAAACCTGGGTTGAAGAACTGTTTAGCAGTATCCAAATACACGAAATATTGATCAACCAGGATTTGGGCCTACCGGAGAGTCCAGTAGGGAACTCTTATGAATCTCTTGCTAATGCTGTTGTCATGGCCATACTTGAAACTGATCTAACTGGTTTACAACTCCTTCTTCAGACACGAATAAGTTTGTATACTATTGTTGCACAAGACTTGCGGAAATCTGCACAAATTAAGTCTTTCAATCAAAATGGTACTCCACAGCAACCGAAAATAGTTGAATGCCTTAAAAAAATGACTAACAGCAAATATATCAGCGCCACCGCTGAAAAATATTTAGCAAGCAGGCAGTTAGATTTTCTTGAAGCAACATGGACTGGATTCCTATCAGTAACAGAAGAAAACCTCGATCTTTATAGTAAGTTTTTCATCATAATGCTCAATACAAACCTCGTGCTCGAATTCCTAAAATTATTTTATGAAGATATGCATTCCAAATGCAGCGGAAACACCAAAGAAATGGCCTCAGCCTTCACTTTTGATAATTTCAAGGACTCTTGTGCCGACAATCTCTTTTGTGAGCTCCCTAACATCACCAGCATATTACGAAAGTTTGTAGCTTTAGGTCTGATAACTGGGGTCTATCAATACTCTCCAGATTCATCAAGTTTACTCGATACAGAGCTTTCAATGCTGCAATTTCTCCTCTGCAAAAAGGAGAAAAAAGATCTGATTTCTCTTATCACATCTTTCTTGTCTCAGAACAAAACATTTTTCGAGAATTTACTGATAGAGCTTCAAATGCTAGATTTAAAAATTGAGTTTGAAGATTCTAATTTGAGTGGGTTGGTCCTTGTTCCACTTCCAAAGAAATATCAGGAATTCAATAGCAATGTTTCCAAAGGAAAATGTTGCAGCTGTAATTCTATTTCGCGCAGAGGGATAGCTCTATGTTTGATATGCGGAGAGCTATATTGCATCGGACCTTGTGATTCCAAACAGGCAGCTCCAGACCAAGTAGGAAGTATGAATACACATTCAAGAAACGCGCACTTCGGAGCAAGTGTCTTTATCGATCGCACGTATACGATAGTGATGCTAGTTTATTTTCCAAGAAATATTGTTCGAGGATATCTTTACCTTGGTAAGTTGGGCCAAGAGATCGATCCAATGAAATCAAATTGGGAGGAGTTTACAATTTCTGAGCATGCTTTGGATAAAATTAAAAAAATGGTGATTCTTGGAAGAATTCCACAGGAAATATATCTTCAGACGGAAACTTCTGGTCAATGGCTGCAAGAAAACTTTTTGTGAGTTTTATGGTGTTAGTTGTGGATATATCATTGGATAACAAAAAACATACAGATCTAATATATTCTGTAAATATCGACAAGCTAATGACTAAGATAATTGGTTGTATGTAAGTAATTATCCGAGAATTTAATGCATTTACTGCAAGAGAAACTGTAAATTCATACTAATTGTATATATAACTGTTGGATACTTCAAGATGTTGGCTTTTTAAATAGTCTTGGCCCCAATTTAGCGAAGGTGGGTTCTAAATCTCAATAGTTGAACTTTGCTTGGCTTATTATTTCAGCTGTGAATTAAAATTTAATCACCTAATGTTTCCAAATGAGAAAAAAGAAGAAAAAGATACGGAGACCACAATGGACAAACCTGTTTGCAAACCACAAAGTCTAAAGTTTGTAGAGCAAAATGCGTTTCTTTCGTATCTCTCCAAAACTTGTTTAGTCGACGAACCTTTTGACGCATCAGAAGCATTGGATGTGTTTATCACATGTCTTGGCGAGAAATATAATACATTCGAACTCCTCCGCGACAATCTGGGAGGCATTCCTCATCTTAATCGAGTCTGTGGAAGAGAAATTCAACCCAATGAAGCTTATTATCGATGCTTGGATTGCGATTTAGTAAACTCTCATCAATGTAATGCACATGCACTCCAATGCAAAGACTGCTTCATGAAAGCTAATCACGACGGTCATAGGGTCACCACTCAAACTTCTCATGACTACATCGGTACTTGCGATTGCGGTGATGCCAATTTGTGGGACAGTAAAGGCTTTTGTTCTTTGCACTCAGGCCTTACAAAGGAAATGATCGATCAGGCCTCTGAAAAAATTCCTAAGCAAGTTCGAGAGTGCTACATATCCTCAATGAAGGAGATTCTCTACTCTATATTTGAGTTCTTACAAGACAACCCTCAGCATGAAAACATTGTTGATGCAACTATCACAGTGATCTCACAAATACATCATATAAACGACTGTTTTAAGCTGTTAACTTGTGAAGTATTGAATTCTAAGCTCACAAATGACTATAAACTCAGAATTAATCTGCAAAATTTGGTGAATTTCGAACTCAAACCTGAAGTACAGCCCTGTGACTGCACCTATTTGGAACTACTAATCAGATATGACTTTATGTTTTCAGAGACATTTCAAACTGCAATTCACGGGCTCATCCTTGAATTATTTGTCTTTCCAGATTTCAAGGAAACATATATGAGGCTCTACACGAAGCAGTTGCATTTCTTTCATTATCTGGGAGATTATCCAGGCTTTCCAACACAAAAAATCTCAAAAAATGCCTTGCTAGACTATCAGTTTTTCAGCTCAGAGAAATTCAGTGTACTCGCAGTTTCTCATCCTGAATCAACGAATTTCTTCGAAGTTGCTTGTCGTTTGCTCAAAAATTATCACCAGATGCCAATTAGAACATTTTATTTAATTTCATTTTACGGACTAGGACCAGCGAAATATATTCTCGGCCAGCAAAAAGCGTCAGAAGTAATGCTTCAACGTCCGGAATTCACCGAGAAGGTTTTGCATATTCTTGATTTATTCAGAATTTTCGACAGTCCGTTGAATCTCGATGAGCTCGTCAAGTCACTTGGATCGGATTCCTGTCTTGGTAAATATGAGAATATCACTTTTACCTTCAAAGAATATTTGAATTTGCTGCAGTCATTTTTCGCATGTATTTTTCTCCTTAAAGATAGTAGCCTCCAAGAAAAGTCGATTAGCAATGTGTTCAAAACTTTTATGGCGCTACTCGAAAAGGAAATGGATCTCAATGGACCAATTAATGTTGCCATTCTCAGATTGTACCCCTCGATAATTGTTTCGTTTGGAGATTTTTTGCTTCTATGGTTTAGACACTGCACCAACTTAGAAGATTTGAAAGGCCGTATTGATAGCGAGCTCAAGAGTAATGGCATCTCGAAGGCCAAATTCGAATTGGTGTCCAAGTATGTTTTCCAGTCGGGGTTATTACTTATAAACTACACTTGCGCGCTTCAAAGAATAGGGGACTGGGCTCCTAATTACAAGAGCTTCGAAGAAATACTTAATCTCTATTTTGAAAGCAGAATGACTAAATTTAGCCGGATCGAAAGCGCACTTATATGTTTGCTCCAGCTTCTCTCCAATTTTGACAGCAAAGATGCATGGATCTCTTCTCTTGCAGAGAATTTCCTCAATATCAGTGTCTCCAATCATGTAGTACAGCGCGAATACATCCCTTATTTCTTCAAAACTTTGCACTTTGTGCTGACAGATCAGATATCTTTTAATAACGTGATCCTTCAGCAGAACGGTACTAAAGTTAAGGAATGGAATCAGTTCGATTCAATCCTAAAATCTATAGAATTCAAAGCAGTGTTGAGTTATCTCTACATTCATAACCAAGAATCTTTCCAAACTATAAAAGATGCGTTGGAGAGCCTTTTAGAGTTAAAAGATGCTGCTATCTTCCAAGAAATCACAGAATTCAATCACAAAACAAACAAACTTAAGGTGAAAGAATCATTTCGAAATAAAGAGTTTGATAATGGGATTTTCTATCTGAATGTGCGGCTAGATAATGCTTTTAAATCGAAACTGATTGAAGATGCTGGAAGCAAAACAGAATATTCGGATGTGAAGACAGATAGTTTATTGGCCGAAAGTCATAATCCTTTGGTCAAAAAGCGGTATATCGAGGACGCTATTTTATGGGCAATCATTTGCACCTATCGGTGTGCGAAAAAAAATGCAAAGAACACTCATTTGTTGACTCCGCTATTTGCGTTCCAAATTCAGTGCTTAGAAGCTCTTCCAACTAACGAAGCAAAGGCAAAAATCGAAAAAAATTTGATTGGACCTGATTTTGAAGATGAGAAAATAATTTGTAAAACACGGGATTTGAAAACCCTTAAAGCATTACAAGAAAGATATTATAGTCTGAGAAACGACCTCGAGAATATATTTGAAATCTTGAAGAAAAGCGATCGAGGTTTGTATGCAAAGCTTATCGATAACATGATTTCGAGCTTTAAGAGGGTGTTAAAACGAGTGTACCACTTTCATGGAGAAGAACTGAAATCCGAGGGAGAAGAAAAGAACGAATCCCAAATTCCTGTAGAAAACCCGGATTTAAACAAAGAAAGACTGCTAGCTAAGCAGAAGTTAATCAGAGATGAATATCTTCGAAAGCAAAAGAGGTTTCTGAATAACGCCTCCATTACTCAGATTAAACAACGAGAAGAAAGTAAAGAAACCTCTGAAAAATCAAAGGACTTCGGTATATGCGTCGCTTGCCGAGAGCCTCTTGATGAGAAAGAGCATAATGGATATGGTCTGATTACTTTCGTTAGTAAGAGTAACCTATATCAGCATTGCATTGCTAAAAAAATCAAGTCGAAGACCTACTTAGGAGATGGTCATCTGGTGATGAGTACCTGTAAACATTCTCTCCATATAGACTGCTATTCAAAAATGAAAGCTCTACACGCCGGCGTTGAATTTAAATGCCCTCTCTGTAAAATGCTCGCAAATCAACTGATCTATCCAATAGAGGAAACTAAGCCAAAGTCAGCAACGGTTCAACAGATTGAGCCAAAATCTCTAGAATTTAACTTAAAAGAGCTCCTCAAGCTTTTTGAAATATGCCAACAAACTCAAGGAAAACTCGGTGATCATCAGAGCAAACAGATCAACATGCTGGAGGAATTATTTGACGAGATAAAAATCCATGAAATTTTAATTGCTGAAGAAGTAGAGCTGCCAGAAGCTTCACAATCTGACTCTTTTGAATCTCTAACTAATGCTCTTCTCATGACTGTGCTTGAGACTGAGTTAACTGGTTTGCAAGTTTTCCTTCAGAACCAAATGACGCTCTACTCGATAGTTGCCCAAGGCTTAAAGAAATATGCTCGCCTTAAAGCATTCAACTATAAAGAAAAACCCAAAATCATTGAATTCTTGGGAAATATGGATGACATGAATTACTTTCGTGCCAATGCTGAAACTTTTATTCTAAGCAGCCCTCTGGATATCGTCAAGACTGTTTTGGCAGCATTCCAATCAGTGGCAGATGAGAGTTTCGATATTTACAGTAAGTTCTTCTTCTTAATGCTCAATGCAAGCCTAATGCTCGAATTTCTGAAATTATTTTATGAGGATATGCAGTCGAAATGTAGCGGAGACACCAAAGAAATGGCCTCGGCCTTCACTTTTGATAATTTCAAGGACTCTTGTGCCGACAATCTCTTTTGTGAGCGACCTAACATCACGGGCTTACTCCGGAAGTTTGTAGCTTTAGGTCTGATAACTGGGGTCTATCAATACTCTCCAGATTCATCAAGTTTACTCGATACAGAGCTTTCAATGCTGCAATTTCTCCTCTGCAAAAAGGAGAAAAAAGATCTGATTTCTCTTATCACATCTTTCTTGTCTCAGAACAAAACATTTTTCGAGAATTTACTGATAGAGCTTCAAATGCTAGATTTAAAAATTGAGTTTGAAGATTCTAATTTGAGTGGGTTGGTCCTTGTTCCACTTCCAAAGAAATATCAGGAATTCAATAGCAATGTTTCCAAAGGAAAATGTTGCAGCTGTAATTCTATTTCGTCCAGAGGAATAGCTCAATGTTTGATATGTGGAGAGCTATATTGCATCGGGCCCTGTGACGTCAATCTGCCAGCTCAAGGCGAAATCGGAAACTTGAATACACACTCAAGAAATGCGCATTTTGGAATAAGCGTCCTCATTGAATGCAAATATGCGAGACTATTATTGGTTCATTCTCCAAGAAATATCTCCTATGGACACCTCTATCTCGATAACCTTGGTCAAGAGATTGATCCAGTAAAATCAAACTGGGAAGATTTTATGCTTTCTGAATATACCTATTCTAAAATCAAGGAAATGGTCATTCTTGGAAGAGTCCCGCATGAAATATATTCTCAAATAGAAGCAACAGAACAAAGAATTCAAGATAATTATCTATAGTTGTTATTGTAAGCAGAAATGATTCACATCTAAAGTATATTATTAGAATTCATATTTATCACCTCCCAAATGATCGTCATGTTTTATAGACAGACCTATTGAACACGAAAGACAACGCCAACGGAATCATTAATGTGAAACCTGCCAAACATTCAGATCAGTTAAGCATATCATATGAGATACTTTTCTGGATAAAATTTCACGATTCTATATTATTGAGGGTAGCAGTAGTAGGTAATTTCAGATACCCATCCATCAATGGGATTCGGTTTTGAAGTTTGGAGATCTTTTGAAGATGAAGTATTTTATATAATTATCGTCTTCAGATATTCGTTTTTCAATAAGATGAATTTTCAAGTGGATCTCTGAAGGACAGACATACAATTAAATATCAAGCAATTTTAGTAGAACCTATGATCTTGATGTTTGTTATCTTCAATTTTTTCCAATATTGTGGAAGTACATATAACGTCGTATTCACCCCAATCCTTATCGGGGAAAATTTTCATTATCGTCAGAACAGTCAAAGACTTATTAGGGTCCAAAGTAGCACTAACTTGAGACTTGGGTATTCTGAAATTAAGCTCAGCATTCATTGACTTCGGGATCAACTCAATATTAATAAAGTATCTGAAATTAGTGTTGTTTATCATCGTAAAACAGCGTAAGAAGGGGTTTGTTTCGGACTGCATCGCGACATCCTTAGATCCTACTCCAGGCTGCTCCTGGCCAGAAAGTTGAGTCCGGTTTTGCTTTGTTTCTTCTGTTAAGGCTTTGATTCCAGGTGTTTCATGACTCAAGTCCTTTTTTGAGTCTAAAGTAACAAAAAAGCAGGTGATGAAAACACGGGATCATTATAAATTTTCTTACTAGGCTCAAATTGAGTAACTGCATTGAAAGCCTTCGAGTTTATGAAATGAGATTCAGCTGAGTTTGGCTTAAAATTGCTCGAGTCGAAGGCTTTTTGGTCCCTTATCCAAGATGGGAAAGCCAAATTCGTATTTCCAGTGGGATAGCTTGTCACAATGAAGACATCTATTTCAGTTTCTATTAGTGTGAGATTTGATTTGGCTTTCAATAGCTCGATTTCTCGAAGTTCCTTTTCTTGCACGGTCTCTCCAATAATGTAAACAGGCAAGGAAGATTTCAGTGTCGGATTTCCGTTTATGCCTTTCAGAATAGCCTCTTCTTTGCCTTGGCTCTGATTGATTTCGGTTTGAGTATCCTCTGGTATTTTGCTTTCCTCGGTAATCGACTGAGCTCGAAGAGTAGCCATCTTCTCAAATGAGTCCAATGCGATTAGAGCCTTTTCAAGACCTCTCTGACTTATATCAGGTGCAACTTTCAGGTTCATAAGAAAAGGTGAAATCCAATCCGTGTATTTTGCCAAATTATAGCTTGGAGGTGGCAATGACTCAAGATAGCCGTAGACTGCCAGATTCGTGCTACATAGCGTGAGCAGATGAGTAAGAAGCGTTAGGAGGAGAGATTTGGATTCATTTCTAGAGATCAAAATCAGATCCAAGAGAGAAACGTTGTTTTTCTGTCCTAGTGTCAACTTATAATCACAAACAAAATCTTCAATAGAATTCAACCCAAAAATTCCAAAAGACTTGGTTTCCTTGCTAATCCAGTTTAACTTAGGCTGTGGAAATCCAATAATCCATTCAATCCGATGCTGCTGAAGCTTGTCTTTGACACTCAAGAAGTGTCTTAATGCTTCGAAGTAATAATCGATTTGTTGATTTGTGGTCTTATTCATTCCTCGTAAAATAAATGCAGCAAGTTGCTTTGACACTTGTTCGTTCTCAAACGCCAAATGCTCAATAAGCGTTCTTAATGGGACTGGATCACATTTTCCATCAATAATCGTTTCTAGAAAAGAATCGCTAGACAGACACACGATTTCCTCTGGACTAAAATAAAACCGCTACCAAAATAATTTCAGAATTTCGAAGAGTCTTTAATAAAATACCTCAGTCCCATCAGAAGATAGGCCAGCCTCACCAGAAATAGGTTTAGATTTTTCAATGAGGGTCGCAATGGTTTGCATAATATTTTTAACTCCTTGGGAATCCCATTCGATAGTTGTAGCCAATGCTATATTACTTGGTTTGGTCCTCAACGGTGAATTGTTTTGGAGCAGAAAATCAATCAATATTGCGATCATATGCTTTTGGTATAAATACCTCACTTGCGAGGTTCCAGCCGCAGCAAAATCTCGCCAAAATTCGAAATATTCTTCAGAGCTAAGCCAAAGCCTCGTCGTCTCACTAGGTATACTGCCCAAGAGCAGGTCCAGAAATTGCAAAATACTGTTGACATTTTGATCACTTTGAATTTTTTTGGAGTCCAAATCCAGGTTGTAGAGTGAAATTATCACGTTAATAGCGTGTACCGCTACCTGGCTACTGCCTTTGCGTAGTGCAGTGTTGCTGTTGACCAGTATTAAGTCTTTCATAAATATAAGCTGTTTTGGCTGTATTTTCTCTAAGAAATCAAGGGCTGAATAGGGTACAATGCTCATCAACCGTTTCAAGTGGTTGCTAATCGTAATAGCGTGCTAATTAAAACTATGTAGATGTTGCAAATCATTAATGTTTACATCATTGGCTAACTCTTCGCACTCTTGACATCCGAGTACAGAATACATTAATTCCATGAGAAGTTTGATTAGAAGTTGATAACTTTTCTGAGTTTTTGGTGGAATATTGAGGTGCCCGCTGTAAATGATGGTAGTTGGATCCTTGCTCGCTAGTTCAGGTGTCTTGATGATCTCGCAGATGCTTAGAAGGAAACTGAAAAACTCTTTGCTAAATATATGGCGTCTGAGCATAAGCTTCTGATTATCCTTCCAAGCTTCCTAAAATTATCAGGAAAAAATTATCGTATAGGTCCAAATGGCCATTATTTACCTGATAAATATGGGAAGGAATGAATTTTCTGATCCCGTCATAGTCTATCTCGTAAACCCAATGTCCACTACTTTGTTTCTGGGGATCTGATTCAACCTCATATATTGTTATCTTTTTCGATTTTTCGAGTTTGGGAATGTCCAAGAGGGATTCAAGCAATTTCTTGTCACTTTCATTTCTAGCAATTACTTGGATGGGGCTTTTAATATCTTTCTCATAAAACAACACAACAGCACTTGATGTATCTTCGCAGCTATCTTCAGTCGTTCCTCCAAAACATTTCTTTGGAATATCCTGAGGATTGAAAGGGCGGACGAAAGAATCATTGAATTCAAACCATTTCTCAAGTGTTTTCCCTTCGTGAGCAGCCAAACCCTCCCTGTCAGTATTGATGTAAGAAAAGTAATGACCGGTGCTAGCCTGCCCAATGTGCATTCCGACACCCACTAATCGATATTCATAATACTCTTTCGGATGCTTTAAGTAAGGTCCAAGAATTTCGTCATCGTCGGCCGCGTGCTTCTTCTTTTCTTCTTCTGCTGGCACAACGGTAGCTTCCCCAGGCCCGGGCTCATAATCTACACCCTCGCTCAAATTTATACCTCTTTTGAGCTTATTTTCTTTCATTCTGAGTTTCTCACGCCATTCTAGCCCTTCCTTGGTGTAAGGCTCAAAGTTAAACTCCGTAGGGAACTCCCATCTGCTGTTGATTTTTACCATTGTTAAAGAGTCCCAATTTAAAACAGTTCTCTGCAAGGAGAGGATCAAAACATTGGGGAGTTGTGAGATACACGACCTCTTTTTCATAGAGACTTTTAGATTACAACTTTCGCAATTCCAGTCATCAATTATTTCTCCAGAAATGTATTTTTCCATACTTTCGTCCAACCTACGATTGTTCTTAACTTCAAGGGAGAGCATAACAAACGCATCATCCCTTTTTTTAACTGCTTTACAGTTATTACAGATTATTTGCTGTTGGGATTTTCCTCCAAAAACGCTCTCAGAAACTTTCTCAAACGGTGTGCCTTTCAGTTTCATCTCGATTTTACTGAAAAAATCACAAAGAAATTCGGAAGGGTCTTGCTGGATGTATACATTAGTCGGATTCCCAAACATGTCTTTAAATGAAAAGCAATATTCATGTGGATCGTAATCCTGGCGGTCGCTTAACTCTAAGAAACCAAACAATTTTTGCAGCTGATGAAAATCATTGTCATCAAGAACGGTGTTGATATCTTTCGCAACGAGATTCTGTTCTTTCTTGTCATCCGCCATTAGAACAGCATACCGGAATGGTGGTGTCATATAAAATTGCTGTAACATGCAGCTGATGGGGTCAACACAGCCTAAATTTCGGATTCCAACATACCCTGCCGGTGATCTTCTTCTCGGAGAAATGAGATTCAAATTAGCCAGTTTAGAGAGAGGAAAAGCTTGGAGAGCCTCAAGCATAAGACTCAAGTGTCCTTTATGCTCCTTGCAAAGTGTTATGAGCAAGTTATAAGCCGCTTTCCTAGATTCCGTACTCTTGCATTTTACGTAGTCTTTGAAAAAGCGAGCAATATCCAAATCCTCAGTATGATTTGGAAAGCTGCTTCGGGACTGTTCAGCACAATCAAAGAGGTATTGGGTGAATAATTCGTTGACAAAGTTGGATTTTGCTGGATCTCCGACAATGTCTTTCAGGAGAGGATTAACTCGAAGCAATTTTTCAAGGTTCTTTAAAAGTCCAATGAGGACTGCATCGCTCTCGTCGAAGTTAGATGTTGTTTCAGTGGAAGCGTGGCTTTTAAGCTGATCGACGATAAATTCAACGAAGAATTCTAGATTCAGTTTGTCTAGATAGTCTTTTTCAATCTCAAAGTTTGTTGCTTCTTGAAGCAAATTGCATAATAGTTCATAGTATTGAGAAGCATCTTCATAGAGGGTCTTATTGGTGACTAAATTTTGATAGAGGAAGTTGATCATCTGTTTGCAGAAGAATCCAGACTTATACTCAAGAGTATTCTTTGCTAAAATATAAATAGCATGAGAGAAGCACGCTCGAATCTTTCCGTTTGTAGGATAGGAAAGGCCTCCAAGTAGATATTCATTGATCGTGAAAGTGCTGCCTGCTTGATTATCCGGATTGAAGAGGTGGTCAATCAGCGAACGATCGTGAATTAGAACTGCGACTAATATGCGTATCGAGTGTTCAATAAACTGGAAATCTTCGGTCTTGAGCGCATTCTCGCAAACAAACAAGGCGATGGTTTGAGAAATGATTTTTGCGATAATTTCCTTGAAACTAACGACAGACAGTATTTTGAGTTGATGATTCTCAGAGAGCTCGTCTGTCAACGCAGTCTGTCTTTGGACAGTTTTTTTATCAGTTTTATGTTTCTCTGTCTCTTTATCTTTAGGCAATCCAGACTCGTTTGATGAGATTATTGCTGACTCCGCCTTATCTCCAGAAGCTAAAAAGTGTTCGATTGAATCCAACGGCAAATGACACATGCTGACAAATGAGAGATACTGAGGCAGTTTCGGGGATTTATTTGCAATAGCTGCGATCAGGTACTCTTGGATTATCTTCGAAATTAGTGCTCGCGCTACTTTTTCATGGAAATTTAAATCTACTTTACTCATGAAACTCTGGAAAATTCTGAAGAGAACTTCGAATCCACCATTGACGACAAAAGCTGTCCTCCAATGCTCCCTTATCTCTTGGAGATGTAGATCATTTCTCATGATTAACTCTGGCAGACTGCTGTTGACCTTGACCTCATCATCTCCGCATTGTGGGGTGAGTAACCATTCGATTATGTACAATTTGTAGATGAGGGTATGAACGGACCTTGCATCTAAAATTTCTTCCCAGCTCATAGTATTTTCATCATACCTACCTCCAGTGAGGATTTCCTTGAAGATCTCAGGAGAAGTCGGTAAGCTGCTAATGAGCTGGTAAGCCTCTTGAGCGATGATTCCACCCTGTTCAAAAAGTGAGAATAATAATTTAAAATGATCAGAGTTTGAGCTGAAGAGGTATCTGAGAGATTGCTTCACGTCATATTTTTCTCTCTCGATGTCCAATTGGCTTTTCAAATCACGTCTCACATTATGTGTACTGAGATTATGCCAAACAATATGTGGCATTTTGTTACACATTCCATGGTAATAGGAAATAAATTCTTCTTGAGTAAGACACTCGTTACTGGGTCTATTGCATATAGAAAACAACCAATTAACTCGGTCATCGGTTGCTGTAATATTTTCTCCAGTGCATGATCCAATGAATGCTGCAACATTTTCAGCGCTCATTTTGCCGTCCTCAGAAAACTGCTCGAACCATTCAATAAAAATCTTTTTGAGAGCTGGATTCAGGGATCCATCAGGTAACAATAGATCCGCTGTGGGGACTTCAACCTTCCTTTTTGCTGCTAATAATATTTCTCCGGTCTTAATTCCAGCCTCTTTGAGGGTTTTATAACCATCAGCTTCAGTTATTATTTGCTGGAGAGAACATCGTCGCAGCGTTAATTCATCCGAAAATGCATTAAATTCCTCTACGATTTTCATTTTGAGTTCGTATAGTGAGGTATTGCTGGGGACCTTCAGCTTTAATTTCTTTGGGATTATGTTCATTTCACTAACCTCATTGCTGATGGAAAGATGCAAAAGTTCCCCTGTCACAAGCGAATCATGTGATTTCAGAATTTCAGCTCGATTTTCCATGAATTTCTCAATAACTGTTTTGATCAATCTTAAACACCTTAAACAGCTTCTTACGACCGTGTTCTCGGTCAGCTGAGTGCGTTGACTCAGAATCCGACCCAAATTTTTCATAATTTCTTCCAGATATTTCTCATTCGATTTCGAATGATCAGCCTGAAGGTTTTGATCAATACTCGAGTATAGTCCACACAAGAAATCCATCGCCAAAAGGTTAACTTCCTCGCTCTCTGACTGAAGAACTATGTCCCATAAAAATTGGGCACCTTCAAAGTCCGAAGGGAGAGTCAGCAATCTGTACCCAAACGAAGCCTTTAAATTTGATATTACTTCTAAATAACTGTGGAGAATTTCTTTTACTTGGTTATGCCTGTAAAGATTCGCAGAGATAGATTTCGGTCCATCAATGGCTTCAACCTTTGACTGAAGAATTGTGGATTCTGCCGTTATCTTCCCAAGCTTTTCATTAATCAGGAGAAAAATGCTCCTGAAGAATTTGAATCCTTCTGAAGTAACTTTTTGTGATATGCTTTCAATGACTACTTTTTGTTTGAATAAGAGCTTCGCGTTCTCCAAGTTTGTGAGGAAATCTGCGTTGGATTCAATCAGCTCATGCAATATTTTGTAGAGTAAATCCCCCTCTGAGGGGACAATACCATCAGCGATTAGTATATCCCAGAGACTCAAAAGAAGATCGATTCCCAGTTTTTCTCTGTCGCTGCAATTATTCAACACTAATCAGGTTCAATAAATTTTTCAAAAAAGAGTAAAATTGTACCAAGAAATATGAATGAGAGTCTTTCTTCAATATGATTTAAATAACCACCGTTATCTCCAAAAAGCTTATCCAGCTTGGCTGTATTATCCACTGCAGAACTCTCTTTGCTCTCTATTCTTTGCTTCTTGACTTTTGATTTGAACTCTATTATATCTTTAATCAACAGTTTGAGCAGCCCTTCTTGTGATACTAAATAATCAACACAATTCCTCTTGTTGGTGTGCCGCTCATTATCGGTAGCATCAATAGGATAGTCTTCAATAAGCGTGTTCATTATCCTAATTGAAGGTAGTGCACAAGTCTCTTTTTCTATGGCCACAACGCATTCAAGAATAACTTGAAAGCGATCTTCCTTCAACTCTCTACTGCTCAAAAGGCTGGAAAAATGATTAAGTGCCAACTTAATTGTTTCCTCAGTTGAAATAGATCTGATTGTCTTGAGATAAAACTCTACGGTTCTTTGCAACCAAGTCGTACATGTTCGTGAATGTTTACACAATTGGTAAACCAGTTCGACTTCTTCTACTCCAATGGCATTTATTGGAATTTCAGTCATCTTATTGATGATGACCTCGATTTGTTCGTCTCTTAAATAAAGCGCAATATCTGATAGGGCTTTATAAACCGCCAGTCTTTGTGGTTTTTCATTTCTTTGCGAGGCATCCCATATCAGATTAATCTGATCGAGTTCGATCGAGTTTTGGTTGGTCATATACTTCAGCAGGTTCGCTGAATGCTGAATCAAGAATATGTGTCCTTCTTTTCCAAATATTCCTTCAAGTATTTTCTGCTTCCGGATAACATTCATCTAATACAAATTTTATTAGTATAAAAGTTGTCTCTCTCTCGTTGGAATAACTAATTTACCAGATATTCGTCGTTTAAGAATCTCAGCTGATTGTAAGCAGCCTGCTTAATAATATCCAACATGATTTTTAAGCCTTGAATTTTCGTGTTAGGAGCATCTGATTTGAAGCACAACAGTGATACATCCAGTCGCAAGGTTTCTAACATTTCAGATCTCTCTGGGATTGAATACACTCTCTTTAGGAGAGAATCCAATCCTCTCAAAATTGCCTCGAGTATTTCTATTGAAAGATTCATTGTATCAATCTTGAGTATATTATTCCAAACAGCAGCCTTTAATTTGGGAATATACTCCAAAGCAAATTCTCGATGGAAGAGCGCATGGCACTCTCCAAGGGTGGTGACCAATAGACTTGTAATTTCAATGGGACACCATTTTTTGTCATCTGATATCCTGTTCAGGATTTTATCAAATCCTCCTTGAATGCCAATTTTGTTTAAGAGATTTATCAGGAAGATTGAATTGCAATAGCCCTTTCTCGGAACGAAAAAGATTCTTGGCTGGTTTTGATCAGCAGTGTAGATCAGATCATTCGAGTCTTCAATCTGACCTTCCTCGCGCTTGTCAATCACCTTCGAGAGCTTCTTAGCTATTGTGTTGCAACTATTAATGAAGGAAATTACATTATATTTTCAATGAGAATACAAAAGATTTACGGTCGGATTCTTGGATTTGTAACGCTCAGCCATTCATCGTACTGGCTAGACCAGCCAAAAAATTTTCTTCCATCAGCGTCGAATTTGTCTCCGTGGTCATTATACACTCTGTATCCGATGAGTGCTTGCTTGAATTTGTGACCTTCTTCCATCTCTTGAGTAGAGACATCCAGCACTGTAGCATTGTACCACGCATTTGAAGTGTCACAGGCATCGATGATATCTCCCGTCTTAATGCTCATCCTCCAGTCATAGTCTTGAGTCTTCGTTCCAAATGGCATGATCTCGTTCCCGTGGAAAGGCTTCTCCAATTTTCTAAACATTCAAATTGAGTAGTGGATTAACCTCCTGCTACACATCGATGAAAAATTACCGATTAAATTTCGAGTCTTTTTCATTGATGAATGTGATCTGGAGGTAATCTTCCGAAATTCCCATTATTGTTGCTCTTGACCAGCAGATTTTGTTCAAAATCTCTTCTATTTTGAGTGCGTCGACAAAATCTCCTTCTTTAAGAGCGTTAAGCCATTGTAATTGTTCAACCGTAGGTTGTCTCCAAAAAGCCATCTAATGGGAAATTTGGATTAGCATCACTGAGAAGAAGAAAGAGATTTAGTGTGAGCATCCAGATAGAAGCCGGATATTAAATTTACTGGTGAAGATGAATCATCTTGATCGTTGATTTTGTAATATTGTCTTGAGGGATCTAAGATCACCTGCACCATCGCTGTAAGCTTCACATGGTCCTCGTCAATCGCTTTGAACCAAAACACCATCATTTCCTCCAGAATTTGGTTCACCATCTTGAGTACTTCTTTTGAGTTAAAACTTTTGGTGTTCAGTAAGTTCTTCGCAGTTGAGTGAAAGAATTCGTCATAGAACCAGTTTTTAATCTCAGGATCACCAAAAAAGTTTTGATGATTGCTGGTATTATTCAGTTCTTGGATGAAGTTCAGAATTTTGGTTATCTCAGGTACCGTTTCTGCTTCAGTGCTGGCATTTAGCAAGTAAATTTTCTCTTTGATTTGAGTCCAATGCACTTTCGAAAATCTTTCCTTGAAAGATGGTAGAATTATAAGATCTGCTGTTTGTTGCTGACTCATCTATGAAGTAACTTTTAATTAATCAGTAGTCTTAGAATTTAGAAGATACATACTATTTTATAATGGTAATTTTGTAGACACCTCAAGCCAACCACAACAATACGAATTATCGCAATTCAAGAAAGACATTCCTTTCCTTGAGCTTTCAGGCTTTTTGTAAAAGAGTGATATAGGGTCTTGAGGTCCGTTTCGTTTGTTTTGTTTTTTTTGTTAATTCTCTGAAATTATGGAAATTTTTCAATGAATCTGTGGCGAAGCCAGCAACTCAGTAACAAAAGAGCACTTTCGTATGTAATACATTTCTCGAGAGATAATGCCATAACAAAAAGCTATTGTTTGCTCAAGCGATCTAATTTCTTTTGGAATACTGAATGTTGATCTGTTAAAGGTTGCCGCGTAAAACTGAAAAACAATACGGCCACATGGATTAGCTTCGTCGCTTTTCATTGAGTTAAATAATAGTAATAAAATGAGGTCTCTCATAGTGCCTGCCTTCTATTATCTATTTTTTAAGTATGATTACTCTTATTTTGATTCTTTTTCATAGCAACTTAACTGTTCAGAAAACACAATGGCAATTAGGGATGATATTTATGAATCATTATTCTCTACTTAATGGTAATAATTCCTTTCTTATGTAAATTAAAACTCCGATTCAGACAATCTGAAAAATCCTGGATTACGAGTAGTAAATGAAGAAAATTGAATTCCAGCGTGATAAGTTTAAAATAGTAGCATTTCAGTTATTTGTTAGAATTCTGTCTGAAAATAATCCAAATATTACATTTCATATCCCAGATTCATGCTTGAAAGTGGTAGATCTATTCAGCAAGAAAAGCTAGAGAACTCAGCAGGGCATTAATGAATTCAGAAAAGCGAATATTCAAATCATCGCCACGTCTCTAAATTTTTTGAAGTCATTTGCTTAATTTACGAAATTTTTTTATTGAGGATAAAATTTGAGAATCACCCAAAATCTGAAGGGAACTTTTGAGAGCTAACTATGAGATATGAATGCTCGGCAAAGATTTTAGTTTTAAAAAACTTCTAGAGACGTCTAATGATCTGATTGTAGCATATATATATAGAGATAACTGACGTCATGGCATATGCAAAGCTAAATTTTGTCTTCCTCTCGTTTTGCATAACGCTGGGCCATCACAGAACACACCCATAGTTGTTCTTGATGATACAACATAAGTGTCAACGCTGCGATCGCCACCGAATTTCCACTCAGTAATACTTTTGCCATGGGAATTCCTGCCGCCAAGCTTTTCTTGGACCCACAGAACACAATTGCGATTTCATCCACCTTCATAAAATTATACTGGCGACTCATGTATACGTTGTAAACCAGAACAACAAACAAAATAAAGCATGTAATGGCAATCAATCCAACAAGATGTTTCGGAGAAATCACGTCCCAGAAGTCACTGGTGACTGCAGCACTGAACGTCGTGTAGACGATCAGTAAAATCCATCCTTGGTCCAAATAGATGATAATTGATTTATGTTCGTCCACCCAGTTTCCTATGCAATATCGAGACATCTGGCCAAGGAGGAAAGGTAAAAACAACTGAGTCAGTATATTGACAAAGGCGTCGAAGTTAACTTGTAATTCACCGGAGGAGTCGATCAGCAGAAATATTATCACTGGAGATAAAATCATTCCAATGATATTACTGAAACTAGCACTACAAATTGCTGCTGGGACATTGCCGCGCGCTAATGATGTCAATGTGATAGAGGACTGGACCGTTGAGGGCATGGCACAGATGAAAAGTATGCCGAGATATAGCTCTGGAGTAATCATATCCTCAAGGATGAATTTGAGAAGATAGCCTAAGACCGGGAATAGCACATAGGTACTTATGAAAACCATCAGATGTAGTTTCCAATTCGAAGCGCCTTCTATTACTGATTTTTGGGAAAGTTTCGCTCCATGGAAAAAGAAAAGTAAGCCGATAGCAGCTGTACAGATCCATTCCAAAACGGTTTGGCCTTTTCCAGTAGCAGGAAATAGACAAGCGGTGCCTACCGCAATAACAAGACCGATTGTTAAAGCATAAGGCTTAATGCAATCAGTGAAGCCCATATTGTTCTGTGAAATTTGCTTTGAATTATACTTTTTATCGGTTAGCACTATTCGCGTTACAATTTGAGAGTTTTTTGCTGAATCCAGTTTTCAAAAACGGCTCAGAAAAAACTCATGCGTTTGTTGGAAATGAAAGTAATGAGAAGGAAAATTGAATCTTACTAACTGCACCAAATGAATGAATCACCAGCTGATGACACATTTGGGCAAGTAAAGTTATTTCTGATATTTTTAGAAAAATGCATAATCCAAACATGATTTATGATTCATGACAAATATAGAGATGCTGATGTAAGAGAGCAACAACCTGAAGTCTAAAGATGCGTTTCGAAATAGAGAGCTCTTTCTGGATTTGCAATTCAATACGCGTCGATACGGGTTGGCAATTCTGGATTTAACACCGAAGATTCAGATTTGAAGGCAGATGATTTGCCGATTGTCTGTTACCACCAAGGAAGTACCATGAGATTTCAATGAAATCAAGGACCTTCTTATAGGAAACCTTTGTAATAATTATTTTAATGTGAATAAAATGAAATAAAACAGCGGCAAAATTAAATTCAAATTTTTTTCAAAGTGATTTGCTAATTTCCAACATTCAAAAGACTTGTAAAATCAAGCAATCTTCGAGTTTCTCCTCTGCAGTTGTTCAGATATATACTTAGAAGCTCTTTTTTCAACGAATGAACCAAAGCAACAATTCAGAAAAGTTGATTGTGACTAGTTCCGAGAATGCAAAATTGTAAAAAAAAAAAGGTTTAAAAACCCTGGAAGCAATACAGAAGAGGCATTATAGTGTGAACGAGGGCATTGAGAATGTATTTGAAACGTTGAACAGCGAAACTTATAAACAATCTGTTTTTTTGAGCGCTCTCCCATGGAGGTTGTCTAGATTTCTGTCAGCGCTTCGTTTGAGAAATGAATGCTGTCCAAAGGAACTCGAATTGCTTGCTATCGAGTTAGATTTTTCACTGAAGATAGAGAATTTATTTAATCTGATAACTGATAGTTTTGCTTGAAAACGGCTTTGAAATAATCCAAACAAAACAAAAATATCGTTATCTGAGATCGTGACAAACAACCGCAGACCAACTAATACAATAGAGCATCAACTAATATTCAGATTCTTTGAGCTATTGTGACTCACCAAAGTAAATTCTCATAAGAAAAAATACCTTGTCTTCCAGATGATTAGCTTTTCTTATCTATTATTGATTTAGTTTTGTTGCTCTTTTTATTTTCATCAAATAGCCATAATAGCATAGCCTATTATGTTCAAGTAGATATATATTCCAGTAAAGCTTACAAACTTCTTACTCTAAGAATAACTCAAATATAAGAAAGTATAAGATTTCATAGCCCAGATTGGCTGAGCTTATATCAGCACGAAAAACTAAGGCGTATCAAAATGCAAAAGTAAATATTCAAATTATCGGTGCAGTTCAAAGACCCTTTGAAGTCATTTGCTCTAGATACCAGATCTTATTTTTAACAGAAGTGCTTTTTGCTATTTATCTAAACCAATTAGCAAGATTTTGTATAACTCTGAATGAGCTTTAAAATGTTCGAATTATTTTTACGAGAAAATTTAAGCAGAGTTTCTTTTGGAGCCAATTGTTAGTGAATGTTTGGCAAAAATTTTATGCAACAACTTCCACATAAGGCGAGTGATCTGATTTTAAACACTTTACCATCCGATGTCATGGTGTAGGTTCGCTAAAGCTTGTCTTCCTCTCGCTTTGCATAACGCTGAGCCATCACAGAACACACCCAGAGTTGTTCTTGATGATACAACATAAGTGCGAATGCTGCGATCGCCACCGAATTTCCACTCAACAACACTTTTGCCATAGGAATTCCTGCCGCCAAGCTTTTCTTGGACCCACAGAACACAATTGCGATCTCGTCTACCTTCAAAAAACTAAACTGATGACTCATACATACATTGTAAAAGAGAACAAAAAATAAAATAAAGCATGTAATTGCAATCAATCCAAGAAGATATTTTAGAGAAATCAGATCCCAAAGGTCACTATTAACTGCAGCGCTGAAGGTCGTGTAGACGATCAATAAAATCCAACCTTGATCCAAAAAGATGATAAATGATTGATGCTTGTCGATCCAGTTTCCTATGCAAAACCGAGACAACTGTCCAAGGACAAAAGGTATAAACAGTTGAGTCAATATATCGACAACGGAGCTGAAGTTAACTTCCAATTTATTTGAGGAACCGAGCAAAACATAAACCAGCACTGGAGATAAAATCATTCCAATGATATTGCTGAAACTAGCACTACAAATTGCTGCTGGGACATTGCCGCGCGCTAATGATGTCAATGTGATAGAGGACTGGACCGTTGAGGGCATGGCACAGATAAAAAGTATGCCGAGATATAGCTCTGGAGTGATCATATCCTCAAGGATGAATTTGAGAACATAACCTAAGACTGGGAACAGCACATAGGTACTTATGAAAACCATCAGATGTAGTTTCCAATTCGAAGCGCCTTCAATGATTGCTTTTTGGGAGAGTTTGGCCCCATGGAAAAAGAACAGCAAGCAGATGGCGGCTGTACAAATCCAGTCCAAAATACTTTGAGTTTTTTCATTGGCAGGAAATAGACAAGCAGTGCCCACCGCAAAAACAAGACCGATTGTTAGCGCGTAGGGCTTGATGCAATCGATGAAACTCATGTTACGATGAGATAGTTTCTTTGAATTAGATTTTATCGGCTAGTATTCTTCGCGTTATAACTTGGGAGTTTGTTTTAGATAACGGCTCATAAAAAATAATTCACGCATATTTCATGGAAGCCAGTTGCACGGAAAATTTAATAGCAAGCCACTGCATGTAATTAACCTATAGTTGACATTTGGAAAGTATAAGCATTGCAAAGAAACAGAAAAATATTTGAGAGTTTCGAGGAGAACAGGAACTAACACATTCAAATTAGATACTAATGATAGAAGCAAAAATGATTGAGTGTAACATGTATTATTCTAATGAGAGCGCGGTTACGAAGCATAGAAATAATCGGGATGTTCAGCTGTAAAATCGTATTTCCTACTAACTGTTGAAAATACGAATCTTTCTTTGAGTACGAGAGAGAAAAGAATAAAAAGTCTGTAATTTGATCTCGGTTATGTTCGAAGTTTTCGTTAAATCATTGAATTCATTTGTAGAAAGGAAGTAGACAATGTTTTTTCCTGTGTTAAATTTCTTCCGTAACTAGTACGCGTTCGAAATCGAGGGTGACTCATCGAAAAACTAAGAAAACGCTGATAACTAGCTGAATGGAAAGATGTAGATTTGATATTTTCAACAGAATTGCAGGCGCAATTCATTGAAAGTTACGCTTCAAATGATTCCTATCTGTTGATTATGAGAGAAATCAGACCTACCAAAACCAAAACCTTTATTCTCAATGTACAAATATGGATAAACTTGATATCTTTTCAACAATCCCAACCCAAAGATTAAATAGATTAATCATGTTCGATTTGGTATCAAATCAAACAATATAGATTTTTCAAGGTTGAAAATCCTCTAAATAATCAAATGATAGAGTAGTTGAGTTCTCGCGCGTTTTCATTGAGCGTTTTAATGATTTTTTCACAATGTTGCCTAAGAAAGTAGCGATTACTATTTTTATTTTAAGTACCAAAAGTAACCTTCTAAATAATGAACGCCTGAGTTGACTCAAAGTGAAAAAAATAATGACTAATCCTGCTTCTATCAAATGCCTTAATGCGGCGATCACGAATAAATAAGACTAAAACAGGGTACGGGCAGAGATACTCAATTTTTTCATTAATGTATCATCACACATACCCACATGTTCATTTTGCTGCCAAGGAAGTGTGACTAATGCAGACATACTATTCAGACATAATATCAACCCTTTTTCGAAAGGAATGATAATTTTTTTTCCTTGATTGCTTGAAGTATATAGATGTCATACCATCTCTAACAGAGTCCGATTTTACGGTTTTTACTTTTTACTCATATGTGTTCTATGAAATACGAATAGTTCCAAACTAAATTTCTCCTTCATCCAATACTTTACGTTTTCGAAATTCAAACTTTTCTATTTTCTTCGTCCTTCCAAGATATATCTCTCATTGTTAACACCTCAAACATTTTTTTCGATGATTCCGAGATAATTCTCAAATCACCTGAAATTTCGTCGTGGGAACTTTCTTGTCTCTAAATTTATTGTCGAAACTATTTCTTTCTTCATTTTACCAATGCCATCAAATTTCTTTAAATTAAAAACCCTCTCTCTGAGGTAGCCACTTAAATATAATTATCCCTTTAACAAAGACTCAGCATATGAAAAGCTATACCGGATTCATTCTCTTCGCCCTCCTCTCTTTGATCCTGAGATCCAGCAGCAGTTATATCACAGGAAGCCATTCCCTTCTAGAATATCAGATAGAGGAACTAAGAAATGCCTCTGATTCTACGCACATTGGACAGTATTATTGTGCAAAATTCCAATCTACTGTTGAAGATGACTCACAGAACCCAACGTCTATCAATCTCAATCAGAACTACACGTTTACGCAATCAAGCTGCGTGGCTTTTTACTCCCTCTCGATCGATAGCAGCGTCAGCACTCAGGTTATCAATGTGGATCTTGCAGTCACATCACAGAATTGGAAAGTCCTGCTGGCCTATAAAGTAGGAAGCCCTCCTCTCATGGAATATTCAGCAGATTTAAACATAACGTATGATTCTGTTCAATTCGATTTCGATGGTAGCATAATTCTCATTTCTTCCGCTCAAAGCGTTCTTTTCGGCTAGGACATTATGCATCGTATTGGGGTGGTACATTTCATCATCTCAGAATCAACTCAACCGACCGAGCTACTGGGAATGGGGGCGATTCCTCGTAAATTATTTATTTTCATTACTGTGCTAATAAAGGGAATAGAGGCAATATGGTCCTTTATTTCGCTGTTTATCTATTCGACTCATGGCCATACACCAATGCAATGACTTACCAATTTAACGTCTCTTCTACCAGTATGCAATTTATTTTCAGCTGATTTCTCAAATTGGAATCTAGACTATCCAGCCTGTCCTCAAGACTGCAGCTCTCATGGAACCTGCAATATAGCGACAGGTACCAATTTATTTTCACACTTGCAAAAATAACAATTTCAAAAAGGTATTTGTGCATGTGATAGCGGCTTTGTCGACGTGCATTGCGGAACTGGTAATCCTAGCAATTATCTCTTGACTAAACGAGAATTTCAAATCTAAAGAGGTGGATATCGTTAAGCAGACGCTTTCTCTTACATATCCATTACTGAAAAATCAACTCTTTTATGTTGAAATGATCGCTCCGAGTAATTTTATTATTTCGCTTTTAACTAATACTCCTATCTTTAAGCAAATGATGGAGATTATGCCTTAAACGTCATAAGTGATGTGACTGGCGTTCTCGTCGTTTGGAGACTATCATCAAATGGAATGGCAATACCTCCCAATAATTTTCAATACAATGGTTTTAATTTTGTTACATATCCTCAAGTTCCACCAAATGTCATTTTCTCTCAGGCAAGCCTTGCTGCCAGCAACGGGATCGTGATCGCAGGTTGACTAACTTCATTCAATTTCACCCAACTTACTCTGTGTCATTTTACGAAGCCATCCTTAACGATAATTATTATGGCCTTGCCGCGAATATCAAATATAGTTTTTCGAAATATATTAAAAACAATTCATCGAGCAACAGCACACGTCCGAGCAATAGTTCGAACTCTGATGATCTCATAGACGAGATTCCAAGTAATTACAGAGGATATCAAGGAATTTAATCTAATTCAGGGCATCTTGATATGACGACTCTCATTGGATCGATTATGCTACCAATCATTTGTGTTATTATCGTCATGTGTGTACTGGCAGTCCGGATGCGAATAAGTAAGTTGAGCTGGTTTATAATGGCTTTAGATTTCCTCGCGTTTAGCTCGACACAGAAGAACTATGGCGAGAAGACTGGCGAGAGAAGCTGAGCTTAATGTAAAAGCGATTTGATTCGAGACAACTGAATTTTTTTTTGCAATCAGGAAGCTGTTAATAAATTGACAGTGGAAGATTTAAACAAATACATGCCAGTGCAAACTTTCAACTCTTTTTCAAACAAATATGACCAAGCTAGGTAACAATATCATTGCTTCTCAATAATCTGAAAAACTGTCACATCCTTAGCTGTACGATCTGTCTCGAGGATTATGCAGAAACAAGCGAATGTAGGTTGATCCCTTTATGCAATCATATCTTCCATACGAAATGCATTGAGGCCTGGCTAGAAAGAGATAGAGTAATGAAATTATCTAAATAACTATGGTCACAAAGCATTTATCTAGAGCTGTCCAAACTGCAAAATAAGTTTAAACAAGACAGAGCTTGAAAAGCACCATGCGAATAAAGGAATGGTCGAAGGAGCAAGCATAATTGCGATTAGCAAACCTCCTTCTCCAAAAGCATCGAATTTATTAAGCAACAGGACTTAAATTAACCGTTTTCTTTGAAAATATTTAACCGATGGAATTTCTAATTGAGCCTTCTTTGAAAGAGTTATTTGAGCGAGTTTTTTATTTAGCGCTCAAAAAGGTAGTGACTATAAAATCTTTGGAGCGTGTGTATGCTTTTGTTTTGTTTGTTAATATATATATGAATTCATGAATTATAAAAGATTATCTGACTTTTGAAACTTTAAGAAGTCATAATCGGCAAGTATAAATAGCTTTGATTCTGCTATACTTAATGACTATCAAATAAAATTCCGGTTAAAATGCCTTCCTTCAAACTTGGCTAGTATTTTTTGGGACCTAATAAGAAACTTGCTCTCAAATTCATAATTTTTTTCTCTTCAGCGCTGCAAACGAATCCCCTTCAGAATTAATTTTCTTGAACTGAGAGACCAGGGTATCAACAGGTTGAGAGATCAAAGCCCAGAGAACACCAGCATTGTAACCAGAAGCAAATTTGATAAAGAGTTTTTGGGTCCTGCTATCGTGTTTTGAAGATATGGTCGTAAAAAGCCTCATTGTTCTTTCGAAAGCAACGCACTTCATAATGCTATATGAAATCTGTCTTTTCTGCAATGTAAAATGTGTTGAATGTATCTAGGAAACCCAGGGGCTCAGTCCCAAGTCTGGATACTAGAATTCTGATTCTGGTAGTCCCGTACGGATAAAGTAAAACATCAGCAATGGCTTCGACGGTTGCAGCAGCAATGCCATATCGTTTTGTATTTGTTAGCGTTATCTCCAACGGTATCAGCATAACCATCCTTGAATATTTCATAGAAACCGTACTTAGCAGCACCTTGAAGACTGTAACTAATCAAGGTTGGACACCAACCCTAATAATTAGATCAATCGATTAAAGGAGAAGGAATCACAAGGAGAACTACAAGAGTGATACCTTTCATGTCTTCAGTAGTGAGGACGTTGAGAATGTCACACCCGTGCTTTGGTTCAAATGGAAACCTGCATTTAAGAATATTAAAAGGAAGGCGAGAGATATGAATGAGGCCACAAGCCAAAGCACCTCCAACAATGCTGTTGAAGTAGTAAGTTATGCTGTGATCAGACATTGAGGTAGGGAATGAGGATTTCAAGGATCAATCGAGAAATTTTTTTGTTTTAATATTTTATTTATGGCATTTTTTTCAATGATACCTCGGATTTCTGAGCTAAATCATTTAATCAGTTTCATTGAAAAAAGTGAACCTCTTTATCAGAGTTTCTTGACATAAATCTTCGAGCTGGCCAAATAAGCCTATAATAACAAAGGCTTTAGCTATTTTTTCTTTGTGAAATTCTCCAGAATGAACAAGGAAGACTAAACCTGTATTTTCAACAACATTTCAATGAATTTTGCACACTATCAACGTTATTTACCGAATATACCGGCAAAGAAGTCATGTTTATTATTGTTGGATTTAAATTATCGATCAACAATCCTAGATACAAAAAGTTAGCTCACGGTCTAATTTTCCTTAAATCCATGAGTAGTCTGGAAACCAAAACTAGTCTTGACATGCTATCCACATTCTCGAGGTGAGGGATCTCCAATAGCCATCGAAGCAAATCTGCAATACGATCGCAGCAAGAACGCCCCCAAGATAACCACTAATGAAAGTAATTGACAGTTTCTGTGATGTAGAGTAATCCTTTGGTTCAGTATAACTATATTTGTAGAAAGCTTCAACTATTCTTTCGAAAGCCACAAACTTTATGACATTTGAAGTGATTTGATTCTTCCAAGTAGGAACGATCCATTTATAGAATCCCTTGACTCCCTCTTCACTGTAGATAGCGTTGAATGTTTTTCCAAATTCAGTCGGGTAGGTCCCAGGTTTGGCTGTTAAAATTCTGACTTTGACAGTACTAAATGGACAAAATAAAACATCAGCAATGGCCTCTGCATGTGCAGCGGCTATGCCATATACAATCATTCTGTATTTGTAAGCCTTTTCTCCAGCAATATCAGCATAGATATCTTTGAATATCTCATAGAAACCATACTTAGCAGCACCTTGAAAGGCATGACCAAGCAAATTCGGGACCCAAGCCTATAAAATTAATAAGAGAGTATGTAATGTAAAACTGTGGAGAAGAATTACAACTATGAGAGCCTTAGCACCTTCTGAGAAGAGGATCTGTTTGAAATCATGACTGAGTCGCATCATTCCTCTGACTCTGAGAACCTCGAAAGGATGGGAGACGGTATGGGTAAGGCCACAAGCTAAGGCCCCACCTATAAAACATTTGAAGTAGTAAGCTAGGTCGTGATCAGACATTTAAGTCAAGATTCAACCAAGTAATTTCCTTGTGTGTAACAATTATTTGTGCTACTATTCTCATAACAGAAATTCACTTTGGATTTCTGAGCTAAAATATTTAATCTAAGGTGTAAGATGCATTATTTCCACATCAGAATACAGTTCAATCCTACAGAAGCTCACATCAACACCAATACATTAAATGTTTTCCTACAAGCCTGCAACCTCAACTTGTTTAAAACACAACATAAAGCTGGTTTGTCATTTCAGGCCTGACATAAATACAATCCTTTTTCTGGTCAATATAATGAAATGGTAGCTAAAACCAAATAGAAATGTACGTAAAATGCATGCTTCTAAACAATTGCCAGGCTCTTTATCAAAAGAGTGGTATATATGAGTATTTAATGATACAAATAGGGATTATTAGCTTTTTTCACGGATGTATTTAAAGCGTCCTTACAACAATCACACACAACCCATTCAATATTTCAGTTATTTTCGAATTTTATATGGCAAGAGGGAGCATAACAAGTGCCTTTCTGACCTAATTCAATGGTGAGGTTTTGGAAATAGCAGAAGAAAAACAAAAACACTATCAAAACAATATTTTTTAATTTTCTGATTGTCAAATTTTTGCAAATAAAACAAAGCTTGATTGATTCAAAGGAGTTAAGAGAAATATCTCCCCTTCTATGATCTTCATTAAGCATCCAGTCATTTGATGTTTGAGCAGATAAATGCTCGCAAATAAGAAATTTCATTTTTGGAATGAATTCAAAAATTTCCTCATGATCCCTCTTTTACGGTGTCGTGGTAGCCCACTCAACACTCATACAGAGTGAAAACCTCTTCGCTTGACTTCGGAACGGATATAGATTTGATCTCTAATTATATGAGATATAGACGTTACTTTCGGATGAGTTCTACTCAAAAAAAACTCTAAAAATAAAGCCTGAATCTGAGATCCAAATAAATAAAAACTGGAGGCTCTTTCAGAAGCATTTCAGTACGCCAGAATCCAACTGATTTATACTTTAGTCTACTGATCCCATCATTCCTGCTTTTATCACACGTCTCAAGTATGAAATGGAATTCAAATTCTCACGAGAATAACAAGTTTTATTGCTTTTTTTTTTTCATCTTCCGCAGAAAGTAGATAAGAACTTCAGTAATTCTGAACGAAAATAAATTACACTAAAATGCAAAGTTCCTTGACTTTCATTCTTACTGCCATTTTCTTAATCAACGAGCTTTACCAAGACATCTTTCACGTCGGGGCTGCTACTCTCGATCAACTAGGGATTTACGAATATCGCCGGCCTGGCAACCAGGCAGGTCAGCTCTACTGTTCGTACTATCAGTCAACTTTAGTAAACGACATGGAGAATCCAACTTCCATCCAATTGGACGTCACTCATACCGGCAGTCAAACGAAATGCGTCACATTTTACGAGCTTCAGCTCACAAGTTCTGAAGATAATAAATATATTAACATCGATGTTACAATAACTCCACCCGCTGGAGCCGCGCAACCATTGCTGGCCTATAAAGTAGGAACTCCTCCAAAAATGACCTACCTGGCAAATAACAATATTGACTACGATGATGCGCAATTTGATTTAAACGGTAATATTCGTCAAGTTCGCCGATCAAACTGACAATACATCATATCATTAGCCTTTTACCTTTTACCGGCACTTAACTACCACCATTTGAGAATAAGTCCAAGCGATAGACAGACCGCAGCTGCCGGAAATTCAACGTAAATTATATTTTATGATGAATAGATCCGCAACAAGTACACTTAGTGCTGAGCATCTCATCTACATCGCACTTTACAATTTCGATTCGCCTCCATATGTTCAAACCATTGGAGTTTCGTTGACAGCCAGTGCTACTAGTATAAAATATCAATATTGCCATTGTTAATTCCTTATATAAGCCTCTCCAACGTGTCCTCAAAACTGTAACTCTCAAGGCTCGTGTGACGCAACGACAGGTAATGAATGGAATATGCTAATAGCACAATTTAATATATTTCAAAGGAAAATGTACATGTAATCCTGGTTACATGAACGACAATTGTGGAATAAGTAAAGCAAATAATAATGGACTCTCTTTCTTAATAATTTTTAGCTTATACAACCATTTCGAGTCCGGTTCCAACTCCTATGTATATACAGTATTACAGATTATACTACCTAGCTATTGTTGTCCCAGGTAAAGCATATATAAAGCTCTTGTGAATTCACATGTGTCTAGCGAACGGCAGTGATTACGTTTTCAAAGTGAATAATGCATTTTATGGGCTTTACTTGTATACCAGAATCAATACGAATGGAATAATATACCCTCCTAACTACTTTCAATACAACCGCGAGTACATCACCAATAATGGCGACTACACAATCAGTTTTAATGTGACAGCTGCAGACCTCGCCAGCAGTGGAGGAATTATCCCAATAGGTGATTGAATTCAATTTTCTCTTAAATATACTGATTTTCATTTCAGCTCTTGTGAATTTGAACGTTTTCTCAACTTACATTCAAATAAGTGTACGAGAGTCCTCTGTGGCATCTGGCTATAATGATGACGACGACTCTGGGAAGGGTCCAGGAATACCAAAAGGTACGAAATTGCTAGCGTCTAGCAGCTGAATGCAGTTCAATCTAATGGTGAATAGGATTCAATGGTTCCCCTACAGCTATCATCGCCTATGTATTTGGAATTGTCATCCTCGTCTTTGTGATTATGTGCATTGTCAAAATTTTCGTCCGGAAACGTAAGAATGTTTGTCTATGTTTGTAAACTTACCTGTATCAGGCCAACATAACAGAGTAAATGCACAGAGGGAAGTACGAATTGAGGAGCTGCAGGTATAATCAGACAATTTTAATACTCTCTTATCGCTCCTGATAGGTTCATCAAGAAAGACTCAACCGACTGGAGACGCAGGATTTAGATAGATTTATGCCGACCCAGTCATTTAATTCGCTTTCTCATAAATACGAGCAAATTCAGTACATCATTTTTCTTATCATCTGACTGACTCTTCTGGTTTAATATAGTTGCACAATTTGTCTTGAAGACTTTGTACCAGATAGCGATTGCAGGATGATTAGTCTATGTAATCACATTTTCCATGGTCCATGCCTCAAAGCTTGGTTAAAGAGGGATCAGGTAACTCAGCAAATCCAAATTCCTCCCTAAACTGTTTTCTAGACGTGCCCAAATTGTAAGATGGCGATAACCAAAACAGAATTGGAAAAGCATGAACAAGAAAACCAAAAAATTAAGCCATTAGTAGCAATTTCGTTAAATGTGGAGAGTATGAATAAAAAAGAAGCAAACTAATGCACTTTTGTTTAGACTGAAAAACTAAGATGTAATTCATATTATATTCTATATAATTTTTTTTTCCGTGAATTGTTAAATAAATAAATTCTTTTTATCAAACGAAATGAAAAAGTTATGTTTCTGTGAAATTCTTTCCACAAAAGGTAGAAAATGAATAGTAAGATCCAATTATCCACTGATAATTTTGTATGGTTTGCTCAACTTTTTTTCTTTCTTTCTTGTTAATGATTAACTTGGAGAATTTGATTACGTTAACTGCAATCGAGCTTGTTTATCGCTCGTGATCAACAACAATCATTACTAAGCACTAACTATCAATTAAAGTAGTATAATTTATCTTTTCAGAATTATATCAGATTTTTTTATTATCACACACAGGAAACTAACTAGGTTAGTAACACTTGTAATAAAATCATCAAATATTGAAGCTGTAGGAGCTTCGAAAATGTGCTTATTGGATGCAGTGAATTGAATACTCACTTTTAAGTCTCTAGAAGATTCGAATCTGTAAACATGAATCTGAAGAAATTATGATATATTTATAACAACATGCGGAAGAAATAAATAATTTTCCTGTAATGAAAGAATTTGATATGATCAGTTTCTCAGGAGTGTCTAACAAATAACTCAGGCAACTTTTCACGGAAAATGGAAGTTCCTTTTAAATTATGAAATTTTTGGAATGACTGGGGTTTTCTCCATAAATTAATATCACATTACAACCTCAAAAAAAAAACAGTGGATTCCGGCAGTTTTCAGAATGAATTCGAAAACCTTTTGATGTTTTAGGAGTTTTTTTTTTTGAACTTTGGGAATTTTTGAGAAACTGATTTATCATTATTATAACGTATTACTTTTGTTTCATAGAAATTTTAAAGGGGTTTGTAACGCATCTTAATGATATGATGTATTTGAATTTATATCTGCCTCCATTAAGACTGCTTATTCGAAGTCTGTGAGAGGTGTCATAAGCGCTTCTTCCCATTCTTCTTCAAGCAACTGTATCTATTTTAAAATGATGATTAGTTCGGCGGATGATACACATTTCCAACCTCCTTATATGCCATGATACTCTCAGCTGGTCTCAATGCTGGAGCCTCAACCAATATGAGATTTGGATCACTAGCACCCACGCAATTAACTACAAGAAAATACAATGAAAAATATACCTGCACAGTCTCCCCATTAGGTAAAGGAACGGTTTCTCAAAGTTAAAGTTCGCCTTCGCCGAAATATCATAGTACATGAGATTCTTTCTTCTATGATATGTGATATTCTTCGGCCTGAGTACCCTCCCTGTGCTATCAGCCTAATCGTCCCAAGTGAAACGGAATTGAAAAAAAATTGCAGTTGATAAATCACCTTGTTTCCAAGAATGACAATTGGGATATAGTCACAAACATCAGTGATCTGCTTGTACCACTTCTCAATATTCTTGTATGAAGCTTCTGAAGTGAGATCAAACATGATCATTGCGCATTGAGCTCCTTGAATGTCATCATTAGAAAGTCCTTCTGGTTTTTCAGAGTCCCAGACCTTGACAGCGAGACTACCCAAATTAGTGTACCATGTCAACGGGGTGATATCGACTTGCTTCTCTTCTTCATGAAATGAATGAGGAAAAGAAGGTCAGTTTGAGAGTTTACTATCGGTTTTCCTTTCGAATTCGCCAACAACATGTCTGCTGATGTATGTAGTCTTCCCAACGCCTGGATCGCCTACAAGAATGCACTTGAATTCAACTGGTTGCATTCTTGCTTGGAAGTTATCAATTAAAGTAGTATAATTTATCTTCAAAAGATCCTCTATTTAAGGTTTAATTTTACCTTACTGCTTTATTACATGACTTAAAGTGCCGTAATTGAATTAACCAATGTGAAGTTAATTTATTTTTCCTGTTAACATAAGTCACGATATACCAACTTTCAAAAAGCAAGAAAATAATCTTCTTTGCTCAGTTTGATGAGAATTCTGGAAATTGTTGTTATATCGATCAAGAAATTGAATGTTGGAAGTCGAATTCCCTACAAAAACGATAATTTATACTTTATGCAACAACTTAACGAGTGAGAAATGCAGAAGAATGTCTTTCTATATTGAAATGCTTTCAAGAAATAGCATTTTCTTTCCTATAGCAGAAGGATAGAGTTTAATTGAAACCAAAACGGCATAATATCGTACTTCTACAACACGTTGAATTTAGATGTCGAATGCACTTAAATGTACTTTGTCTATCGACAGTAACAAACATCCTCTTCATGCCAAACCATTCTTTTCAAGTGAGGTCAAGCAAGATTCTTGTTAGGAATTAGGCAACTCATTATACTTTGTCATATCCACACGGTGCATTTTAAGATGCCATGATTAGCAAACCAGTCAGTCTGCAGGACTGCTTTCAGCAAACCTTGCTCTTTTGAGAAAATCATCGGCAACAAAATAGTAGCGTGAGATTTTTTACCATCTTATTTCAATTCAAGTTTACGAGTGCATGCATTCTAATAGAAGTTGTCTATTCGCTATTATTCCAACGATCGCACACTTGAATATAGAACTAAGTTGTGCCAAAAATCTATTGTTGTTAAGTTCATTTTTTGCTAAATTGTATTCGGAGATGTAATGAGTCTGAGAGCCTATAGGTTTATTTGAAATTAGATTTGGTTTTGCTAAAACGGAATATATTGACTATCTTTTTGTAGACTTAAGCTAGTATTCCAATGAAACCGCATTATGTCTCTCCATCTTAATATCCCCTTCTTTCTCTCAAGAGGACAAATCAGTCATCTTCATCCTCAAGAGGTGATGCTAACGACTCAGCCCATTTATCCTCAAGTTGTTTGATCTATTCAAGTTATTACATGTTTATTGAAAAATCGCCTTATTTTACCTCTTCAGCAGACATTCCAGCCTCTGCCTTTTTTAACGCCGGAGCTTCAACAAACATAACGTTCGGATCACTATTTCGATCACAATAATCACATCAACAAGAACTATTAGGAATAAATATACTTGCATAGCTTTCTCACCAACCAAAGAAATGGCTTCTCGAAATGATAGTTCGCCAAAGCTGAGATGTCATAATATTGAAGGTTCTTTTTTCTGTGGAAAGTGATATTTTTCGGTCCAACTTCTCTGTCTTTAACATCGGCCTAACCAGATCAATAAAGAGGTGCTACTTGTATAAAATTACTTTATTTCCAACCAGCACAATTGGGATATAGTCACAAACTTTAATAATGCACTTGTACCACTTCTCAATATTCTTGTATGAAGCTTTTGAGGTGAGATCGAACATGAGTATTGCGCAATGAGTGTTTAGGAGATCTTCATCTGAAAATCCATCATCCTTGTCGGTATCCCAAACGTTGAATTTTAAGTTTCCGTAATTAGTAAACCAGCTTATTGGAGTAATTTCAACGGATTTCGCTTCTTTGACGAAAAAATGAGAGTAACAACAAATGAAGAAGTCAGAAGCGTACCATCAGTTGTCCTTGCAGCTTCACCGAGTGCATGCCTTCTGATGAAAGTAGTCTTGCCAACACCTTTATCGCCTACAATTACACACTTGAACGTAGCAGCTGATTCCATAATTTGCTTTATTCTTGCAATCAAGATTAAATTAGTGTTAACTATTATAATCGAGTCCGATGACTTGGTTAAAAACTATATGGGATAATTTCTTTCAGATCTTTTTTAGAAATAGCTCTTAGCAGGAAATACTAAGTTTCAACTCATGGAGAACTAGCGGTCAATGAGACCAGCGACGTTCGATGATTTCCTCATAAAACGAAAGACAGATTTTGAGAGCAAACAGAAAAATTTATTCCCATTATAAGATGATAATTCATTACAGCTTGAGAGCCTTTAATTCTTTTAGGCCACGTTGCCAGGTCACCAAATCAATGCCCAATAGCCAGAGCATTTCTGATTTAGATTGTGCGATATTTCATGAAAAATTGCTCCTTCATGATATTTTTCAGTGATAACCAACTACCTCTAATTCAAAATAAATATATCTCAGGGATTTTTTGGAAAAGTGAATTTCAATGAACAATTTTCAATTTTAGATAACAAACACAAGTTGCAGATTTTATTTTGGGAATTTTTCATCATTTTCCTTCAACGTATGTATTTCCTTTAAACTTTACTATTAATTATGACTTTTCATTGTGACATATGGTGCGTTCACTCTTCCCTTTTTCAAATTTTGTTCCAATAAATGTGAATGAAACCTCATGAAATAGCTCAAGGAAGAATTTTCAATGAGCATGCAAATATCGTCTATTAGATTCATATCAGTAGATTAATTTAGAAATAGCTCAATAGAAAAAGATATTTTAATTAAATTTATTCACATACAAACACCATCACTTTACCCTCTCAATGCTTCCAAAGTCCAGCGAGAATTTTAATAATCCTAAAACCACCACAACAACCAGTACTAATTATACCGAGATCAAATTGGTTTCTCAATCTGCATATTCTCGCACATCCAAAGCAAAGCTTTGTGACTCTCAGCGGTCCCATATGATTCGAGAATTGGACCATCCTACTCAAGCTGCTCAGCAGTTCTTTTGTCAAGAATTGCTACATCTTTGTGCTGTTAGACCTAAAGTTGTTCTGATTGAGTCTTTTAGAATTCATCATTCTGGCCAAAAAGCACTTTACGCTACCCTTCCTTATCGTGCACTCACAGAATCAAAGCGTAAAAAGATTGTTGATCCCGAAGAACCAAAGTATATCGAAAAAGTAATCAAAAATGTGGCCTTAGACATGCTCTTCCTTGGAATAAATCTTGAACAGTCAAAAATCGCAGAGACTTTAGGCCCAGAAAGTATCTTTTATATCGAAGAGAGGGATACCTATATTCTCGGAAACTGGCCTAAATTTTCGGAAAAGTGCCTCTCGAGATCTGAAACAAGTCCATTAATTGCCAACGATCAAGAAATGCTTCCGCCAAGAACAGAGAAAGAAATACTTGAGGAAATTTATAAACTACGAATGATGATATCCAACGAAAAGAGGAGCGAACCTGAAGCAGTCACAAAATATCATGGCTTTGATAATCAAATGCTAGAGATTGCTGGTATAATAACCTAAACATATTAAAATATCTAATGTCTATTAGCGAATAAAAATTTGGAAAAGGCCGCTGAAAGAGTTGAGAAATTCAAAAGTAAAAGAGACGATCAAGCAATGAAAATGAAATTGTCAACAGGTAACAATTCCATAGCATCGTTCATAATTGTTGAAAAAAATTTGTAGAGTCCTCTCCTCAAAAGCTGCTTGCGTGGTCCTCCTTATTTCACAACACAATCAGTGTAATCGACCTTCAAACCAAACAAGGCTATATGAAATTCAGAGGAGCTCAACTGTTGAATAAGAATCAGGGCATATTCTATTCTATTTCATGATATAAGACAAATCCACATAGCTCGATATAGCTGGACTCATGTCAGAGAGATCCCAAACACAAGTCTGCTTGTGTCCCTCCATCATAGTCGGGACACCAGCGCAAATATGGAAATTTTTGATGTGTCAAAGAAAGATCATGCAAAGGCTATCTTCTCTCTTGAAGGAATTGTGGGAGGTAAATTCTGTTTGTATATCAATGAATATACTATATTAGTTTCTTAATTAATATCCTCTGAATCAAATCCTTCAACAATTGACAACTACTTCATTAGTTACAGGACACGGTGATCTCACCTATAACGTAAGAAGAAATGTTCTGGGGGCAATCCCAGTTCAAGGAGAAATATCGTCCCATTTATTTAGAATCGACTATTGCAAGTCTAAGATGAATTACACTGTGAGGCTCCTGAGGAAATCAGCATGGCATACTGAAAGTAACATATCGCAATAGTTTCCGTTGCTACTCCGCTTCAGCGTGATTGACAGTTTTATTTTAGATTTTTATTTTTTTTTTCTCCTTTTCGCTCTCTCTAAGAACTCCTTTAAGTTTGCTCTCTTTTGATAGATCAATTGATATCTGGTTTTGACTTCGATCCGACGGGAAAATTGACTGCAACGATCGATTCAAGCAACTTGTGTTTAATTTCAGACTTAAACACAAATAATAGCACGTTCCACCTGGCTTTGGGAAAAACTTTCAATAAGATCGTTTATGGAGAGCCTGACTTCCTTTTCAATATATATGGTAAACTAGGGATATCTCTTGCTATTCCCAATTTCCCTTTTATCTTATTTAGATGACTTTGCACGTTGCCGCTGGAGTAGTTTTCCAGGTGATCCGTTTGTGTTCGTTAAATACGAGCGAATCAAGCTGAATGTTTTGGATATTGAGAAGAAAGTATTGACATTGAAAAAACCATTTCAACTCAATGTAGGCGATGGCGCAGGTAATATCACATATATCCTCTTTATGACATGATTATCTCCAACTTTTGTCTTATTTTTCAGCAATGAGTGGTCAAGCTTTATCTTCTTACTCTGTCATTTTTGTAATGACATTTTTCAATGATAGACTGGATCTATTGGATTGATGTGTGTCCAGTTGATGGCAATTTAGTGACAATGGGTGGCAGAGACCAAAAAATCCATATTTATGATCGACGTAGCGAGAAAAGCGTTAAAACATTTAATGAAATACACACAGGTAATGTCTATGTTGCATTTGAAAGCTGATTTTCCTCTGTGTGATTTTTCAAATGAAAAGCTATGGTTATTTGCTTTTGTTGAAACCAACCGATATTTTATTAGGATTTATTAATTGCGTGCGTTGGAATGCGAGAGGGGATATGCTGGCAAGTGCTTCATCTGACACAACGACTCAAGTACTTGACATGCAAACTGGGAAGACAATTTACTTTGGAAACACTGCAGACTTGAGTAAATACTAATGGTGATGCTCTCTCTCTTAACTTTGCTGAAATTCTTAGATGCTGCTGGATCGATATGTTTCCTTTGAGAGAAAAGAATCAAGAGAGTGAGTAGAGTAGAAATATCATATATTCCAGAAGTTTCATGTTGATAAGGGTGCCATTAGGACACTTGCTCAATGGCGCTAATGACTTAGAATAAATGTTAAATTATATCGAATTAAAAGATCTTATCATGCATTTTGGATGGAATCGAGTAATTATAAGCACGCCATTAGTTTTGTCATTGATATACCTGATTTCATCGTTCTGTTTATCAGAAGGGAAGGCTTCTGGATTATGACTGATATAACATGTTTAATTCTTCTGTTTCTCGCGACAAGTGAGGTTCTCTTGTGTATCTGCGTTAATGACAAAGTACATTTCTCTTTCTAACAAGGGCCTGATTTCTTGGAAAGATCATGGATAAGAAGGAACCTCTGCTTCAACCTGCAGAAATTGCGTTACCACTGTACTGATTCTCACTTTCAAACCAACTTTTAAATGAAGTCTGAGGAAGAGACATTTTATTTTTTAATTTTGGTGAATCCTATGTAATTTAAGTAAGAATAAGAACACAATACCAAACAGACATCTATCAACCACAAATTAACTGTAAAATCCAAACAAATTGACATATAAATACCAGCATGTAAATGAGAATAACTAATTGAGAAGACTCAAAGCAAAATCAATGTAATATAAAAACACTAAACAAAATTACATAGTAGTAATCTTCTTACATCAGGTTGAGGATTGAAAATAATATAATTAGATATTTTCTCTCCTTTAGCTCTGACCCGCTCTGAGTCCCCATACATGAATTAAGGTCAGTTATGAATTTTTTAAAAATTAAAAGTTCATATACATGGATCCTTTTGGTCTTCTTCCTTCGCGTTTTGCGATGCAAAAAATAATAGAAAGAAAGGAGGGTTGAACTCAAAAAAGGAAGGCATTTTAGTAAATCTGTAATTCTTTTGGTAAGCAATTCACTTCGTCCAGCAGAGTCGCAGTCTGTTGGAATATAGCATCGTAAATCAGGGGATTTGAGGCTCTTTCTGGGATTTCAACAATAAAACTAGCTGAATTTCCCGAGCCGAAAATTTCACTCGGGTTCGAGTTGCTTTCTTCGGGATAAGGCTCATCTTCTTGGTGCTCTCGCTCTTCAACGGAGTGTCTCTTTCTAAATCAGAGTTAGATGGGATAGCACCTATTATTTACAATTCACGTTCCATCTCAAGAGAGCCGAGGCTCTGAAACTTCCTGATGAAATATCGTTCTTCTCTGTCGCCGAACTCTATGTATTCTGGTCTTTTTGAGTTGCTGCTGAACCCGCAGAGCTCGTCGAGCAGGATTGCGGATTTAACTCGAATAGGAGCTGGGCTAAGAACTTTTATTTTGTTAGAGTAGTCAAAGCTTTTCGATCGAGCGAAAGAAACATTGGTGTTCATTTCTTAGCACTGGTATTTCTGCTCTTATTCACGAAGCTGCAAGTTCGGAAAAATTTTTTGTTTATCAACCAACTCCCAGAACTTGCTATTTAATTCAACTCTCAATCGCTAACTATCTAAAAATAAAACCGGTTAAAGGCCTTACATTATATATATTCAGTCAGCAAATTAATACCATTGGTTTTTTACGGGAGTTAATACCGTGTTTTTCTCACTTTCCTTTGCGGTTTTGTACCATTTTTCATTCTAGTCTCGCAGAAAATTAGATGAGAAGCTGCTAATTCGACATAAATCTCAAGGAATAGTCAGGGAAATACTTCTTGAACTATAATTGAAAAGATTACAAACTGGAGTGTCGACCAGCTGGTGACAGTGGAAATGAAAAAACTCTGTAGTATCGTCTTACTTTGGTAGTTAATGCGAACATAATTGCTCCAACTGTCTAGTTCTCCTAATTAGTTAAACTACTATGTAATAATGTCATGTAAATTCCTGCCTTTTAGAAATAGTAGACGCGATGATTACAGATCGCTAATTCTGAAGCTCTTGTCTTACATACGAATTACACTAATATTATCAGCACAACAAGGCAGATGACTAAAATAATGGATAACTATCAGTGCTTGATTAGGGCTCTACAGAATCGAAACGTTGGAGCAGACTTTCTTATTCTAATTATTTAAGCTAATTTCTTCTGAGGTGCTAACCAAATGAACTTAAACTTCTTTATTGATAATGCTGGGACTCCGGTAACAAGACTTTTTCAATTTTGAAGAACGATGCTCTTGTAGTAGACTGCAAATTTCCATGAAATATTGGAAGGTTTAGGTACTAACTTTCCCAACTTTAGGAAGTACTTCGTTAATCAATACTGACTTGATCAGTTCCACTCCAAAAAAAAAAAATCACTAAATCACTCCCAAATTGACTAGCGGTGGAAAATTGTTAACCTGGGAATCACTCATAACGACCGATATTAAAAAATTCATTTTTTTAGTGGAAGTTGAACTTCTAGACCCACTTCGGACAATTTACTGACAGGAACAATCAACCTTCGAATTTACTAGATAAATATTCAGGCTCTGCTACTTCCCTATTAGTATGACAAAATGTCAAACTCTTTTCTAGTTTATCTATCTGATAATGAGTAAGAATCGAATGGAGATGTTAATGTCAATCGAAAATTTTTCCGTATCAAATAATATTAAAGTCATACTTTACATATTGAGGGTTGTTACCTCTCGCTCATTCAAAGTCAATTATCATGCGACATCATATTTACAATCAATTTTCCTTTTCGTAATACACTCTTACAGAGCCATTTAATGATGCTTAATGATGAATTCTACAAAACTAATACACCTCAAAGTAAAATTAGTACTCTTATCACAACAATACCGAGGCTCATCTCTAAAGAAGACTAAAGAAGAAAATTGCTTTCGAGAGAGAGAGAAAAGTTACTCGCTAAAAAGTCCAGCAAACAATGAAAAATATAAATGGTTAGACGTTAAAATGAATACAGGGACTAGACTCACTAAAAAAAGTATCTTGAATGATTAATTCATATTTTCGGTTGACTGGCACACAAAAATAACCTCTCGGTTCCAATGATAATCCTCTCGGATGTCTGACAATAATATCTTCTTCCACACGCATTTTCTAAGGCGTTTCTTTAGCATACCCTTCTTCATTCCCAAAGATCTTCAAAATTATATACGTTTTTAATATTCTTCTGTATTTTACTGCCATACAGACGTTAGTTAAGCCAGGTACTATTGAATTAGACACATTCTGAGAGGCTTTTCTTAAACTTCAAGAAAATCTTTTTATCCGCCAACTTTTTTAGATCCACCGTAATCAATACCATGTTATCTTTCTTCGAGTTCTGTTTCGTATTGCAGGCTTTCTCGATTAGATATTCAGATATTCTTTCAACCGAATTCAGCTCTTTAAAGTCGTTTTGTATCAGTTTTATCGTCTCAGCCGTCACTTCCGGACTAATAACCTATAAATAACCATTACTATACTACCAAGGAGCACAAATCATACGTTCCAGTATCCATCCGTTGCAAGCAGCAAAAAGTTGTCATTCGGTGTAATCGTATGCTCGGAGATTTCAGGGGCTGCGCTGATATAATCTTTGTAATTAAAGTCACCAATTGAACGGGATATCGCCAATTCGCCTTGAAGTCGCTTGACTACACCTCTTTCGATGATAACTCCTCCACGTTCCCCGACGGCCGTTTCCTCGCTTTTATTTGAAAAATCATGTAGGTTATTTAAAGTCTTGACTCCTGTCTCGCTCACAATGACTGCTCTAGAGTCCCCAACATTTGCCACGTAAATTTTCCCGTCTTTTATCACTGCACACAGAGCTGTACTGCCTCCCATCTGTTTATTCTGCTTCAGTTTGGAAATCGCGTCTTTTTCTATCCTCTCAAAGGCTAATGTGAAACATTAACGCAATCCATGTCATAAAGGAAGAACTTTATCAGTGTTAAATCCGAGAAGAATACATGTGGTAGGAAATGAAGGAGAGGAAAAAGCTCATTACCTTCGAGAATTGCTTGAATGATGGCGCCCTGCTGAAAATAAGACTCTAGGATATAGTCATGAAGCCTTTCTTTAAGCATTTCTGCAATCATATCAGTGCTGTGGCCATCATAGACCCCATAAAACGAACAATCCTCTCCAATTTTGAAATAAGGAATAACAATGCTCTAAAACTTGATAAGAACACCTTCCAATCAGCTATTTACTTTATCTTCCATAAATTTTCCGTTGTTTCGAGCTCGTATGGAATAAAACTGACCTTCGAAATCAAAATTCATGAGTTGCTCCTTTCCAAAAAACTTATTCGCGGCTTTAGTTACGCTGGAAGAATTTGTATCGGTCTCATCACGTTGTTTGATATCGCCTTGTAATAAGAAAGTGGAGGTCTCTTGGTCAAACTTGAGGACGGGTTCGTTTTGATTGCTGACTGGAATGTTCAATTTTAACTTTCTTTTCGCTTTTAAGCCTTGCGCCTCTTTGCCCTCGTCAATGGGAGTGTTTGTGTCTTTGTCCACCATGATATTGAGCTATTTATTAACCAAAACTATTGCAAAAACTCTGAATTGACCTGAATAATTTATCAATTCACTGTGTAATAAAAATAGAGCAGGTGCGGTAGCGGTGATAAATCTGTTAATTTCACACGATAAGTGTATATACACTTAAACCAAAAAGAATCAACTTTATTACTTATCATGCCTAATGATTCTTTCCAAGCCTTTTCCAAAGGAATACCAATTTTTTCTCTCATAGAACTACTAAGGATAACCAGACTAACGACTTTTTACAGCAGAGTTTTTCGACAATTGCCGTGTTAACATATAGGGTTTTTACGTTTCCTGCATTAATTAATTTACTCTCTTTTTTCTAACAAGAAAGTTTTTTAATGAATTAAATTTGCTGAATGAGCTTTATTTTCTTGGCTTAAGTATTCTCATATAAACATCGACAAGACTGAGTTTATTTCAGGTATGCTACAAATGAGAAATTTCAAGAGCTAGAGAAAACAGTCTATAAATATAAAGAATACCAGCAAAGGCTAGTGAATTGAAAGCTAAGGTGAACTTAGTTAATTTATACATTGCAAAAAATCACACATGCACTGGTAATACGATCTCTAGAAATTTTAACTTCGTACTTGTATTGTGACTTTAACTTAATTAGTTTTTTGTTTGGGTTGGCATGGAATCTTGTGAAGGATCCAGAACTTTCGGAAGTGGAGTTTGCCTTCCGGAATTTTCAAAGATAGAAGGCGCTTGAAGAGTTTTTGGAAAATTATTCGTCTGATAATGAGGAAAATCAGCCATGATTGTGTTTGGGTTCGTTCCGCCATTTGGTTGAGTGGGGAACGTGTTATTATAGTTCGAAAAAGTCGTTGAGTTGTTATAGATATAACTATTGTTCAGGTACGTTGGGCCGTAGTTTTGAATACCGTTCTGCCAAGGCGGCAGTATCGTAACAAAGCAAGAGACTTGAGGCTGTTCGTTGACAACCGCCGACGGTGAATTAAATGGCTGTGAGACCGGAACGTACATTGCTCCCCCTTGACCATGGCTATTGGTGCAAACCCAACCATTATTTAAAGCATTCGGTAGGGAAGTTCCACTCATGGAACTATTGGCTTTATAGATCCCATTGACTTGGTGAGAAGCGACGTCTTTCTGGGTGCCATGCGCTTGGTGGTGGCGTTCGTGGCTGTGAGAGCTTGAAACACTGCCAGAGCCATTGTTATTACTATTTGAAGTATCGCTGGTGCTTCCTTGAGGCTGTTGAAGGTTGACGATTGGCTTGAGTCCAAAACTTCCGTTTTTGTTTTGTACGAGGCTCTCTTGCTCCGTCTGAGCTTCATTGCTATCATCCCCACTGCCAGATGACAAACCCTTATCGGGGTTTATTTGAGTCCCATGCGGTATGTGGATAGATTTCTCGGACTTTTTGGTCTCATCTTCTGCATGAGGCTTCAAAATCTCAGTTTTCGTATTGAGAGTAACGGATCTCGTTTCATTGTGATTATGAGTCGTGTCTACCATAGGCGTCTGAGCAGGGCTAGAATAGAAGCCTGAATTCTTCGATATTTCAGGCTGACCAGCCTGGATTACCTGACTGTACTGTGGGAAAATTTGGTTGGAAGGAACCATGTAGACTTGAGGTTGAATGAACTGCCCATTGGGATGAGCGTACACAATCTGTGGTCCTGGTGACATCGAATAGCGATTTCCTTGGGTCGACAGCTCAGATTGCCTGTGAGAGTGTTGGTGATGATGTTGATGGTTATGGTTGACTTGATAAAATTGTGGCTGATGAGTCTCTGTCGATCGACTAGAGGTGATTGGAATCATCCCATTAGAAAAAATTGGAAGAGTCCCATTAGTTGTTACGGGAATTCCTTGGCTCGTCATGAAGGTAGTCGGGACAACGCCATTCGTTTGAAGTGGGATTGTCCCATTAGTGGTAATGGGGACGCCTCCGTGGGAAGAAATTGGCATGTACCCATTCATTGCAATGGGGGTCGCGATTGATATGGATCCATTCGTAGTGATTGGAATTGACTCAATATGAGTCGCTGTAGGAACTACGCCTGTTGTGGTCAAAGAGACATTTGTCGACATTGGATTCCCATTGGCCGTACTGAGAGGAATGGCTCCGTTGTTAAGTACCGGAACAACTCCGTTCGTAGAGGTCTGATAAGTACCATTGATAGCAATCGGATGAGAAATGCTCATGTAAGTAGGATTCACAGGATTAATCTTGGGCACAGGCTGAATGGCATTCCCCGTGCCAATGATGCTCTGTGAGCTTTGAGTGTCGTGGACAGGGTTTCCATTGAAGGAAGGCCTATCTTGAGTCATCGGAAGATTCAAAAGCAGAGGATTCGAGCCCATCCCAGGATGTTTCGTCAATGAGTTAAGTGTTGGATTCATATTATTATTAATGATCTCACTACTTGCTTGGACGTCACCGTTTATCTGTCTACTCACAAACAAACGGTTAGTTATCTATTTATCAGGAAACCATTTACTTATTCTTCTTAGTGAGGAGCTTTCTCTTTTTCCGCTGGTTGGAGTACCAGTTCTTGATATGCGACTCATCACAGCCAAGAGTCTTAGCCCTAACAATAGAGAAATTAATCAACAACCTTGAAAATCGTGAAGCGCTACATTTCTTTGTATTTTTCTTTGCTTGGACGCATATAGAGCGAGAAACACTGATTTAAATACTCAAGCTCATTTTTCTTGAAATATTTCTTGTTCTAATCAACATTATGATACTTGTAAGTACAAGAGTTAAACGATAAATTACCTTCAGCTCGAAGAGCCCTTTTTTTGCAAGAGACCTTCGATTATGCTTGAACCAGTTCTCGATCTTAGAGTAGCTTGAGCCTAGCTTCTTCGCCATCTCAGTCATTTCTTCGGTTTTAGGGTAATTATTCTATCCCAGCGAAAAGAATTGAGTGAGACTAAATCAGCTTCTCGCTGAGATAAACCTGTTTAAAGCAGCTTTGGAGGTATTCGAGCTCCTCTTTATCGAACTTCTTATATGTATTTTTCTTCCCATCACATTCTCTCTGCTTGACATTCCTTTCTCTTTGATGCTAATGTGGTCCAAGGTGAGTCCGAGTCAAAAATTAACGGTCGCTTTACTTGGAACCAACGCGCTATTTGGTTCAATTCGACGCTTGATCCAAACTGTTCTCCTAGAAACTTCAGCAGGTTTTCCTTATCTTCCTTGGTCGGGTACCGGTTCTTCTCATAGCTTGTTTTGAGGATGCTCAACTCCATCCTGTTCGGCTTCCACCTTGATTTCTTTGATAGCGAAGTCAGACCATTGACATGCAAGGATAAACAAATTAAAATCAACTCCCAAAAATTTTTTAATTGTCACAGAAGGTTCTACCAGCACTGACGAAAAAAGTCAAGACAATTTAATCAAATGATCTCGTCAGTCTGAGAATTTCCCAAAACTGGGACCATATCCAGGAGAAATTGAAGAAGAGACAAGACAGCCTTCAAAAAAAAAAGAGAGACAGCGTGAGCTTACCTTATTTTGGAGTTGCTTGTGTATCTCTCTCGACCTTAGAACTTGATGAGAAATTACGTTTCCTTGTGGGTTCTGACTGGAAGTCAGAGGCTCTTGCTTGATTTTCTTTTGAAGCTCAGGCTCATAGGTGTCTTGGTTCTCTGTGAAGTCATTTAGCGGAACTCAAGGGAGAATTCCTTACCAATAGAAGGATTGGAAGGTGCCTGAGAGTCTTTCATGTCCTTTAAAGAAATTAAGAATGAAAGAGTGACATGAAGTACTTTGGGTTCTTCGGGGTTTTTCTCATCAGACTGATGATTGGTTTGATACATTTTGGACGGGTGCAATGTTACCTTACGAGGCTTGTTAAAAATTGCAATTTAGAAGGCAAATTATAATTTGTTTGACCGAAGTGAGTTGAGGTCAAGGTTCTCATTAAATATTAATTAATATCCACCGTTTTCAAGGAAGTTTGATCGCGATTTATTCCTATATCGAATCTGACAATTAATAAGTTAAAATCAGGTACCGATTCGCCGATTTCGAATCTTTGGATTTTCTAATTGAGCGATATTCTCGACCAAAATTATATTAAATTTTAGAGTCCATTTCTCCCATCGCAGCTGCTAACTACGCTCTTCTGCGACTTGATATTTAAAATTCGCTCATTTGATTGAAATAAACGAAGTTATTCCCACAGCCTTTGCAATTTTCTAAAGATTCGATTACCAAGTGAGGAATTAGGCGATTCGAGCTGATTAAAATCTGCATCTGCTGTTTGAACCATGACCTTTAGAGAGCTAGCTCTATAATAAGTTATGATGGGCATCGCGGTCCAGAGGATTGAATGAAGAATTAACTGAAAATGATGATTAGTTGTTTCAATAAGAATGAAAATAGCAAAGATTGCCCCTCTATTGGAGCAAGCTCCTTGTGATAAGGGCAAGGCACCTTGGAAATATTCAAAGTACATCTGAAGATGAAATAATCTCACTAAGTTTAGTAAGATTGCAAGAAACGTAAATCAGTTTGCTTTAGGATTAGGTTGAGAGTAGGTAAGATGAGAGGATGGTATTGGGAGAGAGAGAAAAAAAATGCACGTACTCAAAGACAGAAAATACTGTAAAATTATTTGTCGGTGAAATTAATTCCCGGGAGGGATAGTTATTTGAAAATGGCAGGACAAAATTAAAGAGTTACTAATAAGGGTTGAGACGAAAATCAAAAAAATTATAGCTTATGCAGGAGATGAGAAACTCTAGAAAGCTTAATGTCCTTGAATGAAAGTAGAGTTCGTATTTTGCCAATATCTTCTCAATAGTGCTGTTCTGCCATGACTTATGAATTTTTCAGGAAAAACACCTTGCCTTCTCAACTTTGATAAAGAAAAGGACTGATTTCCATTTAGTCACGGCAAAAAACGCATCGAAAACAAATGTCACATAGATTTAGAAGGCCTAGATACTCCAAAAAAATAATTGTGAGCATGATTGAAACCGATCGTCAACAGAGCTTATTTATCCATACTCGCCTCATGTAATTTGACTACTGGCTTAGCAAAAGCATTTTTCAAAGTTTATCTCTCAGTGCTTTCTCTCAGGAATATTTCTGGAAATTTAAGACTAAAGAGCAAATTTTTGTTTTTCAATATTAATAGAATATATTCAAACCTTTATTAAGTGGAACTTTCAATAGTAATTAACCTAACATCAATCTGTATAAACATGAAGGTATTGATGTACTTTAGATATTGAGGTATTCTGGATATTTCAATTCATATTAGTGAAAAAATAACTTTAGTATGAATTTCGGGTTATTTCGTCTTTATCTGGTCCACTACGCTTTTGAAGTTAAATTGAAAAGGTTTTTAATTTGCTCGTTAATCATAAACGTCAGTGCGACTGACGGAATGACCTTCATGTAAGTAACACCCTAGAAAACAATATCAGTCAAATGTAAAAATAACAAAACTTACCAATCCTTGGTAAAAGCCTCTGATGCCGTATGTACTGTAAGTTCTCTTGATCACCGATCTGATATCACGCTTTAACCCATCATTCTTGAAACTCTGAAGAGTTAATCGATGTCAAGAATGGTCTGAGGAATTTGTCTTACTGCAACTTGGATTTTTCTGCGAATCAAATCTGTTGGGTAGGTAATTGAAACGGCCAGGCAGCCACTCAATGCTCCAAACCAAAGGTTCGCAAAGTTAGAAAGCTGGCGTTCTCCTGAAGGACCGCTTTCATAGAACCAGTTTTTCAAGATTTGGAAAATCGTCAGTTTGAGACTCGCATATGGAGCGATACCCTAGTAACATTTTATCATTAAACCTCAGAAAAGACGGCATTAATTATACGCAGCAGGTCATGCCTAAACCTCTATAAAGGGCTCGGATGCCGTTTTGGTTGACAATGGTTTTCCATGTTTGCCATATCCCATTGTATTGAGTGTTCGAATGCGTTTGATACGCAAATATTGTCCGGACAAGGTCCAAAGGATACACGAATGCCGTCGCAGTGATACCCGCAAGAGCGCCACCAACGAGATACCTAAGGGAATAAAAAACAGTCATAAGTCAGTCAGAATGGGAAAAAAATAGAAGAATTCTGATTGAAGTAGACGAAAGCATTACTGTTGCTTTTGGGAGAAGCTTGGCAATCCGAGAGAAGCAAACATCATCTTGTACAGCTCAAAGGAGTAAAGCTCGATGGCGCTGTGAGGCATAATCCTCAGTACGTTTGTGCCATTGCCTTTGAAGAGACTCATAGGACCTTCAACAGTGACCATTTGCTTGAGGATCCTTGGGACGCTTTGACCGAGGTAAGTGGTGTTTTCGGTTTGTTTAAGGATGATCATCCTCTCAAAAGGTGCTGTGGCCGTTCTTGCGATAGCACCTGCAACTGCCTATCAGAAAAAAAACAGAGCGTTATTAGTTGAAGAGAGATTTTATGATGTCAACTCCGCTAAACAAGTGCTTTGCGGAAGACTTCAACTGGTGGAAGAAGATGGATGAGGAATCGCGTTTTTTTTCAATTGTTGTCGTCATTTTGATTCTAAAGGAACGTCGTTAAAATTCTTCTTTTTAATCAGTTTTTGAAAACCCCGGTCGAATTTGCGCAGTTATAGAGCGTTTCAGTTCCAATTCTGAATTCTGGTCGTGGATATTTTAAAAAATTTGATTTTCCCGCTACTATTATAAAATTTCTGTTGCTGAAGTTAATCTTGGAGGTATAAGGCAGCCCAATACCAATAGGATTTATTGAGAATCATTAGCTTAGTCCTGTATAAATGCGACAAAAGTGTCGCAATGTATATTAAAGGTAATCCAGTGTCGAATTTCTACAATAGTAGTCGTTGAGGAAATGGTGCTCTATGAAATAATATTCACCCTCTTTTAAACATGAAAAGAGGAAATAAGTCCTCAATAAATGTTTCTTTTCCATATATTCTCAACGGTGCTGGCAATATTGGTAAAGAGAGTCTAGAAATAGAAACAGTTATTTAATTTTTCCGTGTGTTTGATATCTTATGGATCTGGTGCATTTTCCTCGAGACCTGTCTTCAAGGAAAGCAAAGCTAGGTAAGAATGTAGATGAATTGGTAACTTCAGGAGCACTCATTGTTACTGCTATTTAAAACATTAGTTGGATTAGCTAGTGACATGTTTAGATTAACAATACTTTTGTTGCTGTCATTGGAACTTCATGTGTAGTTCTAATAATTATGGAATTTAAAGTCAGATCTCTGATTTTTCTTGAGAAAACATTAAATATTAAAACCTCTGGTTTTTAAGGTTCTGTGGGAAGGCCTCGTCCGAGGACATTTTACTCTTTGAAATTATCAAATATCTAACATGCTTTACGCGATCCTTGGCCAAGAGGCTCCACTGTCTGTGATATGATAACATTAACTCTTCTCATCGTTAGATCTAGCTGACTTTGGTTCAATTAGTGGTTTTAAGACATCTAGCACAGAACGGTCTTCCTGATTCTAATTTAAAAGACTTAGGTTCCCGACTTCAGCAACACTGCTTCAGTTTCAAAGAGCATTTTCCTCTACAAAATAGTAAATTAAGCTCAAGGTAAATTTATTGAAAAAGAAAATTTTAAATTATCTATTTATCCTCTTCCTAAAAGAACATCAAAATGATACCCTACGGTCTCAAGTAACTCTGACCCACTCCTCCCTCTAACACACAAAATAGCTCGTTCTGGGCTTACGGAATGCATACCTCTCTAGCCATTCAAGAATTATTAAACAAGGAGGAGTTAGATATTGACGAGCTGCTCGATGAAGACAGCCTCCAAATGGAAATAAAAACAAGTAACCAGAAACTGCTTGACTTGTAAGCACCTCAACCTGCAACACAGCTCCTAACGTTTTTAACCAAACTATAGCATTCTGAAAGAAGAAAACCTCAAGAAGTTGATTAAATACACCATTGAAGAACCAGACATTGAAAATTTCGATCAGAAAAAATCTTTTAAGTAGGCCTTTCAATCTTTTGCTCTCAGTATGGTAAATAACCTTTTTGTACACAGATATCCATATGTGGCCGCTGAGATCTTGAGTTCTGATTCTCAGGCAATGGTATCAGCATTCTTCCAAACAAAGAAAAAAGCTGGAGCAGAAAATGAAGAGGAGACAACCCAGCCTTCAGATGAAGTCATCACTGACCAAGAAGGTATCAGAATATGGGATATTAGCCCTAATTCATTCAATTATCAATTCTTGCAGAAGAAACAGGCGAGCCTGATGACACGGCCCTTGACTGCCTTTTCGGGTACTTAGACTTGACAGGAAAGTTCAACCCAACGTCCGCAGGCTATTTCTGTAAGGTCGTCAACAGTTTGTTAAGCAAGCGATCAAACGAAGTAGCATAATTCAAAAAGAGACCCGCTCTTACGTTGACTTACTGAAAAGCTTATTACATACATCTATGAGAGGAGACCCGACATACTTGAAAAGATGGCAAAGAAAACCATCTCTAAATCGATTTCTGAGGTGCTGGCAAAGCTGCTTACTATCGAAGGCTGCGGCTATTCGGAGCCAAAATACATCGTAGCAATCTTTCATGAGCTTAAGGATAACAGAGAGTAAATTATAGGATAAAAGAATCGAGGTGACGAACCTGGTTATCGAGGAGTTCTCCAAAGACCGTGATATTGAGGTAAGCTGCAAAAGCTAATATATCGCTAATGTTATTCTTAAATAGGAAATTAACAACGCGGCTTTCATTATCTGTGAAATCTTCTCCAAGTACAACGTCATGAACGGCTCAAACGAAATTTTATCAAAGCTTCTTGACAAGCCTACCATTGACAAATTTTTCCAATATTTAAAAGCAGAGGTAACTCTCTCTTGACTCTCTTGAATATAATACTGAAAAAAATCATTCGTCCCGGTAGAATAATATGTACACAGTCAATGCCGCTGCCTTGGTCTTGAGCAATATCATTGCATATTACATTCTTCAAGACGCAAACAAATTGAACAACGAAGATGGAGAGGGTAAGTCACTCTCGAGTATTAGACTCTTACACAAATATCTTCAGCACAAGAAGTTCCTGAGAACCTCAAAAACACTGACGAAACACCACTTGTCCTCGCATTGGCTGAGAACATCGATTACGTTGTGACTTATTGCAAAAGCACTGATGTTGATTTCTTTGCCTTTCGCTTTACCTAATCGCAGAAAAATAGATCCCTGAGTTTGAAAACACTTTCAGACAGGTCGTGAAACCTTTAGGCTCAACTCGCCTCAAACTGATCGAGCTTACAAGCTTGGCAATCAAACTCAATAAGAGCGCTGTGATCGAAAAGATCATCAGCAGCAACCTGTTTGGAACTATCTTATCCCTCTTCTGCACATACGAGTGGAATAATATGCTTCACAACCAAGTCGAGAAGATCCTCAATATGGTTCTCCTAGAAAGCCAGTATCTATCCCTCAAAAAGCACGTAATTTTCAATTGTGGTTGAACAAGACTGAAGCTGCTAATTATTTGACCCCAGCTATTTGAGGATCAAAAGCTGTTGAGCTTGATAATCAAACTTACAGATTCTCCAGATTTTGCATTCAGAGAAGAAAGAAAAATAAGAAAAGGATACATCGGACATCTCGTCAGACTTTCCAATAAAATCAATGAGTCGACTGATGAATATGTGAAATCTCAAATCGAGAATAGTATATACTCTCCTATAACTGAGGAAATATCTGTCCCTACTTTTTTGAATAGGCACAGACTGGAAAACATATACCGAGCAATTTCTGGCTGACTGCAACAAGCTAAACAGCACTAACCTCGGAGGAAAGGACCCACGAGCGAAACAAGAAGAGGAAGAGGATGACAAGAACGACGTCCAACTCGACTTGCCGGTAAATTATCTTCCTAAGAGTTGTTACTTTACCCCCCAACCAGAACTTCATGCAGAAGTTTTCGAAATATTTCAATAGCATTGCTAAGAAAAATGAGCAGAACGATGAGTAACAATCGTGAATTCGTGAGGAAAGTTGAATTTATGATATTTTAGCGATAAAGACGACCAAGACGAGGACAAGCAGAATGAAGACCAGGATAATTCCGGTTCAAAATATGGGTACAGCCAATCCAACACAAAGCACACCGTACAAATTTCGTTTAATAAACACAGTATTACCAATGGGTTTTTGTTTTTTTCCTGATTATTTTACGATACAGCCACGGAGGTTCAATCCGGAGACCAAGATGAAGAGATCGAGGAGGAGGACCACCAATGGTTTAGCGAGAACACCAATACCACGACTGACAACTCGACTTCCTCAGAACATCACGTCCAAATTATCCATAAGCCTGGCAGCGAAGAGGAAGAAGAAAAAGAGAAGTAAGAAAAGAAAATTTGATAAATGGCTTCATTTATTTCTGTATGATTAGACCAGAGGAGCAGGATTACAATTTAACCAATTACTGGAAGGAGCCGATCCTCTATTCTGCAGATGATATCCTAAAAGAAGCTGGCCTCATCTAAATGACAGACCAGAGCTGAAATCTTATTAATTTCGAAAATTTGCCATCAAAGTGCCCATATGTTTGAGATTCGTTGTATGAAACCATCTAGAAGAAATCAAATATAAGCGTTGCTAAAATTTATGAGTTAACAAAAACAGAACCATCAACCAATTTTGAAAAGCAATTCGAACCTCACTAACAACAGGAAAATCAGCAGTCTGTGCTATTTAATTTTTTTTAGTCGAAGCAAGTGCCTAAATTAATAATAGCTCTACTGTAGAAGCTTCCTCATCGAATTTACAAACGACCATTAACATATCTACTCATTATACTCCAAATTGGGTTATTATTTCTGGAGAAGTACTTCAAAAGCCAGTCTTTATCTATCTTTTTGTAGCAAATCAAATCTTTTATCAATAGTACCATTAGGGGTATTTTACAGAATGAATGAGAGTTATATCCTGAGCTTTCAGTTTCAGGAATAAATAAAATTCGCATTAAAATTATCTGTTTGCCAAGATCTTTATCTAACAAATTTCAGATACAATTTTTCGCATCATAAGCATTCGAAATCATCAATGTCACGAGCAGTAAATTAACCCGCCTTCCTGCCAATTGTGCTAATAAAACACTCCATTTACAGGGTGGGAGATTAATATCTCTTGAAAATTTCGATCCTAAATCCCGAAAAGAGCCCATCTTGAACAGGTAGATCAATCTAGAATCTCTCAACGTTGTAACGCCTCTCTTCCACCCATTTTCCTAGTCCTCGCTCTCTTGAGGCTTGCCGAAGACAAGGGATTCTTCCGAACGAGCTCTTAGTTCGGACACTCAAAGAGATTAAAGAGATGTATAAAGATCGGAAGCTGGATGAAGAGGGATACCAACTTATGCTCAGACACTACGAGGAGAGAAGAAAAGAAAAGCTCAGAGTGTGCCTCGAAGTGAGTTATTTCATGACAACGCACATCTTTAACCGATCGATTAAGGAAAGAGAAGATCTAATCGAAGACGAGAAGAACGGTATAATCAATTTTGATAGCGTCGTAAGTATTTCTTCTTCTTCACACTCTTCATCGCCTCTATTAGGAGCGAAAGAGCGGCACTTTATACGGTTCCGGCAATTTTGGCGCATCGAAGACCAGCACAACCTCAAAAGGAGGCTCACAGTATGGTAGCGATTTACAGTCTGGAATGATAGAGAGGGAGAGACGGCAACTCGAGAAAATTAAATACCGCCAGGTCCGCTTTCGTAGTGACAAGCCGATTAATAAAAAATTGTGTATTTATAGGAGAAAGAGATCAAGCAAGTGATGGACCATGAGCTTAAAATGCAGGAAATTAGGGAGAGACAAAATGAGAAAATGATGAAACTCAAAGAGAAACAGGAGATGCACGAGTGGAAAGTGCAGCAAAGCCGCCAGGAGGTATCGCATGCTTTTGAAATTCTCATGTATTCAGACGAAAGGCAGAAGAACGAAGAAGGCAACAAGAATTGGAAAAGAGGCGGAAGCAGGAGGAGGAAGAGCTAAGGCAAAAAGCTGCAGCTCAGAGGGCGTATGAGAGAGAAATGGAGTTTGCTCGAAGAGAAAGAGGTAATTATCCCATTGAAAATTCCTTCCTATAATTCTTCCCCAAAAGAAAAGGAGCAAGAGCGAAGAATGGAAGCCAGAAGAAAAGAGGAGGAAAAGCAGCGAAGACACGAAGAGTTTGTCAAGCAAACTGAAGAAAAGCTCATGGAACAGCAGAGAAGAGTGGAAGCGAGAAGAAGAGAGATGGAAGAGAAGGATAAAATAAGGCAAGAGGTATTTCTCAATCTATCTCTTTATTAGATCATTTACCTAACGAAAACATAGAATCTACGCATCCAACAGGAAGAGAAAAAAATGATGTCTGAGGAACAGAGACGAATTCACGAAGAGAAGATCGCCCAAGCGAAAGCCCGTAACGAAGAGATCTTGGAGCAAAGGAGACAGGCGTACTTCCACAAGAAAGCTATCGCTGAAGAACGAAAGCGTGAGCTTGACGAAATCGCTGAGATCGAGCGGCAGCAAAAGATAGAGGAAGAGAGACAGAAGCAGCAATACAGAGAACAGGTATGATGAATTCTGCTTTTTATTTGAAATTTGATATTTTGCTGAATGGTAGGTCAAAATGCAGAATGATGAAAGACTTCAGAACCGCATTGGAACGCTGCTGCAAAGATATCATGAGATGGATGAAAAAGTCGCTGCGACACAGAGGAACAAGCAGCAAGAGCTCCAAATGAAGCATAATCTCGACATGATTAAGCAAGCTGATAAAGAGGAAAATATCCGCAGGATAGCAAGGATGAAGGAGTATCATCGTCAGCAGATATTGGAAAGGATTATGAGTGAGAACGAGAAATCTGAGAGAATAAAGTATGATTTGCACAATAACAAGCTAATAATTAATTCATTCATCTGAAAGAATGGAGCGCCAAAGCTTGATGGAGACCCGCCAAAAGATGAGAAAAGAGATGGAAGCCAATAAGCTCCAACTCCTGGAAGAGTTTGAAAAAAGCAAAGGGAAGTCAATGATGAGTCTCAGCATGCAATCCACTGATAAGTTTAGAGAATCCGGGAGCCGTACCAACATCCATTCTACTAAGAACCAGAGGAGCTCTCAACATAGAAGCCCTCAGAGTTTCGCTTCCCCTCAGCTGACTTCTCCGAAAGGAGCGCAAGAGCCAAAGGCGTTCGGGTCTAAATCAAGTCCCTCTAGAACAAATAGCGCGAAGCAGAGTAATATTCTAGCGCAAACTGAAGGAATTTAATATGGTGAGTAGGACCTCAGACATCTGACCAAGCCAATCGTTCACGAGTGAAAACCGCGAATCTAGACGCTCAAAGAGAAATTGACAATCTCAAAGTCCAGCAAAATCACGACATGCTCTTAGTGCTCGAAGAAGAACAAGAGAAAGAGAGGCAAAGAGAGCTTCAGCTGAGAAGTGTGTTTGATCCACAGGACAGAAAGAAAATGGAAAAGGTCTTCGGAATGGAGAGAGCGAAGGCTCATGCGAGAATCCAACAACTTGCAGAGTAAAACTCTTGGTCCTTTTTGTATAACTCACCGATGTGATGCATTTAGCCAACATGAAGAAGAACTCAGACAAGTCATGAGAAAGTATAACATTACCGCCCTTTAAGTGACCTTGTAGGAGTTAGAACAGATAGATATATACTCGAAAATGTCGCTCTATCAAGAACATCTATATTGCTTAACAAATACTTAACGAACCAGAGAAAATGATATGAGATTAGTCGACTTAGTATAAAGAATTTTGGTACAAAAACCGATTCAATACTTA